>Ga0209517_10009117_pt1 | contig 11429 bp, 9 predicted proteins | sample PeaSoiMetSII2010_FD_187695 | JGI IMG/M metagenome (GOLD analysis project Ga0209517, IMG submission 187695) | Peat soil microbial communities from Weissenstadt, Germany - SII-2010 (SPAdes) (version 2) | ecosystem: Environmental > Terrestrial > Soil > Wetlands > Peat | place: Germany: Weissenstadt...
TGCTTGAGGGCGTCGATCTTGCGTTTCACCAGATCGCGATTGAACTTGCTGTCCGCGTCATCGGCGCGCAACTGCAGCGCCGTCTCGTAGGCTTTGACGGCGTCGTTCCACTTCTGCAGTGTTTCCTGCGGCGCGGTTTGTGCGCTCTTCTGTCCCGCGCGATACAGCGCATTGCCGAGGTTGTAGTAGGCATCTTCTTGGTCGGCCAAGCGTTGCGGATCGCTCGACGGCGCTTTGGTGATCGATTGTTGGAATGCCTGCGCGGCTTGCGGGAACTTCCCGGCTCGGTACGCGGCGGTGCCTGCATTGTATTGCAGCGCGGGCTTGGCGGGATCGCGCTCAGCCGCGGCCGCGTAGGCTCGTTCGGCTGCGCTGAAATCGCCTTTCCTATAAGCCTCCGCCGCGCTCAACGTGCCGGCGCGCGCAGGGTGACCGGCGGCGATCATGAGCAGCAAGAGGATGATGGACAGGGGGGCGACTCGAGATGCGACGCCAGGCGCGGCGCGGCGCGAGCCGGCGGGTGGGGCGTTGGGCGAGACGCCGGCGGGGACACGGCCGCGCGCCACGGCGCGCCGCCGCGTGCCGATCAACAAACTGCCCAGCAGCGACCCCAAGGAGGCGGCCAGCGGCCACTGATACCGTTCGGTGTAGATCTTCTGCTGCCGTGAGGCGAGATCGTGTTTCGCCATGGGACCGAGCACGGTCGTGTAGATGGTTTCGAGGCCCTCGCCCTGCGTGCCGAGCGGGACGTAAAATCCGCCCGTGGCGGCGGCGATGGCCTTCAATGCCGGCTCGTCGAGCCGCGATTTCACGAACTCGCCGGTCTCATCTTTCACGAACCCGCCGCCTTGATCCGGCGGAACCGGAATCAGGTCACCGCCCGCGGTGCCCACGCCCACGGTAAAAATGGTGAGCCCATCCTGCTGTTTTGCCCGCTGCGCCGCTGCCAACGCACTACCCTCCAAGTCCTCGCCATCGGTGACCAATACCAAGATCTTATCGCTGCCGGGCCGGCGGCGCAGCGCGGCCGACGCCTCTTGGATGGCGCTGGAAATGTTGGTGCCGCCGCGCGGTATGGTGTTGGTGTCGATCGCGCTCAAGGATTCATGAAAGGCGCCATAGTCGAGGGTGATGGGACACACCAAGAAGGCGCTGCCGGCGAACGCCACGATGCCGACCGCGTCGCCGTCCAATTGATTCGCGAAATCGTCGATCGCCAGTTTCGCCCGCGCCAGCCGATTGGGCTTGATATCGGGTGTCGACATGCTGCGCGAGGTGTCGATCGCAAACACGATTTCGTTGCCGCGCCGGCTGATCTCAACCCAGCGATAGCCCCATTGGGGGCCTGCCAGCGCCGCGCACAGCAGAACCACCGCGGCTAAGAACAGGCCGCGCTGCGCGCGGCGCCTCGCCACCGATATGGATTGAGTCAACTCATCGCGCAGGTGCGCCGCGACGAAGCGGGCGAGCGCGGCTCGCCGGCGCGCGTCGGCGAGGCGCCACAGCCACAGCAGCGCGATACCCGCGAGCAGTCCTGCCAGCAGCCACCAAGGGTGGGTGAATCTCACGGCAATCTCCGATACCGAGTCTGCTGCAGCAGAAAACCCAAGCCAAGCAAGGCCAGCGAGGGCAGCAACGCCCATGGGTACAACTCGTCGTAGTGCTCGAACTTCTGGATGGTTTGCGCCGATTTCTCGAGACGGTTGATTTGCTCGTAGATCTTTTCCAAGGAATCCGTGTCGGTGGCGCGGTAGAACTTTCCGCCGGTTTCGTCGGCGATGGTCTGCAGGGTTTTTTCATCCACATCCACCTTGGCCATGATGATGTGCAGGTTGCCCGCGTCGTCTCTGACCGGAATCGGCGCCTTGCCGCGCACGCCCACGCCGATGGTATAGATTCTAACGCCCAGCGCCTTGGCGGCTTCGGCCGCGGCCAGCGGCGAGATTTTGCCGGTGTTATTGACGCCATCGGTGAGCAGGACGACGACTTTCGACTTCGCCGGCGTGGTGCGCAGGCGGTTGACGCCGGCGGCGATGGCAGAGCCGATGGCGGTGCCGTCGTCGGCGTTGCCGATATTGACGCGCTCGAGGTTCTGCTGCAGCCAATCATGATCGAGCGTGATCGGGCTCACGAGGTAGGGAACGCCGGCAAACGCAATCAAGCCGATGCGATCGTTGGGCCGCTCGTCGATGAACTTCGAGACGACTGATTTGACCACCTCGATGCGATTGACTCGCTGGTTGTCGATGAGGAAATCCAGCGCTTGCATCGAGCCGGAGACGTCCAGTCCCAACACGATATCGATCCCGTTGGCGGTCACCTCGGTGCGGCTGTGGCCACGTTGCGGCCGAGCGAGTCCAACGATCATGAGCGCCGCGGCGACGATCGACAGAAGCCATACCCAGCGTCCGATCCGGCTGCGGCTGCTGCGCGCCACGTCTCGAGCGAGACCGATATCGGAGTATTGGACGGCCGCGATGGGTCCGCTGCGCCCGCGCCAGAGCATCACGACGGGCAGCAACGCCAACGCCCACAGCCACTCAGGTTGAAGGAAGCGAGTCATGCGCCTCCTCGGTGTCGTTGCCGGTGGGGCGCGGGGCAGCGTGCGCCGCCGGCGCCTCGGGCTGTGCCGTTTCGAGCACGAAGGCGCGCGCGCTATGGTGGAGCGACTCCATGGTCTGCGGCGTCAGCGAGATACCCGCGAACTTCACGAGATCGCATTGCTGAAGAAATTCGGACAGCAGCGTGCGGTGCCGCACCAGCGACGCCTTGGATGACTCGAGCAGATCGCGCAGAAACTCTTCCGTGGTCCGATGGGTGGCGATGAGGTCGAATCGAAGTTCGATGTAGCTGCGAACGATGTCGGATACGGCGGTGGAGAACTCGCGGACGCTCTGCGGTTGCATCAGGGGCCGGATGTCCTCGAGCCGCTGCAGCGCGACCTCGAACGGCAGCAGCGCGCGCGGCCGGCGTCGGCGCCGCAGCCAGCGCCAGGCCCCTACACCCAGCAGCGCGAGCATCAGCACGGCGGCCAGCAGCGCCGGCACGAGCCACCAGGGCCAGATGAACTTTGGTCCGCGGATATCGCGGATGTCTTCGGATGGGTCGCCCGCGGCAACGCCGCCGGCGGGCAGCGAGGGCGTCGCTGCTGCGGCTGCGGCCGGCTGATCGGCGGCGCCGGGCGCGGCGGCCGCCGCGTCTGCAGGCGCCGCGGCCGCCGTTGCGCCGAGACTTCCTGCGGACAAGATGGCGATCAGGGCGGCGGCCAACGCGCCACGCGCCGCCGGCACTCGGCGGCTCATACGCGGCGGCGCTCGCGAGTCTTGAAGAACCGTTGCAGCGCGGGGATGTAGGGTGCGTCGGTCTGCAGCTGCAAGGTGTCGACGCCCTCCGCGCGAAAGTCGCTCACCAAGCGCCGGCTTTTCTCCACGGATTGTTCCTTGAAGCGCCTGCGGACGGCGGCGCTGGCGGTATCGAGTTCGATGACTTCGCCGGTTTCGGCATCCTCCAGCGCCACAATGCCGAGGTTGGGGAGTTCCTTCTCGTGCGGATCCTCGACGTGGACGGCGACGAGATCGTGACGGCGATTGGTCTGACGCATGGCCCGCCGCAGGGCCTCCCGGGCAGGGGCGGGGTCGCCGGGCGTTTTGAAATCCGAGATGAGAAACACGATCGCGCGCCGGTGCAGGACGTGATTCACCACGTCGAGCGCCTTGACGGTGTCGGTGCCGCGCCCCGCGGGCGTGTGATAGAGGATATCGCGCACCACGCGCAAGACGTGGCGGCGGCCTTTCTTGGGCGGCAAATGGCGTTCGACCCGGTCGGTGTACAGAAGCAGGCCCACCTTGTCGCTGTTGCGAATGGCGGAGAATGCCAACACGCTCGCCAGTTCGGCGGCGAGGTCGCGTTTGCTCATGGCGGCGGAGCCGAAATTGCCCGAGGCGCTGATATCGACGAGCAACAGAATCGTCAGTTCGCGCTCCTCGGTGAATTTCTTGACGAAGGTGCGGCCGGCGCGCGCGGTGACGTTCCAGTCGATGGTTCGCACGTCATCGCCGGGGCTGTATTCGCGTACCTCATCGAAGTCCATGCCGCGGCCTTTGAACACGGAATGGTAGGCGCCGGCGAGGCTGTCGTTGACCATGCGGCGCGTGCGGATCTCCAGTTGCCGCATGCCGCTCATGATGGCCTTGCTGGACTTGGTGGTATCGGCGGGCATCGGCTTCAAGGCACGGGAAGCGCGTCGAGGATTTTTTCGATCACGTTCTCGGAGGTGATGTTCTCTGCCTCGGCCTCGTAGGTCACGGACACGCGATGCCGCAGCACATCGAGGGCAATGGTCTTGACGTCCTGCGGGGTGACGAAATGGCGGCCGTTCAAGAAGGCCATGGCGCGCGCGGCCAGGGTCAGGGCGATGGTCGCGCGCGGCGACGCGCCGTACTGGATATAGCCGTTCAAATTGAACGAGGCTGCGACCGGCGGCCGCGTCGCGACCACCAGGTCGACGATGTAGTTGCGGATCTTGTCGTCGACGTAGAGCGTGTTGACGACGTGCCGGGCGTTCACGATTTGTTCGGCGGACACCATGGGACGCGGAACGGGCAAGGGCTCGGTGGTCGCCATGGCGTCCAGAATGGCGCGTTCTTCGGCGCGGCTGGGGTAAGTGACGATGACCTTCATCATGAATCGATCGATTTGCGCTTCGGGAAGCGGATAGGTTCCTTCCTGCTCCAGAGGGTTCTGGGTGGCGAGGACCAGAAAAGGGCTGGGCAACGCGTAGGTTTCGTCGCCGATGGTCACCTGGCGTTCTTGCATCGCCTCCAACAGCGCGCTTTGCACTTTCGCGGGCGCGCGATTGATCTCGTCGGCGAGAATGAGATTGCTGAAAATCGGTCCATGCTTGGTGCGAAAAGCCCCGTCTTGCGGGTTGTAAATCATGGTGCCGACGATGTCGGCCGGCAGCATGTCGGGCGTGAATTGCAGCCGCTTGAAACGCACCGCGACGCAACTCGCCAAGGTCTTGAGCGCGAGCGTCTTGGCCAACCCGGGCACGCCTTCCAACAGCACGTGGCCATTCGTGAGAAGGGCGATCAAGAGCCGGTCGAGCAACGCTCGCTGACCCACGATGACGCGGCCGATCTCCTGCTGCAACGGCCTCACCCAGGCTGAGTTTTCCAAGACGGTCTCGCGCGCGGCGCGCAGTTCCGCGTGCAACTCGACCGGCACGGGCCGCGCCTCTTGGGTGCCCGCGCTCCGTTGGGCCGGCTGGTACGTCGCGTCGGACTTCGGCTCGCTCTGCGACGGTGCAGTTCTTTGATTCATTAATCTTGGATCCTTTTTACAAAATGCGGCACGCACTCGAGTCGTCGTTGGCAAGTCCGTGCGGGCTCGACGCTTGGAACCCGGCCGGGGGCCATCGGTTCCCCTCAAGGGCGCCGCGATACCGGGTTAGGGGGGTCTTTACCCAGTCGCGCAGCGCCACTATGTTCCCATAGTTTTCGGCCTTTTCCCGATATCGGCGGTCTGCGGTCACCAGCGCTGCGCCCTCATGTTCCAGAGCGATCGCGTGGTACAGGGTGTCAAACAGATGCTGGCCGGTATCGATCGCGAGCGTGGTCGCGCGGCGGTGGGGCGGCCGCGCTAGCCCGCGTCGAGCGTGACGTCGGCGTGTATGTCGCTTTCCGCGGAGAACACCTGCGCGGTGAGGGCCTGGCTGAGACGGTCGAACTCGGGTCCCAAGATGCGGTCCTCGATCAACGGGGGCACGTGGCTGCGGACCAGGTTCAAAAACTCGCGCAGGGCCGGCGGCCCCGGACGATCGGTGACGTACAGCGCCTGCGAGGCGACCACGGCGAGCATCGCGAGGCAGGCATCGAGGCAACGTCCCGCACGCTGCTCCTTGCTCCATGCCAGGAAAGTGGGCGTGGCCACGTCGTCCTGGTTCGACGCCGAATCGCTGCCGGGGATGAAGGTGCGCTGCGCCGCCGATTTCGCCATTTCGATGTAGCCGGCCGTCGCCATCGGCACGTAGCCGATGTTGCCCCGGCCGTCGCTTTCGCCGGGCTGCCGGCCGATCAGCAGCAAATCCGGCATTTGCGATACGCGGCCGTTCAATAGTTTGGAGCTATGCCGGTCGCAGAGCAGACAGAGATCCGCCCAGATGCCGGATAGATCATCGAGCGCCGGTGTCGCCATGGCGTTGTGGTACCCGCCGGTACTGATGCAGCGTCCGAACGGGTGCTGCAAATCCGGCGGCAGAAACACGGGGTTATCGCTGATCGAGGACAGCGACACGGTCGCCGCATGGGTCGCCGCGGCCGCGGCACGGTGCGCGTGACCCAACACGCGGGGCACGATGCGATAGCTGACCGGCGCCTGATAGCTGCGGCGGCCGTCGATGCCGCCGGAACCGCGCAAGTAGGCGCGCAGCGCCTGCAGCGCGGCCGCTTCGTCCTTGTCGCCCCACAGCGCGTCGAGCGCGGCATCGTAATGCTCGAGCGGCGCCCGGAACGCTTCGATGGACAAGGCAAAGGTCTTGAACGCCAGCCGCAGCCGCCGTTGGGCGGCAATCGCGGAATCGGCGATCAACGCCGCGGCACAGGGCGAGCCGTTGATGAGCGAGCCGCGCTCTTTGACTTCGAGTTCGAACGCCGTCGATAACTGGGCAAACAGCGGATACAGGGCGAGGATTTCGCCCGCGCCACCTTGACCGGCCGCGGCCACCGGCGGCATGGGCGCACCATCCAGCATGCTCGCCACGGCCTGGGCAATGCGGGGTGAGGTGGCGGCATGCCCTTCGAGAAAGTTGGTCAGCCGCGCCAGCACGATGCCGCGGACCACCCGATCGGGCAGATAGTCGCCGAACGCGATGGCGGCGGGAAACGGTTTGATGCGGGCGTGGCGATGGCGCTGTTCCAGGGTCAGGCGTTGGCTGGCCTGTTCGCCCATCGAGGTCGTGACGCCGTAGACCACCACGGAGGGATCGCGCTCGATCATCTCGAGAAATGCGGCACGGCTCGATGCAATGCGCTGCATTGCGGTGTCGGAGATTCGTACGGGCTCGCGCTGCCAGGCGATGCGAAAGGCGGCGTCGAGGTTGACGTCCCGCCGGTTATTGAGGATGACAGTCAAGAATTCACCTTAGGACGAGGCTTGCAATCGACTCTCCAGCTACGATATTGACCTTATTCTATTTCGCATCGTCAGACATATGGCGCAGTCGACAAAATTACGGTTGTTCAAGAGTCTTAGAACAAAGTCGGAGAACGCGATCGCATAAAGCGGCGCGTCCGGGCGTCCGCTCGGTTAGAATCCCACCGCCGGAGCGGGAACCATCCCGCTGCACCCTTTAGCGCGCAGGAACGTGATTTAAGGGCAAACGTGCGCGCCAGCCACGTTACGGCAATTCATTAGGTTTATGCGCACGCGTGGCCGGATTGGCCGCCTTTCAGAAGGTGATTGGTAAAAAATGCTTGCTACGTCAAATGTCGCCATCCAGTTCGGCGCGAAACCGCTGTTCGAACAAGTCACGGTCAAGTTCTCCGACGGCAACCGCTATGGTCTGATCGGCGCGAACGGCTGCGGAAAGTCCACCTTGATGAAGGTGTTGGGCGGCGATCTCGAGCCGAGCGCCGGGGACGTGATGCTGCAGACCGGCATGCGGCTCGGCAAATTGAATCAGAACCAATTCGGGTACGAAGACCAGCGCGTGCTCGACGTGGTGATGCAAGGGCATACGCAACTCTGGAATGCGATGACCGAACGCGACCGCATCTACGCCGATCCGAATGCAACCGACGATGATTACATGCGGGCGGCGGAACTCGAGGGCGTGTTTGCGGAATATGGCGGGTACGACGCCGAGGCACGGGCGGGCGCCATCCTCACGGATGCCGGGATCCATGAAGCACGGCACAATGGACCGATGCGCGAAGTGCCGCCGGGCCTGAAACTCCGCGTGTTGCTGGCGCAAGCGTTGTTCTCGCGACCCGACGTCCTGCTGCTGGATGAGCCCACCAACAACTTGGACATCAATTCCATCCGCTGGCTGGAAAGCGCCCTGAACAACTACGACGCCACCATGGTGATCATCAGCCACGATCGGCACTTCTTGAATCAAGTGTGTACCCACGTGGCGGATCTGGATTTCCAGCAGCTGAAGATCTATCCCGGAAACTACGATGACTTCATGCTGGCCTCCGTCCAAGCCCGCGAGCGCGTGGAGGCTGCCAATGCCAAGGCCAAGGACAGGATCTCCGACCTGCAGGAGTTCGTGCGGCGCTTCTCGGCGAACGCGTCCAAGGCGCGGCAGGCGACTTCGCGCAAGAAGCAGCTGGAGAAGATCAAGATCGAAGAGATCAGGCCCTCATCGCGGCAGAATCCGTACATCCGCTTCGAGCAGGGCAGGAAACTGTACCGCTCGGCCGTCTCCGTGGAAAAGATCAGCTTCACCTATCCGGGTTCGGACGAGATCGTGCTCAAGGACGTCACCATCAACATCGAGGCCGGTGAGCGGGTGGCCATCATCGGGCCGAACGGCGCCGGCAAGACGACGTTGATGCGCTGTCTGGCGGGTGAACTGCGGCCGACGTCGGGACGCATCGTGTGGGTGGAAAACGCGCAAGCCGGCTATATGCCGCAAGATCCGCAGGCTGAATTCGAGGACAAGATCGACCTGTTCTCCTGGATGTCGCAGTACACCGGCAAGGCCGACGACGATCAAATCGTGCGCGCGACGTTGGGCCGCCTGTTGTTCTCGGGCGACGAGACCAAGAAGTCGGTGAAGGTGCTGTCCGGCGGCGAGAAGGGCCGCATGATCTACGGCAAGCTCATGCTCACCAAGCCCAATGTGCTGTTGCTGGACGAGCCCACCAACCACATGGACATGGAAACCATCGAGTCGCTGCAAATCGGGCTCGAGAAGTATCCGGGGACGCTGATCTTCGTGTCGCACGATCGCGAGTTCGTGGGCGGTCTCGCGACGCGCGTGATCGAGCTGAAACCGGGCGGCGCCATCGTCGATTTCCGGGGCACCTACGATGAGTACTTGAAGGCGCAGGGCATCGAGGTGTAAGGGCCTTTCGCGATGAATAGGTCAGTTTGACCGCTTGACGCGTCTGCAGCGGATGGGGGATATAGATAGTTACTCGGCCACTGCTCCGGTCCGACATGGGTGAAGCGCTGGATTCGCTCGACTCAGTCGAACGGACGGCCGTGGGGGAAGCGGATTTGGTAAAGGGCGAGCGCTCAGATGACGAGCGGGTGGTTCGGCGGTGGCTGGTGATGATCGCGTGGGAAGCGAGGTTGGCGGCGCGCACCATTGCCAACGTGCCCAGGCGCCAGATCACGCAGCCGCTTGACTCAACTCGTGCCGACGCTGCCCAAGGGCAGCGTGCCCAACAGTTCGGCCAGGCCGTTCCATAAAATCTGGATGCCGATACAGAACAGCAGAAACGCCGAGAGCCGCACGATGATGGTGGTGCCCGTGGAACCGATGAAGTCGGCGAGCCGCGCCGAGTTCCGATACGAGACGTACACCAGCAGCGCGAGCAGCGCAACGGCCGCCAGCGTTTCGAGGAAGAACGCGAGCAGGGACGCGTGGAACCCGTGCGGGCGGCCGGCGCCGATGGAGATGGCCACGGAGATGGTCCCGGGTCCCGTGGTCAGCGGCATGGTCAAGGGGTAGAAGGCAAGCCGGCTGGGCGAAACATCCGCCCAGCGCGGATTGGGCGTTTCACTGCGGCGCTGTTCGGTGGCGTCCGGCTCGGTGAGCATGCGATATCCGGACATGGCCACGATGACGCCGCCCGCCACGCGCAGCACGGGAATCGAGATGCCGAAGAAACTTAAGACGTAGGCGCCCACGTAGAGCGAGGCGGTAACGATGCAGAACGCGTAAATCGCCACCCAGCGCGACACCTGGTTGCGAGTCTTGGGGTCGAGTCCGAGCGTGGCGCCGAAGAAGATGAAGGCCCCGGACAACGGATTGACGATGGAGATCAAGGCTCCAAACGCAAGCAAAAACGTGGCCAAGTCAGATCCTTCGGTGGGTTTCGCCGCCTCAGAGGCGGGGACCTCATTCTAGCGGATCAGCGCACCGATTTGTCGGCACGGGTCGGACGACCGCCAACGACTCGGGGTCGGGCCGCCAACGACTAGAGTTCAAAGCGCGGCGGTTCGATCCTGCTGCACCAGGGTGGCTCTTGCATGATGAACCGTGCTCACTCGGCCGTCGCGCAATACCCGCTCCAGGATCTGCGGAATTTCGAATATGGCGCGGTTATGGATACGCGCAACGCTGGCGCGAAATTCCGGGAGGCGGCCGATGATCTCGTCGATCCCGCTGCGAATCGACTTGAAGGAGTCGAGCACGATGCCGGCACGGGCTTCCTCGACCCAGTCGGCGTTGTAGCGCTCCTGCGGCATGGTCCAGGTGTTCTTGACGACGATCACCGGCAACCCTTGTTGTATGGCTTCGCTGATGCAACCGGGGCCGGGCTTACCGATGAAGAAATCGCTCAAGTGCATGAAGTCGCGAATCTTGGGCGTGAAGCCCACCACCAGCCGCGGCGCACGCGCCGGCATGGCCGCCAACCGTTCGGCCAGCGCCGTGTTGTGGCCGCAGATCAGAATCAGTTGCGTATCCGCCAGCCGCCGCGCAATGCCTTGCATGGCTTTGGATCCGTGGCCACCGAACAGCACGATGCCGGTGGGCCGATTCGGGTCCAAACCCAGCTTGGCGAGCTCTGCACGGCGATCGACCTGCGGCTCTCGGTAGAAGTCGGGCCGAACGATCATGCCCGACGTGGCGTGAACCTGGGCAGGGCCGTAACCCATGGCGTAGGCCTGCGCCACGGCTTTGCGCGTGCCGCAGATGAAGTGTTGCGCCTGACCCGGTTCGATCCAAAAGTGCGGCGGTAAATCGGCAAAGTCCGTCAAGATGGTCACGTAGGGTGCGCCCGGTCGAGCGCCGGCGAGCCCCGCGTACATGGCACGATTGAAGTTGGGAATCAGGGAAACGACCATGTCCGGTTTGGTACGCCGCCAATAGCGCCGCAGCCGGGCGGTCATTGCGGGATGCGCCAGCCGGATGAGTGCTTGCAGAAATTTGAGCTCTTGCGCGAGTCCCAAACTCCAACCGCGCGCCAAGCGCGTGTTGTAAAGATCCTCGGGCTTCATCCCCATGGTCTTGCCGAAGATGTCCTTGGGGTCGAGGACTTCCATCAGGTTGATGCGTCGCACTTGCCACGGCCGCCCTTGTTCGCGGATGACCGTTTCGAGCGCGCTTGCGGCGGAACGGTGTCCGCCGCCCGCGTTGAAATAAACCAGGTCGATTGTCGGCAATTTAGGTTCGAGTTCTCGGACAACCAAAGGCCATGATTTTGAACCGGCAATGTGACGGGTATATGTCTATACTTATGTCATGAATG
>Ga0209517_10009119_pt1 | contig 11426 bp, 10 predicted proteins | sample PeaSoiMetSII2010_FD_187695 | JGI IMG/M metagenome (GOLD analysis project Ga0209517, IMG submission 187695) | Peat soil microbial communities from Weissenstadt, Germany - SII-2010 (SPAdes) (version 2) | ecosystem: Environmental > Terrestrial > Soil > Wetlands > Peat | place: Germany...
CCAGCCAACGGCACGCCGCGCGTATTAAACACAATGTCGTCTTTGCGCGAGCCCTGCCCCCGTGCCGGCCCCACAATCCCCGGCCACAACTGCAGCGCCAGCGCCAAGATCCCCAGCAAAATTCCCATACGCATTTTCGATCGTATCATGTGCTTCACAATCCTGTAGCTCAGGCCTTCAGGCCTGAGGTTTTTCAACGCCTGTCCACACATCCCGCCGCGCTCGTCGCTTTCCTCGAACTCATGTAGCGCAGGGAGAGTCCGCGAGCCCTGCGGCTGTTCTCTTGCTCTTGCCTTCGTAGTGGCCGACCTTCAGGTCGGTTCTTGGGCCACTACCCAAAGTGCTTGAGGGTGCCCCACCCTCGTTTTCTGAGGGTGGGCTCTTACGCTCCAACGCCCCAATTTTTCTTCCTCTTTGCTTTCCGGTCGCTGATACCTGGTCGCTGGTCGCTTCCCTATAACAGCTTCCGCGCCGTGATGCTGAGCTGCACGATGTCCCCCGTCACTCCAGCCGGATATGCCCCGGCTGTCACTTCCGTTCCCCCGCCGTTAAAGCACTTCAGCTTCCAGTTATTCAGCGCTGTCCCCTGGACCGCCGTGTAGTACATGTTGTTGCCGTTCTGGCTTCCGGCAAACGCCTGCAGGATCGTATCCGACGGCAACTGGTTCGCCACCTGTGTGAAGTCCAGCGTGTCTCCGCCGGTGGTGTAGTTCCCCGAAAAACTCAGCGTCGCCATTGCGTACACAAAATTGCTAGCGCTCGAATCCACATTCAGCGGACTCAATGAAATCGTAATCGCCATTTGATTCCCCTCTCCTCTTCTCTATTTCTTCGCAACTTGTCTGCTGATTCTTGCCCAGCCTCCATCACAACCCGTCATTCCGAACGGAGTCCGCGAAGTGAGGGACGGTTTTGCATCGCACGCCTTTCGTGCGATGAATCTCTCTCACTCTTCGCTTCCCGATATCTGATCTCTGATATCTGATATCGTCCGAACACAAGGAAAACCATCCGACACCCGAATCGCCTTACTGAAAACTGAAAACTAATAACTGATAACCGCCTCAAAACGGCGTGTACCCGCTCCGCGCTGAAAACGGCCGTCGCCTCCGCCCGCTCTGCTGTTCTCTTCGCACGGCCGCCACCACCAGGTCCTCGATCGCGTCGCTCGCCGCATCGTCCCACTTCTCTGCCAGCGGGCTGCCCCTGGCCCATCCCGCCAGCGCCGCCGTCGCATACGCCAGCGCTTCCTGCGCGTTGCGCACCAGCACCGGCGAAGTCGCATCCGTGAAATCCGGATACGCCTTCAAATACCGCAGCCGGATCTGCGTGTCCTGCGTCGCTCCGATGAACCACAATCCATCCGCGCGCCATTCCCATACGCTCAGCGTCACGTCCTGCACTCGCGAAGGCAGCCCGCCATGCCGCGTCAGGTCTACCATCTCGTCGAATTCTTGCGTCGAAAGATTCGGCCGCTCCCACAATTTCAGCGGCACCAGCAAGTCCGTCGGCAACTGATTCGGTGGCGCGCTCGCATCGCTCAGCGACACCTGCAATGACGCATCCTGACCCGCCACCGCCGTCACCACCAGCAGCACGTCATCCTGGATGAATCCCCCGCCGCCCGCGTTCCCAATCGCTCGCTGCACCTTGCGGTAAGCCGAATTCAGATACGGAATCAGCAAGGTATCCGTGAACAGATTCCCCTGCGCATCGTTCAACAGCGACCGCACCAGCGACGTAATCTGCCCCGCTGTGTTATACGCACTCGATCCCACGACTGGCATAGTTTTCTTCCCCTACGAACGTCGCAACCCAATTGAACTGAACCTGAGGATTCACCCTAATCCTGGAACGGTGCCCCACCTCAGACAGTAAGCCCGTCATTCCGAACGGAGTCCGCGGAGTGAGGAATCCCTCCGATTCTTCGGTCTTTCCCGCCAACGTCACAACTCAATTGAACTTGAGGGTGCCCCACCCTAGGTTTATCAGGGTGGGCTCTTACGCTCTTAAGCCACAAACCTTCTTCTCTTCGCTTTTTTCTCGATCATGCTCTTCTCTGCGAACTCCGCGCTCTCTGCGACTTCTGTGTAAGCTTTTGCTTTTCTCTTCTCCGAAACTTAAAACTATTTACTTTCCCCCTCATCGGGTAACGGCGACTTCTGCAAATACGCCGCCACACCAATCACCGCATTAATCACCGCCGCGGCCACCCCAATCTTCACCGTCGCTCCCATCCCCGCCTGCAAATTGAAATGTCCCGGATCGATTCCCACCGCCGCCAACCCCGTCATCACTCCGCCCGCAGCCCCGCTAATCCCCGCCGCAAGCATTCCTTTGAGCCAGATATGCATTCGAGACACGCGAAATCTCCCTGAACTGGATGGGATAAAAGAGACAATCGAAGCAAAGCACCAAGACGAGGTCGTGCTAAGATATAGCAATCATGCGGCTGCGCAACCCCGTATCTGCCAAGATCGCCGCTTTCTTTCTCTTTCCATTCGTGGCAACTATTTACCACTGGTACGCGTCGCGAAACCTGTGGCGACAATTTCCGTATTTCGAGCAAACCGAGTTTGCACCGGACAAGGTCGTCGGTTTGGTTTTGTGCCTTGTGGCCGCTGGGTTTTTCCTCTGGCACGCCTTCAAGCGACAAGCCACCGGCGAAGACAGGCGATACGTTTCCCTTGCACTAGGTGTGGGCGCACTTATCCTCGCCGTGGTTTTGACGCTGGAGGGATTAGGGTACGAGCATCACGCGCTTAAGATCCTAATTGTCACTCTCTTGTATCTTGCTGCAGCGCTTTTTCTTTGGCGCGCCTACAACGGAAGTCCGCTGACCAGGAACCACAGCTAGGCCATCAATTCTTTTGCTTCCTTCACCTCCTCAACATCCTCTACTTCACTGTGGCGAACGCTTGGTTGTGAAACGCTGGCACCTGGTCATCCAGCACGTCATACGCCCACTCCTCATACTCACGCTCTTCCTTCGATTCCCTCTCGTAAAGCAGCCCACGCTGCTTCGCCCTTGGAAAACGCCGCGCCCATTCAATCGCACGCGCCACATGCTCCACAATCGTCGGCGTCAACTGCACAAACTCCCCCTTCGGCCCTTCCAGCGTGAAGCAATGCTCGTACTCGCCTCGTTCCGGATACGGCCCCAACGCCGCCACGCTCGTTCCATTTGCCCGCTCCACCGTCCTCGCGTACCACTCTCGCGGCGATCCATACGTCTCCGGAGCCACCCAGCGCTCCACATGCCACCGGTTCACCTGCGGATATTTCGGCTCCCTCCGCAATTCCACCACTTCCCGTACCAAATCTCCGTGCGCGTCGCGGTCCTCAAACTTCCCGCCAATCCACGCCAGCCGGTTCCAGCCCCAAATCACGCGATAATTCGCCTCTCCAAACCGGTTCCGTCCACCCGCCATTTCCAACCGCCGCGCCACGTTCTCCGGTGTCTCGTGTGTCTCTCGAATAACTTGTATTTCCACCGGCGCATCCACCGAATTGTCATTCCGAGCGGAGTCCCGGCGCATTTTGCCGGGACGCAGCCGAGGAATCGCGGCAAGCCCTTTCGGCCCAACCGCGATCCCTCGACACTCTTCGCTCGCTCGGGATAACACGCTCTATTCCTAATAACCGCTTGGCCGCGCAAGCGTATCGATATACGCGCCACTGCGCGGGCTGTCCGACCAAAGCTGAAAGGCCGTATCAAAATAAAAAATATAGCTCGCCGCCAGGCCGCCGCTCGCCCCGTAAATCGGGAACACCGTGTTGCCATTGACCTCGTAAAAATCAATGTCCTTCAACACGGCGCGGCCCCAGTGCGCCAGGTCCAGAAAGTCCACGCGTGTCTGGTCTGCATTCACGCTGGACTTGATCGGTATCCCGCTCATCGTCTTCCGGCCCGTGAACAGCAGATCCAGGTCGTTCCCGTTTCCGCTGCCGCCTTCCTTGATGATGGAGCTCACGGTGATGCCCAGATTTTCCCAGGCATGCTCCTGTTCCACCGCCATGTACGCGATCAGCTTGCTCAGGTGACTGATCCCCAACGCCTTGCGCACCTTATTGATCGCCAGCCGCACGTTTGCCGGCGTCAGTGCCGCGTTCCCCGCATTCACGCGCGGCGTCTGCAATTGCACCGGATACGTCGCGCGGTTCAAGTTGAGCCACGTTCCCGTCGTCGCGTTGTTCTGGTGATATTTGATCCCATACAACGAAACTGGCTGCGCTCCGCTCAACCCGTCGTGCACAATCACGTCCGTCGCCACCGTCCCTGACGGAACGTTGTCAACGGTAATTTGCTGCGTCGTAATCGGGTCCGCCGTCACCACGCTGGTCGTCACGCTTGCGGCGATGTTCCGGTTGGTTGTCAGCGTCGTGTCGTATATCTGGATCGTTTGCCCGGGATACACCAGTGCCGCCCCGTTGGGCACCGTCATCGTAAACGTGGACCCGGCCACGTTATTGATGGTGCCCAGCACTCCGTTCCCCGCCGTCTGGATCAGCTTGTCCAAAAACGCCCGGAACTGCTTCATTCCGTTCGCTACTTCGCGCTTCGCGGCATTCTCGATCGCGCGTTCCCGTCCGGTCGTCGCGTATTCCACCAGCTTCGTGATTTCAATCGCGAAGCGGAAGAATATCGGCGATACCTGCGCGACGTCATACTGTGTTCCCGATCCCCGCCCCAGGTCTCCACCATCCGCATTGTACGACCCCGCCTTCCCGCCGGGGTTTACCTGCAACGGCAGGCGCAAGTTTCGTGAAGAAATTTTCTCCACGTCCCCCCGTTGTTGAATCATCGTCAAAAGAATGTCGTCGCGCTCGTAGAGCAAAGGCACCTTGTCGCGCACCTTCTCGAGCTGCAACGCGATGACATTCGCGTTTTGCTGTGCTGGCATTGTTGTCTCTCCTTAGATGTGCCGCCCCGCTTCAGAAGGGCAAGCAGGCGTCTTGCGAGAAGGCGCCAAAAAACCTCGTTGTGCTCCGTCTTAGCTCATGTGGAAGCCGGGCTTAAGCCCGGCCTGTAGCGCAGGGCGACTCTTCGAGCCCTGCGGCCTTTCTCTTGGGTTTTCCGACTGTCGCCACTTCACTAATGAACTTGAGGGTGCCCCATCCTCCGCGTTTTATAGCGAAGGGTGGGCTCTGACGATCGAACGTCCAAAACTCTCTTCTCCTGGTTTTTTCTTTTGGCCTTTTCTTCAGGGGGTCGGACCTTCAGGTCCGACGTTTCCAGCGCTAATGATTGTGGGCTTTAGCCCCTGAGGATACTCTTGTCCTTCTCTGTAAACTCTTTGTTCTCTGTGCTGAACTCTTCTTCCCTACAATTCCAAAATCTGTTCGTCGCTCAACTTCCCATAATCCACTCGTCCACGATTCCCCGCCCGCTCAGTCGCTCGCCCCTCGGTCTTCTTATCTTTCACTGCGTTCTGCCCGCTCTTCTCAGTCCGTGGAGCAATGCTCGCCGTCATTTCGTTCCTGGCAGCAACTCCCGCTTCCACCCCCCGGCTCTTACCTCGAGTTCCCAAAGTCGCCGTTGTCCAACTCCCCACCACTCGCCTCACCGCTCCCGGCACCAATTGCTGTGCCCGTGCATCAATCACCCGCACCACCTGCGCTCGCGTAGCATCATCAAATCGCCGCGCTCCCAGAATTCGCGACACCTGTTCGCCCAGTTGCGCATCGCTCTTCAAAGCCGCTTCCACTTCTTCGCGCACCGCCGCTCTCAATCTTTCCTGCAAGGAAGTTCCCTGCCCAGCCCCTTCCCGCCCCGCGCCATCCACACTCTTCAAATTCGGCAGCGAACTCTCCATCGCCCGCGCAATCGCCCCTCCCACACTCTTCTCCAACTCCGCATTCGCCGCCTTCTCAAAATTCACATAAGCCGCCGCCACTTCCTGCGCCGCCGTCGCATTTGCGCTGCGTTCTCTCTCGTCCCTGTAGCTCACCCCTTCAGGGGTGAGGCCTTTCCCAACAACGTCCACCGAGCGATCCCCATTCGATGTTAGGCTTTTCCCGCTTCTTTCTTCCTGATCGCCGGTCGCTGGTCGCTGGTCGCCGCTCTTCCCCAGCAACCGCACCCCCGCCGCCACCATCTCCCGAAACGCCCCCGGATCCTGCTCCATCAATCTCTGCGCCAATTGCATCCGTGCCGCGCTCAACTCCTCCGCCGGACGTCCCGCCGCCCCAAAATATGCCGCGTCAAACTCCCCCAACTGCCGCGCGCGTTCCGCTGCCGTCTTCGCCTCGTTCACTCCCCCTGGATAAATCTCTTTCAGCGCCCGAGCCTCCTCCGGCGTAGCAATCGCCTCCCGATAAGCCGCCGCGTCCTGCTGCGCCCGCACCGCGCCTTCCCACAATTCTTTCGCCTCATCCCCATGCCAAGGATCCCGCATCCGCTCCGCCAGCCACCTCGGCGGCTCCTGCCCCGCCGTCCCCTCCCTGTAGCTCACCCCTTCAGGGGTGAGGCCTTCCCTAGCCGATTCCCTAGCGCCATCCGCCGGCCTATTTTTGTCATCCCGAGCGGAGGTCTGCGCATTTTGCAGACCGGAGTCGAGGGACCGGGGCATGCTCGCCGCGTCTTGTCCACCAGCCACTTCTTCTAGTGGCTCCATCTCCAATATCTGCTCATCCATCAACGCAAATACTTCCCCGCCCATGCCAGACGCTCCGTTTTCCATAACTACATTCCCCAAAACAAAACGGCCGCGTAAACACGCGGCCATCAACCACTTACGTTTGAACTACAACTAAACCTCGACAACGTTTAGAAGGCGCCCTCAAGAACGGTAAGCAAAACGATCTTCATAACAAACCATACCGCGTTAAAGACCACCTCGCTGGAAGACGGATCCATAGAATAGCTCAAGGCAGCACGCATCTAGAACTCCTCTATTGAGATCTACGTCCCTGCTCCTGAAAAGTTTCACTTCTTGGCTGACTCTGGGGCCCGTGGAGCAACTCCACCCACACTCGCACCCTGCATCGCCCGCAAATGCGCCTCCGCATGCGCCCGCACATTCGCGAACCCCGCCGGATTCGTCATCTTCGCCGATTGCCCCGCCTCCGAATTCGCCCACCTCTTGCACTCCTCAAACTCCACCGCATGCTCATCCATCAGCAGATCCACCGCCACCGATGGCAGCACCATGGGTGCAAACTGCGGATTCGGCTCGGCCCCCTCTTCCGAATTTCGATTTTCCATTTTCGAGTTTCGTCCGTCGGCCCCCACCACAATCGGCGCACTCCCCAGCAGCACCTGTATCTCGCGCAACTGCTTGTTGCGCGAGTCCTCGCCCGGTATCACCAGCTCCGTCAATCCCAGCACGTTCTTGATGTACCCAAGATTCGCCGGATCCGCCAGCGCCTCTTGAATCAACGGATCCTTCAGCCCAAACAACTGTTGCAACACGCCCCTCTGTTGCGATTTCAGCCGCGGGAAAGTCTCATCCGCTTCCGGGTGCACGCAAATATTCCCTTTCAAATCCCCCACGCGAATCATCCGCGCGTCCAGCGTTCCATCCGGCCCCAGCAGCGGCACATCCACATCTTCCGGCCGGTTCTTCCGGAAGCAATCCACGCCCAGCAGCATCACCTCGCCATAAAACTGTTTCAGCCTCCGCCACACCAATCCCAATCGTCCCATCGCCTGGTCGCGCGCCATCGCATAACCGCTCGCCGTCTTCACATCTTCCATGTTTCCGCCAAACACCGCCGGAAACAGTCCCGTCAAGAATTGCGACACCGGCCCAATCAGATCCTGTTGGTGACGAATCATGTCCGGAGGCACCTGCGCTGGCGCCGGCTGGAAAAATCCCGCCGCTAGCGGCTGCCCTGGCCGCGCTCTCGCAGGAAAATGTGCCGCCGGTTCCGCCACCTGGTTCGCCAGTGCGTCAAAGTCCAATACCTGCGGATCGGCATAAATCGGTGGAATGCCGTACTCATACGTCTCCGCCTGCATGTTGCTCAGTGTGTTGTAGCGTTCCTGAACCTGCACCAGCGAATCGCCCACGCTCGGGCGGTTCTGCCCGTCTCCCGGCAAAGCGTGCAGCACTCGCCAGTGATCGTCCATGCTCTCGTTCCGCGCCTCGCAGTACACATCGCCCGCAAACCCCACATAGCATCCATCCGGGAAAAGCGCCAGCAACTCGTTGCGCACATCGTCATTCTCAATTCCGTAAAACGCCCACGGCCGCAGCCACGTCCGGTCAAACGTAATCAAGTTCATCAGCGCGTCGCCAGGATGAATCGAAGGCAACCCCTGCTCCACGCTCAATCGCGACACGCGCGCGTACACATCCTCCGCCCCCTGCGATGGTGCCGACTCGATCTTCCCCGCCGCCTGCGGAAATGCCGCCTTCAACTTCGCCCGGTGTACTTCCGCCTGCCATTGCAGGTACGGATATTCGTGCATCTCGTTCGCCCACACCGGCGTATTCAATTCCAGACCGCCGGCAATCGAAATCACTTCCTGCCCATTCGCCACCCGCCGCGTCTCCACCACCCGCGGCACCGTCACGCGTTCCGCCCTCCGCAAATCCTTCTCCCCCAACTCCGCCCCGCACTCCGGGCACGCAAAAGTGTTTGTTGTCACCCTGAGGTCAGCGCCTTCAGCTGACCGAAGGACCTCACCGTAATCCCCGCCCAGTCCAGAACTGTCATCCCGACCGGAGAGCCGCGCCGTCTGCGGCTCGGAGCGGAGGGATCGTGGCAAGCTCTCTGCGTCTTGAGCATCCTCCTGGTCGCCGTCTCTTGCTTCCTGATCGCTGATCGCTGATATCTGATATCCGCCACCCGCAGGCGACTCTTTCCCGCAGCTCGGGCAGACCCACACATCCTCCCCCAGCGGCACCTCCACCGCCCCCAACAACTCCTCTTCGCGAAACCCAAACCGCTGCCCGTCCTTCACATACCGCACATACGCGCCCAATTTCCCATCCGTCCACAAAAAATACCCAATCGAAGTCAGCAAATGCTCCACATGATTATTCCGTTCGACCAGCTCCGCCACGTCGCTCGCCGCCCGCGCCGCCGCAATATCCACCAGCGATTGCGCCGATTGCGGATAGAACCGCACGCTTGGCACATCCTGCGAAAGCACCGCCACAAACGACAACCCAAACCCCTGATAAAAATTCGTAACAAACTGGTACCGCGGCATCTCTTCCAGCGTCCGGTCATCATTGAATTTCTGCTCGAACGGCAGATGCCAGTTCATGTCATTTGGGTTCCACCACGCATATTGCAGCCCCTGCCAAAACAGCCGTGCCTGCCGGATCCGCCGGATTTCGTGCATCCGCGCCGTCACGCCCTCCACGCGGTATTGCCGCACCAAGTCCCGCAAAGCATTCACCAGCTCCGGCCGCTCCTCCTCCAACCTCTCAAAGTTCGGCCCCAAATCCCCAGCGCTGTAGCTCACCCCTTCGCTGTAGCTCACCCCTTCAGGGGTGAGGCCTTTCATAACAAGGTTTACCGCGTCTCCCGCCCCTGCATTCCCGTCCGCCGGCGCCGTCATCCCCGCTTCCCAATCTGTCATCGCGTTATCCATGCCGTCTCTCATAATCTCTTCTCTGTAACCGTGGCACAGTCACTCCTGACTGTGCTCTTGGGTTCTCTTCCCATGCCACTAACACACGAACTTGAGGGTGCCCCACCCTTCGCGTTTTCCAGCGAAGGGTGGGCTCTTACAATCAAATGCCTCGCCCCTTCTTCTCTTCTCTCTGTGAACTTGAGGGTGCCCCACCCTTTGCGTTTTCCAGCGAAGGGTGGGCTCTTACAATCAAATGCCTCGCCCCTTCTTCTCTTCTCTCTGTGAACTTGAGGGTGCCCCATCCTTCGCGTTTTCCAGCGAAGGGTGGGTCTTGGGTTCTCTTAGATTCTTCTCTCTGTGCCCTCTGTGTTCTTCCCTCTGTGAACTCTGTGTTACCGTCCCTCTTGCTTTCCCCTCACCCCTTCATCGCATCCAACTCATTCTTCCTCTGCACCTGCTGCCAGGACCTCTTCCTCAACCGAGGCAACTCCACCGGCTTCACCGGCTCTGCAAACTCCACCGGAGGAAATCCCGCTGTCCCCAGCAACGAATTCAGCAGCGCCCGGTTTTCCCCCCGCAACCGCGACACTTCCTCCTCCAGCATCCCCACATACCGAGTCTTCAGAATTTTCTTTACTAACTCCAACATCGCTCCATCCTTCGCGTTTCCCGTCCGCTTTCACCAATTCCACCGCCGTCTCGGCAACCTCTGCGGCCCAAACTGTTTCCGCGCCTCCGCCTCCAACCGCTGAAACTGAATCGCCCGTGAAGTCGGCTCCGCCGCCGTCACTTGCCGCGCAATCTGCTCGCCCAGCGGCATCCCCGGCATGAATCGCACCTGAGAATAAAGGGGCGGAGCCTGCCCCGCCCCGGGTCCGCCCGTGGCGGATGCCCCAACACCGGCGTATCTCGCGCCGGGAACTATTCCATACCGCGCCGCATCCGCCGGATCGTCGCCTTCCATCTTCCGCACATCCTCGACCCGCCGGTCGTCCCGCACCAGTTGCGGCAAACATTCCATCAACTTCTCGCAATTCTCTGTAATCACCCAGGCGTCCCGTTCCAGCAACTGGTACATCAACTGCCATCCGCCAACTCGATCGTCATTCGCCAGCGTCGGCCGTGGCAATCCATTCGCCGCCAGCACTTCTCCCAACTGTTCCGCAATCGATGCCTCGCTGGTCCGGTGCGCAAACGCATCCGGTGAAAGGTAAATCTCCTGGATCTTCTCGCCCTTGCACCGCTCCGCAATCGCCTGCCCCAGCATTCGCGGCGAAAGTCCGTTCTGCACAAACTCCCGATAGGTCACAATCCGACCGGCCGCCTCGTCTCGGTAGCCGCTCGCACTTGTACCTAACTCAAATCCGTCCCCTTGCTTCCCCCCGTTTGTCATCCCGAGCGAAGCGAGGGACCTGCTTTTCTCTTCACTGGTCGCCGGTCGCCGGCCTCTGGCCACTCTCTCCGGCTCCGCCGCGTGCCAATACACCGCGCTAGGATGCTGAAATCCCCAATCAATCGATATCCATCGCGGCCACCATCCCTGCATTCCAATTTCTTCCGGCCGCGCCGTATGCCGACCAATCTCAAACAAATCGAAATACTGTCCCGAAAGGACGTTCCAGTCCCCCTCCAGAAACGCTTTCCGCAGTCGTTCAGGCAGCGCCTCCAGCGTCTTCCTGTAATTCAAATCGTTTGCGTAAATCGGATTGTCTTCAATCCGCGCGCGAATGAAGTCGTAATCCCCCGGATCGTACTGCTCCGGCCGCTCAAATCCCGTCGGTGGCTCTTTATCCACCCAAAGCGCCTTAACCCACGCGTGCCCGATATTCCCCGGATTCGTCGCCCCCGCCATGCACGGAAACGTCCCCGGAATCGGGCACCGGTTCCGCGAAGT
>Ga0209517_10009122_pt1 | contig 11422 bp, 11 predicted proteins | sample PeaSoiMetSII2010_FD_187695 | JGI IMG/M metagenome (GOLD analysis project Ga0209517, IMG submission 187695) | Peat soil microbial communities from Weissenstadt, Germany - SII-2010 (SPAdes) (version 2) | ecosystem: Environmental > Terrestrial > Soil > Wetlands > Peat | place: Germany...
GGCCAGATTGTTAAGGACCGCGGTTCCGGTAGCGGTGTTGTTGCTGCCCGGGCCGAGCAGGTTGGTTGCGGTCGCGCCGGTGATGGCGGAGGAGGTGACGTTCGACTTGGTCGAATAGCCGACGGCGGTCTGCAGCACCTGGCTGGCGATCGACTGTGCGCTAGAGACCAGGTTTTGCAGCGAGGTGATGCCGGTGTTGGCGGCCTGCAGGACCTGCACGCCGTTACCGATACTGTCGAGCAGATTGCCGATGTCGCTGGCCCGGTTGCTCAGGCCCTGCGCGGTGAAGAAGTCGGTCGGATTGTCGAGAGCCGAGTTGACCTTGTTGCCGGTGGCGAGGTCATTCTGGGTGGTGGCGAGCAGCGCTGCCGTCGACTGAAGGGAAAGCAGGTTTTGGCGAACTGACGCAGAGAGAACTATTGAGGACACTTGTCAAACCCTTCTGGTTTGCACTTACGCGGTTACAAAAACAGGACGGCGCTTAAGCGCTACAAATTAACGGTGTATTGTAATAAATGATAAAGATTAACATCGCGTGAAGCAGCGGATTACGCCAACATATTCTCCGCTGCTGGGCATTCGCAGGATGAATTTTTCCTCCGTGAGCAACCGGGGTCGAAGTTAGGAAAGTGGTAACGTTGTCGCTTCGTTCCACGGCGGAAAAACAGATTGCAAGCGGCTCGATAAACCGCCGCACGGCGGGAGCAGATGACGCCTTTGAACGGGCAGCCAGACGCGAAGATTGCCGACGCGATCGGGCCGCGGTTCGCTGGACCGTGATCCGGCAGGGTCCATCACAAAAGGCCTGGTTGGAACCTCGGGCGCGCCATGCCTCGGACCGCCTTCGGACGTCTCCACCCCTCGCGGTCTGGATCACGATCCGATTAAGTTGAATCGGATCGCGATCCTATCTCTTTGTTTGAGCATGATCTTTTCGGAAAACCGGTTTCCACTTTTCCGGATCATGCTCTAGCAAGATATTCGTGACCGGCGGCGGAAAATAGACCGCTTTTCGGGGTGACAGGGCCGCCAATAATGACGACAATCGGGGCAATCTGTGTCACTCGAATTCCGCCGCGGGAAAGTCGTCCGTGATCGCATCGCGCATGTTCGCATTGCTGCTCGCCGCGACGGCCGGATGCGCCCTGCTGCAAACTTCGCGCGCGCACGCGCAGTGGTGGGGCTCGAGCGGGCCGGCCGATTTCGAGGAATGTGCCGACACCGCCGAGAAAGCCGCGACCAAGGAAGCAAGGACCGTGGCGCTCTCGGAGTGCAACGCGAAATTCGCCGGAAGGCGCAAGCCCGGCGGAGGCTATACCTATTTCGATTTCATGCAGAACCGGAATTTCGACATCGCCGGCCCAAATCCGACACCCGAAGAGCAAAAGCTGATCGACGAGCAATACACCGTCTATCTCGAAAATCAGCGGCGGAGCAGCATTGCCGCGGCGTTCGCTGCCAAGCAACAACAGATGCAGCAGGCCTCTCTCAAGAGCCAAACCGAGAAAGCGCCGCTGACCACTGGAAGTACCGGCAAGCCGCAAGCGGCGCCAGGCGAGTTGAAGCGGATCAAGAGCACAGGCTGCCCACGCCATTCCTTCTCCTGCGAATGGCCGCGGCTTTCCGAGGGGATCAAGGACCTGAAGAAAGTGCTGTTCGGCTCGTCTTCGAGCAAGAGCAAGCGAAGCAGCTGACAGATTCACCTCGCCCCGCTCTTGTCCGCCGAAGCCCGCCTTCTGGCGAAGGCGGATGCGGGGCGAGGGAGAAGTGGTCCTGCCACCTCAACCTAAACGCATCCCGCTCTAGGCCCTCCCGGCTAACCGTAAGCGCAATGGCTACCGCCGCATGCGCCACGACGTCAGCGCCACCACGATCGATACCAGACCCTCCATGGCAAGCGGGTAGGTTCTGATCGCGGGCCCGTCTTTGATCACCTCGATGATCACCTGCGCGGCGCGGTCGGGCGTGATCACCATCGGCCGCACCTTCGCTTTCGCCATTTTCGTATCGACGAATCCGAAGCGAACGGCGCTTACACGAATTCCCCATGCGCCCAGGGGCCGGCGAAGGCCGAGCAGGTAAGCCGTCATCCCGGCCTTTGACGCGCCATAGGCAGGGGCGGAGGGCGTGGCCCTGTCGCCGATGCTCGACACCCCGACAATCCGCCCCTCACCTCGCGCGCGCATGGCGGGCAGCACCGCGCGCACCGCATCGGCAAGGCCAGCAAGATTCACCCTGACGATGTCGCCGTCGCGATCGACGCCGGACGTCTCGAATGGCTCGCCAATTCCGGCACAGTAGACCAGCGTGTGAATCGGGCCAGCCTCCGCAACGAGCTTTGCGATCAGTTCGGGAAATCGCGGATCGAGCACGTCGATGGTGCGCTGGCTGTGGCGATCGCCCAGCACTTCGAGAGGGCGTCGTGAAACGCCGACCACCTCTGCGCCGTCGCCAAGCAGCCTATTGGTGAGCGCAAGCCCGATGCCGTCGCCATTACCGATGATCAATGTTGGCATCATAACTCCAGACCAGCAAAGCGTCGTTGATGCCTTTTGGGAGTATTCCGGCCATCGCCTGCCTTGCAAAACCAGCGCCGTTTGCGGACGGCATGGTATCGCGCCGGCATTTTCGGCGTAACGGCACGGCGCCGTCACCCTCTCGGTGCAACTATAGTTGCATGCCACCTGTTTTTTTGAGAATGACCCAACGAGACATAAATCGAATTTTAGGAAGACGGGAGTGTTCTATTTGCGAAATAGAGCATTAAGTCATGCTGGCGACCCGATCTGCTTTGCCGCTTGGTGGTATTTGGTGCTATTCTTGCGAGACTTCGCGCACTGGTCGTGAAAGCAGCTCGATTGATCTGCCCATTGAACAGGAGAACGTCATGATCAAGTTCGGGCTAATTGGAGCGTCGGCGCTCACGCTCGCACTCGCGGCCCCGGTGATGGCTCGCGACATACAGCATGTAAGGCAACCCGTGCGCGGTGTTGCAGCCAATGCGTACGGTTATTATGGAGAGCCAAACCTCCCGGTCGAGAACGCGCTGCGATGGGGTTATAGCCAAGGATACAGCCATTACCCCTCGGGCTTCGGCGGCCTCTATGGCGACGGTCGCTACCCCGACAATGTTGTCTCCAACCCCAATCATCCATTCCGGTGAGGCTCGACCGCCGCGATTGATGGAGGATCTCTCGCTCAGTTGCGCTGCCGGGCCAGCGGCCGGCTGGTCGCCTGCGGAATGCAGGACCTCCGCACCGCAGGAAGCTTAGGACCGCCGTCATGAAAAAGCCCCGGTCGACGCCGGGGCTTTTTAAATCAGTCAAGTCAGGGAGACGTCAGTATCTCGCGACCACCGGGCCGCCGAAGCGATAGTTGATGCCGGCGCGGACGACGTTGTCGTCAAGCGGAACCGAGCTGCGATTGCCCTCGGCTTGTCCGAGAGTGTTCAGCGGCGCGCTGTCGAACTTCATGTAGAGCCATTCGAACTTGGCCGACCAGTTCGGCGCAAATCCCCATTCAAGGCCGCCGCCTGCCGTCCAGCCATTGCGGGTCCCCGACGACGAAACGAGCAGCGCGTTGGTGGCAGAACTCTTGACGCCGTCCGTGACGCCAGCCGCGGCATAGCCGCCGGTCCCGTAGAACAGCAAATTGTCGACCGCATAACCGAGACGGGCGCGTGCGGTCGCATTCCACGTTTCCTTCGTGAAGCTCTGGAAGGGCGAGGTGCTCTGGAAGGGGAAGCTGTCAGCAATCGGAGCACCTGCCAACCCGTCATCGACATGACTGCCGTATTCGCCGACCCAGGAAGCGTCGCCTTCAAAACCAAAGACAAAGCTCGATACCTGCCAGTTGTAGCCGATCGTGCCGCCGACCAGACCGCCCTTGACGTTGTAACCCATCGTATCGCCGAAACCCGTCGCCGCATCGATGTGGGTGCTCGACCCCAGAGATCCGCCGCCGGAGACGCCGATATAGAAGCCGGTCCAGTCGTAGATGGCGATAGGCGGCGGCGCCTTGGTTTTCATCGGGAGGTCAGCCGCGAGAGCAGCCGTCGTTCCCAGAACCAAAGCAGCGACTGCGCCCAGTATGATGTTCTTTGTCATGATTACCCCTCGAAAGTGTACCGCTGACGCTTGTCTGTTTGCCGGATCAGGACCGCAGGACGATCGATCTCGTCCCGCAGCCAGCTCAACTTAGAACCTCCACTGGATGCCGGTGGAGACACCGCCGAGAACCGGGCCGGTGAAGCAATGCGGGTTGCCTGCAATACCGCCATTTGCCGCAAAGGCGTCGTGGCAATCGGTGGTGACACCGTGTCCGCCTGCGCCCAGATCGTAGTGGGCGCTCGGGCCGTTCATGGTTACGGCCACAGCCGTGTACCAGGTCAGGTTCGGGCCAAACTTGTGCTTATAGGTCGAGGTGACCATGTCCGACTGGTTGTCGTTGGGCGCAAAGACGCCTACCGTATCGGCGGTTTGTAGCGTCGAGGAATTGTGCTGTCCCGGGTCGCCATTCGCCGCGAATGCATGCGCCCAGCCGAAGCTGATGCTGTCCTTCGGCGTCAATTCCTGGGTCAGGAACAGCCAAGTGCCGTTGCGTTGACGCTCGTTCTGGAATTGCAGCTCTGGCAGGACATAACGGTGCATCATTTCGAAGATGCCGCCGACCGTGGTCTTGGTCGCGAAGGTATAGAGCATGGCGACCTTGAACGCGTCTTCATCCGCGACATCCTCGTTGCAGAGACGCGTGAAGTTCGCTAGTGCTGCGCCGGTAAGTGGCGACGCGCCCGCGGTCGCCGCACAGCTGTTTACATCGGTCAGGACCCCGTTGAATGACGGGTTTAGTCCGTAGACGGCTGCAATGTCACTTGACCGGTTGACCTTGAAGTGCCGTTCATAGGCCACGGTGGCGTAGAACGGGCCGTTGGTGTAGCTCAAATTGGCACTGATGGCGTTGCTGAACGCGCCGTCGCTACAGGTGACCGGAATGTTTCCGCCGCTGGTGGGATCGTTGCCGCCGGCGCAATCAGAAGAACCTTGGGGGATATTGTCGCTGATGGAGCTGCGGTTCTGGCCCGGCGAGAACAACGCATTGAACTGGAAGCCGCCGATCGTGGGCGATTCGTACCAGATCGAGTGTTCGAGCCGGGTGGCGAACTCGACGCGGTTGTCGCCGCCGGTATTGCCCATGACGACGTGCATATCGCCGATCTGACCCGCGAACGGATTGAAGCCGCCGGTCGAAGTTTCGTAGGGCGCCATCGTCTTGCCGATTTTGATGGCGCCGTACTCGGGCGAAGCAAAGCCGACATAGGTGTTGCGGCTGAACAAGGCGCCGTTGACGCCATTGCTTAAGTTGCTGTTGGTCTCCCTGATGCCTGGTGCCGCGGAGATGTCGAAGCCCATTTCAAGCTGATAGACGAAGTTGAACGGGAAGTCCGGGACCCGCTGGAAGCCGCGCACACCGAGATAGGAGGAGTTCGTCGCGATCGCCGGCATCCAGCCGAAATTTCCGATCGGAGCCGATGCACCGTTGAGATCGAAATTCGTCATGTTCTTGGTCGTATTGTCGACCGAGATGTCCATGTTGCCGTAAGCGGTGATCTCGCCGCCGGGGGTGTAGAAGGTAAGGGGATTGCCTTTCTTGTGTTCAAGATATCCGTGCCCGTTGGCGTCGATTTCCGGTCCCGTCAATGACTGCGGCGGAGTTGGAGTGCCCGTCGTCGCTGCGCGGGTCGGAGGGGCCGACATGACAATTGGCGCCGCCGACTTCGACGACTCGACCTTGTTCAACCGTGCCTTGAGCTCGGCATTTTCCTTGGCAAGTTTCGCATTGTGCTTCTCGATGTCGTCGAGTCGCGTCAGCACATCGTCGAGCTTGTCGGCCGAAGCCGGTATTGCGTGAGTGACGAGTGCGACAGCCGCGAAGGCCACCCCCAATGCATACTTCTTCATCGTCTTCCCCCTAGTGACGACTCCCCGAAAGGAACCGAATCAAACCTGACTGTGTCGGGGAATACCGTCAATGTGTCGCTTCCTTCACAGAAATTATTGGCAACTGCGAAGGATATCTTCGATGGAGGTCTTAAAGTCCTTTTATTTCAATCATATAAGGCCTTGCCAGATTTATGTCGCGCTGCGAAATTTACTGTATCATTTCAGCAACATTTGGGAATAATGTATGCCAATAGGGATATTGTATACCAGTCCGCGGTTTGCGTTCGGCTGCATGCGTCTCAAATTGAGCCAGGTTTTCTCGCGCCAACACGTTCGTTCGGGGCGAAGCGACATCGCCGAACTCTGAAAAATGTTCATCAACATTCGCGTGAAGCGCGGCGTGTCACAGGAACGTGCGTGAGCGTGGAGCGCTTTGATCCGCTCGCCGATCAAACCTTCAGACAGTTGAACGGATTTGCGCCGGCGTCAGCCTCGGCGAACCCCGGCTAACGGCTTCCGCATTCTTGATCAGCGCAACGATGCGGCGTGACAACGGGACCTGCAGTCCTCGCCGGTCCGCGATTTCAGTGATGACGCCTTGCAGATAATCGATCTCGGTGCGGCGGCCGCGCTGCAAATCTTCGGACATCGACGAGCGCGCTTGCGGATCGATCTGCATGGTCCGGCCCAGCACGATTGCAAACAAGGCGTCGGGTAGCCGCAGCAAATGCGGTGCCCAGCTTGCCGGGACCGGCGTCGGCGAGCGCGGCCTGATGCCTTCGGCCTTGACCGCCGCCAACCCTTCGGCGATCTGGTCCGCGAACAACATGCGCCATGAACGCTGCGCAAACTGCTCGCGCAACGGCAAGCCGGAGAGCGCATTGATCGCGTTGTTGAGATTGACGAGCAGCTTGCCCCATTGCACCCCGGCGATGTCGACAGTCGGCCGCCACGTCAGCCCCGGCACCGAGAGCCGGCCTGCCGTATCGGCATCGTCCTTTTCGATCACGATATCGCCCGACGTGGCGCGATGAAATCGTCCTTCGCCGCGCGCGATGACGTTGAACGGCACCATCGCCGCCAGCACCATCCGGCCCGGCAATCGCCGGCGCAGCACCGGCACATTGCCGACGCCGTTCTGCAAACTGACCATGACGGCATCGGGCGGCGCATGTCGCGCAATCGCGTCCGCGACTTCTGCCGTATCGGCACTCTTGACCGTGATCAGCACCATCCCGGCGCCGGAAAACACCTTGGGGTCGTCGGACAGCGTCAACTGTTGAGCTGCGACATGCCGGCTTAAGCCTTCGAAACTTGTCACGGTTAACCCGTTGCTCTCGATCTCCCCGATCACGCGCGGGCGCGCCAGCAACGCAACGCTCCGGCCGGCGGCGGCGAGCATGCCGCCAACAAAGCAGCCGATGCTGCCGGCGCCGGCGACGACGATCGGTCTGTCCAGAATCATCCCGAGATACCTTCGCCTGATCTTCGATCAGATAGCAGACTTTACCGCTCGCCGCCTCTCGAAGCTGACAGCTGCCGCTCGCGAGAAGGCCCTCGCCTTGTAACTGTCATACCGCGCCATTATGGTTTGCAAGGCGCGGGGCGGGCACTCGGCAGGAGATGACGATGGGCTTACTCGATGTACTGAACGGAATGCAGAACGGTCCGCGCGGTCCCTCTGGTCCGAGCGCGCAATCCGGCGGCGGGATGTCGCCGATGACCATGGCCATCCTTGCACTGCTCGCCTACAAGGCGGTCAAGCATTTGAGCGGCAGTTCGTCCGGCGCAAGTCCGGCGCCGGCGCCATCGAGCGGCGGCGGCGGCGTGGGTGGTGGCGGGAGTCTCGGTGGTGGGAGTCTCGGTGGTGGTCTTGGCGATGTTCTCAAAGGTGGACTTGGCGGCCTGCTCGCGGGCGGCGCGGCGGGGAGCGTCATCAGCGGCGGACTAGGCGACCTGCTCAAACAATTGCAGCAGAGCGGCCACGGCGAGACCGCCAGCTCATGGGTGAGCCAAGGCCCCAACAAGCAGATATCGCCCAACGATCTCGCCAGCGCACTCGGCGCCGATCAGATCAACAGCCTGATGTCGCAAAGCGGCCTGTCGCGCCAGGAACTGCTCGACGGCCTCAGCCAGCATCTGCCCGCGGTGATCAACCATTTGACGCCGGACGGACGGCTGCCGACTGAAAGCGAATTGGCGGGCCGGCTTTAATTTTTCCATCATGCGTTTTGAGGGAGGACGACAGTCATGGGCGGCATCATCTGGATCATCATCGTCGGTTTCGTCGCCGGCATCATCGCGCGGCTGCTTTCGCCGGGCCCAAACAATCCCAGCGGCTTTCTCCTGACCACCGTGCTCGGCATCGCCGGCGCGTTCCTTGCGACATGGATCGGCCAGGCCATCGGCCATTACGGTCCCGATCAGGGCGCCGGCTTCATCACCGCGACGATCGGCGCATTGGTGGTGCTGTTCATCTGGAACAGGCTGGTGGCGAGCGGGGTGATTTCTGATTTCGGCAATAAATAGAGCTATATCCGCTCCCGTCATTGCGAGCGTAGCGAAGCAATCCACCGGACGCTGAGCGAGGCCGCCGATGGATTGCTTCGTCGCTTCGCTTCTCGCAATGACGACCTAAACCCTCGCCTCACGTGATGAGATGCGCGCCGGCATCGATCCGGACCACTTCGCCGGTCATGTTGCTTGATTGCGCTGTGGCGAGGAAGCACACGACGCCGGCGACGTCCTCCGCGGTCGAGGCCCGTTTGAGCGGCACTTTCGCCACCACGGCATCGCGAACCTTGGCCGCGGCTTCAGCGCCGCGGCCCTTGGTGAACCACGGCGTGTCGATATACCCGGGGCACACCGCGTTGACGCGGATCAGCGGCGCGAGCGCACGCGACAGCGACAGCGTGATGGTGTTCAGCGCGCCCTTGCTGGCGGCATAGGCGACCGACGACCCGATGCCGCTGATGCCGGCGACCGAAGAGACGTTGACGACCGAAGAGGCGCGGCCGGACGCTTTCGCGCCGGCTTCCAGCAGCGCCCGCGTCGCCCGCACCATCTGGAACGGCCCGATCGTATTGACGCCGAACAGACGCTGAAAATCCTCCGCCGACAGGCCGTCGAGATTGTCGTGCGGCATGTGCTTGGTGGTGCCGGCATTGTTGATCAGCGCATCGAGCCGCCCCCAGGGCGCCGCCGCGGCCGCGATCCTTCGGCAATCCTCGTCGCGGGAAACGTCGCCCTGAACGACAATCACGTCGCCGCCGGCACTGCGGCAGAGATCGGCGGTCTGTTCGGCCTCCTTCTGGCTCGAGGAATAATTGATGACGATGCGCGCGCCGCTTTTTGCCAAAATGGCCGCGGTCGCAGCGCCGAGCCCCGACGCAGAACCCGTTACAATCGCGCACAGACCATCCTTCGACATTGCATTTCCTCGTGTGATTTGAGCATTTCCGCTAGCCGGGGCCATCTACCATACCGCGCGGGAAAATGCCTGCAAATCCGAGAAACTCCGCTAGGCGGAAATAATCGTGAACCGATCGCTGCATGCCGCGTTTGCAGGGGCCCTTGCGGACATCGGCGCTTGTCAGGCGTGCTGCTTTTCCTCATCATGGATCGCAACAACAGCCGCAAGCCCAAGGCCCCAGCGCGATGCTTGCGCGGGTTTTGTGCCGGCTGAAACGGGGAACGCCGTGAGCGAAGTCGAGAATATCGTCGCGCAGACCGCAGAGCGAATATTTGCGGACCTCGCCGACGCGCAGACCATCAATCGCGACAAGAAGGGCGGCTGGAAGGCGCCGCTCTGGCAGGCGCTGACCGAAGCCGGACTGCCATTGTCGTGGGTTCCCGAGGATTGCGGCGGTTCGGGTGCAAGCCTCGCCGAAGGCTTTGGCGTGCTGAGCGCGGCCGGCCGTTTTGCGCTCGGCGTGCCGCTTGCGGAAACCATGCTGGCGGGATGGCTGTTGTCGCAGGCAAAGATCGCTTCCCCCGAAGGCGAGATGACGGTCGCGCCGTCCGGCCCGAAAGACCGCGTCACGCTCGGGGCCGACGGCACCTTGTCCGGGCGGGCGCGCGGCATTCCGTTCGCCAGCGATGCCAAGCACATTGCGGTACTGGCGATAGGCACAAACGGTTTTTCGATCGCGCTGGTTGCGACCACGGCATGCCGGATCGAGGCCGGCCTCAACCTTGGCGGCGACGGCAGCGACACGGTGACGCTCAACAATGTTGCACCGATCGAGATCAAACCCGCGCCGAACGGCTTCGATCTGACCTCGCTGCTGCTGATGGGCGCGGTGGCGCGCAGCCTGCAAATCGCCGGCGCGCTGGAATCGATGCTCGACATCAGCGTGCGCTATTCCAACGAGCGCGTCGCATTCGAAAAGAAGATCTCGAAATTTCAGGCGGTGCAGCACAATCTGGCAAAGCTCGCCGGCGAATCGGCGGCGGCGCTGGCGGCGGCGACGTCGGCCGCCGATGCGTTTGCGAGCGGCGCTGCGTCCGACGACGCGGCGTTTCTCGAAGCGGCGGCGGCAAAAATCCGCTGCTCGGAGGCCGCCGAAAAGGGCGCGGCGATCGCCCATCAGGTGCATGGCGCGATCGGCTTCACCATCGAGCACATCCTGCATCGCTACTCGCTGCGGGCGCAGGCGTGGCGCGACGATTTCGGCTCCGAAAGCTATTGGGCGGTCGAGCTCGGCAAGCGTGTCGCCGCGCGCGGCGCGGACGAATTGTGGCCGCTGGTGGCCTCGCGTTAATTCGAATTAGCCTTGACTTGAGTTAAGGATTCAAAATGACCGCAGCCCTCCGTTTCGATCCGATCCGCCTGCCGAGCGAATGCGTCAAGCTGCGCAAGGAGGTGCGCGCCTTTCTCGCCGACGAAATCGCCGCCGGCACCTTCGATCCGCACCAGCCCAACCGCGAGGACACCGACGCGCCGGAATTCTCCCGCCGGGTGGGGCAGCGCGGCTGGCTCGGAATGACCTGGCCGAAGAAATATGGCGGCCACGAACGCAGCTTCCTCGAGCGTTACGTGGTGACCGAGGAAATGCGCGTCGCCAATGCGCCGACCCGGCGCTTTTTCGTCGCCGACCGGCAGAGCGGGCCGGTGCTTCTGAAATACGCGACCGAGCGCATCAAGATGGACATCCTGCCGCGGATCTGCCGCGGCGAAGTCTGCTTTGCGATCGGCATGAGCGAGCCGAATTCCGGCTCCGACCTGTTCGCGGCGAAAACCAAGGCGACCAAGACCGACGGCGGTTGGCTCATCAACGGCACCAAGATCTGGACGTCGTCGGCGCATATCGCCGATTACATGATCGCGATCTTCCGCACTTCGCCGCCGGCCAAGGAGAATCGCCGCCACGGCCTGACGCAATTTTTGGTCGACATGAAGACGCCTGGCATCAAGGTCAATCCGATCGGGCAGATCACCGGGCAATTCGAATTCAACGAAGTGGTGTTCACCGACGCTTTCA
>Ga0209517_10009124_pt1 | contig 11421 bp, 11 predicted proteins | sample PeaSoiMetSII2010_FD_187695 | JGI IMG/M metagenome (GOLD analysis project Ga0209517, IMG submission 187695) | Peat soil microbial communities from Weissenstadt, Germany - SII-2010 (SPAdes) (version 2) | ecosystem: Environmental > Terrestrial > Soil > Wetlands > Peat | place: Germany...
CGGCTCAGCATTTCGTGATTCTTCACCACTATGAATTGGCAAGGCTGAGTATTCTTCGCACTGCCTGCCCAACGTCCTGCTTCAAGGATTTTTGTAATGGTTTCATCACGCACGTTTTCTTGAGTGAACTGTCGGATGGAGCGCATCGTCTTGATCGCGTGATAGACGTCCATCAGGTCTCACCTATCACCATAGATACTTGTTTCAAGTTAAAGGCCTTGATGAGCGATGCTACAACAATCGCGACATGCGCAGAGACTTGTTCAGAAGTCAATAGTCTTCGCAGACTAGTGACTTTTTTATTCGTGTTTCGCCGATCTTCAGTAAAAGATGTCTTATTAATTTAGCAAAAGACTGAGTGAAGTTGATCCTGATTGTCGCGAGGTATTTGCTTCCACCGGAACTCACGGTCCGTGTCGGCACTCATCGCCGTGCTCATTTTGGGCCTCTGCTTGTCACGCGCTCAATTGTCCTACGGTGCGGTTCAGCTTCATTCGACAGTTGACCATTTTGTTGTTCCCGTCAAAATCGATACTTACGGTATGGCATGGGATGGGTATCTTGCGTTTGGGTTGTGGGATTTCAACATGTCGAATTTCTACGTTCCAACGCGCAGCTACCTCGTCGTAATGACGACTGACGGCCAACTACTTCATCTTCGTGAAACCAGTGGCGATCAGAGTTACGAGCCTGTCAGATTCATGAACTACGATACGCTGATGTATGAAGGGGAACCAGAAAACTCCACACATTTCTGGGATCTGAAGACAAATCTGACTGCAGATTTTCCCATGGTTTCCGGTCACCACGACATAATCTATAACTCACTTACCCGCTCTTTTCTAACATTGACCAGTTACATCAGAGAGATCGATGGGAAAAACGTGCTAATGGATAAAATCGTGGAGCTCGACATGACCGGTAATACATTGTGGAGTTGGGACACCTATGCGGACGGCCACTTCGACCTTAGCGACAACTGTCAATGTAACGAAACCAATACAGTGAACGGAGAGAGGGTGATAGATCTCACTCACGGGAATAGCCTTCAATGGAATTTCGAAGAGAACGTGATTTACTTCAACATGCGACACCTTAGCACGTTCTGCAAAATCAACCGGACCACCAGCCAAACCATTTGGTGCTTAGGCGAACACGGCGATTTCACATTGCTAGGGACAAATGGGAAACCGGTTCCTAGTTTGTGGTACGATGCGCATGATGTTCACGAATTGCAACCAGACGTCTTTCTAATGTTTGATAATGAATATCACAATACGACTGCGACTCCACCTTGTCCCGCGACTTTTGAAGGAACGAACGCGCACAGTAGGATATTAGAGATCACAGTGAACGAGCAGAATAAGACAGCTCAGATAAGTTGGAGTTGGGAGGCGCCTAGACTTGATTGGAGTCCATACTGGGGAGAGGCAGATATTTTGCCGAACGGGGATGCGATAGGAACTTTTGGTTCCGAAAGCCACTATCTCCCAGGTAGTGGGATAACATCACCTCTTTCGAACAGTACCGGTGCCGTCGTGATTGAAGTGAACCCGAAAGGAGAAGTGATGAGAACCTACACCTTTCCGTATGGTTGGGGAATCTATCGAGTTGTACCCATTCCCTTGCGGACTGCCAATGACTATGATGGTTCCATGCACAGAGGCGATTTCACCATCAACTTATCCGCGATAAATGACATAGGAGGTCCAACGAATATTTATTATCGAATCAACGATGGCACAGTCAAGAAAGTGAAAGTTGACGGACAGCCACGCATAACGAGAGAAGGTTTCAACAACACTCTCGAGTACTGGAGTGTTGACGACAGTGGGATCGAAGAGTTCCCACACAACATACTGACGGGAATTAGACTGATCAGGATCGGCAACTGTGGCCACACTGTTTGCGGTATCGATTTTGGCGATCATGACGCGAACGCGAAGACAGTAGAAATGGCTGCTGTCGGTGTGGATATGCTGGTCCGCGGAGACATGATAATGTCGATCGCAACAATTAGCGTGAAGGACATGATTCTCCAGAAGCAGCGTAGGACATAGTCCGTTGTTGTAGTTAAACGACTTTCGTGTGTGTGGGTCTAGTGGTGCGCACACACACAACAACAATGACTCCGAGAAATTGATAATGAGTACCAATTTGCTGTGTAGAATAGTCGGCATGTACTAGTTTCGTGTGCTATCCGTCGTTGCAAGCATACACTTGCATACGTTTCGACGTTCCGACAGGCGATGTTGCCATTCTGGCGGCATGAATATTGAATTGATTATCCACGATGCTGCTGCTACGATAACCATTGTCCGAGTATAAAGAAACTAGACTCAGAGAAATTGAAGAGCTTGTAAGAAATATTCGCAAAGACATTGATGCTTAGTCATAGGAATCGCACTGGTGGCCTTAAACAAATAATGAAATCGTCTAGGCAAATGCCTAAGGTCATTGATGCTGCCGCACCACTGATCCTAGGATTTGTCGCGTATTCTGTCGCTGCGATCTCAACGTTCTCAATCCCACAACTTCAGCATGCTAGACTTGATCCATTAGCAATCGCACTCTTGACGTCAATCGCCGGGGCTCTGGTCATAGGCCTAGGTTATGTGTCAATCGTACTCTTCGGAGGCATATGCTCGTTAAACTTAGCCGGATTGATTGGGAAACTCACTAAGACGAAGCAAGTGATCAGACCTAAAGAACAAAAACTGATACAACCCGGAGAGGCGATCATCCGGAGATCGCACTTAATCTGCCTACCAGTTGTATTGTTCTTCACATCGATTGCTCTAGGATGGGACATTTACAGTGCTGACCCGTCAAAGACTCTAGGTACAAAGCCCGGTATGCTACGGTTTTTAGTGCATTCATTGAACTTCCTAGCTACTCCTCGACATACTACCGGTGTTCTATTTTCCCTCACTCTGATACCCGGATTGATCACGATAACCATGATCTCAGGCCTCGCTCCTTCAATCGCCCTTCCATATTTCAGGCGCTTCAAGATCATCGGCATCAACTCAGCACCATTTCACTCAACTCTTCTAACCACTGTGTTCGGAGCGATCATCAGCCTCAACCTACTGGTCGGTCTGCTAGGACTCTTCTACAAATTTTTCTGGGTAGGGGCACCTACTTCTTACCATTACGCTCTCATAGTCCTTGTCGGATTCAGTCTGCATTACTCTGTTGGCACCTATATTGGTCGTGGCAAGGCGCAGTCAATTATTCTTAGGAAACTCGCGCATGCTCGCTACGCCCAAAATCGTGTAGTGCTGTTGGATCGAACACTCGACCGAAATACGGCGACTACCAAACTGGTATCCCACTTGCAGCCACAGCTTGAAGATTGACCGTCGAAACGCAATGAGTTAGAGATTGCGTCGTAGACGAAGACAGCATACCCACACACGCTTTCAACTACAAACGACGACGTTTCACATTCCAACCGCGACGCAGATTATCAAGAATGATAATCGTTCAGTATTCTATCAAGCGTGACGCTGACACTAATTTAGTGCTGATATGAGAATGCCTACCGTCGCCGTAGCAGTTGAATTATACACAGGGGCTTCGCGAGTAGAGATAGATATACCCTATAACTCGAAGGATAAAGGTTGGAAGATAGGCAAAATGGTTTGTCTAGAACAAGCTGAGCCGTCTCCAGATTTCGAGCTTGCACTCGTACTCAACGATCAGCAACATGCGGCAGGCGTTCTCGCTTCAACGGTCTACGCTGAAAAAGAAAATGGTTCACTTGCGTTTGGCACCGTTACGATTTCACCCCACCAAAAGGCCAAGTTTATCGCTAGACCACGTGCAGCGGTTAAGACGAAGACGACTACAAGGTTCAATCTAGAAATTCTTGATGTACAGTAATTGGCGAAAAAACGTCGTCAGCCGTATTTTCGTGTGTGTGCGCACCAAGGGTACCACACACAAATTCGCATCTCACGATTCGAAGTTTATGTTTTGTATATACATGAGGATGACTGCATAGTACAATCTCTGTAATGGCAAAATGTTAAGAATACTCGGCGCGATATTATAGACTGTTTCTTGGGTGTTTAATGATGGCTAATCAACAGATTTTCGTGCGTGGAAATGATGGTAATCTGTGGTTGGAGACGGGACCGTTCGGTACGGTACCTCCATCCCGCGTTCAAGTCGACGGAAACGTCCTTCAGTTTTGGGCGCCGGATCCGACTCCGGGATCGGTCTTCGTACTTGGAAGCGACCTGAACTTGTGGTACGAGCCTGCACCGTTTGGAGACCTCAACATAATGGAGTCTAATCGTTCACAAATAGATTCCAACGCGAACGACTTTCAACCTTTGTCTTTCTTAAATGGTACAAGCGCCGTCTTAGTGCTTGGTCACGATGGCAATCTATGGTTAGAGTACGCACCCTACAAGGGTGTGGCCAACACTATCCAAACCCGTACATTTGTCGACGGGAATGTGATCGCCTTTGGAGCCATCCCAACGGCTGCGTCCCCGGAAGACTTAGAGATTTTCATAATTGATGGTAATTACAACCTGTGGGATGAACATTGGCCATTCGGACCAAATAATCGTACACAAGTAGATGGGAACGCGAACTCCTGCCAGCCATTATACTCAGAAGCATCGCTCCTCGGTAGCATGGTAAAGCGACGGCAACCTCCGACCCGAGGAACGAGGTTTCTGCGTCCTCCTACACGCGTTTAGATCCAAGAAAGCAAGTATCGCTTTCTGCGAATGCGGAAACGGATACGTCGGCCCGACTAGTCTTCAGAGGTGTTCGTTTCTGTTTGGGGGGTATCCAAGCACCTTGGACTTATCTGGTGCAATGTTGATTGCTTCTTGAGCCAGCTTTTTGAATGCTTCAACCTTTCCGTCAAAGATGGCCAGGGCCAATCCCAGCTCGGAACTCGAAAGTAGTTACGCTTTCTTTGGCGTCGCGATTGGTTGTAGCTGCACTAGCTTTATGTGGATTATCTCATCTTTCCGCGTCGATATTCTGTTGAGGGTCTCCTCTGGTGGGATTGTGTCGATCTGTATTCGCGCCACGGCTGCCCTTGACCCTTCGAAGATAATGTTGTGGACTTCATGCACGTTAATCTTCGATTCCCTGAGATCTGTCAACATCCGTGTGAGAACACCTATCTTATCATAGTGGCGAACGATCAATTCGTACTCGGCGGATGTTTCCTTTGCGAAGTTCACACAATTCGCGACGTTTCCCGTCCTAACGTAAGTTTCGACTATGCGAACAGCCTCATCGGCTGTAGCTCTTTGCGCTTGCTCGGTTGAGGCACCAATGTGGTGTGTGCCAACCCAGTTGGGTACGCCCGAAAGTAGATTAGCGAATTTTCCCTGTGCTTCAGGGGGTTCGTTTTCATAGACATCAAGTCCCGCCCTTACACGTCCGCTTTTAAGCGCCTCAGCAAGAGCAGCAGTATCAATGATCGCGCCCCGTGCAGTGTTCAGAATGATCGTGCCAGTTTTCAATTTGGAGATGCGCTCCGCGGATAGAAGATGCTTGGTCTCCGGGGTCAAGGCAACGTGCAGTGAGATGATGTCGCATTTGCTTAGGAGTTCATCAATTGTCTGCGCTCGACTTACGCCTAACTTCTCAGCATCATCATCGGTCAGCGATCGTGACCAGGCAACAACAGGCATGCCGAACGCTTTCGCGCGTTTGATTACCTCTCGGCCTATCGCGCCTGTGCCAATGACGCCGAAAATCTTGCCATTTAATCCGTCAGCTTTGCCAAATCCTGTCTTATCCCATCTGCCATCTGCGAGAGAGGCTGTCTGATAGGGTATTCTCCTATCTACGGCCAATAGTAACCCGATAGTCAACTCAGCGACCGCAGTCGAGTTCTTGTCAGGGCAGTTGGTTACGTAGATGCCGCGGGCCGAGGCTGCTTGCATATCAATATTCTCAGTACCCGCTCCAGATCGAACAATAAGTTCCAAAGCATTTGCTCTCTCGATAACATCGGAATGAACTTTCGTCCCTTTCACAACCAGCACGTTGATGTTGGATACGTGATCAGCCAATGTCACTGCTGTGAGATCTGGCGCATACTCAACTTCTTCTACGATCCTTTGGAGTCTTTGGACGTGCTCTCCAGGGAGCTTATCCGCTATCAGAAGTCTCATCTTGCGATCTCACGGTACAACAATCCTTTGAAGCCAACATTTAGTACATTTGTTTCAGAACCGTTCTTGAAATCGGAATGCTTGTAGTGATAACACCGTAAGCCTCAGCTGAGCGATTAAAGATTAACCTTGCAAATTACAACCGCGACTTTCGTGTATGCACGTCTGCTGGTGCGCACCCCCTCGTAAAAAGAATAATGAACGAACTACGATCCTAGACGGCCTGCTCATTGAGATGATATCACATTGCGTAGAGTTTTGAGCATGAGGTCGATGTCGACCATTTCCATGTAACCCATGTTTCCGATCCTGAAGGTTTTCTTCTTGACCTGCCCATATCCTTCCGCCAGCTCGAACCCATTTTGACGCATCCTCTCATAAACGACACTTCCTTCCATGGTTTTTGGTGCGTTGATACAGTTCACCGTGGGGCTCTCGGAGCCTTTCTGTGTGAAGGTGGATAGGCCGATCTTCTCGATCCCTTCTCTAATCTTCCGGTTTCGTTCGCTGTACAATTCGAAATACCATTTCTTTCCGCCGTTCCGTTGAATCATTTTCAGCGCGGTATTGAGACCGGCGATTTGTGGTATGACTGAGGTGACTGGAGTACCATGGCCTTTCTTCTGGTCTTCTTCCCAAACTTTGAAGTCGAAGTACCATCCCTTGTTCGTAGCCGTCGCGGAGAGGTTCAGCGCTTGTTCGCTTACGCTTCCCATGCCCAAACCGGGGGGGACGCCGAAGCATTTCTGTGAGCTTGAAAAGCAAACATCAATTCCCAATTCGTCCACGTTGATGTCGGTGCCGCCCATTGAACTGACGGCGTCCACGAACAGTAGCTTTCCATGTTTCTTGACGGTGGCGGCTAGTTCTTTTAAAGGGTTGATGAGGCCGACGCTCGTCTCATTGTGAGTGATAGCTACGGCCTCAACATCAGGGTTCTCCCTCAACACCCCATCCAACTCCTCTGCCGATATGGGCTGGCCGAGTGGTGGGGCTAGCTTCACGAGCGTTATCCCATTGGATTCTGCGACTTCAGCGAAGCGTTCGCCGAAGCTTCCGTTTATGCAGCACAGCATCTTCTTCCTCACACAGTTCCTCACCGACGCTTCCATGAAACCTGTCCCAGTACTACTGAACAGGAAGACCTCGTTTTTCGTCGAAACAAAATCCTGTAGAAGTCGAACGGTTTCATAATGCATCGTAAGGTACTCTTTGCTCCGATGGCTTAGCATCTGCCGCCCCATGGCTTCAAGCACTTCGGGATAGCAGGCCACCGGTCCAACAGTGAATAGCTTCACAATCCGCACCACATGCTGACGACTTCAATATCGAACATAAAAGAATTGGGCCGAAAACACAAGAGCGAAGTACGGAGAAATCATCAAAAGAATCTACCTAGTACATCCAAACAACCAGCGTTACCCCCTGTTTTCGATTTGAAACCGTGATGCAGTGTCATCGCAAATTCAAAGTTCGCTGATTTGCCTTCCACAGGTTAACTTAGCCTATCTAACATAACACGTTGTTCCTCTCACATATGATGGAGTGTATGGATGGAGAAATATCCACATTTGCGTTTAATTTAGTTCGCTACAGCCGCCAAATCTGATTGAAGTTGGGCGAAGTCGAATCCTGGCGCAAAGTTAGGTTGCTCCGCTTGCGGAGGAAGGATTGCATAGGCCTCGTCAACACATTTGTCCCACCACGCCCAAGTTCCTTGCTGAGTATTTCCCCATGTGAGGACGGTCACCCCGGTCGAATCGTATGCGACGACATATACCGCGTGACCATCCTTGGTCAACGGTCCCGGAGTCCAAGGTTGACGAGCGTCAAACTGCTGAATACACTTCTGTTGCACCTGAAATCCCAAGTAGATGCCTCCAAACAGTTGAATTGCCTGTTGGATGTGCGTGTGATTCTTCATGTCGATTTTAGCGAAAGCCAAAATCTTGTCTCCGGAAACTGGGTTACTCTGCCAGTAATTCAGCACCTTAAGCTCATTTAGGCCAGAGTCTAATCCGCCTGTTAGATGCAAGTACAACTTAACCACATCTCGGTTAGCCATGATATTCCGCGTGCCAACCAAGCCACAATAGGTCGTGACCGCATGGGCCATAGCAGCAATAGTGCAGTCTCCATAGGTATCGTTGCCATCCATTGGGAACAACACGGTAGGGTCTGACAAACCGAGTTGCTGGTAGACTTCACCCAGAACATTGTATGAGGCAGGAGGCGGTGCAAGTGCAGGGGTCAAATAGTCCTCCAAGCGAAGTGTACGGTAGTCTTGCTGCGGTGGATGTTTTCCAAATCGATACGTACGTACTGACATAGTTGAATCACTCAAGATCATGAAGTATATAAATAGAGCCGCTTAGTTGGATAGATATATACGATTGTAAGGTTATATGTGTGAAGATGATAGGCTAAGTTGCGGTTGATATGCAGAAACTTACGGAATATTCTATTATCGGGATTATAGTAATTTTGGCTGTTGCGGCGTTTTCAGGAGCTGCGCCTTTAGTTGCTTCTCAAAGCACTTCAACCGCGTGTACGGCACAACTCACTTACTCGTTCAACACGGCGCTAATCATTCCGGGGAACGAGTTCGTTAACCAGAATATTGGTTTGTCAGTGCCTGTGACAGTGACATGTCCGTTCAGCAATACCTCATCCACTTCTCTGCTTGCTGTGGGTTCCGCGGTTGATAGTTCAACTTCTCTTAACCTTGGTTCGGTAAGCGCAGTATTGCCCTACAGCACTAGTAACACTAACTACTATGGGCGACTTACCTTCTCGCTTCCACCATCAGTGCTAGGCCATGCCCTGCAGATTTCAGTTACCGTTTACGGTGGCGGTCAATACGGTCCGATTAATCTTAACGGCCAATACAACGGATCGCAGCTGGCAGTACAGACTGAAACGGTACAAGTTAATCCAAGCAATTACTCAAGTAACTGGAATCCGTATTACAACGTTCCAAGCTGCTACAATGGCGAGAACTGCTATAACGCTAATCAGTCACCGTACGGTTGCTTTCAGAGTACATACTGCAACTATGCAAATCAACCCGTATCACAATGTCAGGTTACGACATCCGGATCCAATAACACGACTACATGCTCCGGCTACATATACTTGGGTCACCACGGTTGTACAGAATTGGTAATTCCAATAAACGGTCCTTACTCGCAGCAAGTGTACCAGTATTACACCCTTACCAATATGCCGAGTTCATCAGCCCACCATTCTGGAGCGTGGGTCACTGTGTCGGGTCAACTATCAGTAAACCAGAGCGGAGCGCAAGGATATCCGAATGGCGCAGACTGTCCAATCAACTCGATCAGCGTCTCTTCGATCTCCCCATAACCTCGTTTGTGATCTGGGAAGGAGCTTTCTGTTCATTAAACAGAGCTCCTAAGCCCCCGTAAAAGATCGGTAGGTTGGTCGCTGGGATTGGACGCTGGCAAAAATTCGGTTTTGATCACTGGAGGCGCAACTGGTATAGGATTTGCTTTGGCGGAAAAGTTTGTCGCCGCGGGGAGTGTGGTGATTGTGTGCGGACGACGTAAGAGTAAACTGCAGATAGCAAAACACAAACTGCCTACCGTTCACATCAGGCAATGTGACGTTTCCGTTGAATCAGAGAGGAGAAGTCTGCTCCGTTGGACTACAGCACATTTTCCGGACCTCAGCATATTGATTAATAATGCCGGAATCCAGCGACAGATGAACTTCACATCTCCAATAATAACTAAACCTCCATCCTCCAAAGACGACGAAGTAAGCATAAACCTCGCCGCAACCATACGCCTCTGCGCACTCTTCACACCAAGACTCTTGAAGAGAAAGGCGGCGGCTATCGTGAACATCTCCTCGGGGCTGGCATTTGTGCCGATAGCAATGATGCCAATTTACTGCGCAACGAAAGCCGCGATTCACTCCTTCACCCTCTCGCTTCGCTATCAACTTCTAGACACATCCGTCCGAGTGTTTGAGGCGGCGCCGCCGGCCACTAACACCGAGCTTGACCGAAACTTCGCTGGCCAACAGACAGAGGCGCACCGAGGAATCAGCCCGCAGGAGGTAGCCGCAGCGATCATAGAAGGCATGAAGGAAGACAAGGAAGAGATAATCATAGGCGAAGCCCAAGGACTCTATCAAGCGGCGTTGCAGAATCCCAAAGTCATATTCAACCAATTGAACAACTAGCCACCCTATCCGAACTTCCATTCGTGAAAATCTTATCGAGAAGGTTGGCATGTGGGCTCCATGAAGACGACGATCGCGGAGCCAAATGCTGAGCTCGTCGAACATCACACTCAAGTACCTGAGTGGCAGGTCATTGAAGTAGATAATTTCAAGATGCTTGGACGTGTGTTCAAGTTCGAGAACTTTTCCGAAGCACTACGCTTTACAAATAAGGTTGGAAGTCCTAGAAGGCTAATTGACAGATTCTTCCGAAAACTGATCAGACCATGATCTGATAATTGCACCAGTACACTGAGGTACAACTAAGCGTATTATCTTCAAGATGGGGCTGGTCGATGTCTTATTCCCTCAGCCTGCTACCGATTTCTCTTTGAGACAACTAAGAACTAGATCACAGTTGTCCATCAAATAACGTTGGAAAGGTTTTATTTTGTGTTCAAGAATGTTCTCTGTGTTCTTCCTTGGGATCCCTTGGTGTCGAAGGTCCGTTCGATTTTACTTCTGTAGAGATCGATGCTAAAGTCCTACCTAGAATAGGGAGCTATGTGCTTGGCACGGTGCGGGCGGATGGCAGCTTCAATGTTAGGTACGTAGGAAGGTCCGATATTGATCTCAACGTTGAACTCAAGAAACACTTAGCGCCAAAGTATCCGAAGTTTATGTTCAGTTATGCTGGTTCTAGCAAGGACGCATTCATCAAGGAGTCACAGAACTATCACCACTTCGGCAGTAAAGGGAGACTCGATAACGAAAAACATCCAGATCGTCCGAACGGCATCAACAACTTAACCTGCCCAGCACCAGGCTGCACTGAATTAGTATAATACTCTGATTCAGTGTCATCTTCCTCGTGAATAAAGCACTAGAAAGCATCAGTCTATACCTACACGCTCGAGCACGCTCGAAATCTGTTTAGTGCTGCCAAGTCGTTTTCTCTGCCAAATGTCTGGCTCAGGAGCGAATGGAAGCTCATATATTGTCAACTCGAGAGAGGTATGAGGTGGCGGAGAGAAAAATGCCTCATTACATAGTTTTAGTGAAACTAACTGAGAAG
>Ga0209517_10009125_pt1 | contig 11419 bp, 10 predicted proteins | sample PeaSoiMetSII2010_FD_187695 | JGI IMG/M metagenome (GOLD analysis project Ga0209517, IMG submission 187695) | Peat soil microbial communities from Weissenstadt, Germany - SII-2010 (SPAdes) (version 2) | ecosystem: Environmental > Terrestrial > Soil > Wetlands > Peat | place: Germany...
ACGCCGCGAGAATCAGGAAAAGTGGATGAGCGAAGAGGTGCGGGTGCTGGTGGGCACGATTGCGTTTGGGCTGGGGATCAACAAACCGAATGTGCGAGCGGTGGTGCGGTTGGGTTTGCCGGACAGCATCGAGCAGCTTTATCAGGAGACAGGCCGAGCGGGGCGCGATGGGTTGCCGGCGGACTGCTATTTGTTTTGGGAGAAGAAAGATAATGGACTGCGAGCTTACTTCATCAACCAGATTCAGGATGAGAAAGAAAAGGAGCGGGCGTGGCGTCGCTATGACCGGATGCAGGAGTTCGTGGCGTCAGGAAAATGCCGGCAGAAAGGGATTTGCGCGCACTTCGGGGAGGTGACGAAGTGGGAGCGGTGCGGGGTGTGCGATGTGTGCGGTGGGTTGCCGAAATGGCTGGCGGACTGGAAAAACAGACCGCAACAAATCGCGATTGTTAGGCAGAGTCCCAACAGAGTTTTGGAAGCCGCGCGATTTGAGATGAATCCGACCGTGCAGGTGAATGAGGAGTTGCGGGAATTCGTGCGTGAATGGCGCAGGAATGCGGCAAGGAAAAATATGACGGCAGCGTTTGTGGTGATGCACGACACCACGCTGGATGCTTTGTGCCGGGCGCGCCCCAAAACCATTGCCGAATTGCGACGGATTTCAGGGATTGGCGAAAAGAAATGTGAGATGCATGGGGAAGAGATATTGGAAGTATTGCGGCGATTTGCGAAAGGGGAGCGGGCCAGCAAGGAATGGCACGCGCGGCCTTCGACACCTTCGCTGGAGACCAAAGAACTCTTGGAGAAGGGGCATAGTTTTGAAGAGATTGCGCAGATTCGCGGGAGGAAAGTGGCTTCGGTGGTAGTGATGGTTGCAGACCTGATTGAGAAGGGTGAAACGGAATTCAGGGCGGAGTGGGTCGCTGCCGGAAAATACAAAGAGATTCAAGAGGCGAGTATGCGCGTTGGAATGGAATGGTTGAAGCCGATTAAGGATGCTTTGCCGGAAGAGATCAGCTACGACGAGATTCGGCTTGTGGTGGCGGAGTTGCGCCACCAAGACAGGCTCAAGAGCGAGAAATCTGAAGGCTGAGAGAGCGTGTAGAAGGGCTTAACGATTAAAGCTAAGAAAACGGGCAAGAGCAAGCGGTGTTCACCGTGAATTGAGTTGTTCTGGGGTCTTGCCACGATCCCTCCGCTACGCGACCCGGCGCGCCACAGTGCGGCGCGCAAGATAAAACCGGGCCGCTTCGGTCGGGATGACAGTTCGTAAAAGGCGAGCAAAAAGAGAGTTGACATCGCCAAGTCTACATATATAGACTTATGGGCATGCTGGGTTCACTACGGATGTCGCGACAAACAGTTCGGCTGCTGGAGGCACTGCTTTCTCCGGCGACCTCTTGGCACTATGGCTACGACCTCAGCCGCGGGACGGGGTTGAAATCGGGCACGCTCTACCCCATTTTGATGCGGCTTACTGAGCGGGGCTGGCTGGAAGCACGTTGGGATGCCGCCGAGCCAGGTCGTCCGCCTCGCCACATGTACCGGCTCACGGGTGCGGGGGCGAAGGCGGCACGAGAGCAGATGCGCGCGAAGCGTTCATCGTCCGCATCGAGAGCGGCCGTCGGACTGGGAGCGAGTCAATGAAACGCGTTTTGGTTGGGCTGACAAGCAAATTGTTGCGAGCCTCGGCTGTTATCGGCCCGGAAGAGAAGACCGAGTGGATTGAGGCGGTGCTCGCGGAAGCCAAATCCATTGAGGGCCCGTGGGACGGTTTGCGGTGGGCTTGGGGCGCGTTTTTCTTTGCGTGCCGGTGCCGGGTATTGGTTGGGCTGGGCATTGTGCGGGAGAACATTATGATGAGCCGAGGTTCGGTTGCTTACATCGTTGTTTTTCTTGTGGTTGTGGGAGTGCTGTCGGCGATTCCGAGCTTCCGCGATGCTATTGCGATGGGCCCGACAACGATCAAAATCGCCTTTGGGCAGACGGGCATGAGTGAGGGCGAATTGCGCCGGATGGCGGCCAAAGCGGAGCAGCGCGGCGATGCCCGAACAATGGCATTTGTGGCGATGAAGTTGGAGGATTCCGAGCGGGGCATGCAGTTGGGGAAAAAAGCCATAGCGATGAATCCATCGCTCGCCTGGATCAAGTATTTCATCATCAAGAGCGATTGGCGCTTGGACACAAACAAAACAACGTTTGGGCCGGAAGTGCATGAAGTGATTGCCGCGGACCCGGACAATGCGCTCGGCTACCTGCTTTTGGCGGGCTGGGTGCGGAGAACAGATAGCAAACTTACGACACGGCGCGCGGAATGGGAAGCGGCGATGGAGAGGGCGTTCTCCGCGCCCGAGTATGACGACTATCTAAACCGCAGAGTGCAACTCGACCGTGAAATCGCCCGGGAGCACAAGCTATCGCCGTTCGAAGCCGCTTGGTCAACTGGTTTCTGGCCATTGCCTGAGGTTGGTGAGGTAGAGCGGTATAGCAACCAGTTGATCGCGTCAGGCGATGCACAAGCGTGCGCGCGGGCCGCGCGATTTGGGGACATGATGCAAAGCGGACAATCGGATATAGAGATGATCGTCGGACAAGAAATTCGAGGACGCGCGCTAGGCGTACTGGAAAAGGAATTTGACCTGGCACCAGTGGCCCCGAAAGCACTGACGATACGGGTGCCCACCAACTTGCGGATGCGGCGCCATGTACCGCTTGAATATGAACTTCGGAACATGCCGTTTGCGGCGGCAGCCGCGATTCTGGTGCAGGTGGGGCTTCTGATTGGGTGCCTGGCGGTTCCACTGGTCGTGGGTTGCGCCGCCGTTTTGTTTTTGAGACGCAGCAAATCCACGAAGTTCGATCGTCTGCTTCGCATTGGGGTGATCACGGGGCTGACAGCCGCACTGGTCGCGTTGCTTGCCTATCTGCCTTTCACGATTGCCTGCTCGTCCTACTTCGAGGCCAGGACGGCACATGAAGCGTTCGATAGGATCATTCCGTTCGAAGGTTTTGGTTTTCTGCCCAGCGTGCTGAACGGGTTCTTTACAACGTCTCAGGGGCACGTGTATTTGTGGACGCTGGTGATCCTGCTAGCCACCGTAACTTTGCTGTGGCGCGGGGTGGTTCATGCACAGCGCGCAAGGACGAAACCCGCCTAGTCGCGGTTGCCACGCACTGACGGGCAACCGAGGAATCAGGAGTCGCCGGTTGCTCGACGCATAGCAGGAAAAAAGAAAAAACGGGAGCGCTGACGGATTGGTCCAGCGCGCATTGGGTCCGCCAATGCTGGACTCCTACGCTCGCAACGAGTTATCCGTGGAGGAGGCGATTAGCCACTGCGCGGTGTAATAGGGCAGAAGGACCAGAAGAGGCGCGAGGTGAATTGGCTTGTAGAAACGGTCAAAGGCCAGCAGGCCGTCGGAGAGGACAAAGAAGAGTCCACCGATGGCGGCGAATTGCGTGGAGGCCGTGCGCCGGTTGAGGAAGCGCCCCATCGCCTGGGCCGCCATGGATACCAGCAAAACGGCATAGATCGCGACGGGGATATGCAGCGCCGGGGGCAACCAGGAGAACAAAAAGAAATAGCAGGAAGCGGCAATGAAGAGATAGAGGACCCAGACCGTGAACCGAGCGGGGAATCGCGTGTCGCGGGTGAAGGCAATGAGGTAGGCGAAGTGGGTGAGCAGGAAAGCGAAGAGGCCTAAGGTGAAGAAATGGTCCGAACGAAGAAGGAGAACATCGCCGGCTAGGGAGAACTGGAGTCCGATGGAAACCCAGAGGGAGTAGAAGTCCTTGCGGGCGGTCCAGTTTGCAAAGGCGATGATAAAAATCAGGACCGTTGCGAGAGGCGCGGAGGTCCAAAGAAGAAGTGGCGCGGCAAGGAAATGAACAGTAATAGCAGCGGCGATGCTCGCAACGGCGACGAGTTTCAGGGCGAGGCGGAAGCGCGACGACATGATGTGAAGAGTGTAACCCGGCAAGGCGTCACAAGCGCAGATCGGTGGACGGCCAGGCGCTTTGAAAAACGGTCCATAAAGATTAACCCTTTTTGCAAGGAAGAACGACGCGCTGATCCTTGTGCACCGATGACACGTTACTTGGCGGACGGCCTCAGAAGGCCGCCCCTACAAAAGCGCGAAAAAAGGGCGGGATTGAATCCCGCCCTCGTGCTGGTTTGTAGAAGAAAGAGTTACAAGAGCGGGGCGTGGCCGTTGAAGCGGGCGGCGGGGCCTAGTTCCTCTTCGATGCGGAGGAGTTGGTTGTATTTGCTGATACGGTCGGTGCGGGAGGCGGAGCCGGTCTTGATCTGACCCGCGGCGGTGGCGACGGCGAAGTCGGCGATGAAGGTGTCTTCGGATTCGCCGGAGCGGTGAGAGATCACGGATTTGTAGCCGGCTTTGCGAGCGAGTTCGATGGCGTCAATGGTTTCGGTGACGGTGCCAATCTGATTGAGCTTGATGAGGATGGCGTTGGCGATGCCTTCGTTGATGCCGCGGGAAAGGCGTTCGGTGTTCGTGACGAAAATATCGTCGCCGACGAGCTGAATTCTCTTCTTGGAGATTTTGCTGCCAAGCACCTTGGTGTGTTCTTTCCATCCGGCCCAGTCATCCTCGGCGAGGCCGTCTTCCAGGGAGACGATGGGATATTTCTCGATCCACTTCTCATAGTAGGCGGTCATTTCCGAAGAGGTGTGCGCGGACTTATCGGACTTCTTGAAAATGTATTTGCCGGAAGCCTTGTCATAGAACTCGCTGGCCGCAGGATCCAAAGCGATAGCTACTTGTTCGCCGGGTTTGTAGCCGGCGGCAGAGATGGCTTCGAGAATGATCTGGATGGCTTCTTCGTTGGATTTGCAACTAGGGGCGAAGCCGCCTTCATCGCCGACGGCAGTGGAATAGCCGTGCTTCTTGAGAGCCGCTTTCAAGGAATGGAAAACTTCGACGCCCCAGCGGAGAGCTTCGCTAAAGGTGGGCGCACCAACGGGCATGGCCATGAATTCCTGAAAATCGACGGAGCTGTCAGCGTGGGCGCCACCATTGAGGATATTCATCATGGGGACGGGAAGAAGGTTACCGGAATGGTCAGTGGAATAACGCGCGAGATATTTGTAGAGCGGCTCTTTCGCGGCAACGGCAGCGGCGCGGGCAGCGGCCATGGAAACGGCGAGGATGGCGTTGGCGCCGAGGCGGGACTTGGTGGGCGTGCCATCGAGAGTGATTAGTTTGTGATCGAGGGCGCGCTGGTCGGCGGCGTCGGTGCCAGTGACGGCTTTGGCGATTTCGGTGTTGGCGTTGGCGACGGCTTTGAGGACGCCTTTACCGAGGTATTTGGATTTGTCGCCATCGCGAAGTTCGAGGGCTTCGTGTTCGCCGGTAGACGCGCCGGAAGGAACGATGGCGCGGCCAAAAGCGCCGGACTCAAGCTGGACGTCGGCTTCGACGGTGGGATTGCCGCGCGAGTCAAGGACCTGGCGGGCGCGAATGCGGGTGATTTTAGTGGACATATAGGTAGTGTCTCCTGAGAGATTTGCAACAGAAGATTGTAGCAGAGGGAGGGTCCAGGGAGAGTGATGGCCGACACGTTATGAGGGGGCGCGATTCGTGGGAAGCGACCAGGGGCCAAGGACAGGGTGGAGGAGATACCTTTCCGTAAAAGGATTGGTCGGCAAGGCAAACTAGACCGCTACTTTGTGGCTCAGCTTTCTCTTAGCGGACAGACTGGACGAAGCGGTGGGCAGAGTCGAGACGGGCAAGGGCGGCTTGAACCCCGGGGGCCCCAGCCGATTGAGCGGCGCGGGCGCGGGCCAAGGCTCGATCGGCAGTGGCTGATGCCTCTCGCAGAACTGCTTTTATCACCGCTTCGAGCTTTTTGCGGCTTTCCCGCACGCGTTCGTCAACGTCGCTCTGTACACGGGAACTGTTCACTTCGAACAACTGATCGAGGAATTCCCGAGCATCGCGGGCGATCATGCCGCGGAATCCCACAACACCAAGCAAAAGATCGGCGATGAACAACAGAGGAGAGGCCGGGGCCGCGACGCGTTCAATCACATGGAAGTGGAATTGCGACCTGACCGTAAGCCCTTGATCGGAGACAAGGTCTTCGGGGAGTTCTTCCAGTCCCGGCACGTCCGTCTCACTCAAGCGATGTAAGAATTCGTTGGCAAGTTCAACGAAGCGTTGCGCGGTCTTGCGAAACTCCTCGCCTGCGAACGCCGCCTCGGATTCCAGCCATGGTGTGAGTTGTGCGCGCGCGATTTCCTGCGCGATGTGGTTCAAGGTTCGACGATAGGCAGGGCCATTGCGGCGATGCGGCACCGAGGATAAACGTTGAGTCAACTCCGACTGAGCTTTGATTTGCGCATGTTTCAGAAAAACTTTTCTGCGATCGCCAAAAATGCCGGATAGGCGTTGTTGCTCCGCAGTCAACAGAACTCCCAGATCTCGCATGCGAACTTCCGACTCGCCAAGAGTTTTCCGGAGCAAGGCGATGCGCTGTTCTGATTCCGCGAGGGGGCGCTCGAGAGCATCGCGCTCTTCCTTGATCACAGCGAGCAATTGATGGGCGGCACGGCGAATGCCCCGTTCCGTCGCTATGCGAACCAGTGAGCGGCCAGAGTGCTGCGCGAGATCTTCAAAGGCGTGGAGCAATTTGCCCCAATCCCGCTCAGGGCCGCGCTGCTCGAGTCGCTCGAGAGCGCTGACTTCAAAGATCGCGGGGACCGCGCATTTCAGCCGCGCTTCCAATACACTGCGGGCAAAATCCAAGGCAGCAGAGCGCTCGTCCGCGTTTGCCCGGTCTGCCTTGTTCAAAACAAATACGAGGTCGTGAACTTCCTGGGAGACGGTTTCCACTAATTGAAGTTCATCCGCGGAAAGAGGGGGATCGGTTCCGATGACGACGATGGCGGCATCAATATGAGGGATGAATGACTGGGTCGCCGCGGTGTTTCCGGCAAAAACCGATCCGAGGCCGGGCGTATCCACCAGGCACATTCCCGTCTCGAGGAGCGGACTCGGAACAAAGACTTCCACGCCCGCCACACCCTTGGCATTCTCTGGATTTTTTGCCTCGGACACGTAGTCTTCAACGTTACTTAGAGGGACGTCTGCCCACGCCGCGTTCTGAAGGCGAATGCGTGCTGAGAGGTGATCGCCATGGCGGAGGATCGTGGGCACGGCAGTCACTGGAACAACGGCGGTGGGGAGAACCGAATGACCGATCAGGGCATTCAGAAGGGTTGATTTGCCGCGTTTGAACTGGCCGATACAGGCCACGTAGAATCGCCCCTCGGAAATTCTTTCGGCGATGCTGCGCGCCGTGGAGGAGATGTGTTCTGCCCCGAACTCCGCGGCTAATTCAGCAAGCCGGTTAAGTTCGGCCTCACCGGAGAAGGAGAGCTCGCGGAGGAAGCTTTGCTGTTGTTCAGAAACAGCGTTGTCGGGATTGGGTTGGAAGTTGGACATTGTGGAGGCGTGATCCGTGACTCGAGGGAAGCGACCTGTGGCCAGCGACCGGCGACCAGTGGAAGACGAAAAGCGCCTGCCTCAGAAGGCGGCCACAACGAAGTCTAGCAAATTGTGACCGTTGGTTTCACGAGTCGCGATTCACGGGTCACGTTACTGGGCTTCGGGCTCTTCGATAAGGGACTCCTGGCGGACGACGACGACGATGCCGGAGGGCGTTACATGGAAGCGGCGGCGATCCGCCTCGAGGTCGTAGCCAATTTCGGTTTTTTCGGGGAGGCTGACATGGCGGTCGATGATGGCGCGGCGTATGCGGGAGTGGCGGCCGACGTTGACGTGATTGTAGAGGATGGAATCGGCGACATCGCAATAGCTGTTGACGCGGACATCGTAACCGACGACGCAATTCTGGACCTTGCCACCGGAGAGGATGGAACCGCCGGCAACGATAGAGTCAACAGCGACGCCCATGCGGTCGGAATCGGCGAAAACGAATTTGGCCGGGGGATACTGGTGTTGCCAGCCGCGAAGAGGCCAGTGCTTGTCGTAAAGGTTGAATACCGGGGAAACGCTCACGAGGTCCATGTTGGCTTCGTAGTAAGCGTCGAGGGTGCCGACGTCGCGCCAGTAGAGGGTTTCGCGGCTGTTTTCGTCGACGAAATTATAGGCGTAGACGCGATGCTTGGAGATGATGCGGGGGAGAATGTCCTTGCCAAAATCGTGGGCCGACTTGGGATCCTCGGAGTCGGCGAGGAGGATGGGGATAAGGAGCTGCGTATTGAAGATGTAGATGCCCATGGAAGCGTTGCAGTGGGCCACTTTGTGGGGTGACTGCTTGGGCTTGGGGGGCTTTTCCTCAAAACCGATGATGCGCCAGTCTTTATCGGTTTCGATGACACCGAACTGCTTGGCCGCTTCAGCGACGGGGATTTCGATGGTGGCGACGGTGACATCGGCGGCGGAGTCGATGTGCTGCTGAAGCATGCGGGCGTAGTTCATCTTGTAGATCTGATCGCCAGAGAGGATGAAAACGAACTTGGAGCGCTCGCTACCGATGGAGTAGATATTCTGATAGACGGCGTCCGCCGTGCCCTGATACCACTGCTGAGAGACGCGCATTTGCGGGGGAAGCACTTCGATGAATTCGCCGAGGCCCATGAGATGGGACCAGCCTGCACGAATGTGGCGATTGAGGCTGAGGGCTTTGTATTGCGTAAGGACAAAAACACGGCGGAGGGAAGAATTGATGCAATTGGAGAGAGTAACGTCAATGATGCGGTAAAGAGCGCCGAAGGGGACGGCAGGCTTGGCACGATCTCTGGTGAGCGGCCAGAGACGTTCACCCTGTCCACCGGCAAGGAGAACTCCAAGTGCATCGCGCATATCAGGCATGAGTGTCGGCTCCCGAGGCAGGACTCTGAAGCAGCTTAGTGTAACAGCAGAGGCAAGGGGGACGCACGATGAGAAAAGGGTCAGGAATAAAGTTGCCAGCAGAGTGAGGGGGTAACTAGAAAGGTAGCTGTGGGCGGAAAGACAGAGGAAAGGAAGAAAGAAGGCTTGACTTGGACGGCGGGAATTGACTACAAGAAGCCAGTACCCTCGTGAGATAATCTACTTGGGGCAATGCCCTCAGGTTGTTGACAGGCATTGCAAGTGACCAATCCGAACCGGAATTGGGGTGAAGACCATTGGCAGAAGTAGTGATTCAAGAGAGTGAGTCTCTTGAGAATGCACTGCGCCGCTTTAAGCGCAAGGTGCAGCAGGAAGACATCATCAAGGAAATAAAGAAGCACAGCTTCTATATGAAGCCCGGTGAGAAGCGCCGGGCCAAAGAAGCGCTTTCGCGGAAGCGACTGCGCAAGAAGCAGCGTCGCGAGCAGGATTAAACAACTGCGCGAGACGCGGCTTAGCGCCGCACTTCCGGGATCAGGCCCCTATCAGGCAGAGCCGTTTTGGGTGTTTGTACATTAACTGCGCCCGCAGGCCCCAGGGATCCGTGCCCGGCGTTCCCGGAGTACAGGTCTAGAAACACAAACAGGCCATGGTGCAAGATGAGCCCGTCCCCGCTGCCCGCTTGGGGGTCCTAGGGGAGCGGCTCATGGAATACCACGATCGAGTCCTAAAGTGTTCGGAGTGCAGCGCGGAGTTCGTGTTCACGGCCGGCGAACAGATGTTTTTCGCCGACAAGGGGTTCAAAAACGAACCGAAGCGCTGCAAGGCGTGCAAGGCAAAACGAGCGGAGGGAGGCGGAGGAGGCGGCGGGTCAACGCAAGCGCGGGCAGAAACAAAAACGACATGCTCGCAGTGCGGAAAAGAGACCACGGTTCCTTTCCGACCGACGCAGGGGCGCCCGGTGTTCTGCCGGGAGTGCTTCCAAGCAAGAAGGTCCATGGGCGCGGCGTAAACCAACCCTAACAAATGAGACTGAGGAAGAGGGCCATCGAAGTTGATGGCCCTCTTTTATTTTAGGGGGGGCCGCGAGATGAAAACCGTCGAATGCCCGCCGGCGAATCAGTTCATTTACAGGTGGCGAGCCAGGATTCGAGATGGGCGAGAGATTCGGGCATGTTGCGGCGGCCGTAGCCAAAGCGGATGTGGCGTGGCTCATCGTAGACGGTGCCGGGCAGGAGAAGGACACCGGCTTCGCGAACGAGGCGTTCGCAGAAGGATTGCACATCCTGAGCAGGTTTGAAGCGGGCGAAGCCGATGGTGCTGGCGTTGGGAGGAGTCCAGTCGAAGAGGTCGGGGTGATGCGAGAAAAAAGCAACGAGTTGGGGAAGATTGTGGAGAACGATCTGGAGGTTGCGCTCAATGAATTTCTGGCGGTGGCGGAAGGCTACGGCGGTGAGGAATTCGCTGGGTGCGCTGGCGCAGATGGTGGTGTAGTGCTTAAAGGAGATGATTTTTTGGAGGATGGACGAGTCGCGGCAGGCTAGCCAGCCAAGGCGCAGTCCCGGAAGGCCATAAGTTTTGCTGACGGAGGAAAGGCTGAGGGCGCGTTCGTAGAGATCGCAGGCGGCGGGGAGGCGGGTGGCGGGATCGTGCTCGAGTTCGCGATAGACCTCATCGGAGAAGACGTAGATGCCATGATGGGCGGCGAGTTCCAGGACGCGGTGAAAAACTTGCGGGGGCATGAGGAGGCCGGTGGGATTGTGCGGTGAATTGATGTAAATGGCACGGGTGTTGGGACGAATGAGGGATTCGAGGGCGGAAAGATCGTGGGCCCAGCCGTTTGCGGAATTGCGGCGCCATTCGGAAACAGCGGCACCCGTGCTTTTGGGAACGGTGAGAGCGCTTTCGTAGCAGGGCGTTTCGACGATGGCGTGATCCTGCGGGGTGAGCAGGGCGTGATAGAAAACGAAGATTGCTTCTTCGGCGGCGGAAAGAACGACGAGTTGGTCGGGATGGATTTGCGAGTACATGGTGGCGAGAACTTCGCGTAGCCAGGGAGCGCCGGGGGATTCGGTGTAGCCGCACCAGTGATTTAGAAAGGCGTCATGGGCGCCGGGTTCGAGGGAGAGAATATCCTTGATGGTTTGGGACTCCGCGTCAGAGGAAGAGAGAAGGTACTTGGCGGCGAATTCATGCTGGCCCATGTACTCTTCAATACGGAAGGGAGAGATTTGCATGAGGGTGAGTGTGCCAAGGGGAAAGGCGGGGCGTCTAGGACCAAATTGAGCGGAGGAAGGGAGGGCCGCCGCGGACGGATGTAAATTTGATGGAGGAGAGGGTATGATACTGCTCCGAAGTCCCCGTTAAGAGCAAGCGATTCGGAGGGCCAAGAGATGGCTCACCGCTTCACCATCGGTGTCGAAGAAGAATTCCAGATCATTGATCCAGACACACTTGAATTGCGCTCGCACGTGGTGCAATTGCTATCGGCGGCGGCGCGCGGACTGGGCGATCAAGTCAAGGGCGAGATGCACCAGTCCATCGTGGAGACGGGAACGAAG
>Ga0209517_10009126_pt1 | contig 11419 bp, 10 predicted proteins | sample PeaSoiMetSII2010_FD_187695 | JGI IMG/M metagenome (GOLD analysis project Ga0209517, IMG submission 187695) | Peat soil microbial communities from Weissenstadt, Germany - SII-2010 (SPAdes) (version 2) | ecosystem: Environmental > Terrestrial > Soil > Wetlands > Peat | place: Germany...
CTGCGCCCTCGACCTGGGGAGCGGGGAATAAGGAATCAGAAAAACCGGGGAGTCACTGGAATTCCTCTGAACCTTCCCTTGCAGATCAGGCTTGCACTGAAAGCGGTGCTTATTCAGAGATTCCCTAAGACCGTCCTTGATGAATGCGGTTACTGGGACTCCTACGACGACCGTTCCGCGAAACAACATAAGGCCGTACGCTGCGTAAGGTCCTTTCGCCCCCGCAAACACACTCAGATGCAGCAACAACGAGCCCACAAAAAGCAGTATTTCCAGCGCAAAGAGAAGACGAACGTACGCGTACGCTAGGCGGGCAATCATCGGTTCCTTCTGTCTTTTCCCAAGGCCGGCGTGACGCCACTCCTTAGACTCAGCGGCCAGACGTTAACAGATTGTGCTTCAAGATGCACCACAGCGTGTGCACGCCGTCCTTCCACCCGATCTTCTTGCCTTCTTCGTATGTCCGTCCTGAATAGGAAATGCCGACCTCGTAGACGCGGCACTTCAACGCGGCGATGCGCGCCGTCACCTCCGGCTCGAAGCCGAAGCGGTCTTCCGTCAGCTTCACCGACTGGATGATTTCCCGCCGAAACGCCTTGTAGCAGGTCTCCATGTCCGTGAGGTTGAGGTCGGTGAACATGTTGGAGAGCAGGGTGAGGAATCGGTTGCCGACCGAATGCCAGAAGTACAGCACGCGGTGGGTTTCGCCGCCGGCGAAGCGCGAGCCGTAGACCACGTCGGCTTTGCCCTCGAGGATGGGCGCCATGAGTTTGGGATACTCGCCGGGGTCGTACTCCAGGTCGGCATCCTGGATGATGACGATATCGCCGGTGGCAGCGGCGAAGCCGGTGCGCAGCGCTGCGCCCTTGCCCCGGTTTTTGTCGTGGAACAGCACGCGGATCGGGTAGCCCGCACTCGCGCGCGCGATCTCCTCCAGGCGGGCGCGGGTACCGTCGGTCGAGTAGTCGTCCACGATGATGAGTTCTTTCTCGACCGGTGCGGCCAGGGTGCGCCGGATGATCTCGTCGATGTAGTTCTTCTCGTTGTACACCGGCATTACTACCGAAGCCTTCATGCGCCGCGCACCCGCTCGCGCAGCTTGAAGCGCTGGATCTTGCCGGTGGCGGTCTTGGGCAGTTCGCTGACGAACTCCACCCAGCGCGGCTTCTTGAACGGCGCCAGCTTGTTGGCTACGAAGTCCTGCAATTCACGCGCGGACTTTTCGTCTCCGGCCGCGTCCGGTTCGAGCACGACGAAGGCCATGGGCTTGATGAGGCGCTCGGCGTCCTCGCGTCCGATCACCGCCGCCTCGCGCACCGCCGGATGTGCCGCCAGCGCCGCCTCGATCTCCACCGGGCTCACCCATTGCCCGGAGACCTTCAGCATGTCGTCGGAGCGGCCCGCGTACCAGAAATAGCCGTCCGCATCCTGGTAGTACTTGTCGCCGGTGCGAATCCAGTGGCCTTCGATCGTCTGCTTGGTCTTCTCGTGTTTGTTCCAGTAGTAGGCGCAGGTGCTGTCGCCGCGGACGACCAGGCTGCCGGTCTCGCCTACGCCGACCGCCTGATTGTTCTCGTCGAGGATTTTGGCTTCGTATCCGGGGACAACCTCCCCGCTTGATCCTGGACGCGCCGCCCCGCGCCGATTGGAGATCACGATGTGCAGCAGCTCAGTCGAGCCCAGCCCGTCCAGGATCTCGACCCCAAAGCGCTGCTTGAAGCGCTCAAAGACCGCCGGCGGCAGCGATTCGCCGGCCGAGACTCCATTGCGAATCGTGGAGAGGTCGAAATCGGCGCCTTCACGTTTGTGCGCCAGCAGCCCCACGTAGCTTGTCGGGACGGAATAGAACAAGGTCGGCCGGTGGCGCTCGATCACCGCATAGACGTTGGGCGGCGTGGGCGGGCCTGACAACAGGATGCTGGTGGCGCCCACTGACAACGGGAAGTAGAGCCCGTTTCCCAGCCCGTAAGCGAAGAACAGCTTGGCCACACTGAAGCAGCGGTCGCGCGCAGTGACGCCGAGGATTCCCTGGCCGTAGAGCTCGCACGCGACCACGATGTCGTGGTGCAGGTGCACGCAGCCCTTGGGGAACCCCGTGCTCCCGGAAGAGTACAGCCAGAAGGCGGCATCGTCCTGGCTGGTGGGTTCGGCGGTCAGCTCGGGGCTGGCTTTGGCGATCAGGTCACTGAACGAATGCGTCCCGACAGGCGCATTGCCCGCCACGATGATGTCGCGCAAATATCGCAGCCGCTCGCGAGGGATGGCCTGCACCTGCGGCAGAAGGGCCTCGCTGACGATCACCACCCGCGCCCGCGAATCGTTCAGCATGTATTCGTAGTCGGGCGGCTTGAGCAGGGTATTGACCGGGACGGCGACGATGCCGGCCTTGATCGCGCCCAGGAAGCTGTAGGCAAATTCCGGCGTGTCCAGCAGGATCAGCAGGACGCGCTCTTCCATGCGCACGCCCAGAGCGCCCAACGCGTTCCCCAGCCGGTTGGCGCGTTCCGCCAACTGCCTGTAGGTGACGCGCTCATCCCCACATTCGATGGCGACATTGTCCCCGCGTCCCTCTTCCAGGTTGCGGTCCGCCAGCCAGGCGGCTACGTTGAATGGTTCGGGCAGAACCATGCTCTTTTCTCGGCCATTACGGGATGGCTGCGTATTGTCTCATACCCGGTTTGCCGGGGGCGCGGCCATCCGACCGTAACCATGTCTGGTAGCGAAAGTAATGGGTGCAGCCTGGCTCAGCCGTATTAAAATGCAAGCCTCCCCTGCGTCTCAGATCCCCACTGAGAGCCAAGAATGGCGCCGCGCTTTCCGCGTGGGCTCCGTCCTCTGCTTCTAGAACGGAATGCTCGACAACAACAACCCGGCACAACCCGAGGCGCCGGCCTCGACCACCGAGCAGTTGCTGCGCCTTCTCGGCCAACTGCCTAAGGCGCCCAATGGCGACGACGACGACGCCCTTAACAACCCTGAGTTGGAGCAGTTGTTCGGGAGCCTTGCCAAGGGACTGGAGCAGGGCGTCGCCGACAGCGCGCTAGCAACCCCGACGGGAGAGCCGCTGACGCTGGAAGCCCTCGCGGCCAGCCTGGGGCAGCCGCTTACGTTGGGGGAAATCCCAGCCGCGCAGACCGCCCGCGAGGCGGCCGTTGCCTGCCCCAAGTGCGGCTCGGCGAATCCGGCTGCCACCCGCTTCTGCGGCATGTGCGGCCAGGGGTTGGGAACCGAGGTTCCCAAGGCTTCCGGGAACGGGGCCAAACCCGCGGTCGCCGCATCCGACCTGCCGACGCTGGCCGAGTTCGGTGGCAGAACCAGCTCCAGCACGGGACTTAAGATGGCGCTCCTGGGAGCGCTGATTCTGGTATTGGGTCTGGTGGTGTATCAGCAGTTGTGGCGCCTGCCGCTCCTGACGGGCGCGGCCGCAAACTCTTCGGCTATACGGACCTCATCCAAGGCAGCAGAACCGCCTGCCGAAGCGGCGCCCGCTCCAGCCAAGCAGCCAGCTTCGGTGACCCGCGCGCCGGACAGCGTCGCCAAGACGCCCAGCCCGGTGGTGAAACCGTCGAAGGCGGCGCCGCCGACCGTCATCAGGCGCAACCTGCCGCAGCCCAGGCCGCCCTTGCCTTCCGCTCCTGTACCGCTCCAGATACCTCTTCCGGTCATGCCGCTTGCCGCGGCAGCGGAACCGGTAAGGCCACCGCCGGTTGAGAAAGCGCCCGCGGCGGCTCCCGTGGCCGCCGCTCCGGAGCCCAAGCCCGCCAGGATTTCCCAGGTATCCCCGGGCGTGCTGATCTCCAAGGTTAATCCGCAGTATCCGCCGGCAGCGCGCGCCGCCCGCGTCCAGGGTGCGGTAGTGATGCACGCCATCATTGGAACGGACGGGACGATCCAGCAGCTCCGCGTCATCAGCGGCAATCCGCTGCTGGTGAATGCGGCCATGGCGGCGGTCAAGCAGTGGCGCTACCGGCCTTACCTGCTCGGCGGCACACCGGTTGAGGGCGAGACCGACATCACCGTCAACTTCAAGGGCGAATAGCCGCAGCGCGGCTGCGTGCGCGTCAGGCGACGTGCTTTGCCGGGTGCGTCGGTTCGGTCTCCGGGAGGTCCCTCGCTTTGCTCGGGATTTCGGCAGCGGGCTCCCGCTCCCCCTCGCGGTGCTCAGGGTCGCTCACGCCCGCTAAGCGCCTCAACTTGGTGTAGGCGGTGTTGCGCTCGGCGGGGATTCTTCCCAGTTCGCGGATGCGCTGGTGGAATTCCTCCGGACTCAAGTACTGGCCCGCGGTCGCACCTGCCAGCCGCGAGATGTTTTCTTCCATTAGAGTGCCGCCGTAATCGTTGGCCCCCGCGCGCAGGCAGAGTTGTGCCACACTGCGATCCAGCTTGACCCACGAGACCTGAATATTCCGGATGGAGCCGGCCAGCAGCAGCCGCGCCAGCGCATGGATCTTCAGGTGTTCTGCGAGCGTCGGCCCAGGCCGCGCGATGCCCTGCTGGTAAAGCAGCGTGTTCTGGTGCACGAATCCCAGGGGCACGAACTCGGTGAAGCCTCCGGTTTCGCTCTGGATCTCGCGCAGCAGCCGCAACTGCGCCAGCCAGTGGTCCGGCGTCTCGACGTGTCCGTACATGAGCGTGGATGTGGTGCGGATGCCGCAGCGGTGCGCCGTGGTAATCACCTCGCGCCATTGCTCGGTGCGCAGCTTGTTGCGCGAGAGGACGAAGCGCACGTCGTCGTCCAGGATCTCGGCGGCGGTGCCGGGCAGCGTGTCCAGGCCGGCATCCTTGAGCATGAGGAGGTAGTCGCGCACGGGCATGCCCGTCAGCTCCATGCCGTAGACGATCTCCATCGGCGAGAAGGCGTGGGTGTGCATGTCGGGAACGGCGGTTTTGACGGCGCGCAGGATGTCGCGGTAATAGAACTTCGAGAGGCCGTGCGGCAGTCCGCCTTGGATGCAGACCTCGGTGGCGCCGCGCTCCCGCGCCTCCAGCGTGCGCCGCCCGACTTCCTCCAGCGAGAGGAAATATGCGTCCGCTTCGCGCGGGCCGCGGCTGAAGGCGCAGAACTTGCAGCCCACGAAGCAGACGTTGGTGAAGTTGATGTTGCGATTCACCACGTAGGTGACCGTGTCGCCCACGAGCTGCTTGCGCAGCCGGTCGGCCGCGCACAGCACTCCCAGCAGGTCGTCGCCTTCGGCATGCGCCAGCAGGCGCTGCTGCTCCGGGGAGAGCGCGCCGCCATCCGCGGCTTCCAGCACCTTCTCGAGCGCCCTGCGCACGCTTGCACTGAGGCGTGGCTCCAACTCGTGCCAGTCCAGCTTGTGGAAGCTTTCCAGTTCTGCGGTCGTGAGTCGCCGGGTCATGGTCATCGGAACAGATCGCGTGATTTCGGCCGGATGAGTTGGCGTGCGCTCCCGGGTCCAGCCTGGTAGTAGAAACCGCGGATGATGCACGCCGGGCTTCGCGAAAGCTTACCGCACACCAGGCCGGCCATGCACGCCAGCTCGTCGGCTACCGCCTCCAGGGACGCTCGCAGCCGGTATCCGTGCGAATCGCGCCGCTGGCGAAAGTCGCGGAAAGGCTTCATGCCGGCCACGCCGATCGCCGCTTCGCACAATCCTTCGCGCCAGGGCCGCCCGAAACTGTCGGTGATCAGCACCGGCACCGAGACACCCAACTTTTTCTCGATGGCGCGGCGGATCTGGCGGGCGGAGCGGTCAGGATCGGCGGGCAGCAGCGCCGCGCACCGGCCGCCATCCACGTTGGACACATCGACGCCGCTATTCGCGCACACCAACCCGTGCGACGTTTCCGTGATGATGACTCCGCGTTTGCGCCGCACCACGCGCCTGGCTTGCTCGATCGCCAACTGCACCACGCGCGCATCGAGCTTGTACCGCGCTGCCCAGCGGCGCGCCGCCGGTGTGGGCCGCACCCGGTCGAGGACAACCAGATGGGCTTCCGACTTGGAGACGATCTTGTGCTTCACCACCAGGATATCTCCCGGCACGAGCTTCAGCCTCTGCCGCCGGAGGGCCGCCATGATCGCGTCTGCAACCGGATCGCCGGGCAGGACCTCGGCTATTCCGGTGATCGGAATAGCCCGCAACTCCGTGGCTTCATCGCTACGCCGCGGCATCAGGAAACAGCGGCCTCCACCGTCAGCTCGCGGAGGAACTCCATCACCCACCGCGCCAGAGCCGTCTTGTCAGCTTCCGACTTCATCACAGTGCTGGCGTACCGCACTGCGATGCCCTCGACTCGCCTGCCGAACGCCGAGTCCCGCTCGTCGGCAATCAGCAGGTCGAGGAAATCCGCGTAGCCGCGGGCCACTCCGGCGATCGACACCGGCAGACCCTGCGTTTGCATCAGTTCGCCGGCAGGACCGGAAACCGCCGCGCCTCCGATGATCGGGCTGATGGCCGCCACCGGCGCCTTGGTTTGCTTGAGCGCCTGCCGGATGCCCGGCACGGCCAGGATCGGTCCAATGCTGGTGATGGGATTGCTGGGCGCGATTACGACCGCCTCCGCCTGGGCGATTTCCTCCAGCACCCCCGGCGAAGGCCGCGCCCGCTCCGCGCCCTCGAACCGCACCCCGCGAACAGCCACCTGGTAGCGCTCGCGCACGAAGTACTCCTGAAAGCTCAGTTCGCCATCAGCGGTTATTACACGCGTTTCGACGCGATCATCGGACATCGGCAGGACGCGCGTCTCGACGCCGAGCGAGCGTGTGATCTCGGCGGTCGCTTCGCTGAGCGTCTTGTTCTTGGAAAGCAGTTCGGTCCGGCGGAGATGCGTCGCCAGGTCGCGATCGCCGAGCTGGAACCACGCGGGTGCGCCCATCCGGCGCATGGCTTCCAGGCACTGAAAGGTGTCTCCCTCGACGCCCCACCCGCGCTCCCGGCTCAATATTCCGGCCAGCGCGTAGGTGATCGAATCGAGGTCGGGGGAAACGTGCAGTCCCCACCAGGGGAGGTCGTCGCCGGTGTTGACGATCACCGTCATCTCGCGTGCGGGCAGCACCGCCGCCAGCCCCGCGACGAACTTCGCGCCGCCCGTTCCGCCGCTGAGCACGACGATCATGCAGCCCTCGCCAGCCCCTGCTCGTCGGCGGCTGCGCGCAATCTGTCGGGCATCAACCCCGCTCGCGCCGCTACCGCAGGAACAAACTCCGGATACACGCACAGCCGATGCCGCAACCGCTGCCCCGCGGCCTCGGTGCGGCGCTCGAGTTCGGCCAGGTGCGGCCACGGCGCTTCCGGGTTGATGAAGTCGGGCGTGAGCGGCGAAACTCCGCCCCAGTCGTTGATGCCGGCCGAAAGCAGCGCGCCGTAGCCGGGCGACGAGAGGTTGGGCGGCGCCTGTATGTTCATCTCCCGCAGCACCAGCCGCGCTACTGCCACCGTCCGCATCATTTCGCCGCGCGAGGGCTCGAGCCACGACGCCATGGGGATCGCCGGCTTCAGCCGGAAGTTCTGCACGATCACCTCCTGGATGTGGCCGTAGCGGCGATTGAGGTCGCGGATGGCGAGCAGCGTGTCCACGCGGTCTTCCGGCGTCTCGCCGATGCCGATCAGCAACCCGGTAGTGAACGGGATCTGATGCTTGCCCGCATGTTCGATGGCCTGCAATCGCCTTGCGGGGACTTTGTCTGGTGCGCGGTCGTGGGCCGCTCCCGGACGCAGCAGGGCGCGGCTGGTCGTCTCCAGCATCAGACCGAGGCTGGGACACACCGCGCCTAGCCGCCGCACCCATTCCGCGCTCATCAGGCCGGGATTGGCGTGGGGCAACAGCGAGGTCTCGCGCAAGACCAGTTCGCACATGGCTTCGAGGTAGTGCAGCGTGGATTTGTATCCCAGCCGGCGCAGCGTGGCGCGCATCTCGGGGAATGCCAGCTCCGGCTTGTCACCCAGGCTGAACAGGGCCTCGCGACAGCCCAGCTTCTCGCCCGCCTTGGACACCGCCAGCACTTCCTCGGGCGTCATGGTGTGCGCGCCCGCGTCCGAGGGATCGCGGCGGAAGACGCAGTAGCCGCAGTAATCGCGGCACAGGTTGGTCAGCGGCAGAAAGACTTTGCGCGAGTACGTGATGACGCCAGGGTGGAAACGCTCTTTGACAGCAACTGCGGCCGCCAGCAGCGCCGGCAGCTCCTCATCCGTCGCGCGGATGAGCCGGCAGGCCAGCTCGCGTTCGACGGGCAGGCCGTCGCGCAGTTCGTCCCACAGCGACCCCAAATTATTTGGCCATTGGGTCATTGAGTCAATGAATCAATCCCGCAAGGATATATGAGACGGCGGGCACGTGGGCCGGGCTGATTTTTTTCTCTTTATCATCGAGGAGTAGAATGCTTTCCCGTCCCTCGGCTGACCCAATGTACCCTGGCTCGTTCCACTACCACCGCGCGATGTCGCTCGAGGAGGCCAGCTCCCTGGTCGCCGAGCTTGGGCCGGAGGCCAAGCTGCTCGCGGGCGGCCAGAGCCTCATCCCGCTGATGAAGCTGCGCTTCGCCAATCCCGCGCACCTGGTGGACTTGAATTTCATTCCCGCGACCTCCTACATCAAGCAGGAAGGCGATACGTTGCGCTTCGGGCCGCTCACGCGCCACGCCGAGATCGATCTCTCCAACATCGCCGCGAAGATCCCCATCGTGCACGACTGCGCCGCCGGCATCGCCGATGTGCAGGTCCGCAATCGCGGCACCATGGCCGGTTCTCTGGCCGAAGCCGATCCCTCCGGCGACTGGGCGCCGGCGCTGCTCACGCTCGATACGATGGTCCACTGCCTGGGTCCCAACGGCCGGCGCGAGATCGCACTCGCCGACTTCATCCAAGATGCTTACACCACGGTGCTGGAGCACGACGAGTTGATCAGCGAAATCTCGGTGCGTGTCCCGCCCGCGAACAGCGGCGGCGCATATCTGGCATTCAAGCGCTGCGCGCCGGTGTACGCTTCCGCCGCCGTGGCGGTGCAGCTCATGCTGGACGACGGTGATTGCCTTGATGCGCGTATTTATCTCGCCGCCGTCGGGCTTACGCCCATTCGTGCCACCGAAGCCGAAGCTGCGCTCCGCGGCAAATCCATTAATCCTGAGACAATCGCTGCCGCCGCCGAAGCTGCTCGCGCTGCTGCCGATCCCCAGCCCGACATGCGCGGTTCGGCGGAGTTCAAACGCCAGCTCGTGTTCGCACTCAGCAAGCGCGCCATCGGCCTCGCCGCACGCCGCGCCCGCGGCGAGCGCGTGGAGGCCAGCCACATCTATGCCTGAGCCGCAGCCGGTCCGCATCAAGCTCAAGGTCAACGGCAAGCCGTGCGAGCTGGCGGTCGAGCCGCGGATGCTGCTGGTGGAGATGATCCGCGAGACGCTCGACCTCACCGGCACCCACGTGGGCTGCGATACCACCTACTGCGGCGCTTGCACCGTCCTGCTGAACGGGCTGCCGGTGAAGTCGTGCACGGTGCTGGCGGTGCAGGCCGACCAGGGCGAGGTGCTCACGGTCGAAGGTTTGGCGGCGAACGGCGAGCTCCATCCCATCCAGCGGGCCTTCATGGACCAGCACGGTCTGCAGTGCGGCTATTGCACGCCGGGCATGCAGCTCGCGGCGTATCACCTGCTCGCGCACAACCCGCACCCGAGCGAGCGTGACATCCGCAAGGCCATCGCCGGGAACACCTGCCGCTGCACCGGGTACCAGAACATCTTTCGCGCGATCGAATCCGCCGCCGAGCTGATGGGGAGATGAGCCGATGGCCATGAAATTCACCGGCGACTTCGTGGTGAAGAAGAGCCGGGAAGAGGTGTATGCCTTCCTGACCGATCCCAACCGGTTCGGGCCGCTGCTCCCCGAGTATCAGGGGATGACCGTCGAGGACCCGCGCAACTTCACGGTGAAGGTGAATGTGGGTGTCTCTTATATAAAAGGGACGGCGGAAGTGAAGCTCAGTCTCGACCAGGCGAACCCTTCCAGCTTCGCGCTCTATAAAGGGCAGGGAAAACTCCCCGGAGGCGGCGCGAGCGTCAGTGCCGGCTTCGATCTTGCCGAGGCCCCGGAGGGAACGAAAGTTTCGTGGACAGGGGAAGCGCAGGTCTTCGGCAAGCTCACCTCATTGGCCGGCGGCCTGCTGGAGCCGCTCGCCAAGAAGAATATCCAGAAGCTGATCGACGGCCTGAAGGCCGCGCTGAGCTAGCAATGTCCAGCGAAGTCACTGACGGCAAGCTCCCCTGGGTGGGCCAGCCCCTCCGCCGCAAGGAGGAGCGCCGGCTGGTCACTGGGCGCGGCAAATTCGTGGACGACTTCAAACCCGACCGCGGCCTCCACATGGGTCTGGTGCGCTCGCCCTACGCCCACGCGCGCATCGACCGCGTCGATGTTTCTGCCGCTCAGGCGCTGCCCGGCGTTGTCTGCACGCTGACCGGAGATGAACTGGCGAAGCTCTGCCAGCCATTCTTCCCCATCGGCCCCGACCCGTGCACGAAAATCATCGACCTCCCTATGGCACACCACAAAGCGCGCTACCAGGGCGAGCCGGTGGTTGCCATCGCCGCCGAGTCTGCCCGCATCGCCGAAGACGCCGCCGAGCTCGTCGAGGTGGACTACACGCCGCTTGAGCCGGTGCTGGACGCCGAGTCCGGCGCCGCCAGCCGGAGCCTGGTCCACGAAGGCTGCGGCACCAACCGCATCTGGCAGGGCGTCTGGGAATTCGGCGGTGTGGAGCAGGCCTTCCGCGAGGCCGCGCACGTGGTCCACATCGACCGCCTGCACTTTCACCGCTTTTCTTCGACGCCGCTGGAGAACAACGCCATCATCGCCTCCTGGGACCTGAAGGACGACCACATCGATTTCATCTGCAACAATTCGTTTCCCACCATCGGCTTGCAGATGCTGGCGCCCGCCCTTGGCGTGCACATGGACCAGATCCGCTGCCAGACCCACGACATCGGCGGCAGTTTCGGCATAAAGATCAACAATTACGTGTACATGGCCGTCGTGGCCCTGCTCTCGCGCAAGGCTGGCGGCCGTCCCGTGAAGTGGGTGGAGACGCGCTCCGACCACATGACCGCCAGCGCCCACGGCAACGAACGCACCTTCCGCGAGACGCGCGTGGCGCTGGACGCCGAAGGCGTTGTCACCGCCATCGCCTCCCGCCACATCGACGACTGCGGCGCCTATCCGCGCTATGAGCCGCTGGGCTGCGTCATCTGGTCGCAGGTCTTCCCCGGTGTTTATCGCTTCAAGAGCGCGCGCATCGACTTCTCGCAGGTCGTGACCAACAAGTGTCCGGTTGGGCCCAACCGCGGATACTCGCGCATGCAGCACCTGTGGTTCCTGGAGCGCGTGATCGATATCTGCGCCCACGAGCTCGGCATCCCCGCCGATGAGATGCGCCTGCTCAACTACATTCGTCCGGAGGAATTTCCCTACAC
>Ga0209517_10009128_pt1 | contig 11418 bp, 9 predicted proteins | sample PeaSoiMetSII2010_FD_187695 | JGI IMG/M metagenome (GOLD analysis project Ga0209517, IMG submission 187695) | Peat soil microbial communities from Weissenstadt, Germany - SII-2010 (SPAdes) (version 2) | ecosystem: Environmental > Terrestrial > Soil > Wetlands > Peat | place: Germany: Weissenstadt...
GGCCGGTTTCCTCGGCCACCAGCCGGTCGATGCCGCGCAACAGCGAGCCGCCGCCGGCCATCACCAGGCCGCGATCCACCAGATCGGCGGCCAGTTCGGGCGGACAGCGTTCCAGCGTGATGCGAACAGACTCCAAAATGCTCGAAAGCGGTTCCTGCAAAGCTTCGCGAATTTCCTCGGAGCGGATGGTCAGCGTTTTAGGCAGGCCGGAACCCAGGTCGCGGCCTTTGACATCCATGGTTAATTCCTGCTCCAGGGGAAACGCGGAGCCGATGCGTATCTTGATTTCTTCCGCAGTACGTTCACCTATCATCAAGTTGTAGGCGCGTTTCATGTGGGCGGCGATCGTTTCGTCAAATTCGTCCCCGCCCACCCGCAGGCTGCGGCTGAAGACGATGCCGGCGAGGGAGATGATGGCGATTTCGCACGTCCCCCCGCCGATGTCCACGATCATGTTGCCCGCCGGTTCGTGCACCGGCAGGCCGACGCCGATGGCCGAGGCCATCGGTTGGTCAATCAGAATCACGTCCCGCGCTCCGGCGTGTATCGCGGAATCTTTGACCGCGCGCTTTTCCACTTCGGTGATGCCCGAGGGCACTGCGACCACGACGCGTGGCGCAATCAGCTTACGATGTTGAACTTTTTGGATGAAGTGGCGGAGCATGGCCTCGGTGATTTCGAAGTCGGCAATCACGCCGTCTTTCATCGGGCGGATGGCCACGATGTTGCCGGGCGTGCGGCCGAGCATGCGTTTGGCTTCTTCACCGACTGCCAGTACGTTGGTGGTGCCGGCCTGGATTGCCACGACAGAGGGTTCCCGGAGCACAATACCGCGGTCCCGCACATAGACGAGAGAGTTGGCTGTGCCCAGGTCAATCCCAATATCGTTAGAAAACAGGCTTTTTAGTTGCGCAAACATGAATTTGCCTAACGCCGTACAGTTAACCGGTTAAGCGGGAAAAGGTCAAGCGGATTACATTCGCGACGGCCAAGGTTCTCAATTCAATCTGGTTACACCGGTTGAGCGCAAAATCAACGGGAAATCCTCTGTTTGCCGGTTTGATGAAGATTCAGGCTTACGGCGTTGGTTTTGTTGTTCAGATTTGACAGCGCGCGGACGGTTCGTGGAGTATATGATGGTTTTGGTTGCCAGAGTAGCTCAGGGGTAGAGCAGAGGACTCATAAGCCTTTGGTCGGGGGTTCAATTCCCTCCTCTGGCACCACTTTAAATGTTTGCTTTACAGCCACGGTGATGTTGTGCGGAATGTTGAAGATGGCTGAAAGAGGTTTAACAGGACTGAAGTTCAATAACTTAAGAGGCAAACGCCAAGCTTAACTGTGTGCGGTTTCTCGGAGCGGTGTGCGCTTTGAAATTTCCAGCCGGCGCCGGCAAAAGCCCAATGTTTTGGCACTTGGAAATGTCAAAGCGCACAGAATCACCGTGGACAAAGGGGGTGGAACCAGGAACCAGAAAAACTCGGTGGCAGCTCGGCTGCGCCGATGCAGCAGGACGAGTGCAGCCCCATCAACACAGCCTCGATTGCTCGGCGCGAATGAAGTAAATCAGCGCCGGGTGAAACAGGTAATCCCGGAAGCCGCGCCGACGCATGTATTGAGATGGGATGTCCTTGCCAGTTGGCAGGCCGCAGTGCCACCACGTCAGCACAGTGTCTTCGTTCACGCCGAACTCGGCGGCGACCTGTTTGGCGCCCAGGTATTTTTCAAAAGGCACCTGGGGCAACGCAGCAGCATCAACTAGCGGCCGGTTTCATTTTTCGAGGGCAGCCCGAATATGGGCCAACTGTGCAAAGAAAAAGAAGACAATTGCTGTGCTGGCCAGGCTCCCGCCCAGCCACAGCCAGAAAACTTGCGCTTTTCCAATAGAGTCGCCCAGCACCCAGCCATCCATGCCCAATTCATAACCGGCGGCGACAACGCAACCGACCCCAACCCAAAGTGACAACCACGCCAGCGTTGTAAGCGTGCGCCCCCAGAAGTGCAGCCGCTTGGCTTCTTCTTTGGCGCGTTTGGCGCCTGCACCGGGATCGTAGATGTCATTCATCGCAGAAACGACGCGTACCACTATGGCCGCGCAAGGACAACAAAAAACGCCGGCCCGGATGCGACCGGGCCGGCGCGCAAAAGGTTTTTCGTTTTAGGGCGGTCATCGGGCCTTCAGGAGTGAGTCGAGAAGACGGTTTTGGTCGTCGGCAGCGAACCCTTCGGCCTTCGCGTATCGCACAAACCGGTCGGTGGCCTCCTGGATAAATTCCCGATATAGCATCGCCATCTTGAGGGTATTTGAAGCAATGGAAGACAGATTTCCCTTGGCGGATTTGACGTTGCTACGGCCGTAGGCTCGCAGGTGTCGCACTACTTGCGGCGTCACTCGAACGACAAGACAATGAGCCGGCTCGTAAGCTCTTCCCGCCAGCCGGTCCACACTATCGGCAAGCATATCTGGCAGCGAGTAATTATCAGTCCAACAGTTTTGCAGGATCGCGGTTAATTTCTCATGACTGACAGGAACCTGCACGATTGACGAGCCTTGGTTGGCACTGAAAAGCACGAGGGAAATGTCGTCTTCATTGTCACACAGCGCGACCGTTTTCCTGGCTTTGTTTTGGTTCGATTTCATTAGGTCAATTTTGTTTTGAGCCGGCCCGGATGCGACCGGGCCGGCGCGGATGGTTGATGGATGCGATCAATTTTTATTGTGCCAGGGGGTCGTCAGGCGCCAGACAACATTCGGGTCCATGGATGTTTCTTCAGCGATAGCGGCAAACTGCTTCAACTCACGCTGTCCATGCCAAACGAGATTTTTCAGAAACACGCGCAGCTCCATCCCGAAAGATGCGACCAATGCACGCAACTCTTTCTGGTCGTGTTGGCTCATGTTGATCTGGAAGAAATTCTTGTGAACCGCTGGCGTCGGTTGGCGTGGGCCGGGCTGGCCACAATCTCTCGCCACTTTTGGCCGGCGTTGGCGGGCGCCCGGCAGGCACCCGTCTTTCAGAAGTTTTTTCTTGCAGGCCAGTTCAAGGAATTCATCGAAAGTGATGCCGAGCTTTTTCGCCCCGGCGCAGACGGCTGCGTACACGCCGGCAGGAAAATCCACGCGCGCATACTCCCGGCCATCTGGAAATAGAAGAACCACGGTCACAGTTTCTTCGGGGCTGCCATCTCCTTGATTCCCGGATGGCGTTGGACTATCATTGGAACGGACTCGATTGCTCATATATTTCCTTTTCGGGTCTGTCGGCTCTGGCGGCGTTCGTGCGCTGCCAGGGCTTTTTATTTTTGACGCTCTTCTTGTGACTTGACCCAACGTTCAAGCAAGAGCGTGATCTCGCCGCCCGGTTCTCGCTTGCCGGACAGCCAACGTGAAACGCTTGCCAGCGGCACTCGCGTTCGAGTGGCCTTCGTTAAAAAATCTGCCAGCGCGGACATCTTCCCGGACTTTTCGGTCGCCCGGTTGAGCCGTTCAAGCAGATTCGGCAATTGCACTTTCACCGGGACATCTTTCGCATGACTTTCCGCATCCGTCAACTTATTTCGTTTGTGCCAATTTTCAAGAGGCACCAACACCAAGCCGGGAGTGGAGTGACTATCAGACAAAGATTGCCTGGCGGCCTCAATCCGGTACATTGCCTCCTTGCGTTTCGCTATGGCTGATTTGTCCGTCTCCCGTGGATAGCGAGCAAAGAGAGAGGCGCCGCGCAAAAACAGCTCATCAAGAAACCGGGCGGCAGCTTCGTCCGGAAACTCTGCCAACCATTCTCTTATCAACTGCCCGAAACGGTCTCTGTTCATCAAACGGCCCTGCGGCGAATCGTCATAAGTGAACAATCGAACAGGCAATCCTGGATGGACGACCCGTAATGTGCGGGCAGCAAGAAACTCTGAACGAAGACGGCCCTGAAATACCTTGCTAAAAAGGCTTCTGAGGCCAACCCCAAGTTCCTCCGCCGTGGGAAATGTAAACGCTCGCGAACCGACCATCCCGCCCTCCCCCTCAACCAACCAAAGAGGATTTAAGGTCCAAAAGAATTTCAGGATGCGCTGTGCCGCTCGGTAATTTAGTTGGGTGCGGGCATATTCGAAACCCGCATAGGCGCGCGGATTGATCCCAGCCAAAACAGCGAACTGCGTTTGGCTCAAGCCAGTCTTCAACCGGAATTCCCTCAACCGGCGACAGATTGCGCGCTCGTGTGGCGGCATTGGTTCTTTGCGCGGCACGGCGACAGTGTAAACCAGGCTATAAAATAAGCCATAAACAGCAGTTGACATGGTGACATGATGCTATTATGCTTCTGTGCTGTGACCTCAACCAAGCGTCAACGAGTATCAAGCCGAACTGAGAAGCCGCAGATCACACAAACCCAAGCGGCCCGCGTACTTCGCAAAGGTGGCAGCGTTTGGGAATCCCGATTCCTACCTGATCGCTTTGCACGAGCAATTTGAATTCGCAAAGTCGGAATCTGGCGGCAGCTTCGAGCGCGGAGCGGCCCAATTTCGCGCGCTGGGACGCGGCCAGGGCCTGCTGCGCGAAGCAACCGGATTCGCGTCGCTGCAACTCAGCCCCAACTGATTCTGTGACTGACTGCATTTTCAGAGCAGGATTGCTTCCTGGCAAATCGCGGGCGGACAGCGGCCGCCCGCGACAATTTACAGCATTGCGCTGCGCCCGCCAGGTAATGCAATCTGTCGGGCGATCAGACCGCACCATTCTCCCTGACACGGAGAAAGCGGGACGCATCGGAGGATGTTTGTCTTCCGCACACGGCAGCCGGCCGGCCGGGCCGGCTGCCTTTCCGCCTCCCTAACTGAAACTGAGAACTCCGTGTCATGGCAACCAATCTCCAAAATCAATTCGGCGCAAATCGAAGCTTTAGTGTTCATGCTCCGCTGCCAAGGCCGTTCACCCGCTATCAAATCCGTGAGACGCGGCGGCGCGAGAAAATTCTGACGAGTTTTCATGCGCTCCGCGCTCAGGGATTCAGCCAGGCAAAAGCGGCGAAACAACTGCGTCAATGCCTGTGGACGTTACTCAATTGGAAAAAACGCGTCCTCCCGTTGACTGATCGTTGCGGCCGGAAATCATCATTCGACCGATGGGCGGCGCCTTCGTCCGTTGTGGCGCGTGTGCAACGTTTGCAGCTCGCCGGCAGCAGCAATGCCGATGCCTGGCGCGCTGTGGCCGATGAAAAATGCTGTCCGGCCAACCTGGCCAATTTTTTGCGAACCGCCAAGACGATTCCGCCCAGCTTTCTGCGCGCGAGCCGGCTCACCAGAGCGACGGCGCGAGTGATCAAAGGTCACAATTTCCAGGTATTGAGTGAATGAAATCGTCTGTGAAAAGCCTCCAGGGACCGGTGACCGGGTCGGCGACCGGAGCAAGGCCGTTTTCGCGCAAACCGATTTTAGCCCCACCGCGCGATTACAGCGGTGATCCGGACGAAGGCCACGCCAAGGGGCGTCAACCTGGCTGCGGCTCGCCACGGCCGCTGCATTGCGCTGCAATAGCCTGTAAAATTGCCGATCAAACCCCGTTTTATGGTCATGGCTGATCCAGCCCCACATTTTACCGCTGCGCAGATCGCCGCCTGTTTGGGTTGTACGCCGCAGGCCGCGCGGAAACGGCTGAACGGCGTGAAGCCTACTGGCAGTCGTATTGTAAACGGCTCTCTCTCGTCCACGTGGACTCTGGGCGCCCTGCCGTTGACTCTACGCGCCAGCCTTGATGCGACTGCGCAGCGGTACCGTTATCGCAACACTGAGGCCATGCTTTTAGCGCCTGCCAAAGCGTGGCGGCCGTCCGTGCCGTTGAATCAGATCGCCGATTCTGAAATTGACCGGGCGAACAAATCGCGTGAGGCGTTGCTGCCGTCCCTGCTCCGGCAACACGATTGCAGCCTTACGGCAGCCGCGTTTGAAGCGCAGGGCGTAGCTGATTACACAAAAGTTTTCGGGCACACGATCACAGCCCGGCACTGGCGCGGGCTTTTCAAACGCACGCTGCAACGCGATGCCGGCGCCGAGAATTGGAATTCTCTGAACATTTACCTGCCGGACAATCCAAGGCCGAAAGCGGCTCCGGCGCGGCCGTTGTCGGATGAAATGCAACGTCAATTCCAGGACGTGGCCGAATTCATCGCGGCGTGCGGCGATCCGTCAGCGCCGAGCGAAACCGAGCAGCGCGGGATTTGGACGCTCGCGCTTGAAAAACACGACGCACTGATCTCCCAGGGAATGAGCGTCAGGAAAGCGGCTCGTCTCTGCCGGCATTTTCTTTTTGCAGCCGCGCCGTTTCTTGCCCCAACGCGCAACGCGCTGCGAATGGCCTTCGAGCGCCGAGTGGCGCGTTGGTTGGAATCCGGTAACAGCCCCTCGGCTCTCCGCGACAGCCGGGAAAATAATGGCGAAAGATTTGCGTTTCCCGAAGACGACCGGGACCAACTGATCCATCGTGCCGTCTTCAATTATCGCGGCGACATTGCCCCAGCCTGGCGGGATCTGTTGCGCAACGGATTTTCACAAACCGTCATTGAACGCTACGCTGGCCGCGCGTCGAAAAAATCTCACGTGCCGGCATCCGTGATGGATTCAATCGGGCCGGAGGTTGAAATCCTGACGGTGATGCACCAAGGCCCGCGCGCCTTCGATGCCATCAAAGGCCACATCACCCGCAACTACGACGCGATTTCTTCTTTGAAGTGTATCTCTGGAGATGACGTGACGTTGAACTCGTACATATTTATCCCAGATGGCAGTCACTGGTTTCAGCTTACGCGCTGCCAAGTGATCCTGTTTATTGATTTCCGCTCACTGCGGGTTTTGGGTTGGGCATTGGAACCGCGCAAAAGCTACAGCTCGCTTACGATCCGCAGCCTTTGCACGCACGTTTTTGGCGAATTCGGCGTGCCAGAAATTCTCTACTTTGAGCGGGGTATGTGGAAAAGCGCGACGTTGCTGAAGGGAAAAACCGAGCCGTTTGGGTTCACGGAAATCAGCCAGGGTTTGCGCGAGTTTGGCATAAAGTTCATTCACGCCATCCGGCCGCGCACAAAGGCCATCGAGCGCGTTATCGGAATGCTCCAGGACCTCGCCGAGGCCGAGCCTGGATATTGTGGTCGAGACGAGCGATGCGACGCGCCGGAATCACTGCGCAAACAAATGGCCGAAGTTGAGGCGCGCAAGATTCATCCATCAAAATACTTTTACTCCCTGGACCAGTGGAACCGTCGCCTTGGACAGCTCGTGGACCAATACAACGCCGGGCCTCAGCAGGGCCACATTCTCGCCGGCATGTCACCGGACCAGGCTTTCGAGACGCACGTAAACCCGAATAACCCACCGATGCAATTCGCCGCTGCCGTGCGCTACTTGCTCGCCCACGATAAACGCCTCGCGCGCGTCACCCTCAATGGCGTTACGATCCAAGTCGGCAAACAGAAGTTCAACTACCGTGGCCAGGAAATCGCGCATTTGGTTGGCCGCGACGTGCTGGCATGGTTCGACCCGGAAAATCCGGAAACGATTGTTGTTACAAATCCCGACAGGACAAATCCGATTTGCGTTGCGCGCTCAGAAAATCCCAATGCACTCGAAAGTCTGGTTGATCCGGACGCCGGTATTCTGGGACGGGAGCTGGCACGGATCGAGGGGCAGGCGTCGTACATGAAGACGCGCTTCAATGTGGTAAAGGCGAAATTCCCGTTGCCACAGCGCCAGCTTTTGGTTGCTGCCCAGACGTTGGAACTAGGCCGGGAAATCACCGCGCAGAGAAACGAATTGACCGAGCGCGTGACGCGGCAACAACGGCAGCGCGGCCGCGCGCAACGCCTCGCGCGGAGTACTGGCATTGTCGTGCCGGCGCGCGCGCGCGATAATCTCGACCCCGAAGACGCCCGGATCGTGTCGCAATTTTTGGACGGGAAGGATTCAAACCAATGAGCAACACGCGAAGAGCCAGCGACAATTCAGTCCTGCACCAAAACCGGTTCGCCAGCGCGCCAGAGTTTGAGCGTGGACTCCTGGCCAACCTTGTAGCCAAGCGCGTTTCGATTCTTGAGGACAAAGCAGACCGCGAGTTGATCTGGTTTTTGCAGCATCTCTCCCACCGGGACGGCGGCCTGGCGCGCGTAGCCCGCGAATTGGTCACGAAATATCCGGAGAGGATCGGAACCGCAGCAATGCTGCAGACCGGCAAACCGGCCACAAAGAATTACAGCTCCGAAGAAGTCCGCAAAATCAGAATGGACCTGCCGAGAGAATTACGCGGGCGCTTCCCATTACAGGGGGAAACAAAGCATGAGATCGAAGGACTATCCGGCCGTTGCCATCGGCTGGCGAAACAAGCTGAACAGGCCAGGGCTTTGATGGAAGAGGCAAACGAAGCGCTTTGCCGGGCCAACGAATGCGAATCGGTTTTTGACCCGGCACGCGCGGCGGAGCTTGCAGAAGAAGAGGCGGAAGACCGCAAGCGGGCCGTCAAATATCCAGCAGCTTATCCGGCGAGCGTATTTTTTGATCTTTGTCGGAAAGCGGCCGACGGGACCGTTGAGGGCGAATTCGTGGCCGTTCCCTTGGAAAAGGAGCTTTCCGCTTTGTGCCTCGATCCGGGCTGGGACCTGGCTTCCGGCCGGCCGTGGTACTTCGCCGGGCTGATTGACACGCTGCGCGAGTATCAGCGGCAATTTATTGAGGACAAAGGGGCCGGCGTCGTTGTCACTGAGCTTGGGGCCAAGGTCCACGAAACGCTGGACTATACCCTACACAGCAAAAGCATGACGCTGGTTGAAGGGGACGCGCGCACCGGCAAGACTTTTGCTGCGCGTTCCTGGTGCGAACGGCATCCGGGACAAGCGCGATTTGTCGAAGTGCCGACGGGCAACGATGATAAAAGCTTCTTCCGCGCGCTTGCGCGCGGCCTTGGCCTGGGGAATTTTCAACAGTACAAAGCCCTGGAAATCCGCGAGCGCGTCGAATGTGTTTTACTCACAGGCGACATTCTCCTGTGCCTTGACGAAGCGCACCGGCTATGGCCGGAGGTAAATCTTTTTCGGGGCTTCCCCAGGCGAATCAATTGGGTGATGAGCATGGCAAACCAGAACGTTCCCATTTGCATGATCGCTACGCCGCAATTTCTCGAACGTCAAACAGCGGCGCAGCAGTTCGCTGGGTGGAATTCAGCTCAATTCATCGGCAGGTTGGGACACCGCGAACGGCTGGCAGGTGAACTGAGCCTCAGCGACCTTACGGCCGTTGCGAAATCTGTTTTGCCCGAAGCTGATGCCACGACCCTCCGCGCCCTCGCGGCCTACGCCCGCACATCGGCGCGGTATCTTGCGGCCATTGACTCAATCACGAAGCGCGCCCGCTACATTGCCGGCCGCGCTGGACGCGAACGGGTATCGGCGGCCGACGTGCGCGAAGCGATGAAAGAATCTGTGATCCCGTCTGACACAATGTTGGTGCGTGCGTTGGAAAACACGAAATCACGTCGGCGCGGAGCGGCTCCAGGGCCGGAGATTCCAGCGCCGGAGATCGCGCCCGAAAATGCCGAGTGCGAGACGTCAGGCGTCAACCGGCTGGACAGACAAGGCCGGCTCACTGTCCGTAATCTTCAACCGTTAAACACCATATGAGCGAAGTCCGCATCGTCATCACCGCCGCCACCGCGCAGGCTGCCGCGGACCTGCAGAAGTTCTGCACCCAATCCTCGCTCGGCTTCAGGCAGCTCGAGCAATCCGGCGGCGGCGCCACCAGCTCGCTCACCCAGATGCGCGAATCCGCCCGCGGCCTCACCGAAGGATTCCGCACCCTGGAAGTTGGCGTCTATCTGCTCGCTGGCCAGCGGTTTCCCGCGCTCGCGCAGGCCGTCATGGGTGCGCACGGTGCGCTGATGGCCGTCCGCGCCGGCGCCATTATCACGGGCGCCTCCATCGCCGCCGTCGGCACCGTCGCCATCGCGGCCGTTGTCGCACTTCTGCCCACCGGCATCGCCGCCTGGGGCGCGTACAAAGCGGCGCAAGAGGAAGCCCGCTCCGCTGCCGAACTCCATAACCAGACCCTCCGGGTCCAGGCCGAGCTGCTCAAGCTCATCGCTTCTGCGCAGAAAGCCGGCGTCGCCGACGCCACGGACGCGTTTTTGATCCAGATGCGCATGATCGGCGCCACCGAAGATGAAATCCGGCAGATGCAGGCCGAGCTGGTCGCCAAGGGTTGGACCAAACCCGCGATCGAGGCGATGCTGGAAATGAACAAACTCCGCCAGCAAATCCACGAAGAAACTCTGCGCGGGTTTGACGGCGAACGCACCAAGGCCAGGGAAGCCTTCGACGAGCGCATCGCCGAGATCAATGCGCAAGGTGACGCGATGGGAGAGCTTTATTCACCCCAAGAGCGCGGCTCCGACGTGAGCGTGGCGGAGCAGGCTTACGCCCAAAAACTGACCGAAATACAGAATCGTGAGAATGCCACGACACTAGCCAGCGAACAAAAAACCCTCCAGACCTCGCTCGTCGCCATTGAGGTGGGCGCCGGCGATCAGCGCGCCGGACTGGCCGAAAAAGAAGCCAGTCTCAAAATCGAAGCCTATGGCCGCTGGAAAAATGCCGCCCTCATTGATACCGACGAGTTCAACCGGCTAACCCTCGAAGCCCAGCAACAGCGCATCACCGGCATCAAGACCGAGACGGACCTGCTCCTCCGCCAGCAGCAGACCCGGCTCGAAACCGCACGTGCCGGCCTTGAGGCCAATGTCGCCGATGTCCAGGCAAATCCTTTTTTCACCGATGTCCAGAAGGCGCAGCAACTCGTCGGACTCTACCAACAGCTCGCCCAGCTTAACGCGCAGCGCATCGCGCAGCTCCAGGACATTTCGCGCGATCCGAAAACCGACACCGCCGGCCAGCTCGAAGCCCAAAAACAAATGGCCGAACTGACGCGCGAACAGGTCAGACTCCAGCAACAAACGGCGTCCGCCCAAGGGCAATCGTCGTTCGGCTACCAGCTCGATCTCGCCGTCGTCAAAATGCGGGACATGAATAATCTGGCGAAGGAAACCGCGCAGACCTTCGGCACAACTTTTAACACTGCGGTTAACAGCATCAGCTCGAATTTCACCAAGATGATTGAGGGAGCAGAAACATGGCGCCAGGCCCTGCTCAATATAGGCCGATCAGTCGTAAACGAATTGATCCAGGGCTTTGTCCACATGGCGGTCCAGTGGACGCTGCAACATACTGTGATGCTGGCTGCATCCCATGTTTTTCACTCGCTGGAGGTCGCGTTTCATCTGGAAGCGCAAGCAATAAAAACCGCCGCTTCTTCGGCAGCGGCAACACAGCAAGTCACGGCGAACTCGGCCGTCGCCGGTTCCGGAGCTGCAGCTTCTCAAGCTTCAATTCCCTA
>Ga0209517_10009129_pt1 | contig 11417 bp, 9 predicted proteins | sample PeaSoiMetSII2010_FD_187695 | JGI IMG/M metagenome (GOLD analysis project Ga0209517, IMG submission 187695) | Peat soil microbial communities from Weissenstadt, Germany - SII-2010 (SPAdes) (version 2) | ecosystem: Environmental > Terrestrial > Soil > Wetlands > Peat | place: Germany: Weissenstadt...
GAGGGAAGTTGGAGGTCACGTTGGAATCCGGCTTCCCGGCAGAGTGGCCAATGAGCGCGCCCAGGCCAGCTCCGGCTGCAGGCAGGGCGAGCATTCCGATGACCCGTCCTGAGCCGGGATCGGTGAGAGCATAACCCTCGATGCTTTCCATGACGACCGGCCCGGGCACTGGGGCCACGTATCCGTCAGGGAAAGTGATCGTCAGGGACTGCAGACGCAGCTCCGCACGGCCACCTCGGCGTTCGAGTTTGTCGACTTTTCCATCCACCAGCGTGCCGGGCGGGATTACGACTTGATTGCCCAAAGTGATAGGAGCCGTGATTTGAGCGTAGATGTCGTCGCCGCGGTGAATGTACCGGCTTTGAATGGGGTGAGTGAGCACGAGAGCAAGACTGGTACCCGCAGGGATCGTTTGCGTGACTGGCGGGGGAGTCGCCGCGGCTTGCAGGCTGGTCTGCGAGTCCGGCGGTGCGGGTGGTTCAGTTTGAGGAGTGTCCTGCGCCATGCAGGTGACGGCAAAAAGGAGTGTTGTCCCGGCCAGAGTCAGAAAGGCAATCATGGTCGAAACGAAGGAACCGCGGGTGTTCGCCATTTGCTACCTCCTGTCGAAAGTTCCCGTTTCGCGGAAGCCTTCGATTTCGTGCGGACGTCTTCATGTGGACTTATTCGGGTGCAACCTATTTTCGTGGGACCAGAAAGCCATTGCGCTCCCATTGGCTTAGACCCGTGTCCTATGAAAAAGTAGCAGGCTGGTTGGTAAAGGTTTGCAAAGAGTAGGTAGAGGTTTGTAAAAGCGCGCGGGATGCGGGTTTTGAAGTGATTTGCATCACGGCTGCCGGTCGTAGAGACGTAGCTCGCTACGTCTTGATGGTAGCGTCGGTAAAGTCAACGTTTCGAGGCGATGCCTGGCAGAGACGTTGCAAGCAACCTCTCTACGAAACTTTTTCGGCGATCCATCGCGAGATCGCAGTGACCATCTTGCGCGGGGCGAAGCGGGTGGATTGTGCGACCAGCCAGTTGTGTGCGCCAGAGATGGCAAGGGTGCGGCCCTCCATGACGGCGCGATAGCCGCCGAGAGCGACCTTGTCGGCAGACATGGCACCCACCAGCTTGAAGAGGCGGGAGCTTTCTACACCCGCGCGCTTGGCGAAGCCGGTGTGGGTCGCTCCCGGACAGAAGCACGTCACGGTGACGCCGGAATGGCGCAGTTCGTTGGCGATCGCCTCGGAGAACGAGAGCACGTAAGCCTTGCTGGCGTAGTAGACGGCCATCAGCGGCCCGGGCTGGAAAGCGGCAGTGGAAGCGACGTTCAGGATGCGGCCGCTGCGGCGGGCGATCATGGAGGGAAGGAACAGACGCGTCAGTGCGGTCAGTGCGGTGATGTTGAGATCGATCTGGCCGAGGATTTCTTCCTCAGGCATTTGCGCGAACTCGCCATAGGCGCCGAAGGCGGCGTTGTTGACGAGGATGTCGACGGTGATGCCTTCGCGCTGGAGCTGGTCGAAGAGAAACTTGGGCGCGGGGGGTGCGGCGAGATCGAGGGCGATGGTCTTCACGGTGATGCCGTGAGCCTGCAGTTCGGTGGCGACCTGCGAGAGTTTGTCGACGCTGCGGGCCACCAGAACCAGGTTGTGATGGTCGCGGGCGAAGAATTTCGCAAGTTCGTATCCGATGCCGCCGGAGGCGCCGGTGATGAGAACGGTCATGAGGGTATTTTAGCGATTTTGCGTGGCCCCGGACGAAGGCGCCCGGGGCGGGTTTTGGAGTGGAAGTCAAAATCGGAAATCAAAATCCCCACCCTAACGTCGCAAAGAGCGCGACGTTAGGATGGGGCACCCTCAGGTTTCTTTTGCACTACGGCTATGCGTGGACCAGTTCCACGCCGTAGATTGAGTGCCAACTGGTGGCGGCTTTCAGTTTGCCGTTGACGTTGTTGATGTTCTTTACGCCTTCGGTTTCGAGCCATTTGCGGAACGCGCTCGCGCCCTGCTTGGCATAGATGGGAATGCCTTCCTTCCAGGTGGCGCGGCCGCAGAGGACGCCGTTGAACTTCACGCCCGATTCTCCGGCGAGCTCCAGCGTCTCGCTGAATTCCGCGTTGCTGACACCGGCCGACAAATAAATAAACGGCTTGGTCGCGACGTTGGCGGCTTTGTGGAACAGGTCGATGGCTTCTTTCTTGGTGTAGGCCTTCTGCCCGCCGAATGACTTGGTGCCTTCGACGAACTTCATATTTACCGGCACTTCAACCTTGAGCACGTCGACGCCGTAGCGGTCTTTGCTGAACTCGCGCATGCTCTCGGTGACGATGTGCGGTTTCTTCTTGGCGTAGTCGAGGCCCTTTTCGTCCGCGCCCTCTTCGTAGCCGACGAACTCCAGAAAGTAGGGGATATCGTTGGCGCGGCATTCGTCGCCGATGCGCTCGACCCAGGCATGCTTCTTGTCGTTGACGTCCTTGGGATCGTCAGGCGTGTAGTAGAGCAGAATCTTGACGCAGTCGGCGCCGGCTTCTTTGAGGCGGCGTGCCGACCAGTGGTCGAGCAGATCGCCAAGGCGGCCAGGGCCGGTCTTATCATAACCAGTCTTTTCATAGGCAAGCAGCAGCCCGGCGTTCTTGGCGCGGCGCTTGGAGGCAGGCAGTCCCCACTCTGGATCGAGCAGGATGGCGGAGGCGTGCGGGGTGAGAACTTCGGTGACCAGGGTTTTGAATTCTTCCATCATGGCGTCGGTAACTTCGCCACCTTTTTCTTTGGCCAGTGATTTTTGCAGGGAGCCGCGCTGGTCCATGGCAGCGGCGGCGATGATGCCGCGTTCGTTCGAGACTTTTCTGAGACCGGCGAGTTTGCCCGGGGTGAGTGTCATGAGAATCCTCCTGTAGTGCGGATGGGATGAATGCAGTGGAACTTATAATTGTAAACCACTGGGGCGGGAAAACGGCGGCGGACTTAGGGTCTGGCGCGCAGAATTCCGGGTTCAGGACTCCATTACGCGGTCCAGTTCTGCACCTTCAGTCCACGGACGCGGCGCAATTCTTTTTCATTGTTGGCGACCAGTGTTAGCCCTGCACGGGTGGGCCGCGATCCATCCGCGCGGTGCGGCAGATTACTTGTTAGTTGGAGGAGCCGCCGCCACCTTGCTTCGCCTTACTCCCCTCCAGCACGCCCGGAGGCAGGTGGTCGATGCGCCGGAGGAAACTGGCGAGAGCCCACATTTCTTTGTCGGTATAAAACGGGCCGTAGGCGGACATCGCCGTATTGCGGATGCCGTGTTTAATGATCCAGTAGATCTCCGGCTCGGAGTATTGGGTGCCGACCTGCGGCAACTGAGGAACGCGAGGGTAGCTGCTGAGATCCTCGCTGGGTTTGCCGGGGGTGCCGTGACATCCCGCACAGCCGTTCAGATAGAGCCTACCGCCTTCAACGATGGCATCGTCAAGACTTCCGGGAGGCGAGGCGTGGATTCCCGCGGCGCTCCGGCGGACGGAGGCGTGCACCGCCGATTGCATCACTGAGGTCTCCCACGCCGGGGGATTCGCGTCGCTGCGCGTCTCTGCCACACCCAGCCGGAAGTATCCGAGGGCGCAGACCGGCAGAAGAACCAAAGCAGCGATGAAGCCAAGAAGGAAAGTTCTCATCTAGTGCGTTTTTTCCTCGATTCCTGCCCGGACTCGCGGCGGGAGAGTTGTGATGCGGCTGATGAACCCCGCCAGCAACCAGAGTTTCTGGTCTGAATAGTAAGGCCCCTGCGCGGACATTCCCGTTCTCCGGATGCCATGCTTTGCGACCCAGTAGATCTGGGCTTCCGAGTATCGCGTTCCGTCGCGTGCCAGTTGAGGTGCGGGAGGATAGAAGGTGGCGCCGAAATCGCTGGTCGGTTTGCCCGGCGCTCCGTGACAGCCCACGCAGTCGTTCAGATAGAGTTTGCCTCCAGCGATCAGACTTTCATCGTCTACGGGCAGTGGATTTTTCAGCCCGGCTGGCACGGTGCGCCGAATCGAGGCGTGAACCGCCGAGAACATCCCTCGAGTTTGCCAGGCCGGAGTGGGGGCGTCCGCTCCAACATTGGCTAGGCCAAGTCGTAAATATCCGAGAACACAAAGCGTCAGCACGACCCCGCCCGTCACGAAACCGATCAAGAATCTATTCAAGGATTATTTCCTCTTACGCCTCGCGCAATCTTTTAATAGGTGGAATCGCTCTTTGTCATTCCGGGGCGGCAGCATCTCGCAGTGGTATAGTGGTATGACCGCTCGCGATTTTCGTCCTCCGCTTCAAAGGCAGACAATAGACCGAGGTTTTCAAACTGTCCACTCGGTTGGACGAAGACCACGATGGAAGGACAACATATTCATGGCCATTGCAACCATTAATCCCGCCACGGGTGAAGTCATCAAAACATTCCAGCCACTTTCGGAGGCTGAGATCGAGAAGAAGCTACAACTCTCGGTCAGCGCGTTTAAGGCTGAGCGCAAGACGCCGTTCACGGTGCGCGCCAAGCGCATGCTGAAGGCGGCCGAGATCCTGGAGCGCGACAAGGAAAAGTTCGCCCACCTGATGACGCTGGAGATGGGCAAGCCCTACAAGGCCGCCGTGGCCGAGGCGGTGAAGTGCACGACCGCCTGCCGCTACTATGCTGAGAACACGGCGCGGTTCATGGCCGACGAACCGGTCGAGACGGGAGCGAAGAAGAGCTTCATCCGGTATCTGCCGATCGGGCCGATTCTGGCGGTGATGCCGTGGAACTTTCCTTTCTGGCAGGTGATCCGGTTTGCGGCGCCGGCGCTGATGGCGGGCAACGTCGGACTGCTGAAGCATGCCTCGAACGTGCCGCAGTGCGCGCTGGCCATCGAGGAGATTTTTCTGGAGGCGGGATTCCCCGCGGGCGTATTCCAGACGCTGCTGATCGGTTCGGGGCAGGTGGACGCACTGTTGAATGATCCGCGGGTGGTGGCGGCGACGCTGACGGGCAGCGAGCAGGCTGGCATTCAGGTGGGCATTGGGGCGGCCAAGCGGATCAAGAAAGTTGTGCTGGAGTTGGGCGGCAGCGATCCGTTCATCGTGATGCCCAGCGCCGATCTGGACACGGCGGTGAAGACCGCGGTGGAGGCGCGCATCCTCAACAACGGGCAGTCCTGCATCGCGGCCAAGAGGTTCATCGTGGCTGAGTCCATCGCGGCTGAGTTTGAGAAGAAGTTTGTGGCGCGCATGGAGAGCCTGCGGGTGGGTGATCCGTTTGACGAGAAGACGGAGCTTGGCCCACTGGCCACGGCCGATGCGGTGACCACGCTTGATGCCGATGTGCAGAAAACGGTGAAGGCCGGTGCGACGCTGCTGACGGGTGGGCATCCGCTGCAGCGGAAGGGAAACTATTACGCGCCGACGGTGCTGACCAACATTCCCAAAGACTCACCCGCGTATGGCGAGGAATTTTTTGGGCCGGTGGCGTCGATCTTTCGGGTGAAGGATCAGGACGAGGCCATCCGCATCGCCAATGACGTGCGGTTCGGGCTGGGAGCGAGTGCGTGGACCAACGATGACCAGGAGCGCGAGCGCTTCATCAACGAACTGGAAGCCGGGATGGTGTTCATCAACAAGATGGTCGCCTCCGATCCGCGGATTCCTTTTGGAGGCGTGAAGCAGTCCGGGCACGGGCGGGAGTTGGGGGCGGTGGGAATTCGCGAGTTTCTGAACGCGAAGACGGTGTGGGTGGCGTAGGGCAGTTGCCGGTTGTCAGACAGGAAAATCTTCAACCACGGAGGACAGAGGTACACAGAGGGCCTTAGCGGCGCAACAGCGTTAATGCGGAGGCTCTGGAGCGGCAGGGCCGAGTGTCGTCTCGGCGCCCGCGTGCTCTTCGGTTAGCAATTCCTTCCACGGACATTCATCGTCGGGGAAGCGATGGACGGCGGCTTGCACTTTGTCGCTGGTTCCGCTGTGGCGGACCCAGACCACGCGGTAGCGGGCGTTCTTGCCGGCGTAGAGAATTCCAATCACGTCGCCGGAACGGAGTTCGGCGTCGAGCCCAATTAACAGGGCTCCGCTCAGGCTGATGTCGCGGGCGCGGGCTTCCTGCAGGAAGCGATCGCCCCTGGTGTCAACGCCCCACACCATGAGGCCAAGGTTCGCATCGGTTCGCGGTTCGCGGCGGCGGTCGGCGCGGCGGAGAGCTCCCATGCCTTACCGTATCGTCGGAAGGGAAGGCGTGTAAGTGATCGATGCCCTGTTCGGCAAAGGAAATTAACAGGGGCGTTCCGTTTCAGGAGACGTTCCAAAACGGAACGGCTCGCATCGAGCGCCCGCATGATTGGATCAGGCCGTAGGCGCCGAGCTTTGCTCGGCAGGACAGCCCCTTCGACTTCGCTCAGGGCAGGCTTAGGCGGCTGTCCCCACATGGCTCGTGGTTAGTCGCTCGCTTATTGCCGCAACGTCAGAGATTTCAGCACGGCTTGCTGCTTGGCGATGAGGGACTGCACGCCTTGGCGCGCGTACGCGATCATCTTCGCGAGTTGCTGGTCGTCGAAGACCTGGTGCTCGGCGGTGGCCTGGACTTCCACCAGCTTATGGCCGGCGGTCATGACGAAGTTCATGTCGACGTCGGCGCGGGAGTCTTCTTCGTAGCAGAGGTCGAGCAGGATTTCTCCGTCGACAATTCCCACGCTCACGGCCGCGACAAAATCCTTGAGCGGGACCGACGTCAAGGTGCCCGCTTCCACTAACTTTTCCAGAGCCAGGCCCAGGGCTACGAATGCGCCGGTGATGGAGGCGGTGCGCGTGCCTCCGTCGGCCTGGATGACGTCGCAGTCGATCCAGATGGTGCGTTCGCCGAGGCGCGTCAGATCGGTGACCGCTCGTAAGGACCGGCCGATGAGGCGTTGGATTTCGTGGGTGCGTCCGCTCTGCCGTCCCTTGGAGACTTCGCGCGGCGTGCGGGTCAGGGTGGAGCGCGGCAGCATGCTGTATTCGCTGGAGATCCATCCCTTGCCGCTATTGCGCATGAACGTCGGCACGGATTCTTCGATCGAGGCGGTGCAGATGACGCGAGTGTTGCCCACTTCAATCAGGACGGAACCCTCCGCCGTGGTGATGAAATCCGGCGTGAGGATCACCGGGCGAAGCTGGTCGGGAGAACGGTTATCAGAGCGGTAGAACATGATCGGGGATTGTAAATGATTGGGGCTTCTGGCTCTCGGCTTCCGCTCGACAGGGCAAGTGATTGAGGGACAAGGAAATGTTCCAGTTGACACAAGATATATCTAACGATATAGTTATCGACAGATCGAACAGTATCCATTGCTGACGGTTGATTTCTGATTGTTGATTGAAGTGCCAGACTCGGAGCGGGTTTTCAATCAGGAATCAGAAATCAACAATCAGCAATGCCGAATGATGACCAGAAATTACGAGAGGTGATTATGTACGGAAGATGTGGAAGTTGGTGGCGTGGAGGACTCGCAACGCCGTTTATGGGGGGCGGATTCCCCTGGGGCCGAGGAGGGCGTTGGGGACGGTTCTTTGGACCGGGCGAAATCCGGTTGGCCTTGCTGTCGATGCTGGAAAGCGGTTCGAAGCATGGCTATGAACTGATGAAGGAGCTGGAAACGAAGTCAGGCGGAATCTACAAAGCGAGCGCGGGGGCGATTTATCCAGCACTGCAGCAATTGGAAGACGAGGGGTTGGTGACTTCGGACACGGCGGCAGGAAAGAGGACCTATTCGCTGACCGATGCCGGCAAGGCGGAACTGCAACGCGAGGCGGAGACGGTGAAAAAGATCTGGCAGCGCGCGGAGCAGGCTGGAGACTGGGCGCCGTGGATGGGCATGGAGGGCGCGGAGGTGATGCGTCCGGCGGCCGAGGTGATGAAGGCGGCGCTGAAGACAGCGACTCGGGGTTCGCATGATTCGGCGAAGATCGCGAAGATCCGCGAGATTCTGGAGCGGGCGAAGCGCGAGATCGAGGGCTTGGAGGAGTTGGCGTAAGACGCGGTGATTTGCCGAAAGCCTACCGGCCCTCTGGGCGGGTAGGCTTTTTTCTTTCAGGAATGACCTCGAGGCGCGGTACTTCGGTCACGTTGTTGGCAGACGAGTCCCGGGAGAGACTTGGACTTCCCTCCGGCTTCGGTGCGCTCACGTGCAGCGGGTCGTGATGCGCGACTTTCGGTACTCAGTACAAGGTGACGAAGTGAAAGCTCACAAATGGCTGCGCATGCTGCCGCTGCTGGTGGTGTTGCTCGCCCTATCCTGCATGGCGCAGAATGCCGACGATGACGACTCGCCGGACGATGCAGCCGGTTTCCGCATGACGGCCTCGTTGTGGCTGGCCTTTGACCGCCAGGGCGCGGCGGATGTGAACGTCGATTTGCCGAAGAGTCCACAATCCTGGGACGCCCTGCGGAGTTCTCTGGCGCAGGCTCTGCACTGCCCGGTCGAGCACCTGAATAATCCCAGCGATCCGGCAAGTACCTTCACGTCGATCCCCAAGCAATGGACGGCGGCGCAGCGCGAGCGGTATCTGAAGCAACTCGCCCAAATCAATCAGCGCAGGCTGACCGGAAAATGTGATGCCGTGCTGGCGCGCCGGCAAGGTGTGATGTCGGGCGATATCGACTACGCTGCGTTTGCCGCGGAGGTGGCGCGCGCGGGTGCCGAGGAATTGAGTGTCTCCATAACTTTTCCCGAAGCCGAGTTCGTGGACTACACGCGAACGGGGCTGGTTAGCGAGCATAAGCGGTCGGACGCATCGCGGGCTTACCTGATGTATCGGATTCCGCTGGCGGGAGATGCGAAGCCCGCGGCATTGCATCTGGCGTTTGGATTCCGTCAGGCGGACGTGAACCGCGCGTTCGCGATTCTGGCGGGATTCATCTTGCTGCCTCTGCTTGTGACCATGTGGATGCGGCATGGAGCGCTGACCTCGGGCAAGGGGGATCCTACGGCGGCGTGGTTCGGATTTTTCCGCACCTTCAACCTGCTGGTCACTGGAGCGATGTTGCTCTGGATCACTTCTGGCTTCGGCGCCCGTGATGTGTTGCAGCACTGGATTGCGGGATTGGGATTGGCCACCTGGCAGTGGGTCACAGCCGATGTGCTGACTCTGGTAGGGCCATCGTTTCTGCTTTATTTCCTGTGCGTCGCGATGTCGTATCCGGTGCACGCCCAGTTGCGCGGGAGCGCGTGGACCTGGCGCGAATTTATGGCGCAGCAATTGGTGACGGTTGGGGGCAAGGCCGTACCGCTGATGCTGGCCCTGGCCTCGCTCGAAATCTTCCGGCAAGAACTCGAAGTGTCGGTGGCGCTACTGATAACCGCCTTCGCGATGATGCAGGGGTTTGTGTACCTGAAACTGCGAGTGATGAAATCGTATCCGCAGCCGCTGGAAACAGGGGAATTGCGCGACCGCATTTTCGCGTTGGCAGGGCGGTTGGGAGTGAAGGTGCGCCAGGTATTCGTGTTGCCCGCGGGCAAAGGGCAAGTGGCGAATGCGTACGCGGCCAAGAGCAAGATCGTGATGTTCACCGATTATCTGCTGCAACATCTCAGCAAGCGGGAAGTGGATGGGGTGGCAGCTCACGAACTAGCTCATCTTCTGCACAAGCATCCGGCTAAACTTGGAGCGGCCTTTGCCGCTGCGATTTTCCTGCCTACGTACTTCACCTGGATTCTGGGCATACTGACCGGATTGATCGGGATCCCCCTGACCTTCCTGCCGGCGTCTGCGGGACGATCGATGATCTTGCACTGGTGGTTTGCGGGCACGGGCGCGTTGGCAGACTGGCCGCAGAAAGATTTTGCGCTGGTCATGCTGGGATTGTCCGGCTTTTATTTTCTGTCGCGCCATTTCGAGAACGTGGCGGATGCGACTGCCGTGCGGTTGACGGGCGATCCGGAGGCACAAATTACGGGTCTGCTCCGGCTCAGCCGCTTGAACTTCATGCCCATTCAATGGGGCAAGCTTTCGGAAAGCTGGCTGACGCATCCCTCGATGGTGCGGCGGGCGCAGCGCATTGCGGCGGCTGGAGGAATGGCGCCCGAACGCCTGCAGGAGATTCTCGTCCAATACAACGGGGAGGCGATTCGACGCGACGCGGTGATGCCCACGGTGGCGGACGAGGATCGCTATGCAGTTCCGGTGGCGAACGATCCCGAGATCATCCGCGGGGCAGTGGGGCGCCGTGCCATGGCAAAACTCAAGCTCTGGGCTCTGCTTTCCGTGTATGTGTTTCCGCCGGCGTTGTGCTGGTTGCTGATCCAGAGGATCCAGATGGGACCGTGGGCGATGGCAGTTCTGATCGCGGCTGTGCCGGTCACTGCGGTGCTGGTCACGCTGGCGGGAGTGTGGCTTGGAAATGCGGGACGCGCCAGGGAGAAACGGCGTCTGCTGCGCCGCTTTGAACGTGAGCACGTGTCGGTGGGCCGCCCGGAAGATGTGCTGGTGGGGTTCGCGCCGACGGCTTTTCCCCGTCTATTCGGATCACAGTATCACTGGGACAGCGGATTCCTGGTATTCGCGAAAGATCGTCTGCAGTTCGTGGGAGAAAAGACGCGGTTCTCGCTGGCGAACGCGGAGATCGACGGAATTGTGATGGGCCGCGGGGGGCCGAGCTGGTGGAAGTTCGAGCGCATCTACGTGCGCTGGAAAGAGGCTGCTGGCCCCCGCAACGGAGTGTTCAGCCTGTATCTGCTGGAGCCGGGATCCATGTGGACGGCCAAAGCACGGGTTCGGGAACTGTGCCAGCGCCTCCAGAACTGGCAGACACAATCGCAGCAGTATTCAGCGGTGAGAGCAGAGTTGGCGGAGTTGAAGAGTCCAAATCTCGGGGAAGTGACCTGCGCCTCTCCGGCGAGTGTCGGCAAGCTGAGGGTGAATGTAAGAATCATGGGGTATCTGCTTCCCCTGGCGGTGGGCGTTGGAATCCTGCTGCACGTGGCGATCTGGTATCTGTGTAGCACGGCGACTGTGCTGCGCGTGTTTCACTCCATCCCGTACTGGCGGTACCGCGACGTGCCACCGGCGTTTGCTCCGGCCTCGGGCAGCGATGCTGATTCCAAAGCGCGCGCGGCTAGCGCGTCTACTGGCGATTCCAACTAGTGTGGTGTCCTGTAAATTCGTGCTACAACTCCGTCTCGGCCTCAGCGGCAAACAGGCTGCTGAAAAACCCATAGGTGCGGCGGAAAGCGAACCTCAGGCGCTAAAGCGCAGCTGGTTTTAAAGGACTTAACTGCACGACTGAAAGTCGTGCCCTTCCCAAAACCTGCCCGAGACGAGTTTTTCAGCAAACTGTAAAGCCGCTGAATCTATGACATCTTTCGGCGCAGCTAAAGCTGCGCCCTTTCAAAACAAATTCAACGAACTTGCGGGACACGATACTAGCAACGAATTCAACTCGCGGGCGAGACGTAGCGAGCTACGTCTCTACGGGTG
>Ga0209517_10009131_pt1 | contig 11415 bp, 9 predicted proteins | sample PeaSoiMetSII2010_FD_187695 | JGI IMG/M metagenome (GOLD analysis project Ga0209517, IMG submission 187695) | Peat soil microbial communities from Weissenstadt, Germany - SII-2010 (SPAdes) (version 2) | ecosystem: Environmental > Terrestrial > Soil > Wetlands > Peat | place: Germany: Weissenstadt...
GAGGGGTGCTAGCGTAACCAACTCGAACCGCCGTGTACGGACCCGTACGCACGGTGGTGTGGCAGGGGTCGGCGGGTGACCGCCGCCCCTATGCCGATCAAGTCGGTTTCCCATCGACAATCCCGGCGTTTGGCTGGGTTCCGGCGTGGGAAGGGCGTCTTGCTTTCCAAGAGGGCGTGCTAAGTTCTGTTACATTCGGAAAATCCACGGGAGTCCCTCACCGGCCCCCGGCACGGCGGTGCAGACTCTCCCCAAGGATTGGGGGCCCAGGCATGTCGCAGTCCTCAGTCCGCTGGCATGAGTTGATCGCGTCTCCCCGAACCTGACCTCAGAAGACACCCCCCACGGTCTCCACGCGCGAGGATGTGGCCCAGCCTTCCGTGGGGTATGATATTTGTTCCGATCTGCAGGGTATCGGTAAACTATGGATACTGCGAATCACCAAGCGAAAGGACCGGAATCGGGAATGAGTCGATTCAAAGTGGCCGTTGTGCAAGCGGCCCCGGTTGCGTTCGATCGCGAGCGCACAATTGAGAAAGTTCACGCTCTTTCGGGCGAGGCGGCCAGCCAAGGCGCGCGGCTTGTCCTTTTTCCCGAAGCGTTTGTATCGGTTTACCCGAGAGGGCTCGACTTCGGGGCTGTAATCGGCTCGCGTTCCGAGCAAGGTCGCGAGGACTTTCGGCGGTATTGGGAGAGCAGTGTGGACGTACCGGGTCCGGCAGTCGACGCCCTCGGGGGGACTGCGCGGAGCCACGGCATCTACCTTGTGGTGGGCGTCGTCGAAAGGGACCGTGGCACTCTCTATTGCACCGTCCTGTTCTTCGCGCCAGATGGCAGTTACCTGGGCAAGCACCGCAAGGTCATGCCAACCGCCTCGGAACGCCTGGTGTGGGGCTTTGGTGATGGTTCCACAATGCCCGTGTTCGACACGCCGCTGGGTAAGATCGGCGCAGTGATCTGCTGGGAGAACTATTTACCCTTGATGCGGGCAGCAATGTACGCCAAGGGCATCGAGATCTACTGCGCCCCTACGGCAGATGCGCGCGACTCCTGGATCGCTTCGATGCGCCACATTGCTGTCGAGGGGCGTTGCTTCGTGCTTTCCTCGAACCAATTCAACCTGCGCCGCGACTTCCCGACCGATTATCGTTCAGTTTTTGGGGACGATCCGAACACAGTTGTGACTCGCGGCGGGAGTTGCATCGTCGACCCGTTCGGCAATTTTCTCGCGGGGCCTAACATGGAGGGCGAGGCGATTCTGACCGCTGAGATCGATCTCGCGCAGACCATCCGAGGCAAATTCGATCTGGATGTTGTCGGTCATTACGCACGTCCGGATATCTTTCAACTCCACGTTGACGAGCGCCCTAAGCAACCGGTGACCACTCACGCGCCTGAGGCAACCAGCCAGGCCGAACCAGGTACTCAGGCTGACGTTCGCAATGCTACGGGACCGGCCAAATGAGCGCCATGCCTGCGTGCAGGTGCTCAAGAACAGAATTGCGAAAGCACCGCTCCACGAGGTACTTTGCTAGCCGTTTCTGCACAACTGGGTCCGAGATGAAAACCCGTATCGCGTCGTCCCTGTTATCCATGTTGACCTCGAGGATATTCCAATCCTTACCTCACTCGTCCCGGTGATCACCAGCCCGGCAATCAACAGGCGCGCCCATCTCTCTAACCAGCAATTGAAACTCGAAGCGGCCATTGTCGGTCCGCACGCCGACCGGACCATCGAAGGAGAGCGCATCCGGCCCCAGGTCTCCCTCCCAAACCTCGCGGCCATCGACAGAGACGCGCATTTCGCTGCCCGTCATCTCCACGAACAGGGCGTGGGAGCTGCCAGGACTCAGCCTCGGTACGGCCGACCCACGCTTCGGCCTTATGTTTCGATAACCGTGATTCCCGCACTCGGAGCTGGTGTGCATGCCGGGAATACTTTTGACGGAAACGACGAACTCGGACTCCGACTCAATGCGCCACATTGCATACACCAGATTGCAAGCATCGTGGGCGCGCAGCTTGAGACCGAATTGCTCGCGCATCGCTCCTGGGCCCAGGTTGGCCTCATCGCTCGTGTGTCCCATGTAAGTCAACTGTGCCTCTACAGCTTGCGGGGTCGCGGCAGCGACGAAGGCTCGCATTTTGGGGACGTTCACAGAAAGGCGCGATCCGTTGAGTTCTTCCAGCGCTCCTTCAGTGACGCAGAGCTTGGCGCGTGGAACCGGGACCATCCGGGCGGGAAATGTCGGGCTTGGCCAGGCGCGGCTGAAATCGAGTCGGTGCCTATCTACAGAACGGCCGACAGCAAATGCCGTCGGCCGCGAGAGTTTCGAGTTATGACGGAATCTACCTGCGTCCACCACCATGGGAACCGCCTCTGCCTCCGCCTCCACCGTGGCCATGCCCGCCTCCACTGAAGCCACGTCCGCCTCCACCGAAGGCGCGTCCACCACCGCTGAAGCTACGTCCACCGCCACCGAAGGAACGTCCACCTCCTCTGAAGCTACGTCCGCTTCCACCGAAGGTTCGTCCACCGCCATTGAAGGCACGTCCGCCACCACCGAAGCTACGTCCACCTCGACCGGCGTAACCGTTACCGAACCCTCTTCGGTACCCACCACGTCCGGCAAAGGCGCGACCGCCTCCATAGTAGCCCCGCCCGCCAAAGCCAAGTCCCCCAAAGAGGTGGCGCCAACCCCAACCCCACCAAGGCCCGATGCCAATAAAGACTCCACCGGAGAACCAGCTGGGTCCATAGTAACCGTAGGGCGCGCACGCGTAAGGGTAATTGGGGTAGTAGCCATACGGACACGCCGGAGGTGGCCCGGGATCAGTGTAGCCCTGACCTCCATAGCCCGGATCCGCGTAACCCTGATCTGGATTCTCATAACCCTGATTTCCATAGCCCTGATTTGGATCCGCATAGCCTGGATTCCCGTAGCCTGGATTTCCGTACCCCGGCTGCGCCTGCGGTCCAGCTTGGGCATTCGCAAACGGCGCAACTAGCAAGCCGAATCCCAACAATGTTAAGACTTTTACGTTTTTCATTTGATTCCTCCCCCGAGCCTCGTTCTTGCCGAACTACAACGCTAATCACAAGGGCAATCGGCCTGCCAAACCGCATGGCTCGAACGCCCGTTATTTCATGGGGTTAGGGACAGAGCGACCAAGCTCCAAGCTCGCCCACTGCCCGTCTGGTGGTGGTTTCCGGGTAGAGCGGTGGTTTTCGGCCTACCCGCCGGCCAGCGGACAAGAAGGTGTTGGCAATCCGAGGTAGTGGATTCGTGACGGGGTTTGGTGATGTACCCGGAAACACCACGCTGTGCCTTTGGTGCGGTCAAGCGATCAAAGTTAGCACGCCGTTGGCGTTCTGAATGACGCAGACGTATCCGGTACTGCGTAAGTGCGGCGTCGGGACACAGCGTCATCCTCTGGCCGCAAAAAACAACGGGGCTGCGTGAGGGCAAGGCAATCGCGGCTCTTGCTGGCTGACGAAAGCTCACGAAGTTGAAGGAGGATCCGGAGAGTCCCCCGAGTGGCGAGACTCTGCGTTGCATCGTATGCGCCTAACCGCGAAGCTCCGCGATGAGGCTGTTGGCCGCATTAATCAATGTCTGGCCCTCCGTGGTTGTCAACTGGCGGGCAAGGACCAGAGTTCGAATGTTGATGATAAATACCTCGAGGTCTGGAACCGCAGCGCCAGGGCGGCCGGCATTTACGACGGCCAGTGCTGCGTTGAGTGGAGGAAGGAGAACCTGTCCCAGGCCGGCATTCAGGGTTCCCGTGGAAACGAGGGTCTTCACGGCGCTTTCTAAATTGCTCACCTGTGCCTGCGGAGTATTCTCGAACTTGGCAACAAAGGTGACTTCGGCCGCGGGCGGTGCGGTCTGGAAGGCGCCCGGAGTCGTTGGGAAGTTGCTGGACTGAGTATAGCCGACCGCGTAGGGGTTGCCCAGATAATCCACGGTGACGCCTTGGCCGGCATCGTAGCTGCTTCCGCCAATATAGGTCGAGTAGAGAAGTGCCGACCCCTCCGGATTCAGCACGGTGACGTATGCGTTTTGACTGCCTGCCAGCGTGCTCTGAAAGGCACCCGGGGTGGTCGGGAAATCTGCGGATTCGGTATAGCCGATGAGATAGACGTCGTCCGAAAAATCCAGGGCGATGCCAAAGTCGTAGTCCTGGCTGCTGCCGCCGAGAAGGGTGGAATACATAAGCGCCGAGCCGCTAGGATTCAGCTTCGTAACGAAAGCGTTAAGAACGCCTGCTTGCGAAGTCTGGAACGCCCCCGGGGTCGTCGGGAACGGGAAATCGCTGGAAGACGTCCCGCCGGCCACATACGCCTGACCCGAGGAGTCCAGGGCAATGGCCTGGCCACCGTCGCCGCCGCCACCCAGATAAGTGGAATAGACGAGACCCGAGCCGCTGGGATTGAGCTTGGTGACGAACGCGCTCCAAGGGATCGGCAGCGAATTCTGGAGAGCCCCGGCGGTTGTTGGGAAATCGAGGGAAGCGGTTTGCCCAGTTACGTAGGCGTTGCCCGACGAGTCCACGGCTATGCCATTGCCCGTATCATTTTCGCTGCCGCCAAGATAGGTTGAGTACTCCAGTGCCGAGCCGCCTCGATTCAGCTTGGTGATGAAGGCGTTTGCAGATCCCGCAAGTGAGGTCTGGTATGCCCCCTCGGTCGTCGGAAAGTTGGGAGAACTGGTTTGGCCGACCACATAGGCGTCGCCTGCGGAGTTCAGGGAAATGCCGGTGGCTAGGTCAGTGCTGCCGCCGCCGACAAAGGTGGAGTAGACAAGGGCCGAGCCACTGGCATCGAGCTTGGTGACGAAGGCATTTTGAGTTCCTGCCAGTGAGGTCTGGAACGCCCCCGCAGTCGTGGGGAAGTCGCTTGAATAGGTGTAGCCGGCCACATAGGCATCGCCTAAGGCGTCTACGCCTATGCCAGTTCCCCCGTCGAGCGTGCTTCCACCGATATAAGTGGAGTAGATAAGCGCTGAACCGTTGCCGTTCAGCTTCGAGACGAAGACATTTTCAGCGCCTCGCCGTGAGGTCTGGAATGCTCCCCGAGTCGTCGGGAAGTTCGTGGAATAAGACTGGCCGGTCACGTAAGCGTTGCCAGTAGAGTCCACCGCGATGGCGACTCCGGTATCGATGAGGCTTCCGCCAAGGCAGGTGGAGTATGTCAACGTCAGAACCGGGTCAATCACGAGTGGTGTAGTGCGATCGTAGGGTCCTATCTCAAAGCTCACTTCGCCATTGCCTTTGATGACGTACCCGCCGGGGATTTCCCGCCGCCCGCTGTTGTCCTCCTGGTAGATCACCGGCCTCTCAAAACGAACTTTGCCGGCTTCAACTGCTATCGCCAGGGCACCCTCGGCGTCGAGAGACACTTTCCTTGAACCTTCGAGTCGGAACGCTATTGAACTTGCATCCGAGCCCGGCGCAACCACGAAGTCGTGCTCGAGTCGCCGCTGGTTGCCATAGAAGACCAAGTCCACGCCGGGGTAGATGCCTGCGTATTCCACTTTCGCGTAAGTCGGCAGGTTGATCCGCCACTTCTGGGGATCATTGCCGATGAAGTAGTTCGCCTTGCCGGGCAGTTCGCTGGCACCGACAACTGTGGCATTTCGATTCGCATTCACTAGCTTCAGCCGCAAGAGAGACTCCCTTGCCGGTTGTCCGTGGTCAGTTGTCCGTCGCAGCGCGCTCCGTATGGGTCCGGCTCCTGATTCCTGACTTCTGACTCCTGGCTCCGGTAGTTCCAGCGCCACCTCATCGCCGGTCAGGAACAACGTGTATCCCGGCCCGCGCGAGAGGAACTTGACTCGCGCGTCTGTCTGGCCCTGGTTGGCTTCAAAGCTCAAAGGTAATTTGGCATAGGACACCACGGGCTTTCCGGCTGGAACCACGCTGGCATCAGTCTTCCGAGGTTGAAAACTCACTTGCCCATGCTGGAGCATATATCCCGCGCAGAGGCAGAGCATGAGAACGCACGATTTCCAGAGAGTTTTTCGATGTTTCATGAAGGTCTCCTTAGGGATAGCCAGCAGACCGGCCATCGAGGCAGCTCGAAGGGTTCAAAACGCGAGGAACGAAGGAAGCCAGGAAACAACCAGCCTGGACTACGGATGGAGCCAAGAGCGAGGAGAGACATACGCGCCTCCTCAACCGATTCGCCAACAACTACGGACAAACTGTCCGATGTATACCATAGGACGCGAAGGCTTTCAAGTGGGAAACGAGCCATTGGGAAACGAGCCATTGTTTGATGCTTCTTGAATCGGTCGGACCAGGAGCACACTACTACGCACCCGACCTCGCATCCTACGCAATGCTTCGCTCAGCCAGTCAGGACCAGCAACCCCTCGAATCTGCTGATCCCTTTCGATTCGACCTGCGCCACCATGCAAACCGTGCTGGAGCCCGCCTGCGACCCCGACAGACCCCGAAGCCTAACAGAACGGAGTAAGGGGCATCGTACTGGCATCTCGATGTAGCCTCCGTCGCTTTTGCGGCCATTACCCTGTCACGGCATCACAGCGGCGCTGAATTCCCTCTTGTAAACCCAACCCTGCCTGTTAGAGGTGTCTCTTGACGAGGTCGAAGCATCCATCTGCGCTCCAAATGAGCGCAACCAGAGTGTCCATTTGGAAGAATGAGCCAGGCACTCCCGGCTAGACTACAGCCCAAGCGGATTCGCCATCTGCCCAGCCTTGGAGTTGATCCCAGCGCCTTCGCGCAGGTAGCTCAGCCCCATACCGCCATCCTTTCGGCTTCCGCCCGATCCCGCAGCTTCTTGATGATGACGGTTGCGAACGTTACCAGTGCGGCTGCTGCTATCACCATCCATAAGCGTGACCTCATTTGTATTCCTCCTCGTACCGGCCGGGCTGAGGGAGTGAACTCAATGCTCCGACTCTTTGCGATCTTCCTGATGTTATCATGCAGCGGACCCTTAAAAATCTCAACTGGGATTCCCGATTTGGACCCGTTGCTCGTCTGCATCGTACGCCGCTCCTGCCATCGACACAACGAGATTTGTCATTAAAGCACTCCCCAGCCAAGATTTCGGGTTCCCAGGGTTCGTTTTGCCCGTTTGACGAACCCGGCTTGCCGCCCGGTCATCGATTTCTCAGACACATTGCAGCCGCCATCGGTGTGCTACCTGTTCGGCACCGGCAGCGCCAGGTCTGCCGCAACCTCTCGCCAAACAAACGCCGGCGCAGACGTCTTTCGGCCAATTAACAACGCACGCGGCGCAGGTGAAAGTCAGCACCTGTGTTACGAAAACGAGGCCCTGTGTTCGTCGAACTCATGCCCGCTCCTTGCCGGCCGCACTGTGCTTATCAAGCTCCCGCTGAGCCTGTGCCCGCTTCAGCTTCACCCGGCACACTCGGGCTATATCCACCGCCAGCGCCCGAACCTACTACAACCCAATCGAAAGGAGGACTCGCCCTCTGACAGGCTGCGGAAAACGTCCCTGGGCTGTCATCCTAAGCGCAGCGAAGGATCTGCATTTGCTTGTTTTCAACGAGATACTGCAGATGCTTCGCTCCGCTCAGCATGACAGATAGACTTTTTCGCCAGCCTGCTAATGGAAAGCAAACCACTGTTCCGCTGCTTCGAGTTCAATGGAGTGAAACTCCCTGACCCTAATCCCAAGCTTTCCGTCGAGGAGGTCCGGGCCCTCTATAGTCTGATAAGGTTACTGGTTTGATTTCTCTGCAAGATAGGGCCGTGAAAAGGCAAATGTATGCGGCGTCGCCTGATAGATAATTCTCAGAGCACATTGACTTTTTCCCTTCCTCTGGTTTGGTCTTGGTGTTCTGGCTTTTGCCTGTTGACTCCTGACTGAAACTTGATCTGCTTTGGTCGGGCTCCGCCTGAAGCGAAGCCCTGCGTGGCCCGAAAGGCGGAGCGCTTAGGGCGAGCGGAAGGTGGAGCCCGACCAAAGCGCCGCGAGAGTGTCGCCCAGCCTCTTTCTTCCAAACCAATTCGATGAAGGGCCGTCAAACAGATCGAGGGGCACTCCACCGATAAACCCGGACGAGGAGTTGAGTGAGCGGCTACCGGATAGTTTCGACGCCGAGATTGCATTGGCGCTTTCAGGTAGTTCGTCCTGACGGACTACCGGACGTTGCCTTGACGCTGTTCGCCAATGAGTTGTTGAAGTCGCTCTCCGAGTCTTCGGTGCCAATTTATCTGCGCGCGATCCTTGATCTGGCGAATTGGGCGCTGGCCGATCGAGCCGTCACATTGCAGAGGTGGGAATTGTTAGGGCCTCCCCAGGGAGTGCGCAATCTTCTGCGCGAGTATCTGACCGTCGCTACCCACTGCAAGCTGGTGACCAGACCTGATCTGGTCGGCTTGAGGGCCACCTACATCAATGCAACGAGCGGAACCCGTATCAATGTGCGCGTGTTGTTGTCAGCACTCAAGCGCCTGTACGAGTTGCTCATCACGCACGGCATGTATTCGCACGCGAATCCGATGATTCATGAAGATGCCGCGAGGGTCGGTGCTGAACTCAGGGAGCAGTACCGCCGGGCCGTACGGGCCATACGAGGACGCAATCCTATGCCGGCAGTGAGCGGAGTGGACGAACGATCCGGCATCCGGCTTTCGGAGAACTACTTCCGTTGTGTCGAGAGGGAATGGATACCGCAGACGATCGATGATCGTAATTTCCCCAATCTTGTCTACGCCGCGGGCAAGCGGCATGGATGGAGATTGCGCGAACTCTGCGTGGCCAGGACTCTGTTTGAGTCTGGCGCCCGCATCTCGGAAGTGGTTGGACTCACTGCTCTTGACTGGTCCCGGAGTGGATTCCGGAACCTCTTGGGCGCATGTAATAAAGGTAGTCATGGATTGAGGACCAAGACGCTGGCAATCTCCAACCCCACAGTCAAACTTTATCGGCGTTACTTCGACGACGACCGTCAGGGGCGTTGCGCGCACGATGCAAGACAATTGCGGGTTAGTGACCTGAGGACCCTGTCTCGCACGAATCCCTCTTTGTTGGCGGAGACTCCTCTGTTCCTGACCGAACGGGGGACACCCCTGAGCGCAAGGCTTTTCAGGGAGGAGTACTGGAAGCCGGCGTTGGAGGCGGCGGGGATGGATGCGGATCCTCACCAAGCCCGTCATTGGTTTGTAACGAACGCTTTGCGCAACATCGATCGGACCGCAAAGGATCAGGCTGATCGGGTGAGGCGGCGCCTGCAACTCATCCAATACATGGGGTGGCTTTCCGGAGAAAGGACATTGCAGGCGTATGATCACGTCCAGCGAGCTGCTGACTTTCGAGTTGAGCTCCAGGCTGTTCACAAGGAGATGCAGAGGCGAGAGCGGAACGTTACGTTGAATCCGGACTCATCTCCAGGAGTCCAAAATCTCGAAATTTTTACGCCGCCTCCGGTGGCTAGCGCAACCAGCGAAGATCTAGCCTTCCTTTTGGGAGAAGACAGTGACGATTGAGGAGGCGGTCACCAACTTGAGGGCCGTTATCGGCGATGGCTGGCCGAAGATGAGGCCCCTTCCCGAAGAGCCGGTGATTGCCCTGTGTGAGGCCCTGTGGCTAGCTGGCCACCGACCGAATGTCGCGAGGGTTGCATCGTACTTTTCGGGCGGCTGTTCCCGGCCATTCCTCCCAGGTGTTGGTGCTTGGCATCGGCAACATGGGTACGCAAAGAAGGCCAAATATCCCCGAATCGGCAGAATTGAGGATCTGACCCCGCACGTTGCTCCGGAGATTGCGGTCGCGCCACTGACCTGCTTTGATCCGACGAACGATGGTCGCTGGCCTGCTCCGCCACCGAGCGTCATCGGTTATATCCGCGGTATCGAAAACCCCTCCCTACGAAATGCTACGGCCCTTTACGCAGCGCTGAAGGACCTGAGCCAATCCCAGTTTTACTCAAGGATCGTGAGTTTTGTCAGCGCAATCCGTCGTCTAATGACAGAACGGGGTATCGAGGATATTACCAACATAGACCCCGATGATCTGTTCCGCCGGCTACTCGAGAAGGAGATTGGTTTAGACCTTTCTGAGTCCCAGCGTGTGCACCTTCCTCAGAGTTGGAACATGATCAGGAACTGTTTTGACGACTATGCGGTAAGGCTGTCTCCGGCGCAACGAGAGGCGGTGTCACGGCACTTCATCCCGCCAATTGTTGATCGCCGGAGAATCTCCAAATATGGCGCTTACAGTGTGTGGAAGCGGAAACAACAAGCAAGAGTTAAGGCAAAGACCGACGTTGTTCACAGTCGCTTTCACCCGCTGCGGTACATTGCTAAGCTTCGGCTCAACCAGTCTCGACGTATGTACGAAGCGACCCGGCAGGCAATCGAACACGTTCAGTCACACCAGCTTCCATTGCCGCACTATTTCAGCTACGACGAGACATGCCCCTTGGAAGGCGGCCGCAGCTTGCGCCAGAGAGTGCACATGACGCTCTGGGACACGGTCTCCCGGTGGGACCAGATGATAGCGCTCGGTTACCGCTCGATTGAGAAGGTTCGTTTGCGGCGCAAACGAGGAGGGGAATTCTCCCCCGAACGAGTTTGCTATCAAGTGGAATACCGCCGTACGGAATCGCTCGAGAGTGGCGTGACGGCTTTGGAGCCATGGTTCCTGGAACTCTGCGACTACTATGTCCTCGCCGATACGGAGAGTGCCGATTTATTGCGTCGGCGTAGCGAGTTCTACCAGCGCTGGGGTTATGACGGCAGGGATCATTGGTACGTGCCGCTGCGGATCGTCGGCTGGGGCTCCCACTTGAGGGAGTGGGAATTTCTAAGGCAAAGAGGCCACCGGCTGTTTAGTAGTGAGGGCGTGTTTGTAGCGGCCCTGTTTGGTCATTTGGCAATCCGCCTCCAGACCATCACCGGAGCGAGGCTGGGAGAAGTTCAGCAGGTTGCCCAAAATCCAGAGTGCATAAAGCAACTTGTAAATGTGGGTCCTAAGGCGGCTTCGCGGTGGCTCTTACGCTTGATACCGAAGGGAGAGGCCACGAATCGCGGAGATTATTACATTGATGAGGATACCAAGAACGACCTATTGGAGGTCGTTAGTTTCTTGCGCAGCAAGACAGAAACGAAGAAGCTTCCCGTCGTCGTGCCAGAGTTCAGCAAGACGCCTCCGGATCGATATGTCTTCCAATGGGCTGGCAAGGCGCTCGACCAAGGTGAATTGAACTGCATGATTCGCTTTCTGTTGCACGGCGCAGCGATCCGCGCTGCCGACGGCAAAGCCGTACACCTCACCTCCCATGTCCTTCGTTATGTTCTGAGTTTTAATTATGTTCTGAGTCTTGTCTTGTTCTTCAGGGTTTTGATTTACTTCTGTTCTTGTTCCGATCAGCTTGTATAGCCTTTCCCTTTTACTTCTCCGCTTTTGCTTCC
>Ga0209517_10009132_pt1 | contig 11414 bp, 9 predicted proteins | sample PeaSoiMetSII2010_FD_187695 | JGI IMG/M metagenome (GOLD analysis project Ga0209517, IMG submission 187695) | Peat soil microbial communities from Weissenstadt, Germany - SII-2010 (SPAdes) (version 2) | ecosystem: Environmental > Terrestrial > Soil > Wetlands > Peat | place: Germany: Weissenstadt...
CCATCCTTGCCCAACAAATCTTCGGGCTTCTGGTAGTCTTTAAGTAGTTCGTTCAAAACTGCATCGGTTATGGCCATAGTTCATTGTCCTCTCGTTTGGCCATTTACACGATTTAATTTACAGCCCCCTGGAATGCGGCGTACGGTTCCTGTTCAGTATCCAGGTCCACTCCGTTCACCGCCAACAGGTAGTCCCCCTCTTTTACGTTGATGCCCGGCTGCTTTAACGGCGAGCGCTCCTCGGCATCCCACGCCGCTCCTTCGATTATCTTCTTGATGCGATACGCCCCGTTTTCCAATGAAAAATCCACTCCCAGGTATCCCACGCCTCGTTCCAGCCCATTCTCGAGGTCACCTCCGCTGCGATAGGTGTGCGACGAACTGAGCTCGCCGATCAACTCTCCAATAACATAATTGACGTCCCACCGCGTCACCGCGTCCTGGAGCAACCCCTCGTAGCGGCGCCGCATCGCCTCCCAATCGACACCGTGCATGTTCGGGTCGTAGAAGAAATCGCGCTCCAGGCGCCAAGCCTCGGTGAACAGTTGGTGCCACTCGGCCACCGGATCGATCACCGTCTCCATCGAGTTGAGCGAGAGCTTCTTCTCAAATTTCTGGCCTTCCTTGGGTTCAATAATGGCGTACTCGCTCTTCCGCCGGACTAGAATTTTTTCGCCTTTGGCCGCCACCACCGCGTCATCGACGTCTTCGAGAATCGTTTTCTGTTCACGCTTTTCCAAATCGTAGAATTTAAGATCGCTTTTCTCCCCATCCGAACCCGCGCGTGGCCGGGAAAGGAAGATCAGCTTTCCGGACACCGCCGCCAGGTCTTCGTAGCCACCGCCTTTGCCGGGCAGCAGGACCGCGCGTCCCTCGAAATCCGCCAGGTCGATCTCGACTGGCTTGGGCGGCTTCTCCTCCTTCTTCGACTCTTTATCGGCGCCCTCCTTTTCCGATTTATCGTCTTTCTCTTCGGTCTCTGTGTCCTTCTTGGCCTCGTCCTTCTTTAGCTCCGAGTCGTGGCCTTTCTTATCTTCCTTTTCTTTCTTCTTGTCTTTATCTCCCTCCTCGTCATCGCGCGGGGCCAGGGGGGAGGACACATCCTTGCGCAGCGCCACGGCCATCAGCCGCGCTGTGTTCGGGTAGATCCAGGTGTCGTCGAGGTCCCCATAAACCGGATCAAACTCGCGGCCCGAGCGATAAAAGAGATATTTGCCCTCGGGGTCAAACACCGGCTCGTCGTCGTCGTAATATCCACTCGTCACGATCTCTTTCTTGCCCGTCTTCGTGTCATAAAGGGCTATCGCTGTGTGCCGGTTCTCCAAGTCATGCGTAAAGGCCAGCCAACGACCGTCCTTGGACCAACTGAATTTGAACCCGGTCAGGCCCCCCTCGTAAAGCCACAGCCCCTTGTCGATTTGCTGCGTTTCCTGTTTTTCCAAGTCGTGCAGTTGCAGGCGCATCGCCTGATCGATGAATGCGATCTTCTTGCTGTCCGGCGACCAATACGGACGATACCGGAAACCGCGGCCCAGCTTCGTGAGCACCTGTTCCTGTCCCGAACCGTCCGCAGGTCGAATCGTCAGCTCGTACTCTCCCGAGCGGTCGCTGAAGTAAGCGATCGATTTGCCATCCGGAGACCAGGCGGGGAAGCGCTCAGCCACTCCCGAGCTTCGCGTTAGGTTTCGCACGACGCCATGTTCTGCCGGCACGGTAAAGATCTCGCCGCGTGCTTCGAAGACCGCCCGCTTCCCCGAGGGTGAGATCCCGGCTCCCCCGGCATCCTTGGAAACATCCTCCAGGTGCGGCTTCAGCGTCGCTCGGTCGGTTAAGACCTGGATTCCTACTTCCGCGTACTTTTCGGTGGCCAGGTCCAGCAGGTAAAGCCGGCCGCCGTTCTCGAACACCATGTCCTGCGGCCCGATGCTGGGAAAATGCGTGTCGAATTCCTCGAACGTAGTGATTTGGCGCAGCTTGCTCGTCTTCGTATCGAACGCCCAGATGTTGGCGCGCTTGTTCTTGTCGCGGTCGGACAAGAAATAGAGCGTGGCCCCATGCCACATCGGCTGGGAATTGGCCGCCTCATTGCCTGTGATGTCTTTGGCCTGAAAGCTCTCCAGGTTGAAAAGCCAAATCGCCGGGTTCATCCCGCCGCGATAGCGCTTCCAAGTGCGGAAATCCGTCGAGATGGGAACGTAGGCCAGGGTTTTTCCATCCGGCGAAATCGCTCCGAACTCGCCGTAGGGCACGGGCAATTTCTCCGGGAGCCCGCCGGTGGCGGAGATTTTATAAAGCTGGTTGAACCGATCCTTCTCGCTCGTGCGGCTGGTGGCAAAGAGGATGGATTTCCCATCGGGGTACCATTCGAGCATCCGATCCGGTGCGCCGTGGAAGGTAAGTCGCTTGGGCAAGCCGCCGGCAGCAGGCACCACGTAAATGTCCACGTTCCCATCGTAGTCCCCGCTAAACGCAATTTGCGAACCGTCGGGCGAGAACCGCGGGAAGCTCTCCTCCCCCTTGGGCGAACTGAGCCGCTCGGCCAAGCCCCCCGCCTTGGGCGCCACCCAGATGTCGCCCGCGTAAACGAACGCGATTTGCGTCGCCGAAACATCCGGATAGCGCATCATGCGCGCATCGATGCCACACGCCGCCGGGCTATTGGTTGAAGTGGTGACCGCTCGGGCCGAGTCAGTGCCCTCCCATGCGCTAAGGACAACCGCGGCAATAAGAAGCAAACTACGAGTGTTCATGTTGCGTTGAACCTATGGTACGCGCCTAACCCCCCAGCGAAAGCCAAATCTGTGCGCTTGTTAGGCGGCGGGCGAAACCTTAGTTCCTGGCCCCTCGGCGGCGGGTGAGGCCGGAATGGAGAAGGAATTCCACCTTGGCGGTTTGTCGGGGCAGCTTTGGGCGGCGAGGCTGGCCTTGAGGAGCATCCAACACCCGCAGAGGCTGCACCGATTGTCCGGGCGAAGGTGCTCGCATGTGCGGCAGATGGCTTGGCGCATCTCGATTACCACCTGACTGGCTCGCACGGGCTGGCCTTTGAAGGCCGTGCCGGCAGCGCCGGCGAGGGCAGCCGTCGCGGTGACCGCTTGGCGCAGGATAGGGGGCGGGGCGAGTTGTTTCATGACCCGTTCGTAATCCGCTTGAGGCACGATCAGTGTGCCAGCTTCCAGCTTCCCCACAGCCTGCAATGCGGTGACCAAAGCGGGAGAGCTATGCTTGATCAAAAAGCTCAGTCGTAAGTGTGGCATGATTTAGATGCAGAATGTCATCGTGGTTAACACGTGCAGCAGGTGCCGCTGGGTTCAAAGTCGCAGCCGTGGCGATAGAGCGTCGAGGAGCCGTACGTGAAGGCGGTTTCGTTCAGCTCATAATCATCCACCCCGACATGCACGCAGGCGCAGAGCATGGTGCCATTGTAGATCGGGTCTGTGCCGTTCTCTTGCGCCGTGGTGCACGTGGCATCGTAGGGAGGCTCGGTCGATGGCGCCGGGCTGTTTTGCTCCTGCGAATAGATGCAGCTCAAGCCTCCCGTCCCGTCATCAGTCGCACGTAGCCTGCTGCTGAGCAATTGCGCACAATCGTTGTAGCATACATTGGACGCGCTGCCGAGCGTGAGAGATTTAGCCCTGGGCTGGCCCGGCCCGAGCACCCATTGGGCCGTTCCGCCGGCACCCCAGCTTAGCGGCCCACTCGAACCGCCGGCCCAGGTATAGACCGTTGCCAGGGCTGACAGGTTGAACGTGTCGCGCAATGCGGCCGCATCCGCCATCGCGTTTTCGAGTGTGTAGGGGTTGCTCAGCGTCACGGTGAAATGCCCGCCGTAGGCGGCGCCGGTGAGCGGGTCCATTCCACTCGCGGTGTAGGTGACAGATGTGGCCGTAATTCCCAGCGAGGCCGTCGCCCAGGAGTTGCCTTCCACCGTGGCGAAGTCGAGCAGTTGCCCAAAGCCAAACGTCTCGAAGGGGACGCTGCCGTTCGCATTGCCGCAGGCATCCGGGCCGTAATTCGTCAACGTGGGCACGCCAGTCGAGGTGTTCAGCGAGTAAGTCTGGGTGCGCGAGAAGTTACAAAAGCGCGTGCCGGTTTGGCTTTCGGTGATACTTTCGGACACGACCACGCCGGTGTTGCCGTCAAGCGTGCGCACGTGATGCAGCGAGTAGGTGTAGGAGCTGCCGCCGACGTCCGTTTCGCTCGCGTAAACGTCCACCGTCTTGGTCAGGTAGCGCATGTGGCGACGCGCGTCGCTGCCCAACCACCATTCCGTAAGAGGGGTGGAGTTGCTCGCGAACGGTCCGAGGATTCCCGGAAAAATATAGGCCAGCCAGCAAGGCTCGCCGCCCGGCGCCCAGGAGCCTTGCAACCAACTCGGAACCTCATACCAGCCAGGCCAGACGGCTTGACCGGCAGCGGAGACAAGGCCGCAAGTGGGCGTGCCGGAAGTGCAGGTGCAACAATTATCCATGGGTGTTAGCAGGGCGCGTCACTCCGTGCGCGCCGCTCGGCGGGTTCGGAGGCGGCGGGCAGCGGACTGCTCGCCGTACCGTTGTAGTGCTTGCCATAGTTAACCAGGGCCGCTGCTCGACACGGGCGGCAGTCCGAAGTAAACAAACTTCATCCAGGCGCAGGTGACAGGGTCTTTGTAGTTCATGACTTGCCAGCCAGCGGCAGCGGGGCCGCCAGCCGCGGCAGCCAAGCCGGGCAGGTCTAGTGTGATCGTGCTGTAGGGCGTGCCGCTCGCGGGTGTGAGCTTCGTACCCGTCCCATCCACGCGGCCAAGATAGATCATCTCGTTCGGGGCGTCACTGGCGACAATAGTTTTTTGGACGCTCACAAGAAAAGAGGGCTGAGGGATGAATTAGCGAGGTGTGAGTTCATGAACTCTGTTGGAATGTCACGGCGAGGTATTGACTGCTGTCCAGGCCGTGCATGGTGTTCTCTTTCGGGCTGCCCGCCTCGCTGACATCCACCTGTCCGCCGGGATCGGGCGCGCCCGTATCTCTCCCGGACGGCATGTCGTAAACCGTGCGGAAGCGCGTGCAGCGCGCTAACTCGATCAGGTCCGCGGCGTCCAGGCGCGCGGCCGGGCCAAACTCGACTTGCAGCGTGCCGTAGTGCGGGCGCGCTATCACGCTTTGCACAACGAGATTCGTATAGGTGTTGTTCGGGCCAATCAGCTTGAGGCGAGCGCCGGGCAGAATGTTTGTGATGCTCGCGCCGGCAGCGTCAAGCTGGGTTTGGACCAGCGTGATCCGCCCGGCGTACTGAAGCTGGTTGAAGCTGTTATAGATCTGGTTGGCCAGGCCGCCGGCGCCCATCGCCGGAAACGGCTCGCCCGGATCGTAGTGCGTCGTGGCGGAGTAGGTCTGCGTCACGGCATTGGTGAGCCGCACGCGCACGCTCACCCGCCGGCTGTTCACCCTGCGCACCGCTACCGTTTGCCCCGAGTCGTCAAAGTGCGAATAGCTCACCGTGCAGCTTACGTTCGCCTCGATGACGTTGACGCCCATCCAGTTGTAAATCGGCCCGCCACTCGACAGCAGCTCATTCGGATAGTTGCTGGTGTTGATGGGATTGCCGCTGTCGTCGAGGATCGTGAGCGCGTTGTCCGCGCTGAAAGCGAGGCCGGAAATCTTCGGGTCCTGCAGGCTTTTGTCGCGGGCGGTCCACCAGCTCAGATTCGCGCTGTCGCTAATCGCTTCCGTCTGCACGTTGGAAGTGACGACGGTAAAACTCGCGCCCGCCAGCTCGATGAAATGCACATTGGCTTCGGGCGTGAATTGGCTCGCAGTCGCCGGCCAAATATCCGTTTGAAATGCGTACTCGCTCTGGCCGTTCACGCTGACGGCTTTTTTGTAATGGATTACCACGCAGGGCAACTGCTTCTCGTATTGCGGCGCGCAACGGATCTCGCGTTCCTGGCTGGTCGTAATCGTGATGGTGATATCCGCCAACTGGCGGCTCGCGAGGTTTTGATCCAGGAAGTTCAACCGCACCGGCGTTTGCGTGTAATCACGCTGCACCGTCACGCTGGGCGACCAGCGGAGCATGTTGATGATCGCCTCGGCGCAGAAGATTGTTTGCACCCGCGAGTAAGGGATGTTCACCTGCGGATCGATTGAGCCCCACTGCACCCAGTCTTGCGAAGCGTCAACGGCGCCGGGATTCAGGTAGGTGTTGCCGCGCCGGGTTGGGTTATAGGCTTCGTTGAGCCATTGGAGAATTTCGACGATTTGCTGCCCATTGGTTTGGAGGGCGACGAACTGGCCGGAGACGTTTACCGTTTGGCCGAGGTAAATTTCGGAGAGGAACCAAAGGCCGTAGGTGCGCACGCCGGTCGGGCTGGTGGCCGAGACGTACACGCGCGGCTGGAGAAGGACCTCGCGTTCCAGGAGCCACCAAATGTCAAACAACTTGTACTGGATGCCTTGGTTCGGCCCGCTGGCGATGCGCGTGAACGGGCCGACGTAACCTTTGAACCATACGCTGCCGCCCGTGCCTACGGCTGTGCGGCCTTGATACACGGTCACCGGCTGCTTCCAGGCGAACTGCGGCGCCGCGACGTCGAACGCTTCGTTGGTGTTCAGCGTGACCGAGCATTTGCCCTTCGACTGAAACTCCAGCTCGAGGTCCGCGCGGATGCCCCAGGCGGAAAGCGTTTGTTCGGTGTTGTTGTAGCTTAGGGTTAGCATGAGTTAATGACGAATGACCCGCTTCGCGAATGACGAATGACGAATGACGAAATCCGAAGGAATGACGAAGCACGAACTCCGATAAATCGCGAGCAGGCGACCAAACGAGCCTGCTGCCGCATAAATGCGGCGTTCCGGTTGGGCATTGGGGATTTAATCAAGGATTGCTCAGCGCTTTGACCTGGTGTTCGAGGTGATCGACGCGGCCTTTCAAGGCGGCTTGCATCGAGGCGAGTTGCGACAGCAGGCCGGCCAGGCGCAGGACGTCCCGGGCGGAGTTGCCCAGGGCTTGGCCCACCTCGGTGAGCAGCGAAACGGCTTGTTGCAGCGACTGGCGATGAGAGGCCAGCACACGGCCGAGCTGATCGAGTTGCTGCGGCTGGGTCTCCGCGGCGGTGGAACTGGCGCGGTCATCCGTTGTCACTGGAGCGGGCTGCGCCGTGCGGGGTGACGCGGCCGGCTGGCCGGCGCGGAGACTGGGGCTCGTTTCAACACCTGTTTCGTTGGCCGGTCCGCGGGCGCTTGCTCCGGCCAGCTCTTGCGAGCTGGGGGCGCCCGCCAAACGTTCGTGCTCAGACAAGAGCTGTCGAAAGCAGGCCAACAGTTCGGCCAGGCTTTCGCGTAGCGGAGCCAATGCCGTGGCAACCTCGTGCGCAACTTGCGCTGGTTCTGGTTGAGTGGAACCGGGCGGGTGGGCGGCGTGGTGCTTATCGGTCATTAAGCGCGGGTGGGGACTTGGAGTCTCATGAGGTTGGTCGCTTGGCATGGGGAAATCAAATTTTGTGTTACAGAGGCGTTATTGGGGCGGCGCGCACGGAGTGACGCGCCCTACCTGGGTACTTGGTCATTCGTGGGCGGCGTCGGGGACGGCGCCTTCGACCGAATAGCGGCAACGGGTTCTGATGTTGGTCCACTCGAGGAACGTGACTTCGGTGATCACGGCGCTGACGAAGTTGTGCTCCGTGCCGTCGTCGGTGAAGACGGCGAGGGAACAATTGTTGGGCACGGCCGGGGCGTGGGCCCAGAGGAAGCTGGCGGCGGCCGTTTGGGTGGCGTGCTGGCGCTCGACCGTCCAGGTGAACGAGACATTCGCATTGCCGCGCCCGTACACGAACGCGCGGCCGAGCGTCAGGTTGGCCGGGCTCGCCTGGCTGAAGGCCAGCGCCTCGAATTGAGTTTGCCGCTTCTCGCTCGGCAACGGCGGCTCGACAAACAAATCCCCGGCGGATTCATCGCCGAGCGTGACGGCGCCGAGGGTGCCGGAGGTGTCGGTGGCGACTAGCTTCATAAGGCTAAAGGCTAAAGTGATTTTAGTGGGATACTGCCCTCACCCTGGCCCTCTCCCCGAGGGAGAGGGAGGGCGCTGACGCGCTAGTTACGCGCTGAAGACGAGCGTGATTTTCATTTTAGTGGGGTACTGCCCTCACCCTGACCCTCTCCCCGAGGGAGAGGGAGGGCGCTGGCGCGCTAGTTACGCGCTGAAGACGAGGAGGGGGTTGGGTGCGCCGGCGGTGAAGGTCATCTGCGTGATAAAGCCCACTTCGCCGGTGTTCAATTTCGTGCCGCCGAACTCGAAGCCTTCGCCGATCACATCGCAGTTTTTCAGGGTAATGGTTTTGCCGGAGGCGCTGGTGAGCACCAGGTCGTTGCCGGGATTCGCCCAGCGGCTGCCTTGGGCCCGGCCCGTCAGGACGGCGGCTTCGAGATTGCTCCAAGTCGGTCCAAAGGGGCGGCACTTGATCATAAAGTCCACGCTGTCCAGCTTCAGCGCCCGGGTTAGCTTCTGCACTTTGAGCGCGCTGTACCTGACTGCGCTCACCAGCGTCCATTCCTCCTCGGCCTCCATCGCCGTGTCGCCCGCATGCGCGCCGAAGCCGGTGGCGGTTCCCCAAACGCCGCGCCACTCCTCGCGGACGAAGTCGGTGGTGAGCATCTGGCCGCCTGGGTCAGCCGCGGCGGTCTCGGTGATGGTGTGGAAGGCGCCCGCGGTTCCCACGGTGCTGCCACTGGCCACCAAGGCGGTGAGCTCGCACGGTCCGAAGAGCGGCTTGCCGACGCCGAGGTGCAGGTCGGGATGCCTGGTAACGGCGGTGCGGTTGATGACGATGGCGCGGCCATCGGCGGACCAGAGGGTGGCCGGGGAATCGGCTGCGCCGCTGGGGTTATGGGGGCGAGTGCCGATGGCCAGCGCGCCCGCGGTGGCGCCGACGCTCACGCCCAAATAGCTGGGGAACAGCAGGCCCAGGGCGGACCAGTTGTCGAACGGCGTGAGCCTTACTTTGCCGGTGACATCGCCGCCGGTGGAGGCCACTCGGCCATGCATGGCCGTGGCGGCGTCGTCCTTTTCCTGCGTGATGGTGTAGTTGATTTGGCCATGCTCAGCTTCAGGCCAGAGGACGGAGGCGCCGCGGAAGAGCTTGCCGGGGCCGGAGTAAATGGTGGTGCTCATAGGGGTGAAGGGGAAAGGGAAGGGATGATGGATGGTGGGTGGTGGATGATGGAAAGGACCCCCCAAAGAGCGCTGCGGGCGCGGATGTTCTCGCTAGCGTGTCGGTCCCGACGAAGTGAGAAATGAGGGATGACTGGAGGTGAAGGGCGGTGTGGTGTCATTGAGCATTGAGCATTGAGCATTTTGCATTTTTCATTGAAGAGGACCGGAATGGAGGCGTGGCCAATACGCGAGATCGTCGAGATTCGAAGGCCCTGCAGATTGAAAATCTGCGATACGGCAGATTACAAATCTGCGCTACGAGGGTCGCGTCGCGCGAGCGGTTCATGGGAACAATGGGTTGCACGCTCGCCCTCACCCCGGCCCTCTCCCCCAGGAGAGGGAGCAGCATCGCCAGCGCGCGTTGTAGTTTGGGCGGTTTCAACTTTCAACTCATGAGGAAGCCGACGGCGCTGCCGTTCGAGCCGGGGGCCCAGGCGGCGTAGCGGATCGGCTTACCGGTCGGCGTGGGGAAAGGCGCGGCGTACTTTTGCGCGCCGGGATTGCTCGGGCCGGGGAAGGTGCCGTCCAACGTATAGTAGATGGCAGAGCCGGCCGTGACGCAGGAAAGCGTCACCAGCCCGGCGGCTTGGCTGAGGATCGGCAGGGCACAGCGCGGCGTTTGCTGGCGGGCTTCCTTTTGGTTCAGTTTCACCGTGAGCGCGAACGGGCCGGGAAAATTTTTCGCCTCTTCGATGGCGCGCGTGGCGGCATAGACCTGGCCGCTTCCGCCGTTGCTCCACAGGTGCAGGATGTCGAGAACGATTTGAGCCACCTGGTAGGCGCTCAGCAGGGTGCCGGTCGCCGGACAAAAGTTCAGCATGGGGTCTTCAATCACGGTGAGCGAGTGGACGATGTCGCCGATGGGTCCCGAGACATTGGGGCTGTGAACTTCGAAGGAAGGCATCTGGACGAGGATGCCGCAGCCGGAGCGGCCATTGCGCGGGTTAAGCCAGATGCTTGAGAAGTCGATCTCGCTCTGCAGGCGCAACTTGTAGTAGGAGACGATGTTGATGTTGGCCAGCGCGTCGGCGCTCAACAGGGCCTGGCAGAGGTCGTCTTGGAGTTGGGTGAAGTCGTTCATACGCTTCGCGAATGCCTAATAACGAATGACGAAGCTCGAAAGAATGACGAAGGACCCGCTGCGCGAATGACGAATGACCAATGACGAAATCCGAAAGAATGACGAAGCCCGAATGACGAATTTCGCAAGCGGGCGAGCAAAACGCCCCGCACTTTCGGGTGCTTTTGGCTTTCGAAAGCGGCAGCCCCGAACTCCGAAGGCGTTCGCGAGCGGGAGCGTTCGGGGCGCGCAACTCGGTACGCTTCGCGAGGCCGGTTGCCTCGGCATGAGCCGACAGGCGAGCATTTTGGTCGAAATGCGCCCTGAAACCGGAATCCGTTTTTGCGCGACCCCCGATGCCGAGTTCCGCTAAATCGCGAGAGGTGACCAGAGGAGGCCGCTGCCGCATAAATGCGGCGTTCCTTTCGGATTTCGAGCTTGGGATTTCTTTCGAGCTTAGTCATTGGTCATTCGTCATTCGCGAAGCGGGTCATTCGGTTAGGTGTCTTGCGGGCCCGTGGGGTTTGCGTAGGGCGGGGCGGTGTTGTCCTCGCTCTGGAATTGGGTCGCGGGGGGCGGGATAGGGCGGGTGCGCATCAGGAGCTTGTTGTCGCTGTTCCATTGACCGCTGGGCGGGTTGACCGGCGGCGTCGGGCTCTCGACGCGGATTTTCTGGCGGCTGATGGCGTCGAGCAGCTTCTTGGCATCGGCGGCGGCTTGCTGGCGGGCGGCGGTGCGGAGCTTGTCGAGTCCGGGCAGACCGGTGAGCAGGTCCCAGCGCACCAGGTCCATCAGCTCGGGCTTGATCTGGTCGGGGATGTTGCTGGTGCCTGGGGCATCGAGCGCGTAGCCGCCGGCCAGGATTTGGCCGCGCGCGGAGGCGATGCGGTCCGCCAGCAGGGCGGGGATCATGTCCAGCGCGCCCTGCACGTTTTTAATCATCGCTTGCTCCTGGGGAGTAAAGCGGTTGAGGACATCGGTTTCAGTTGGGGTGGTCCAAGGCATAGCGAGCGAAGCGTTGCAGGCTGAGGGTTAGCCAAAGCACTCAGCGGAAAGTGCGAGGAAGGGGCCTCCTCTCCCCGGCCCTCTCCTCCAGAGGAGGCGAGGGAGAAGCAGCGCGCGGCCGCTGACGTGAGTCGGCGCATTTTTGAGCGCGGGCGAGGAAG
>Ga0209517_10009133_pt1 | contig 11414 bp, 9 predicted proteins | sample PeaSoiMetSII2010_FD_187695 | JGI IMG/M metagenome (GOLD analysis project Ga0209517, IMG submission 187695) | Peat soil microbial communities from Weissenstadt, Germany - SII-2010 (SPAdes) (version 2) | ecosystem: Environmental > Terrestrial > Soil > Wetlands > Peat | place: Germany: Weissenstadt...
GCGCTCCTTGCCCTCGAACTTGTAATTGTTTTGCGTGCAGGAGTTGGTGTAGGCGCGCTCACCGCCAAAGGGCGTGAAGTCCGCATCCCGTCGACTACGCTCAGGGTAAACTTCGCAGACCACGCCTGTGTTCGTGGTGACGATGCGCGAGGAGCCGAGGAAATCTTCAACGTAAAACTGCGCGGTGCTGCCCGCCGCGAGCAGGGCAACACGCTTGCCGCCGAAGAAGATGAACTCGTTAAGGGTGTTGCCAGAGGCATCGGTTTCGGCGAGGATCTCGCTGCCCGCGCCGTACCAGTAAAGCTTGCTGCCGACTTTGGAGACGCGGCGCCCATCGCCATCGTAGGTGTAGTTCACGTTGGCTGCAGATTTGAGCTGGCTTTCGGAGTCCCAGGCGTAGGTGTAGGTGCCGTCGCCAGTGGCATTGCCAGCGGCAGTGGTGGCCGCCATAACGGTTTGCGTGCGACTAGTCCAGATAGAAGACTTCCTTCATCATGGCGAAGCGCTCGCCGGGCTGGAGCCCGGGGACCGGCTCGAAGAGGGCGGACATTTCCTGCTGCCATTTGAGATTCGTCTCATCTTTATCAAGCGCATTCCAGGCCGCGTCAAAATCAGCGACCTGCATAACCAGGATCAAGTCCTGGTCTCTGCGGAAGATGGAATATTTGGAGATGCCCACTTCCTTGAGCTTGGCAAGCAAAGTCGGCCAGACGTGCCGATGGGCTTCTTCGTACTCCTGCTCCTTGCCGGCTTTAATCCTCAATCGAAAGGCAACGCGAGGCATGTGGATCCCCCGATCAGACTTATGCGGAAGCGCCGAGTCCGTGGTACAGGGAGGCGCCGCGAAAAATTATAAGCCCCAAGGGCAGGTGAGGCAGAGAGTTTTTGTGATTTGTGGTTTTCAGCCACTGAAGTATCGCGCGCCTAAGCCCAGATCTTTCAGTGGTTGAGCGAGACAGGTGGAATAAACCGCCGCAAGCGAGAACGGGGAGGTTTTTGGCGGGTTGGGCGTTCACATGGCATTCATGTGATTGTTACTGGGGCGTTACCAAGCAGTGCGGCTCGCCTGCCACAATGAAGAGGCTCCTCGAGCGTAGAAGGGGTTCCTATTCACACCGATGCCTACCGCTACCCGACGCACTACGGTAAACTACCGCCAATGCGATCCAAGGCGCGAGAGCTGTATATGAAGCGCATCCTGATTATTGAGGACGATCGCGACATCGTCGAACTGGTCCGGTACAACCTTGCCAACGAGGGTTTTCAAGTGAATGCCGCCCTTGACGGCTCGTCCGGCCTGTCGTCGCTCAAGAAGACACCGCCTGACCTCCTACTACTGGACTTGATGCTGCCGAAAATATCAGGGCTGGAAATCTGCCGCGAAGTGCGCAAGGACGAATCGCTGAACCGCCTGCCCATCCTTATGCTGACCGCGCGAGGCGACGAAGCCGACCGCGTGGTGGGACTGGAGATGGGCGCGGACGATTACGTGACGAAGCCCTTCAGCCCGCGGGAGTTGATCGCGCGCGTGAAAGCGCTTTTGCGGCGCGCCGAGCCGCCCGTGGAGTCGCCAAGAATCATCGAAGTTGGCAAGCTGGCGATCGACCCAGCGGCGTACCGTGTCAGCCAGTCCGGGAAGCCCGTACCACTGAGCACGCTGGAATTCCGTTTGCTGTATTATCTGGCCTCGCGCCCCAATCGCGTCTTTACCCGGGATCAACTGCTCGATGCGGTGTGGGGCACGGATCGATTCGTCACCCCGCGGAGCGTGGATGTGTACGTGCGGCGCCTGCGAGAGAAGATCGAGTCCGATCCGGAGAACCCCCTGCACCTGAAGACGGTGCGCGGCGCGGGCTACTTATTCGAGACACGTGCAGCGTAAACTATTTTGGAAACTCGCGCTGACTTTTCTGGCGCTTTTGCTGAGCGTATTGCTCGCGGTGGATTTCCTCGCCGAACGAGCTCTCCGGGGCAGTTACCAAACCGACGGGTTTAACCAACTGAAAGCCATTGCGCGGGTCCTACCTTTCGAGCAGTTACGGTTTTCCAGTTTTCCCCCGGAATCTCCCGAGGATCTTGCCGTGCTGAACCATTGGGTTGCCGACGCAGCCAGGAGCGGTGTTCGGATATCCGTGATCACCGCGGATGGCCGGGTGATTGCGGACTCGCAATCCGAGACGCGCACAATGGAAACCCACGCGGACCGCCCGGAAGTGCTGGAGGCACTGCGGAGCGGTGAGGGCAGGTCCACGCGGACGAGTGTTTCACTCAAGCAACCGCTGCTCTATTACGCGGAGCGCCACTATCTTTCGGGAAGCGTGCCGGTAGTGGTGCGGCTGGCCCTGCCGCTGGAGGCGGTGGACGAGACCCTGGGAAATTTCCGGCGTAGCATCTGGCTGTGGTCGCTGCTGATCCTGGTTTTTGCGGGGGCCATATCGTTGCTGGTGTCGAGGTCCTTCACCGAGCGAATTGAACGCTTGCGCGAATTCTCGCGGCGCGTGGCCGAAGGCGATTTCCGGCCGCTTCCTGCGGACGGGACAGGAGACACGCTGGAAGCGTTGGGGTATTCGCTTAATCAGACGGCTGCGCGCATGGACCAGACGATTCGCACGCTGACGGAGGAGCGCAATCTGTCGTCGGCCATTCTGGGTTCGATGGTGGAAGGAGTCGCGGTGGTGAACGGTGGCGAGCGGCTGGTGTTTGCGAATCCGGGCTTTGCGTCGATTCTGGGTCTCGACGTGCCGCCGGTATCCGGCAGTGCGCTGCTGGAGGTGGTGCGCCAAACCGAGCTGATCGAGGCGGTGCGGCGGATTCACGCCGGCGAGGCGCGAGTCGAAGCGGAGATCGTAACAGGAACACTGCGGCAGCACTTTTTTGCGGCGACTGTGGCAGCGGTGCGCGCGGGAGAGACCTCCGGCGCAGTGATCGTGCTGCACGACATAACCGAGTTACGGAAACTGGAGCGAATCCGGCGGGACTTCGTGGCCAACGTATCACATGAATTCCGCACTCCGCTGACGGCAATTCAGGGATTTGCGGAAACGCTGCTTGCAGGCGCTGTGAACGACCCGCAGAACCGAGACAGGTTTCTGGGGATCATCCTGGAGCATGCGCGGCGATTGGCGCGGCTGACGGAAGACCTGTTGAAGTTGTCGCAGATGGATGCGGAGCGGCTGGAGCTGGAGCTGCGCCCGGTCAGCGTTTCGCAACTGGTGGAATCCTGCTACGAGATCGCACGCCACCGGGCCGCGGAGAGGGAGCTAATTCTTGCCCTGGATCTGCCGGAACGCCTGCCCGATGTTTCCGGGGACGCCCGGCGATTGCAGGAAGTGCTGCAAAACTTGCTGGACAATGCGATTCAGTACACGTTACCCGGCGGGAAGATTGTGCTGAGTGCCAAGGCCAAGAATGACGAAGTGGTCTTCACCGTGGCGGACACGGGCATTGGTATCCCGCAAGCCGACCAGCCGCGGATTTTTGAACGCTTCTACCGGGTAGACGTGGCGCGCTCCCGGGAAGCGGGCGGCACGGGGCTCGGGCTGGCGATCGCCAAGCATCTGACGGAAAGACACGGCGGACGCATTTGGGTGGAAAGCGAAGTAGGTGTGGGCTCGAAATTCCACGTGTCCGTTCCAGTGTTTGATGCGGAGCGCCCGGCAGCGCGGGCAGCAGCCTCACCGGCGAGCAGCCCTCGAGCCAATCGCGGAATCCTGCCGGCGAATTCCTAGTACCTGCCTTGCCGCGTTATTCATAATCCTGTAAACGAAGCGTAACCTTGACGGAGCAAAATTCCTGAGAGCGTGCGGAGGTGTGCCAGATAATATGATTCCGCCGCGGAGGCAAGGATGGCGACTGCAGCCGGACTGACCGAAGTGGTTCTGCACGACACGCTGGTCAACTACCTGATTTCCATGGCGCGGGTGGTGGAAACGGCGATGAACCGCGCCCTGGATGCGATCGTCGGGATGGACAACCAGCGGACAGCGGGACTTCCGGGCGAAGTGTTCCTGCTGGAACCGCGCATCAATGAAATGGAAATCATGATTGACGAGCACGCCATCCGGCTGTTGCGGCGTGGCTCGTTCAACGATGACGAGATGCGCCTGATTGTGGCCGCGCTGAAAATCACCAACGACCTGGAACGCATCGGCGACATTGCGGTGAATCTGGCGGAACGCGTGATGACTTTGCGCGAAATGCCGGGAGCGCAACCCCCGGAAGAGTTGGGGCCGATGGTGGAAGCGGTGCGCTCGATGGTGAGCCGCAGCCTGGGGGCGCTGATCTTCCGCAACGCGGAGATGGCGACTCAGGTTCTGGAGAGCGATGACGTAGTGGATCAATACCGGGACCGCATCTTCGAGAATCTGCTGCAACACATGACCACGAATGTTGCGCTGGTGAGTCCCGGAATGCAGTTCATACTGGCGACGCGGCACCTGGAGCGCATCGCGGATCATGCGACGAATATTGCCGAAGACATTATTTTCTGGGTACGCGGACTGGATGTGCGTCACGGGCGGGGGTTGACCATGCGCCCGGAGCAAACAGCAACGGGCAGCACCGGGGCCCATGAGGTCGCCGAGAATTCACGTGGGCTTCATCCGGACGTGACCCCGGGCTGCGAGACTCAGCGCGTTTGATCTTCAATCCATGTCCTACCACGGGGACCGGTGCACCCCTGGCACCGGTCCCCTTCTCCTCCCTTCGCAGCAAGAACGAGCCACCGCGAAGCGAAAACAAACGAGAAATCACCAAACAGTTGCAGGCACCAGCGCAGACAAGGCCGATTGCCTGGCCGGAGAGGAGCCGTACACCCCAAGATGAGGTGAGAGGAACTGGAAGAGTTAAGAAAGTTTCAGGTTCTGTGCTAATCGATAGAAATAAATAGGGTTGCATTGGCGCCACGGAGTTTTGTTACAGACTATTCATCCTGAATTGACATGCGTGTAAGAGAGGGCCACTAAGGTCGGGAACCGGGGTGGTTCGACATTCCCACGGTAGAAGTTCGAAATCTGGAGATACAGAGAGAGAGGCAATGAAAAAACTCGCATCACTCACGTTGTCGCTGTTCCTACTTTCGGGACCGGCGTTCGCTGATTCACCGAAAGACAAACCAAAGGAAGCCGACGCGCAACCGGCCAAGTCTGCCGCGGCGGCAAAACCCGCGACGGCCAAGACGAGCGCGGAGATCGCAGCGGAAATAGAAGAGTTGCGTCAGGCATTGCAGGCCCAGCAAGAGCAATTGCAGATGTTGAAGGAAGAGTTGGCCAAGCGCGACCGCCAGATCGAGGAAGCGCGGGAAGCGGCTGCGGCGGCAAATTCGCGCGCGACAGAAGCCGACGTGAAAGCGAACGAAGCAGCAGCGGCGTCCGCAGAAGTGAAGACGGCGACCACGGCGCTGAACTCTTCCGTGGCGAGCCTCGCGTCGAGTAACGCGGCGGCGGCGAATGCAGCGGTAATCGCTACGGACGAAAAGGAGAACAAGGAGGAAAAGGGGCCGACGACTATCCGGTTCAAGGGCGTGGACATCACTCCGGGCGGATTCATCGCGGCAGAAACGGTGAACCGGCAGCGAGCCGAGAGTGCGGACATCAATAGCCAGTTTAACGGCATTCCGTACCCGAACAGCGCGACGGGCAAGCTTTCAGAAATGAACCTCACAGGCCGCCAGTCGCGCCTCAGCCTTTTGTTTGGCTCAAAGGTGGGCGACACCAAACTTTCCGGCTACTACGAAGCTGACTTCCTCGGTGTGGGGACGGCGTCCAACAATCGCCAGAGCAATTCGTACGTGTTCCGCCAACGGCAGTTGTGGGCACGCGCGGACTTCGCGGATGGCTGGGCGTTTTCGGCCGGGCAGATGTGGAGCCTGGCGACGGAGGACAGGAAGGGAATGGCCAACCGCTCAGAGTGGCTGCCGGCGGTCATTGATCCTCAGTACGTTGTGGGCTTCACCTGGGAACGCGCCTACGGTGCCCGCCTAACGAAGAGCTTTGGCGACAAGTTTGCTATTGGGGTTTCGGCGGAGGGTCCGCAGGCAACGTTAACTGCCCACGGAACCAGCACCTACACTTCGGCGACCGGAACCGTGAATACAAACACCTTCGTGTTCGCGCCGGGCAATGGCTCGGGTTTGTTCAACGCCTTTGATACCACCGGTTATGCGCTCAATAAGACGCCGGATTTCATCTTCAAGGCGGCCTTGGATCCGGGTTGGGGTCATTACGAGTTGTTTGGGATCGTCACCACGTTCCAGAATCGCATATACCCATGCGCCGTCGTGAGCATCCAAGGCCCCACAACCAGCACGGCCACCGTTACCTCTAATGGGACTGCGTATACCGGCACCTATACCAGTGCTCTATTATCTGGCGCGGGCGCCCTGGTAAATTCCACCTGCACAAACACTACTCCCTCTGCTGCCGGAGCAACTACCGATTCCCGGACAGGAGGCGGCGCAGGAGCCAGCCTGGACGTGCCGGTGTTCAATAAGAAGCTCGACGTTGCGGCCAAGATAGTTTATGGCGATGGCGTCGGGCGTTACGGTTCCGCCCAGCTTGCCGACACTACGGTTCGTCCAACTGGCACGCTTGCGCTGATTCATGGCGGCCAGTGGCTCGGCAGGCTGGAGTTGCATGCCACGCCGAAGCTGGACATCTACGCCTATGTGGGCGGTGAATACAACGCACGAGCAGCTTACGGTGGCTTTCTATCTGTGACCGGCTCTACCGCGACTATACCGGTTACATTGACGAACGCTGCTTCAGGAGCCAGCATCGTCTATCCTGAAACGCAGACAACCTGGAAGACCTCGAACACGGGAATCGGCGGCTACGGCTACGCTGGAGCCAACAATTTCGGTTGCGGCGGCCCCGAATTAGCTCCCGGCGGAACCGGCGCACCTTCCGGAGGCGGCAACTGCAACGGAGACACCCGATATATCGGGGAAGCAACCCTTGGCTTCTGGCATAAGTTCTATCAGGGCGAAAAGGGAAGAATGCAATGGGGTCTCCAATACTCCTACTTCTACAAGAACGGCTGGTCGGGGTCGGGAGTCCCCAGCGGGACAACGCCCCTGACTGTGGGCATCGCGCCGCACGCGGTGGATAACATGGTGTGGACGTCGTTCCGCTACTACTTGCCATAAACACTCACAAGTAACTTGGACCGTCGCGATTCATTGGACGGCAAAAGGGCAGCTCTTGGTGGAGCTGCCTTTTTTTCTGGAGCGAGTTGCGGCGCATCTCCATGGAAAGGGAGTAGTTAAGCATTTCATTCAAACATTTCTGATTTTTAACAGACTTACGAGGAGATGTAACAATCCTGTAACAATACACGGTCAATCTGAACAGTACTTGGGCAAATCTAGAATTTGCAGGGAGATAAATCTCATGAAGAGGATTGCTGTGTTAGTGGTGGGTGTTCTCGCTCTGGGTGCGATTGTATGGGCGCAGAATCCGCTCCTGATTAACGGGGCTGGCGCTACATTCCCGTATCCCATTTATTCGAAATGGTTCGACGAATATCATAAGAAGTTCGCAAACATTCAATTCAACTACCAATCGGTGGGATCTGGAGCCGGAATTAAGCAGGCAACTGAAGGAACAGTGGATTTCGGCGCGACGGACGGCCCCATGAACGACGACCAGTTGAAGGCCTTCCAGGACAAGAGAGGTTCGGGGATTCTGCACTTTCCGACCGTCCTAGGCGCGGTTGTTCCGACCTACAATGTACCCGGAGTGAGCGGGGCGCTGGATTTCACGCCCGAGGCACTGGCGGGGATTTTCCTTGGAAAAATCACGAAATGGAACGATCCGGCAATCACGGGCGCCAATAAGGGCGTCAATCTGCCGGCAAATGACATCGTGCTGATTCACCGCTCGGATGGCAGCGGGACGACGTATATCTGGACCGACTACCTGTCCAAGGTCAGCGACGAATGGAAGAGCAAGGTCGGCAAGAACACTTCGGTGAACTGGCCCGTGGGACTAGGTGGCAAGGGCAACGAAGGCGTGACCGGACTGATCAAGCAGACGCCCAATTCCATCGGCTACGTGGAGTTGATTTACGCGGCGCAGAACAATATTCCTTACGGTGCCGTGAAGAACTCCTCTGGGAGTTTTGTAAAGGCGGACCTGGCGAGCGTGAGCGCGGCGGCGGCGGGCGCGGCGAAGGACATACCGGAGGATTTCCGGGTTTCCATCACGAACGCGCCGGGAAAGAGCGCGTATCCGATTTCCAGCTTCACGTGGCTGCTGATCCCGCAGAAGTTTCAGGATGCGGGTAAGCGGGACGCCGTGAAGGGCTTCCTGATGTGGATGCTGGCGGACGGCCAGAACTACGCCGAAGCGCTGTCCTATGCGAAGCTCCCGAAGGAAGTGATCGAGAAGGAAAAGAAGGCGATCAACAGCATCCAGTAGCAAGCAGCGAGGAACGTGGCGACAGCAAAGACAACTCTGCCGAACGCGGGCCCGGTGTCGGGCTCGCGTTCTTTTCTATCCCGCTTGCGGGACGGCGACGAAATCGCGCGGCTGACTACGATGGTGTTCGCAGCGACCGTCGTGTTGATTACGCTGCTGCTGGTGTACGAACTCTGGACCGACTCGGCACTGGCGCGAGCGAAATTTGGATTGCACTTTTTAGTGACGCGAGTGTGGGATCCGAACATAGACCAATACGGGGCCCTGCCGTTCATGTATGGAACGCTGGTCACATCGGCGGTGGCCTTGCTCATTGCCGTGCCCCTGGGAATTGGAGCGGCGATTTTCCTTGCGGAGCTGGCGCCGCCTCGGATTTCGGACACACTGCAATTTTTCATAGATCTGCTGGCAGCAGTGCCGAGCGTGATTTACGGGTTGCTGGGTGTGTTCATCATCGTGCCGCTGATGCGGACAGTGATTTTCCCCGCGTTGAACGAGCCATTGGGTTTTATGCCGTTCTTTAAGGGGCCGTCGTACGGCGTGGGATTTTTGACGGCGGGGATCGTTTTGGCAATCATGGTAATCCCGTACATCATTTCGGTATCGCGGGAAGTGCTGCTATCGGTGCCAAGCGACCAGCGGGAAGCAGCACTGGCACTGGGCTCGACGCGCTGGGAATCGACCTGGAAAGTGGTTGTGCCGTTTGCCAAGACGGGCATCCTGGGTTCGGTCTTTCTCGCGCTGGCGCGAGCACTTGGGGAGACGATGGCCGTGACCATGGTGATCGGAAACACCCCGACAATCAGCGCCTCTCTGTTCTCACCGGGAGATTCGATCGCATCGGTGATCGCGAACCAGTTTACGGAAGCTACGGGCGACGTGTATTTGCAGGCCCTGGTGGAATTAGGGCTGGTGCTGTTCCTGATGACGTTTATCCTGAACGGGCTGGCACGCATACTGATAGTCGTGACGACACAAAAAGGTAGCGGGGTGCCCGTCTGATGAGCGCACGGGTCAAGTGGCGGAGGTTTGTCAGTAACTTCATGCTGACTCTGACAGGTCTGTGCGCGCTTGTTTCCGTGAGCGTTCTCTTTCTCATATTGGGTTATTTGGTTTTCAATGGCGGCAAGTCCATCAACTGGGCCTTCTTTACGCAACTCCCCAAGCCGGTAGGGGAAGCAGGCGGAGGAATGGCGAATGCCATCGTGGGAAGCGCGAAATTACTGATGGCCGCGTCCTTGCTCGGGGTACCGATCGGATTTTTCGGGGGAATTTATCTGGCGGAGTTCAGCAGGAGCGCCGTGGCCTCGGTCGTGCGGTACGCGGCGGACCTTCTGAATGGCGTGCCATCCATCGTGATCGGGATTTTTGCTTACAGCATGGTGGTTTTGCCGTTCAAGCATTTTTCGACGCTGGCGGGGGCGTTTGCGCTGGGACTGATGATGATTCCGATCACGCTGCGCAGCACGGAAGAGTTCCTTGGCGGAGTGCCGCGGTATTTGCGGGAAGGCGCGATGGCGCTGGGAGCGAGCAAGTGGAAAACGATTGCGACCGTGGTTGTGCCGGCGGCCTACCGGGGAATCCTGACGGCGATACTGCTGGCGTTGGCGCGGGTGGCGGGGGAGACCGCGCCATTGCTGTTCACGGCGTTCGGGAACCGCTACTGGAGCGAGGGGTGGGGACAGCCGACGGCGTCGCTGCCCGTGGTGATCTTCAATTACGCGGTGTCACCGTACGAGGATTGGCACCGGCAGGCGTGGGCGGCGGGGTTGGTGTTGCTGGGATTAATTCTGATCATCAATATTCTGGCCCGGACGATATTGTCGCGCGGGATAGCGGTGCCGAGGTCATGAACATGCAGGCGTCACCAAAGCCGGGGCTTTCTGTGAATATCGTAAGCAATGTAGGACCAGTGGCGCACGGCGAGAGCGCGCCGCTGCCGATGCGAATGACGATATCGAAAGTCAATTTCTACTACGGCAGCAAGCAGATTCTTTTTGATATCAACATGGGCATCGCCGACAAGAGGTTGACGGCGCTGATCGGCCCATCGGGCTGCGGCAAATCAACGCTGCTGAGGGCGCTGAACCGCATGCACGAGACGGTACACACGTCGCGCCTGGAAGGAGAGATCCAGCTGGATGGGCAGAATATTCTGGCGCAGGACGTAACTACGCTCCGGCGGCGAGTGGGCATGGTGTTCCAGAGGCCCAATCCATTTCCGAAGTCGATTTTCGATAACGTGGCGTACGGCCTGCGGATTAACGGCATAAAAGGCTCGACCTCCGAGATGGTGGAGAAGAGCTTGCGGCGGGCGGCGTTGTGGGAAGAGGTGAAGGATCACCTGCACAAGTCCGCGTACGAGCTTTCCGGCGGGCAACAGCAGAGGCTGTGCATCGCGCGGGCGCTGGCCGTAGAGCCCGAGGTGCTGCTGCTGGATGAGCCGTGTTCGGCGCTGGATCCAATCAGCACGGCGAAGATCGAGGAGTTGCTGGTGGAACTGAAGAACCTGACCACGATCGGGATCGTGACCCACAACATGCAACAGGCGGCACGCGTGAGCGATTTCACCGCATTCCTGCTGACGGGACAGATGATCGAGTTCAGCCCGACGCCGCAACTCTTCACGACGCCAAGCGATCCGCGAACGGAAGCCTACATCACCGGGCGGTTCGGATGAGGAGTTGGGCGATTTTGGTTTTAGCCGCCTTGGGAAGCAGATAAGATACTGATGGGAAGGGCGCAATGGAACGTCACTTTGAAAAGGACTTGAACGAACTGAAAGAGCGGCTGCTGTGGATGGGCAGCCTGGCGGAGCGCGCCGTGCACCAGTCCGTGCACTCGGTGCTGGATACCGACGAACAACTGGCGAAGCGGGTGCTGGACGAAGAAGATGCCATCAATGAGCTGCAGTTGGAAGTTGACGACCGCGTAGTGCAGCTGCTGGCGCTGCACCAATTGATGGCGGCGGACCTGCGGTTTGTGCTGGCGGTTTCA
>Ga0209517_10009134_pt1 | contig 11414 bp, 11 predicted proteins | sample PeaSoiMetSII2010_FD_187695 | JGI IMG/M metagenome (GOLD analysis project Ga0209517, IMG submission 187695) | Peat soil microbial communities from Weissenstadt, Germany - SII-2010 (SPAdes) (version 2) | ecosystem: Environmental > Terrestrial > Soil > Wetlands > Peat | place: Germany...
CGCGATGGTTTCAGGTAGCGCATCGTGCTCTCCATGTCGGAATGGCCGAGCCATTGTTGAACGGTGCGCAGATCGAGCTTCGTTCTATGTGCCCGGTCTTGGCTGCCTATTTATTAACTCGCTAAGGAAGTTGTGAGCCTTTCCCTTCACTCTCTGCCAACTTCTGTTGTAACTGGTCGTAATATTCTTCACATCGGGCGAGTTTCTTCGCATCAAGAATCTGGTCCCCAGTGTCAATGCGAAGCATTCCACCAGTTGGCGAAAAGATGTGAGTTCCCGCAACTTCCCAGTATGTCCCATCCGGCTTCCGAACTATGCTCCATGAATCTGACTCGCCCTCCATCCGGCCCGTTATCTTCCAGAGTCCCGGACAACCCCGCAATTCTCCGCCGCTGATAATTAGGTAACGACGCCTCGATTCGTGCGACGGACCATTTTCGTGACGGGCGATAGTACGTGGACAGCGATAAAGAGTGTTGAACATGAAAAGCCCCCTGGCCGAAAGACTCCATTTCCGCCCTTTGTTTGTCCAGGCAACGCGATCGGGCAAGCGGAAAAATGGCTGACGATGACGTGCGTAACTGTAGCGGCTCGTTAGACCGGCGGTAGAATTCAGGCATGCGAAAGAACGCCGTGATCCTCGCGACGTTGGTGCTTCTGGTAGTCGATGGCGGGTTGGAACTGTAGGTCGAGGCCGATCAGGATGATGCATTCTGGAGTTCGATCAGCAATGCTCCAAGGAAACATTACGCGTTGGGCCTTTGCGTCGTTGTTGTTCGCGTTGACCACTGCCGCCGCTCAGAAATGTCCGTCTCCCACACTTTGGGACTTTAACGATCGCCAGGTCGCAAGCAGGGAATACAATCTTTGGCTCGAAGTGGACCGTATTGCGCGGATGCCAGACCCGCTGCGGGCCACCCAGATTCCCCACGTTTATCGTGATATTTTCGCTGATCTTCACAAACGTTGGTATGCACTGGATAACTGGATGATTCTTTCCGTCCGGCTCGATGGGTATCGCAAGAGCAAGACCCCGCAGGAATGGATAAAAGTGGGGATCCAACCGGGATATCCGAATATGTTTTCTCAGGGCATCGCCCTCGCGTTGTTCATTGGTTATCCGCAGCAGACGCAGCCTCTGATTTTGCAGGACCTGCGAAGCGCGGATCCGGAAGCTATTTCCCGCGGTATCTATGTGGCCGGAGAAATGCAAGAGTCTGCTTTTCCTGAATTGTTTGACGACTTGAAGAGAATCTCGTTCTCCGATGAACCCTGTGCGGATGAAGCTCTCAGGAGCTTGCTAAGTTATTCTGTGAATTTCCGATTTCCAGTTCTTGGAAAAAGCGTGGAACCAAGCAGCAGGGCTCTTGACCTTGTTCCACTGCTTGTTCCGCGATTCCAGAAGCAGCCACAGCGGTATGCCTGGGCGCTGAGAGATCTATTGCGTTTCGCCCCAGCGCCGAAAGCCTTACTTGCCGACCTCGATTCGAGTGACGCCAACCTTCGACGGAATGCTCTCTTTGCATTGGCAGATAACAGGGAACCCATTCCCCCCCGGTACGTTCTCGCACTAGCCGCGGACCGTGACCCGAAGATGCGGGAGTGGAGCATTGGGTTAGGATTTGAAAAGCGGCGTTCGGATTTCAGCCAGCTCAAACCCACACTTGCCAAGCTGATGTACGACCCAGAGTTTAACGTTCGGTTGGCAGCTACGAAAACTTTCGCCGCGCTAGGGGACCCGATGTGCGCATCTTCACTTCTCGGGCTGCTCAAAGAGACCTATCGAACGGGGAATGGCGAATTCTTTACACTCGCCATGTCAGCGGACGCCGTGGCTCATCAGAAATTCGGGTTTGACTCGGGCACAGAGCGCGTGCCAATGCAAAATGAGAGGAACGAAGCGGCGCTAAAGCGATATGCAGATTGGGTGCGCTTGAAGGAACACTGAAAACCACGACGCGAACTGGGGTGGGACTGCTCCACGGCGGTAAAGGTGCATTTTTCTTGAACTCTAACGGGCGCGGCTGCGCAGCGTACCAGCGAGTTTTGAGATGCTAACTGTGTGCCTCCTGCTATGATCGTTGCTCCTTGCCGGTTCTCCTTATCGTTAGCTCAGTTATGTTGTAAGTTTCGATTTGCCCTACGCCCGCTTTGCAGCACCCATGACATACGGTCAGCACATAAGCGGAAAGACAACATAATACGGCTTATGTTCCTAATAACATAAGCCTTAGACATACGCCTCGCTCTTGCCAGCGCGTGAGGCGATGGTGGCGATGGTGTAGGCAGGTTCTCCGAGTTCCAAGAGTGATTTGAAACCCAGAGCTTCCTCAAGCGGGTGGATGTCTTCGCGTTGCAGATTCTCAACGCACTGGGCTTCGATTGCCTCGGCATCGGTTAGCTTGCCCGCCAAGCACCTGGGTGCTCTTCACAGATCCATTGCTAGCGACGACCACAATCAGTCTAACCGTTCCACCTAGACCCATCCGTCGCGCGATTTCCGGATAGATAGGGGCCACTTTCGTTTTCACTTTGCGCGTGATCGCAGGTTGCTGTCCGAAGGCCGGTGAAGAATTCCCAGCAAGGATCATCGTTAGCAGCGCCGTTAGCACTATTCCGACCCAGTGTCGCTTCCATTGAGAAGACACAAGTGCTCCTTCACAGGCAAGAACGTTGCTACCACGCCCAAAAGCGCGGCTGCTTCTTGATCGGATCATCGGAATCGATTCATCTACCCTTAGTACCGCTCCAACCTCGAACTTGTACCGGGTCCAAGTAACTTCAGGCAAACTTCTGTAATGCGGAAAATCGGCTTGGCGGCTTTTTCCTCCACGTGCTTGACCCTAGTCGTTTGGGGTAGCCACCGGCACCATGAAATCTCAACCAGCTACTTTCTGTTGGTGGATTGACACGATATCGACCAACAGTATGAATGGTCCGTGGCCCGGTGGACCTGCGGTTGCATAAGCCGCGTTCACAGAGGTCCACAAGACGTTGGTTAAAACAATTCTGCGGACCAGACTGAGTGCTTTGCGGGAGGACTTAGACGAATCCAAATCCAGCCAGGCTGACGGGATTAGCCCGTTGTGTTACATCTCGAAACTGAGCGTAAGTCTAAACCAGCTACAGCCTTCAGGTTATCCGAAGGAGGCAGAGCTGCATCTGTTTTCGGTCGCGGAGACACTCTCGATGCTTGAAGCTCACCAGAATGCAGGTTCCCGATCCTCATCGCGACGCCCACCACTTGTCCGATCACTTCGGCGTCTTGGGGATGTTTGAGAACTCGCACCGGCGTTGGAGAAAGAGGGTGCGGTTGCAAGACCAGCGAGTTGAGTCGCAAAGAGCACCAACAGCAAGTGAACCCCTCGCGCGTCTCCACAAAGTAAATCGGCCGCTCGCACTCTGATCGCCATGGGTGTTCCACTACCACCCTCTTCGATTCATCCACCTGAACAAAGGTTCCCGGCTGCAGAATCGGGTACATGGTGAAGTCTTGGCTGCCAATGAAACCGTAGGTGTAGTCCTGGGAAGCCAAATGGCCCAGCAAAGAGAATGGGACTGTGCCCCACTGCTGGACCATGCGGCCGAGGTCAGAGGTCTCGCGCAAATCGAAGCCTGGATCCATCTTGACGGGCATTTTGCAGACCCCTGGATCGCTCTCTAACGTGACCAGGTGTGAGTTGGCTGGCCGCGACGCGTCCCAATCGGCGCTTGTCCCGTCCGGGTCTATCCCATAAAGCTGAAACAGTTCCCCCACCGGTTTGTGATAGATGGCCGCCAAGCAATAGAAGCGGAATACGCTGGGAACAACTCCTTTTGTTTCTATATCGGAGAGTCTGCTCGGGGGGATCAGGTATTCCTCGTTGCCGTGTCGTCGCAAGATAATCGTGCTGGCGTTCTCGACTTCCCTCATGGTGAGGCCTAGGGAGTCGCGAATCTTGCGTAAAGCCATCCCAGCGCACAACATTTATGCTCCTCGCGCGTCGGGAACAGTTTCCGTGAGGCTGCCCCCCAAAAGTGGTGGTATGGAGGGGTAATAGCTAACATGAACCACCATCGCCGTCAAGCGGAGGTGCTTCAGCGATCAAGTCTGCACAGTCCTGTGGGGCACGACGGTCTAGCGCACCTCCCAGCACGGCCGGATGATCCTGCGCAGGCACACTAAACCGACCCTGCTCTATTACTAAATACCGCTCAAACGCGTGATTTGTACCACCCGAGACCGAGAAATCGCAGGTCCTCTTCAATGGTGGAACGCGCGGGAGCCAAGGCCACGCATTAGGGAAACTTCCGTTGCCGCCAGGAAAGCGATCTGATCAGATTCAGTTTTCAGGTTTGAAGGTAAACTCGACCACTCCACTGCGTTCTTCCGGGCCAGCTTCGAATTTCCAACTCTTAACCGCGTCTTGGGCGGCCGCCACCAGCAATGGGTGCCCGCCAAGTGCCTCAGTACTCTTCAAAGGCCACAGCTTCGGCTTCGGTTTCTCGGACCTGTTTGGTAGTTAGGGCGCGGCGCTCACCCCGGTGTAAAAGTTCGTGACCGATCTCGTGTGCCAGCGTGGAAAATTCCTCGGCGGGCTGCATCCCGGAAAGCAGCGTGATTTTTCCGCCATACGACAGGCCCTTGGCTGGTCCGATCTTGTCGGAGTAGTTCAGCGTGATGCCTTGGGCTTCCACGAACTTCACCAGACGTTCGCGGTAGCCGCTGACATCGCCCTGTACTTCGGTCAAGGTTGGAAGGTCTTTCCCGTCCGTTTGACTGATATCGAAGACATACACGGCCCGGAAACCGTACAACGTGGGCTGGATCTCCTTGGCATCCTCGTTCGGTTCCGCATTCTCGTTTTTCCTGTGCTTGTTGCCGACCATGGGAGCGAGGATGAAAATGCCTTTTTCACCACGCCGGACGAAGCGGCCAAGCGAGTTCCAAGTGCGGAGTCCTGCAACGTTGGTGGCATCGGGTTTTTGCCTCGCAATCAACATGATGTTGCCAAAGCTGTAGTTGCGAAACTTGGCCATCGCCCCGAGGTATGCGGTGAGGACTTCACTGTGGCCGGACTCCAACGCTGCTACGAGGAAATCCACGGCCTCTTTGGTTTTCTGGTTGACTTCTTCTAATTCATGTTTTTTCCCTTCTGCCGGTGTCGGCTTGTTTTTTCTTTCACTTGAGCGGCAGCGAGAAAAAACAAGCCGACACGGGCGAAGGGAGAGAACGGAGGCCTCGGAGGGTGGCAGGGCGTGGGGGAAAGCGCGGTTCGTGACAAACCGCTGTGGGTCTATGGTTTGGCGCGAAGCCGGCGCAGTCCGAAACGCGCCGTCCGAGCCGCGGCTGAGCGGCGTCCACCCGGAGGAGGGCGAAGTGGGAAAAGCCGGCGTAGCCCTCCGTTTGGGCTTGCTAGAGTGGTTGACTATGGGCGGTCCTGCAGGAGAAGAGCAATGTTTGGGCGTGGTGAAGGGTGATGCGCGGGTGCCGTGAGGGGGATCATAGGTTGCCAGGAGTCCTGAAAAACAGCGAATCGTCGCACGCCGCTTCCCCATTAAGAACCCGAAATCAGGACAGATCGTTGCTAACCCATTGTGATAAACCGTTGGCCAGCTTTGCGAGTTCAGGGAAGATAAGCAAAGACGCATGTACGGTATCGGGTGTCACCGGATCGACGCTCGTCGGATGGCCAGCGTCATTTCGGGCAACCAATTCAGCCGACTCGCACCCGCCAGTAAATTCCCGGTGAGACCTACTGCGGTGGTGGGATCAATGACGCAACGTGCATTCGAAGTTAGGGGGCAACGATCTGTGCAGAAACAGGATCTTGAATTCTGTGCCCAATGTGCGCAGACTGCCTCGGTTCGTGGAAGGGATGGCCACATCGAAACGTGATTCCGTCACTGCCGCAACTCCGCGGTGGCGCGTGCCAGGTGTGCGGCTCGCACGCGGGCGTTCGGAATCAGATCGGAGTTCAACACGGGGTTGCCTGGCTACTGGCTGCTTGTGGTTGCCGAGAACCCGAACAAATGGGGTCCGCCATACCTTGCCATAGGCGAATGTCCCCTGTGCGGCCATGAAACGGTTGTTAGTGAGATGCAATACCCCAGTGGCGAGCGTGAAGTGAAACACAACTGTCAATAGTGTGGAGTTCAGAGCGCTGGAGGATGATCGGCGCTCGCGCGGTCGGAAGAACGTTGGCGTCGGCGACAATGCGTGTCGATTTGAGGCAAATCTCGGCAGGCAGATTTGTACTACCTTGCTTGGCTCCATTATGGCTCCAATAAGAAGGGCAAAAACAGGCAGGAATTCCGGGCTATGCCTTGCAGAATCAACAGATAGCTTTGGGTGACTACAGCCCTGAAAAGGCTGGCGTCGGCGGTTCAACTCCGTCCCTGGCCACCATATTTTCAATCAATTGAGGGAATTTCATCAACTAACACATCTAACACATCAATGCGATGGCCGGTTTTCGGTAGGCTGGTGGGCGGCCGCAAGTTTCCGTGCAGGTATCGGAAGCACTATCAGAAAGAGGAAGACGAGGGAGGAGACGAGGCACGTAGGCCATTTACCGGGCCTCGGTTGCACATGCGAACCCGTTGCGTAAATCGCGCATCCACAGCGGCGCACACTGAACACAAATGAATTCCGGACATTCTCTAGCGAGTTGAGAAGCTGTAGATCGTGACCGTGTGATAGCGCTCGCCCGGCTTCAACTCCGTGCTTGGGAAATCGGGATGATTCGGAGAGTCCGGGAAGTGCTGCGTCTCCAGGCACAACGCGGCGTGCAACACGTCCGGGGTTCCACCCTTGCCTTTGATCGATCCATCCAGGAAATTACCGCTGTAGAACTGGATTCCCGGCTGATCCGTCAACACTTTCAGAACCCGCCCGCTGCTCGGATCATAGACTTCCGCCGCTTCCGCCAATTGTCCGCTCTTGCTATCCAGCACCCAGTTGTGGTCATAGCCTCGCCCCAGGTGGAGTTGCGTATCGTCGGAGTTGATCCGCGCTCCCACCGCAGTCGGCTTGCGAAAATCAAAAGGAGTCGACTCCACCGCCTTCCACTGACCTGTCGGAATCAGCCCCGCGTCCACCGGTGTGAAGCGGGACGCATGCAGAGTGAGTTCATGTTTCAAAATGTCACCCTGCCCGGCAAGATTGAAATACGAGTGATTGGTCAAATTGACCACGGTGGTTTTGTCGGTCGTGGCCGAATACTCAATCCGCAGGTCGCCTTTCACCAGTGTGTACCGCACCGTGGCCGTCAGATTGCCCGGAAATCCCGCCTCGCCGTCTTTGCTCCGATAGCGCAGTTCCACTCCGTTCACGACCGGTTTCGCTTTCCACACAATGTTGTTGAAGCCATGCGGTCCGCCGTGCAGAGTGTTCTCGCCATTGTTCTTGGGCAGGGAGTATTTCTGTCCATCGAGCGTAAAGCTGCCGTGCGCGATTCGATTCGCATAGCGGCCAATGATCGCGCCGAAGTACGCGTCGGACAGGCCGTTGAAGTTGGCGACATAGCCGTCGACATCGTCGAATCCAAGCACCACATCCGCCGACTTGCCGTTGCGGTCTGGAGTTTTTAGCGAAACTACGATCCCGCCATAGGTTGCGATTCGAGCTTCATAGGCGCCGTCGCTCAGCGTATAAATTTCTACCGGAGTTCCAGCCGGCAGCTTTCCAAATGGCTGACTTGTCACCTTCGTCTTAGCCTCCGCAGTCATGCCAACCGCCGCTAACAATACTGCGCCAATCGCGATTCTCTTCGCGGCTTCCCGAACTCTCATCGCTGCTCCTCGCTTCTGCCTATCTCTATTCCACTGCTGGGTGTGCCGCAGTCTCTGCCACGGCGATCAAGGTTGGCAACACATCGCCCAAGCCGTTGGCGTTCTTCTGGCCCAAACTGAAATACAGCTCGCTATACAAAGGATACAGGTCCTCGTAAGTACGCTGCGCCGAGCTATCGGGCGTAAACGTCTTGTGCCCTGGGCAAATCTTGTCCTGCGCTTCTTCAATGGTTTTGAAAGTGCCCGCAGCAAGGAAGGCAAAAATTGCCGACCCGAGACTGACCACGCTTTTGTTCGGAACCAGCACCGGACGCCCCAGCACGTTGGCATAGACCTGGTTCAGTGCATCGTTCTTCTGTGGAATGCCCCCAGCGTTGATCACACGCTGGATCGTCACGCCATGCCCTGCCATTCGGTCGAGGATTACGCGCGTGTGAAAAGCAGTCCCTTCGATCGCCGCGAAGAGTTCATCCTGGGCCGTGCTCTGCAGGTTCCATCCCAGCGTCACGCCGCGCAGGTTAGGATTCACCAGCACGGTGCGGTCACCGTTGTCCCACGTCATGCGGAGCAGACCGGTCTGCCCGGCGCGATAGTTCTCCAGTCCCTGGCTTAGGATCTGCACATCGGTGCCGGCACGGGAAGCGATGGCATTGAATATGTCTCCTACGGCGGACAGCCCCGCCTCGATTCCTGTGTGCTGCGGATGCACACTACCCTGAACCACGCCGCAAACGCCGGGCACCAGGTTCACTGAGGGTGTGATCCCAATAATGCAGGTCGATGTGCCGACGACGTTTACGATGTCGTTGGTTCGGCACCCCGCTCCGATCGCGTCCCAATGCGCGTCGAAGGCTCCTACTGGAATCGGAATACCTGCTTTAAGTCCGAGTTGCTCCGCCCAAAACGCTGAGAGCGTTCCTGCGACTTGATCCGACGTTGCGTATTCGCCGTCGAGTTTCTCGCGGACTCCCTTCAACAGGGGATCAACCTCCACCAATAAACTCTCAGGCGGAAGGCCGCCCAGTTGCCGTGCCGCTGCCTCCGCCACAGCAGATGGCGTTGCGCCCATTCGGAGTCATTTCGACGAAATTGCTGCAGAACGCCTTCAGCAGTTCGCGCGGCTGCTGCACGATCCATCCCGGCCGCGCGATGTTGCACGGATCGTGCTACGTAACCGTCTCGGTAATGGTGTCGGCCTTGAGTTTCAGCCGTCCCTGCTTCCACGCCTGGTGCGTATACTCCATGATGTTCAGGACCGGGATGCTCGAACGCCCGCCACAGAACGCTGGATAGAAATACTTGGCCACCCGCGAAGCATGGCCGCACTCGCCCATCAGGAGCTTCTTCACCTCATCCTCCGCGAAAAGGGACACGCCCATGGCTATGATTTGTCGGCCAACCTCGTCAACTACGCTTTCACCGACTCCGAGATCGAACGGGCGGCGCTCTACCGAGTGCTTCGCCGGTTGGAACGCTTCGCCTACGTCAAGTCGGGATGGAAGATCGCCGCCAACGGACCGGCCCGCCGTGTCTACTCGCTGACCCCCAAGGGCGAAGCCCATCTGCGGGAGTGGGCGACCGTGCTCGACAAAGTCGCAACCTCCATGACGCGCTATGTGAAGCGCGTCACCGAACTCGAAGGCCACGCTCACTAGGCGCTGGTTTCGTATCCGGGTATCGCTTCCGCGATCCCATAAGCTTCTTCAAAATCAGACACCCCTTTAGGGGCTGGGCACCGGGATACCGGCTTTCTCTGCAGCCTGTGTTCATGTCCTAATACCCATCGCGCTCGCACCAGACCCTGCCCGTAAACCACACCCATCCGAGCCTCCTCCCTTTGCCCGCTCTTCGCGCGAAGACGACCCGCTCTACCTAATGAAAGTGGCGGCACGGACGATAGGGTCTCAGTAGGGAGATCGAACAGGACTTCCCGCGCCATGAAACCACACCCACGGCCCACAGGAAATCCCCCACCTGGAAAGGAACGGCAGGGATGAGCGACAGCGACATCGTGCAAGATTTTCTCGCCGAAAGCCGGGAGAACCTGGATCGGCTGGACCGGGAACTGGTCGGCCTGGAAAAACATCCCCACGATCGTGACACGCTGGCAAGCGTGTTTCGTACCATTCACACCATCAAGGGCACCTGCGGATTTCTGGGTTTTAACAAGTTGGAAAAGGTTACCCACGTTGGCGAGAGCCTGCTGACGCTACTGCGCGACGGACAACTCACGCTCAACCCGGAACATACCACGGCGTTGCTGAGCATGGTGGATGCGGTCCGCCAGATGCTCAAGGAAATTCAAGCGACGGGACAGGATGGCGAGAACGATTATCCAGAGGTACGGGAAACCCTGACGCGGCTGCAGCAAGCCGGGAGTGGAAGCCAACCGGCCGGAACGGCGGAATCGGCAACGCCCCCGGCGGGTCAGACCCTGGCACCGGCACCGGGAAAAGAGATCACTGCAACAAGTTCGGGAAATGTGGATGTGTCCCCAGCCCCGGTACCAGACCCGATAGCGAAGAAGCCCGCTCGAAAGAAGACACCCAAGGTGGCCAAGCTCGCGCCGACCGAGGCGGTGACCGCCGAAATACCGATGGCGGAAACAACGATGGCCGAAACAGGTATCGGCGAAGCAACGGTCGGCGCCCGGCCGGCGGTACCCGGCCCAGTGCAGGCCAATGACAATGACAACGGCAAAGACAAACACAAGGCGGTGGCTATGCCCGACGACGTTCCCGCAACCCAGCAAACCCCCGAAACACGCCCTCACGACACCGCGGCCGAGACCATCCGTGTCGGGATCAACGTCTTGGATAAGCTCATGACCCTGGTCGGGGAGTTGGTGCTGGCGCGCAACCGGCTGTTGCAAATCGCAAATTCGGCGGAAGACACCAACCTGCAGGCCGTCTCGCAGCGCATGAACCTGATCGCCACCGAACTGCAAGAAGAGGTCATGAAGACCCGGCTGCAGCCCATTGGAAACATCTGGGGCCAGTTTCCCCGGACGGTGCGCGACGTGGCGCTCGGTTGCGGCAAGGAAGTGAACATCGAGATGGAGGGCAAAGAGACCGAGCTCGACAAAACCATCATCGAGGCGATTAAGGACCCGCTCACCCACCTGGTACGCAACTCCGTCGACCATGGCATCGAACTTCCCGCCGTCCGCGTGAAGGCGGGCAAGGATCGAGCCGGACGCCTGATTCTGCGCGCGTTTCATGAAGGAGGGCAGGTCAATATCGAGATCACCGACGATGGCGCCGGATTAAACCTGGAGCGCATCCGGCAAAAGGCGGTGGAGCGCGGAATGGTCACCGCCGAACAATCGGCACACATGACGGAGCGGGAGATTTTCAAGATGATTTTTCTTCCCGGATTCTCCACCGCGGAAAAGGTGACCAAGGTGTCAGGCCGCGGCGTCGGCATGGATGTGGTGAAGACGAACGTGGAGAGAATTGGCGGCAGCGTCGACGTTCAATCCGCCGCCGGCCGGGGCACCACGGTTCGAGTGAAGATTCCGTTGACTTTGGCCATTATCCCGGCGTTGGTGGTAACCAGCGGCGGCGATCGCTATGCCATTCCCCAGGTGAGCTTGCTCGAATTGGTGCGGATCGAGGCGGAAGAGGTCGCGAAGAGCATCG
>Ga0209517_10009136_pt1 | contig 11413 bp, 10 predicted proteins | sample PeaSoiMetSII2010_FD_187695 | JGI IMG/M metagenome (GOLD analysis project Ga0209517, IMG submission 187695) | Peat soil microbial communities from Weissenstadt, Germany - SII-2010 (SPAdes) (version 2) | ecosystem: Environmental > Terrestrial > Soil > Wetlands > Peat | place: Germany...
GGGGGCTAACCCTCTCACATTAGGACGAGGTAAGTCATTATAAAGATCGAAGTGAAACATCTTGGCGGATCGCTGGAAATGAAATTACTGGGATTTGACCTTCCTATTGGACCGTCGGGCCATGCAAAGTGTCCAATTTGTCGAATGAAAGAGTACGACACTATAGCGCGCCTGAAACAGCATTTGCTATGGAGACATAGTAAGGTCATCAATCTTGTTGCAAACATCTCTGGCGCCTCGAAGCAAGTTTGAGGATCGCCGGTATGTTTCATGCCGTTATGTGAATCACCCTACCGCGAGTATAGCGGGGCTGCCAATCCGTTTGCGGCAGCGTCAAACGCTAAATGCCTGAGCAACTGAAGCATTTCGGACTGACTACGCTCCGCCGATGCCTATTATGTTAGGTTGGGTGAGGTTCCGCGTCGGCAGGGGCACCACAGTATATGACGTACGACATACTTCTTTGTGGACGTGGCAATCGATGTATTCCAGCGGAAATTGTGCCGTAATGATTAGTACTGACGTGCAACATGAAGATACTAGTACCGTAGAGGCTCGCCAACATGGGCATCTCAAGGATACTGGTCATCGATGATGATGAAAACGTCCGTGAGACCATGTCATGTATCCTAAAGGAACAAGGGTATCATGTGGACACCGCCGAGACCGGAAAGCAAGCCATCGAAAAATCAGAAACAACCTACTATAATGCGGCTCTGATCGATATTCGTCTGCCTGACATGGAAGGGACAACGCTTCTTAACCTTCTAAAGAAATCGACGCCGAAGTTGATCATGATTATAATTACTGGTTACCCTTCGCTTGAGAACGCTGTGAAAGCGGTCAATGATGGCGCTGACGGCTACGTGATCAAACCCATTAATCATGAAGACGTACTAGCCAAAATAGCGAAGCTGATAAGGAAACAAGAAGAAGACGCTGAATACGGCGAGACCAAAGTTGCGGAGTACATCGAGACACGTCTCAAACAGTTCGCCATGCAACCAAAGTCCGTAGAGCCCAAACCCGAAGAATCAGAAGAGTAACATCGACTTCGGACTTCGGAGTCAGCAATGCTTCAAATCACTCGTTGCACCCTAAATGCTGGAACGGTTGATTCAGCATGGTTTCTTTCGGTTTCTATGCGGACATGGATGGAATGACTTTCGATGAACTCAAAGAGACGTCTCTTGAAGCTGAACGGTTGGGCTATGATTCATTTTGGTTGCTTGATCATCTTCATTCGTTTCCAGCACCTGACCGACAGCCAATTCTAGAGTCTTGGACAACATTATCCGCTTTAACGATGGCCACCAAAAAAATTCGGATTGGAATCCTGGTAACGAACATACAGAACCGATTGCCATCGCTTCTCGCTAAGATGGCTGCTACGGTCGACGTAATAAGTAATGGGAGACTCGAAATGGGAGTAGGAGCAGGAGGAACCGGCAGATCGAGTATTCATCAGAAATCAGGATATTTACCGGAGTACCAGGCTTACGGGACCCCGTTTTCCGAGAAAGCATCTATCAGAATACGAAGGCTGGACGAAGCAGTTCAGATCATGAAATTGATGTGGACGAAGGAACGTGCAACTTTCAACGGAAAATACTACGCTGTAAAGGACGCGATCTGCAACCCACACCCCATACAAAAACCACACCCTCCAATCTGGATAGCCGGTCAGGGCGAAAAATACCTACTGAGTGTAGCAGCGAAATACGCTGACGCAGTGAATTTACACTGGAACCTTACCCCTGACGGTTTCGAACGTAAACTAAACGTCCTAAGACAGCATTGCAAACGCTACGGCACAGACTATTCACACATAACTAAGTCGCTTGCTGCAGGTGTGCTATTGGCCGACAATGGTCGAGAATTCTCAGACTTGAAAGAAAATTTAGTTGAGCGTTATCGTGCATTCGATGGGTTTACGCCGTACGCACTACAGGAGAGTGGAATTACAGGCACACCAGAGCAATGCAAATCCAAGATAGCATCTTTCATCAAATCCGGGGTACAATACTTCATACTTAACTTCACAGCAATTGAACAAGCCAGAATGTTTGCGAGAACGATAATTCCTCATTTCAGAGAATAATCCTTAGCCTTCCATATTTCGTACAATTATCTCGACACATATCATCCTATTTTTTACATCCTTCAGCAGTTCTGGGTCGTAGCCTTGTCGAACGTGTTCGAAACCCTTGCGAAACCGCTACGCGACGCTCTGTCAGAGCACGGTTTCACCACACCGTCCGAACCCCAACTTCGCGCGATCCCGTTGATACTGGCTGGAAAGAATGTGCTTCTGATCTCGCCAACGGCATCCGGGAAAACCGAAGCGGCAGTGCTTCCCATTCTGAGCATGTTCATGGTTGATCGCGGAGAAGATCGGGGTATAAAGATCCTATACATCACGCCCCTCCGAGCTCTGAATAGAGACATGATGGATCGGTTCGAATGGTGGGGTAAGAGACTCGATATAAGAATCGCAGTAAGGCACGGAGATACAGAGACGAAGGAACGAGCCGCTCAGGCAAAGAACCCGCCTGACATGCTTATCATCACCCCGGAAACGCTGCAAGCAGTTCTCACTGGGCGCGTGATGAAGCAGCATCTTCGCGCGGTCAAGTATGTGATAGTGGACGAAGTTCACGAACTCGCCGAGGACAAACGAGGAAGTCAACTAGCATTAGCCTTGGAAAGATTAAGATGGATGACTATGCGTGATTTCCAGATCATAGGACTATCGGCAACTATAGGAACCCCTGAAAAAGTTGCCAGGTTCTTAGTCGGAACCACACGAGAAGTCACTACGATCCAGGTTCCGGTCGGAAGAGAAATACGTATTCAAGTTATCAACCCAACTCCCACACCGCGAGACGCGGAATTGGCTGCACAACTTTACACGCATCCTGAAGTTGCAGCTCGATTACGCTTCATGAGAAGTATCATTGAGAAACATCAATCAGTTTTATTGTTCACCAACACCCGAGCCGTCGCAGAAATTCTCGCGAGCAGAATGAAAGTATGGGATATTGATTTCCCAATATCCATACATCACGGGTCCCTCGCAAAACCGTCCAGAATCAATGCGGAGAGGGGACTGAAGAGTGGAGAATTAAGAGGGCTAGTTGCCACATCCTCTCTTGAGCTTGGTATTGACGTCGGAAGCGTTGACTTCGTAATCCAATACATGAGCCCACGTCAAGTAACCCGGTTGATCCAACGTATCGGGAGAAGCGGACACAGGATCGGGAGACTCGCAGACGGCATTATTGTTACGTTGGACTCAGATGATACATTGGAAGCCACCGTGATTGCGCGGCGTGCGCTAGATGAAAATCTGGAACCCGTAACGATACCGGAACAACCACTCGACGTATTGGCACACCAGATAGTAGGGCTGCTAATACAGAAAGGAAGATGGTACGTCAACGAAATTATGGAGCTAGTAAAGAACGCGTACCCGTATCGTGACCTCAACGAACGCGATCTGGTGAGCGTGATCAATTACCTGCACACTCGTTACCCAAGACTAGCTTGGTATTCCGAACAGGATACTGTTCTCCTTCGGCCTCGCAGGTTGAAAGCCCTATTTTCGTACTACTTCGGAAAATTATCGATGATACCGGACGAGAAACAATATTTGATCATCGATCAAAACAAAGACGAAGCTGTCGGAGTCTTAGACGAAGCATTCGTAGCCGAATACGCAGAACCTGGAAGAAAATTCATCGTGCGCGGCAGCCCGTGGCAAATGACGAGTATCCGGAGCGATAGAATCTACGTCAAATCGATCAAGGACCCAACCGGCTCGATTCCGAGTTGGGTTGGAGAAGAAATACCCGTCCCGTTCGAAATCGGACAAGAGGTTGGAGCAATTCGAAGACGCGTCCAAGAAGGACTCGAGTCTGGAGAGGACGAAAACGCGATTGTGGCCGGATTTTGCCGAGATTACCCTGTTGACTCGGAAACAATGAAACGGGCTATCAGCGAAACAGTCGAACAATCAAGCCGCGGCTTCATAGTGCCCACCGATCGACGCATCACGCTTGAGGACTGGGACGACTACGTTATAATTAACGCCCATCTGGGATTACTGGTAAACCGAACTCTTGCTCGATTGATCGGAAACACCCTATCCGAAGACCTAGGCGTAACGATCGGAGTACAACAAGACGCCTACAGGATAATGGTTCAAACTTCACACGGAGCGAGCGCTGCAAAAGTCGCTGAGGTCATTCTAGGATTAGCAAAGGTCGACATAGGCAACATGGTTCTTGAGTCATCAAAGAAGACTGGACTCTTTAAACGTCGACTTGTCCACGTTGCACGACGATTCGGAGCGATAACAAAATACGCCAACTTTGAAAGCGTCAACCTACGCCAACTGATGCGAAGCTTCGAAGGAACGGTAATCATGGACGAAGCCTTCAAAGAAACTCTCGAAAAAGATCTTGACGTAACGAATACTGCTAAGGTTCTGCAAGAACTCAATCATTCGATCGAACTGGTTACCGCACCCACCTCAACACATCCGAGTCCAATTGCTTCAATCGGAATTGAAAGAATAAGCCGAAAGAGCGATTTAATTCCATCCGAAAAAATGAAACGTATCCTACTAGAATCTACAAAAGCTAGACTTCTAAACGAATCAAGAACCCTCACCTGCCCTCGATGTTTCGCTTTCGCTGAAATAATACGCATCAAAGATATGCCGGAAAAATTCAACTGCCCTAAATGTCACCTGGGAAAACTTGGGATAACTACTGAAACCCCAGACGCAATTCAAAGAATAAGCAAAAAGAAAGCGAGACATCTTTCGGAGCGAGAAGACCGTCTCATAAAGGAGATCAAAGACTCGTCTCTCCTCCTGAAGAAATACGGCAAACCTGCAGCATATATCTTCGCTGGCAGAAGGATGACTACAGCGGACGCGAAATCAGTGCTGCGCCGGACTCATCGCATTTCCGATCGCCTCTTCGAAGCCATCATGGAACAGGAGAAGAAGGTTCTCAGACGACGATTCTGGTAAGAGAACGCGTGCAGGCACAATGGCGATAAGTTGCAGACGTAGTTAGTTTCTGGGCTATGACGAAAGCTGGTATTGGAGAACGCCGCGTGATCGCAGAAACCAGATCCGAGCCCTCTTAATTGAATTGTGCTGATGATCATCTTTTAATAAATCGAGCCAACAGGTCTTCTTACGTAATTTTGGAGGAAAATGAGCAAATGTCCGTAACGCAACCCAAACGTCGAACAATGAATTATGTGCTCGGTGCAGTATTGATCATTATGATCGTAGCGGGATTGGGATACTACTTCGCAACTCAATCCCAAACAGCAACAACTAGTTCAATGATGACCTCTTCCTCTACGGGCAACAAAGACACGTTAATAATAGGAACAACCGACTCAGTTGCGACAACACTGGATCCGGCCAACGCTTATGACCTCTTTGGCGCAACAATCATCCAAAACCTCGGTGCACCTTTGTACGATCTTAGGCCCGGAGGTACTGATTTTGTGCCAGCACTTGCCACAAATTACACTGTGAGTCCAGACGGCTTTACGTGGACTTTCAACCTGCGGCAAGGAGTAATGTTCAGCGACGGTACTCCGTTCAACGCGACCGCTGTTAAGTACTCATTCGATCGCGGAATCGCTCTCAACGACCCAACGGGACCTTTCGTCGGGGTAGGATACGGTACGATCATCAACAGAACCGAAGTCACAGGACCATACCAAGTCGTCTTTCACCTGAATGTTCCATTCGCACCTTTCCTAGCCTTGATGCCTTTCTCGGCATCTTACATAGTTAATCCCAACTACGCTCCGTTCAATTCTGAGGTCAACTATACTGCCGGTGATCCCCGGCACAGCACACCCATGGATCTAGGACCATACATACTCTCTGAATGGAATAGAGTTGGTGGAAAGGACGTCGAAATGCGCCTCGATGCAAATCCGAACTACTGGAATTCCAGTGGTGGATACCCGAAAACACAGCACATCATAATCAAATTCTACAGTGACTCAACTACGCTGGCGTTAGCAGTGCAAAACGGAGAGGTCGACTTAGCTTACAGACAACTACGACCAACTGACATTATCCATATGGAATCCATTCCAAGCCTCAAGGTATGGAAGGGCGCTGGGTCGTTCATCCAGTATCTGGTCATGCAAGAAAACATCAAGCCGTTCGATAATCCACTCGTGAGACGCGCCGTAGCCGCAGCTATCAACAGAACTGCAATCGTCTCTACCGTCTTCCAAGGTCAAGCGCAACCTCTATACAGCATAGTGCCGATCGGAATGATGAGTCATCAGGACGTCTTCAAACTCTATGGCGACGCAAACTATACTTACACGCAAACCGTCCTAAGCCAACTTGGATACAGTTCGACAAATAAACTCGTCATCGATTTGTGGTACGACCAATCAGGACACTATCCCTCAGAAGCTGATATTGCGACAGTACTGAAATCGTCTTTGGAAGCTAGTGGTGTAATACAAGTCAACTTGCAAGGCACGGACTGGGCAACACTTGATGGGAGCAATCTACCGGCAGGAAACATGCCTATGTGGATTTTTGGTTGGTATCCTGACTACGACGACCCTAACGACTACACATACAACTTCTTCCAAACACAAGGCAGCTCATGGCTCAACGATCACTACTCAAGCTCCGCTGCCGACATGGTCATCGGCCAAGCGCTCGCATCAAGAAACACAACTGAACGAATCATGCTCTACGGCCAGGCTCAGCAAATCCTGGCTACTGATGTACCATTGATACCCATCTTCCAATCCACAGCCTATGCAGTCTCGAATCCCAACGTCGGTGGAGTCGTTATCGACTTTCCACAAATACTGCGATACTGGCTACTTTACGAAACGGTAACGAGCACGACATGAGGCAAGGCTTAATTTCGCCTTCGCCTCCCTCCCTTTTGTGACTCTTCGAAGCTACGTAATTACGCGAGTTCTACTGACTATCCCGATGATCTTCCTACTTCTCAGCATAGTTTTTCTCGTGCTTCGAGTTCTTCCGGGCGACCCGGCGCGATTACACTTTGGTGAAAGAGCTGTCAAACCTGCAACGCTCATAGCACTGCGTCACGCTTTGGGCACTGATAAACCGATAATCAACCAGTATTTTGATTATTTGATTGGACTGCTTCACGGCAATCTAGGCAAATCTATGGCCGATTTTTCGCCGGTCACCCAACAAGTCATGTCAGCGTTTCCAGCCACATTGGAACTAGCGATTTACGCGACTGCAATTGCCGTAACGTTAGGAATTTTGTTAGGAGTCCGAGCGTCACGAAGATACAATCATCCTGAAGACCATATGATCCGCGCATATGGAATAATTTCCTACGCGATCCCTGTCTTCTACCTCGGAATGGTTTTCCAACTGATCTTCGGCCTAGGTTTGCATTGGTTTCCTACCGGCGGTCGCACTTACCCTGGGATGGAACCCACGGGCTTTCAGTGGGGGACTTTACATTTTGCCACGGGACTTTACACTGTTGACAGTCTCCTCGAAGGGAGTCTGCCGAAATTCTTTACTGCATTACGATATCTTTTCCTGCCATCACTAACGCTGGGAATAGTCCTATCGGGGGTCTTCGTCAGACTAACGCGAATCAACATGCTGGAAAGTCTGAGGATGGATTTCGTAACTGCTGCAAGGGCTCGCGGAATCAAGGAACGAACTATCACGTACACCTACGCGTTGAAGAACGCATTTCTCCCAGTCTTGACGATGATGGGACTTCAATTTGCAGCCTTATTGGCGGGAGCAGTTCTTACTGAAACCACATTCTCCTGGCCAGGCCTGGGACGTTACTTGGTCGACCGAATTTCCTTGAGAGACTACACGGCTGTGCAGGGCGCGGTCGTATTCTTCGCGTTACTCGTTGCGACTGTCAGCCTGATCGTAGATGTCCTATATGCCTACTTTGATCCGCGAATCAGATTGTGATACCCTTTGACATCACAAGAGAAACGAGGTGGAATCATAATGCCCCTCTTGCCTCGTCTGACCAATCTAGCACGTAAAGGGCCAAGCGGGTGGATGATCATTATCGGAGCTATAACGATCTCCACGATCGTAATTATGACACTGATCGCGCCTTATGTGTCTCCGTACAATCCGAGCGCGATCAACGTTGGCCCTATCCTTCAACCTCCCTCACTCAAGTTCCCAATGGGGACCAATCATCTCGGAGAAGACATGCTGAGTAGAGTGTTGTCTGGCGGAGCCACGATGCTTGAGGTTGCGCTACTCTCAATGGTAGTATGCATGATTGGGGGTATCCCGATAGGGCTTTTAGCATCATTCACGGGCGGGGTAGCCGACAAAGCCGCCTCTCTAGTCATGGATAGTATCTACGCGTTTCCAGGGCTAGTACTTGCGATCGCTATCGCCGCTATGCTAGGGCCAGGAGTAGTCAATATGGCGCTGGCCATTGCAGTTGTTTATATTCCCTCATATTATCGAATCGTAAGAAGCCAAGTACTCACGATCAAAGAACTGAATTATGTTGAAGCAGCGCGATCCCTAGGAGCGCGGTCAACAAAAATTTTGACACGCTACATTTTCCCCAACCTACTGCCCTCAGTAGTCGTCGTTGCCACCATAAATCTAGCTGACGCAATCCTGACCGAAGCCGGACTGACGTTTGTCGGACTAGGCTTACCTGTCTCGACACCCGATTGGGGATGGGATCTAACCTACGGCCGTGAACTATTAGCCAGCGGAGCCTGGTGGGTGATCGGATTCTCGGGACTGATGATCGTCATAACTGCTTTCGGATTCACGATTCTCGGGGAAGGCCTCAGCGAATTACTCAATCCGAAATTAACCGAACGGACATGAGCAGATCGTGCAATCACTTCTAAACCTCAAAAGCGTTAGTGTCGAATACGTAACCTTGAAGGGGCGCGTAAAAGCAGTTTCAGACGTAACTCTATCACTCAAAAAAGGTTCAACACTTGCCCTCGTAGGAGAATCCGGATGCGGAAAGTCGACACTTGGCTTCGCAATTCTACGAATGATCCCGTCGCCCGGCAGAATCACAAACGGCGAAATAGAATACGATGGTCTCAATCTGCTAGAACAGTCTGACGAATCTATGCGTCACATTCGCGGTGCACAAATCTCTATGATATTCCAAGATCCGATGACCTCTCTGAATCCACTTATGAGAGTTGAAGATCATTTTCTCGAACTATTCCGAACCCACTCCCCTCAAATCTCAAGAGAGGACGCAATCTCGCAAACCGCGCAACTACTCGACAATTTGGGAATTGGGCGCGAACGAATGAATGATTATCCTCACCAATTCAGCGGTGGAATGCGCCAACGAGTCATGATCGGTCTATCCTTAGCTCTGAATCCTAGGCTAATCATTGCCGATGAGCCAACAACCGCACTAGACGTGATTGTGGAAGCACAAATTCTGGATCTCCTGAAAAACCTGAAAGAAAAGTATGGTCTAACGCTGATACTTATCACGCATAACATTGGCATAGTTGCGGAAATGGCAGACGTTGTTGGTGTAATGTACGCGGGTAATTTAGTCGAACTGAGCCCAGTCATAGACGTTTTCGAAAACCCACTTCATCCTTACACCAAAGGATTGTTGGAATCAGTTGCAAACATGACACACCCTGAGAAATCAATGAAACCCATCCCAGGTTCACCACCAGACCTCATAACACCGCCACCAGGATGTAAATTCCACCCAAGATGTCCCAAAGCCTTCGCCCCATGCTCTACACGCGAGCCGCAACTACTCGACAGGAACGGGCGACTTGTCTCATGCCACCTATATGACTAGGAGCGACACACATTGCCGCCACTAATCGAGGCTAAAGACTTGCGAAAGTACTTTCCCGTCCAAAAAGGATTCATGGAATCCCTGCTAAAGACATCCAAACGCAAGCAGTTTGTCCGAGCAGTGGACGGAATCAGTTTCACCGTCGAACGTGGAGAAACACTTGGTCTCGTTGGCGAGAGCGGAAGCGGTAAAACAACCACCGGCAGACTACTTCTCCACCTTACCAAAGCAACCTCCGGAGAAATATTATTCGAAGGAGAAAACCTAGAAAATGTATCAAACCAAGATTTTCGTCGACGTGCACAAATCATCTTCCAGGATCCCATGGCGTCTTTGAATCCTCGCATGACGATAGGCGAAGCAATCAAAGATGCACTCGACATTCACAAGATCGGACAAAAAAATGAGCGAAAACGTGAAGTAATATCCATGCTTGAAAGAGTCGGATTAACTCCGGCTGAGAAATTTTACGACAAATATCCACACGAACTGAGCGGCGGCCAAAAACAACGTGCCGTCATAGGAAGGGCCATGATTCTGAAGCCGGAGTTCGTTATCGCAGACGAACCAGTAGCCATGGTTGACGTTTCCATCCGCGCCCAAATCCTCGATCTAATGCTATCCCTGAAACGCGAACTTGGATTAACCTATGTATTCATAACGCATGATTTAGCGACCGCCAATTACTTCTGCGATCGCATAGCCATAATGTACCTCGGAAAAATTGTTGAACTCGGCACAAAGAATGCCGTCTTCAATAACCCCAAGCACCCTTACACGGTGGCTTTAATGTCAGCCATTCCCGTACCGGATCCAACCTTCAAATCTCACAAGCAGATCCCGCATGGAGAAATTCCAAGTCCAATAAATCCTCCGCCCGGATGCAGATTCCATCCTAGATGCCCTTACGTGTTCGATCGTTGCCGAACAGAAGAACCAGAATTACTCCTAGTCGGTCCAGCACAGGTCGCGGCTTGTCACCTATTCAACGACCCTAAAGACTAGATTATCGTCGACAATGCTTTCTCCTCATCTCGAGTCTGTTGAACTCGACAAATCCCATTTTTCGGTAAAATTCCTCAGTTCCGTGGAAGGGAATTACGCTGAAGTCGCAGTCTTGGCTTGAATCCATGATGGCTCGGAGAAGCGATGAACCGACACCTCGTCTACGATACGCGTCACCCACCTGTAAGTAAATTATCTTAACCTCTTCTGCTGAAAGTCGACCTAACACTGCTAATGCTATAATGATCTGACCTTCGTAGCCAATCCAGAACTCATGCCCCATGCCGGCAACGTTGAATTCAACGCTTCGAGGCGTAATCGCGATGCCGTCAGCCAGACGCATGGTTGAAATGTCTTCTACCCGGCCGACACGGTAGGCTATGCTCTGAGGCATTGACAACGACAAGGATAGCACCACAACGTTTATCTTAAATTAATCCGACTGCCACGTTCGCACGATCAGTTCCAATCAATTACAGGTTTCGGAGATACTTGGGAAAACAAATTAAAGTTCAGCGTCGCGGAAAAGGAGGCTCTGTCTTCGTATCACG
>Ga0209517_10009138_pt1 | contig 11412 bp, 9 predicted proteins | sample PeaSoiMetSII2010_FD_187695 | JGI IMG/M metagenome (GOLD analysis project Ga0209517, IMG submission 187695) | Peat soil microbial communities from Weissenstadt, Germany - SII-2010 (SPAdes) (version 2) | ecosystem: Environmental > Terrestrial > Soil > Wetlands > Peat | place: Germany: Weissenstadt...
CAGCATGGTCGAATGTCATGGGCATTCCGTCCGCAATCAAGATCACGCCCATGACCAGGCTGGCCGGGAAGAACGCGTAGGCCACCACCCGCCACATGTCCAGGTAATAGTTCCCCATGTGGGGGTCGCTTCGCAAAGCGCGGGTGATTGCGGCCAGGGCGCAAAAACCGACGCTGGCCGAGACGAACATGTACCAGCCGATGACTACCAGCTGGCTAAAGTAAGACAGGTGCTGTTCGCCCGCGTAATGTTGCAGGTCCGTGTTCGTGAGGAAGGAACAGGTCGTATGGAAGATCGTTGTGGGGGCAAGCATCGTCTTGCCGTCCGGGTTCAGCGGCAAGAGGGGCTGGAGTGACAGGACGACGTACCCGAAGACGAACATGACGCTGTTGAACAGCAGCATGGAGACCGAGTACTGCTTCCAGTCCTGTGGGCCCGTGTCGACGAGTTGCTCGACCCAGTGCAACCACTTCGGCGGGCGATAGCGGCCGTCGGCGATCCAGGCCAGGTAGAAACCAGTTGGAACGGAGAGGACTACAGTCGTGCCGACGATCAGCAAAGGAAGAAGCCACATCCTAAGGCCTTTCGCTGTGGGACTTCCCTCGCCGCCCCATATCGGAATGTGCGAATTTGCCCATGTCTTTGGCTCGGACCGGCATGCTCCCCCAGTGTCCAACCCTTCGGAACCGGCGGGCTGGGCAACGATAGCCTTTACTGAGGGAAAGGTTTACCCTTGTTATACTTTCTTGCCAACTGCTCCAGCAATTCCACTGCCCCGACCTCGAGCACCCGCGTCCTGTCCCAGCCCGGGGGCAAATGCTTGATGGCACTGTCAATGCGTTCCAGCAACTTTCGGTCGAGCACCAGGCTCACTGCGACCTTATCTTTCTGCTCGTCAGACATTGTAACCCCCATTTCAGAGTGGACCACAAAACGATCGCGGTACCCGATGCCGCAGCTTTGCTTCGAGTCAGCGGGACAACTGCCCGCGCACGCCCGTCTTCACCTTCCGTTGGATGTCGAGGGAGATGGGGGTCGCAAGTTCCATGCCGCGCCGCGGAGCGGAGACGGACGATGGAGTTCCACACCGGCTGCGCGTGAAACAGCTTCGCCAGTGCAGTTTGCAATCTAACGCCGTGCAAATCGCACGGCAGAATGCCCCTGCTTGCCTGCGCATCTCAACAAGGCCCGTCACGCGCCGCAGTCCCGTAACGGGCACGCAGAGGCAGAGCGATTGCGAAGGGAAAAAGGAGAGTGATCGAGCGACCCAGCGCAGGAGCGAAAATCGGCGCATGCCTGACGGGCCGGCTCGTGTCCAATGTTCATGGATCTTCAGCTCACGGTCTTCGGACGACCGACCATATTCATCTTGACCAGCACGTGGCCCCTTCCTATAGTTCCGCCGCAACAATACCTGTCCTTTGCCTGTTGGACGTGGGCGCGCCTGCGGCCACGCGGGTTGCGTACGTCCCCGGGGGCTCAGAAACGGGGCTGGTTCGAGCCGGGGGCCTGCTCATCCTCGATAACGAAGCGCATCTTTGAGGTCCAGATCGAGCGCAACGGCAATCAGTTCGACACCCGCTGCACCGTCGGCGACACGTAGCCGCCCGTTGAGGGCCTCTTGCGTCTCTGCGACACCCAGTCATAAACGCACTTGGTACTCTGTTTGCCGCAAGCGCTTGTGGCGAAGGAGCCCGGAATGTGAGCTATCAGGGCCCTTCTCAGAGGTCAAGGAGGATGGGAACATGAAGTTGGGCAAGTCGATCAATTCGGTCCTGCGCCTCGCTAACTTGCGCCTGATGCGTGCCAGCGGTTATGCCCGGCTGCAAGAGCAACTCGCTTCTATAGCGAGTAGCCAGGCGCGCTCGGAGCCGACCGTAGAGACTGATCGAACCCGCGAGCGATGCCTTCCCACTTACGGGGCGAAGTGCATCGAAATCTTTGGCCGAGACATTCCCCGCGGGGACAATTGTCTCTTCTGGTCGTTTGACTACGAATCGCCCGAAAGCGTTCAGCTTTTTGGCATCATGTATGGCTTCAAGTGCGCGCAGTTCAAAAAGTACATGGACACGATCAAAACCGAGAAGCTGGAAGGGGCAATCCTCGAATTTGGAGTTCACGACGGCGGCAGCCTGAATAATATTGTGGAGAAGTGCGAACAACTAGGTCTGTCCACCCCGATTTACGGTTTTGACAGCTTCGAAGGATTGCCTGCTGTCTCCCAACACGATGTCAGCTGCTTCCAGGCGGGACAGTACGCGGCCCCACTTGAGGCGGTACTCCAAACTCTCAAGTGTGATGTGCGCAAGCATGTTCATCTCGTCAAAGGCTGGTTTTCCGAGACGCTCACATCGAGAGAGATCCTCGCCGACCCGGCGCTGCGTCAGATCGCCTTTGCGCACATCGATTGTGATCTGTACTACTCGGCCGTCGATTGCCTCTCGTTTCTTGAAGGCCGGCTGACCAACGGAGCATTTTTGATTTTTGATGACTGGAGCTTCTCCGAGTTGTTTGGAGAAACGAAGGCCTTCTTTGAATGGTCCGATAAAGTGCGTCACCTCTATCGGTTTGAGCACGTGGCTTCCGTGGAACGAGGTTCGCTGCACCTGCGCGTATGGCTAAAGTGAGCGTTTCGGGCCAGGCCTCTCGGGGGTTGCTCTCAGCTCGGTTTTCGCGGAGAGTGGATGCCCGACTCTTGCAGGAGGATTCAGGGCCAGGCCAGGAAGGAAGCGCTGAAGGCGCTTCCATCAAATTCTTAAATCCACGGAGAGAAGTGTGGGTGGGGTAAAGACCGCGGCCGCGTTCAAGGGTTTCATGCGTTTTTCATGAACCTCCGAACGATCGACCATGATTTCTTCGGGAGCGCTGATGCCGATGCGCACGTGCCCTCCCTGAATAGCAACGACTTTTACCTGGATATTCTCGCCGATGACGATTTCTTCCCCGACTTTTCTCGATAGTACCAACATAGGGACCTCCTGTCGCACCTGGCCTGGAACCAGGTGAAGGTTGGCGCAGCACTAGGCCTTGCGGTAACTCACTGGAGGAAGTTCTAGAAGGCCGCCGCCGTGACGGGATTCTTGTCCCAGACAGGACAAGCAGCTTGGCTCAAGAGAACCAGGCGGCGAGTGATGAGAGGGGCACTGAAGCAACTTCAGTCCGCAGCTTTGATGCTCTGCTTAAATGCTGACCATGTCAATCCCAATAATCCCAAGAATTGGGGAATATCTGGACAGGCTATCCTTGTTGCGTCCGAAGCGTCGTTTGACGGCGAACTGAAGGGGAGCGCGTCAACAGAATGGTTCACGCGAGCACGGTTGGCGCAGCAGGCGCTCGACGAGACCTTGCCATTGCGGGCTCTTCCTCGAGATTGGTGGCGTATCGCTTCCTTTCAAAACCCCTGTTCCAGGCCTTCGGGAGTTGACCATGAGTTCGAGTGAACATGTCGATGCCGACCTGGTGACGCTGCCCAGCGCGCACACAGCGTTCAAAACGGTCGAGCGCCTGAAAACATTGCTCGATCAAAAAGGAATCCAAGTGTTCGCGCACATCGATCACGCCGCGGAGGCAAAGAAGGTGAAGTTGGCCCTGCGACCGACACAAGTATTGATTTTCGGAAATCCGCAGGCAGGTACGCCGTTGATGCAAAGCCGGCAAACCATCGGCCTCGACCTACCATTGCGGGTCCTGATCTGGGAAGACGAGGCGGGCAAGGTCTGGCTGACTTACCACCCAGTGGAGGTCCTGGCACAGCGCCACAACCTTGCTGACCACGAAGCAGTCAAGGCCCTGGGCGCCGGCCTAGCCAGCCTGGCCCATGCAGCAACTTCCGCATAGACTTTCCGCGGCATAGGCGCGCCATCCTTAGACTGGAGTTCACGATGCACTACTCCTCGTTCATGCGGCTCCTCTGCGCAGCCGAGGTCATCTTCACTCTCGTGAACGGGCCGCTGCTCCTGGCCGAATCAGTGCCCGCGCCCGGGCAACAGATCGGCTACACGGAGCTGAGGACCAACCTGCCTGGCGGCCGGCATGTGAATGTGTGCACCATGCGGGCGGTTGTCGTCAAGGGCGACGGGTCGGGACGGAAGGTGGTTGCCGAAGGCCTGGCCAAAGACCCGGATACCTGGACGCAGTTTGCCGGTTGGTCGCCTGATGGAAAGACGGCTGTCATCGGACGTGGTTGGCAAAGCCCCGAAAATGCCCAGTGGGAGGAGGAGCACAAGCAGTTTCATTTTACGAAGGAGGGATGGCTCTTTGATTCCTATCTCGTCGATCTCAGCACGAGTAAGGCGACGAATGCAACCGCCGTGGAACGTGTCAGCTTCTATAACAGCGGCTTGTTCTTCTGGCCGAATGATTCAACCAGGCTCGGCTTCACGGCACTGATCGACGGCAATTCGCACCCTTTCCGCATGGACCGCGACGGTCGCAAAAAGGTTGATCTCACGAAGGAATCGAAGGAGTTTGCGTACGGCTTTAGCAGCTCACGCGATGGAAAACGCATTGCCTATCACAAAAGCTACCAGGTCTACCTCGCAGATGCCGACGGCTCCAACCTCCTTCACGTGAAAACCGGTCAGCCTTTCAACTTCGGACCGACGTGGTCGCCCGACGGCCAGTGGGTGTTGTTCGTCAGCGGCGAACACTACCGATGTCATCCGCAGGTTGTTCGCGCCGACGGAACCGGGCTGAGAAAGTTGGCTGACCGCGGCGGCTACAAAGGCGTCATCGAGTTCCTTGACGTTTTCGACTTTCATGGAGGAAGCAGCGATTTGCCCGTTTGGTCGGCAGATGGCCAGTCGGTTTTCTATACGGCACAAGTCGGTAGAAACGTCGAATTGTTCCAGGCAATGCTCGACGGCAGCACCCGTCAGCTCACGAAGTTAGCAGACGGCTCTCTGCATTACCATCCGCAACCATCTCCCGATGGGAAATGGCTGGCGTATGGCTCGAAGCGCGCTGGAGTTCGCCAGTTATATGTCATGCGCCTTGCGGATCGCTCCGAGAAACAGATCACGCACTTGAAGGAAGGCCAAGCCGCCATGTGGCCCCACTGGCAGCCCATTGCGACTGTCGCACGTTGATCCACCGCGGAATCCGGAAGCCGACCTCCTTGGCTGCCTTGGGCACCGAGGCCGCAGGTCGAAATGGCGGAATCGGTCTGCGTATACGCAGTGCGGGTCGGTAAATCTGCACGATCATGGGAGCCGTTGCTGATCCAAGATCATCAGCACGGCGGTAAGCCCGCCATGCTGGGCAATGTTGACTACGGTTTTCTTGGATGCCCTGCCAATAATGCCAATCTCGCTCGCAGAAACAATGAACCCGCAAGTAACGTGAAATTCCTCGTTTGTGATCGCTCCGTCGCTTCGGACAACCGGGAACTCTTTGCTCCTGACGGGAGCATAGTCCTGAACGACATAAGAGTAGGGGTGATCCGTGGCTTGCTGAAGCACAGCGTCCCACTCGGAGGGCATCGCCTCCGGCCCAATGGTGACGCCAGTACCGCCAAAGTCGCGGTTCGGTTTGATCACGAGCCTCTCCCGATTTTTGCGGACAAAAGGCAATAGATCTACCATGCGCCCTGAATCGTCAGCAGTCCTCGTTTCCCGGATCAGGCGAGTCCAGAGCATGTGGCGATTGAAAATACGCCACTGGGCCGCCGAGAAATGATGTGCGAATTGGTCGTCAGTGAAAATCTCCCAGCAGCTCTTATGATCGAAGTCGCCGGCCAGCGAGGAGACGACCTGGTTTCGCTGGAAGGCCCAGCGGAGTGCCGTCATCTCCTTGCCGTCACTCGCTTCCATCTGGAGGCACTGCTTCAGCTCCACATCGCGGTACAGAACATCCACAGGAAGGTCTCGGTGGTAGAGGTTGTCGCCCTTCACGCAGATTTCGCGCGGGTCGGCCACAACGGCGCAATGGCCTTGCGACTGAAAATACTCCGCCAGGCGGGGGTACTCCGTGATGCCGCCGATGTTGTCGGGGGCGTCGAGCAGGGCGATGTTGCAGCGCGGCCGTCGGATCGAGCGCGCGTGCAGGCGCAGCTCGTGCAGGAGCAGGTTGCGGGTATCGTAGTTCGGCTCCAAGAAAAGTTCGGGCTCCAGGGCCTGGAGGTGTGGACCTACGATATCGAGCAAGATGCTTTCGGCAATTGGGGCGTAATACAAACCGCCGACGCCCACTGAATTGGCTTCGAAAAATTGGAAGTTCTCGCGCCAATCCGGAGCCGCGAAGTCAGTGTTGGCATCCAGGCGGGTGATGATGGTGTGGTAACGGGGCACGCTCTTGCCCCACGAATCCCGCAGCCATTGCTCTTCGCCTTCATCGAGCGGGAGAAGCTTTCGCACGCGCGCGTCGGTCAGATACAGGGCGCCCAGGCGTTTGAGCGCATCGACCACCTGTAAACAGACATAGTGGAAATAACTCCGTTGAATCGGATCGATGATGCGCGGCCGCAACATCAGCGGGATGATGCCCCGCACGCCATTGTCATCGATGTAGGAAAGGTCCTGGCTGACGCACTTGGCATGGACCTCTCTTGCGATCTGGTGGATTTCCTCCTTGGGCATCTTCATAAAGATGTCGCTGAGTGCATTGCTGCGGAGAAAATCCGTTCGCGCGGAAGTCTTGAGCACATTGAGCATGTTCACTTTCCTTGCGGAATACGTGATGGCGAGTGAGCCGTGCCAGGGCAATCCGCCACCAGGCTGGATGGGTGGCGGCTCGAACAAAGGCGCGGCCGCTCTGCAGCATCATGATAGCGAAGGTCGCGAAAGCCAGGCACATTCTTCGAGTGTCGAAGTGCCGGCAGCACGTTTGACCCCAGGATCAGCAAGAACTGGAAGAAGGTCAGATTGGCCCAGTCGATGAGAAATGTGAACAGCAGAGTGCCCAAATCGTCGAGAGCTTCCCTGGACTTGATTTTATGAATTCTGCCGGTTGTGCCGATACTCATGGCTAGCACGATCGTCCGCTGCCGGTTTCTCTTGGAAACTTGCCCGTCGTGCATGGCCCCAGAGGGTATGCCATGTATGTGAGAATAGGCAAGCGGGGCGAGGCAGTTGGGTGCCTCAGCCGAGCGCGGCCTGCATGGCTCCCGGCTGCCGTGGCTGTTGCAATTCTGTCTCTCTCCGGCTGCACGACCCTTTCGGAGTATTTTCAAAACGGATTCAAAGTGGGGCCGAGCTACACTCGGCCGCCGGCTCCGGTTGCGGAACACTGGATCGACGCCAACGACGTGCGCGTACGCAGCGAGACCGAAGACGACAGCCATTGGTGGACCGTCTTCAACGATCCTGCCCTCAGCGAACTTGTTCAAACCGCTTATCACCAGAATCTGAACCTACGGCAGGCCGGCTTCCGGGTGCTGCAAGCCCGCGCTGCCCTGGGCATCACCGTGGGCGAGCTATTCCCGCAGACTCAAGCCATGACCGGCGACTACTCGCGCCGCGGAGTCAGCGTCAATGTGGCCAACCGCATCGCCACGCCGCAACGCTGGTTCAGCGGCTGGAGCTACGGCTTCGGCCTGGCCTGGGAGCTGGATTTCTGGGGCCGGTTCCGGCGGGCCATGGAGTCGGCGGACGACACGCTCGATGCCTCCGTCGAGAACTACGACGACGTACTGGTGGTCCTGATCGGCGACGTTGCCAGCACCTACGTGCAATACCGCGTTCTGGAGCAGCAAATCGCATATACCAGGGAAGACATAAAGCTCCAGACCGAAATCCTGAACATTGCTACGGCAAAGTACAAAGGCGGCCAGGCGAGCAAGCTCGACGTCAACCAGGCGCAGAGCAATCTCTCAGCAACGGAGACCCTGCTTCCGCAGCTGGAGATTTCGCTCCGCGAAGCGGATGACCGCCTGTGTATCCTGCTGGGCATTCCACCAGAGGATCTGCAGAGCAAATTGGGGGCTGGCTCGATTCCGGTTACGCCGGTTTCGGTGGCCGTAGGCATTCCGGGAGACCTGCTGCGGCGCAGGCCGGACGTTCGTCGCGCCGAGCGTTTAGCAGCCGCCCAGTGCGCTCAGATCGGTATAGCGGAGGCCGATTTCTATCCACAGATCAGTCTCGATGCGAGCTTCGGCTGGTCGGCCCAACAATTGAAAGACCTCTTTGCCCACGGCTCTTTCCTCGGTTCGGTTGGACCTGCATTCCAATGGGAAATCCTTAACTATTGCAGGATTCTCAACAACGTGCGTGCGCAGGACGCCAAGTTTCAAGAGCTCGTCACCAACTACCAGCAGACTGCGCTCCAGGCCAATGGCGAAGTGGAAGACGGATTGATCCGTTTCTTGAAAGCCCAGGAAGAGGCGCGCTACGCCAAAGAAAGCGTCGTTGCCGCACGAGCATCCGTCAGCGAGGCAATGACCCAGTACAGCAACGGCCTCACCGATTTCAACCGCGTCGCCGTCCTCGAGGAACAGCTCGTCACTCGTCAGAATCAATTAGCGCAAGCGCAGGGCGATATCGGACTGGGACTGATCCAGGTTTACAAGGCGATCGGCGGCGGCTGGCAAATCCGCTGCGATGCCAACGCGGAGACAGCAACCCCCATGACGGCAACGGAAAAAACGCCCAATGCAGGAGTTTCGCAGCCTCTGCCCAATGCTAAATGACCGTGCGGCATTCGGCTGTAGGTCAGGTTTCCAACCTGACCGGACAGATTGGAAATCTGTCCTACGCAGTTGCCAAATGAAGCACGGTGATATAGTCAGCCGGCGCCAACCGCGAAGTAGCGAGCGCGGGCTCTCGGGGGCGATCGCAGCTAGGCCGGCAGACCCAGGGGTCGTCGAACCGTGAGGCAAATCGTTTACTCAATGGGCGTCGTCTTTGCCGCGATCGTATGGCAGGCGCCTGTGCTAGCCCAGGAGTCTTGTCCCCTCTTCGACGGCTGCCGTTGGACGTTTCCGAGCTTGTGTGATCAGTGGCGGCAACGAAAGTGCTGGTGCTGCGACGATTACTGCCCCAAGACTCTCCCCAGTATCGCGCCGGCTGCCAAGGGTTGCGTGGATGACTACTGTCCCAAGAAACTGCCGTGCGTGCCGCCGAATCCCAAGGGATGCGTCGACGATTATTGCCGGAAAACGTGCCCCATCGTGCTGCCGAAACAGTGCGATCCCTGGTACACCTGCGGCCCGGCAATGGCCCCGTGCGCGCAGTGCCCTGCAAAGCCGTGATGGGCTTGCAATCTCTCGTCCGCAACGAATGACCAACGCGCGATGGCGGGATCAGGGCGCAGCAAAAACGTTTTGCTCCGCGTCGGCCGTAGGAGCAGGTGACGGTGCCGCAGGTATCTTGTCTTTGCCGAACCACGTGATGGCGTAGTAGAAAACCGGCGTCAAGAAGATGCCGAAGAGCGTCACGCCGATCATGCCGCTAATCACGGCTGTGCCTAGCGACCGCCGCATTTCCCAACCGGCGCCCGTCGCGATCACGAGCGGATAGACGCCGAAGATGAAGGCGAACGAGGTCATCAAGATGGGCCGTAGCCGCAGGCGGCAGGCCTCCAAGGTAGCCTGGCGGCGCAGCATTCCTTCCTTGCGCTTATCCTGAGCATATTCGACGATAAGAATGGCGTTCTTGGCCGCGAGGGCGACCAAAACCACGAAGCCGATCTGGCTGAAGATGTCGATCGGTTTGTGGGCAATCCACACGAGCCCGGCGATGGAGCTGAGCAAGCACATCGGCACTACCAGGATGATTGCCAGCGGCAATCCCCAACTTTCGTACAAGGCTGCTAGCACCAGGAATACCAGCGCTATGGCGAAACCGAAAATGAAGATGCCGGTGTTGCCCGCCGTCACTTCCTGGTAGCTGATGGTGGTCCACTCGAAACTCATGCCGATCGGCAGGTTCTCGTTGCACAGCTTCTCCATCAGAGAGATTGCCTGTCCTGAACTCATGGATGGTCGCGTACTGCCGTTCACGGCTGCCGAATTCAGGTCGTTATAGCGCATGACGAAGACCGGCCCATTGTCGTAGCGCACCCGCAGAACCGAGGCCAGTTGCACCGGTTGCCCCTCGCGGTTGCGAACGGTGAGCAGCTTGAGATTCTGCGCGTTATCGCGAAAGGTTCCCTCGGCTTGGATGTTGACCTGCCAGATTCGGCCAAACTCGTTGAATTGATTGATATACACCGAGCCCATGTTGGCGTTCAAAGTGTTGGTCACGTCGCTGAGGGAAACGCCCATCTGCTTGGCGGCATCGCGATCGATGTCCAAATAGAGCTGTGGGGTGTTCGCGCGGAAGGTCGTGAATACGCGGGCCAGGCCGGGCTGAGCGTTGGCCTTTTGTACGATCGTCTCGGTCGCTTCTTGAAGGGCCTGCAGGCCCAGGCCGGTGTTATCCTCGATTTGAAGTTGGAAGCCGCCGCATTGGCCCAGGCCGGGAACAGGAGGCGCGCCGAAGACAGGCGCCTGGCAGCTCAGGACTTCCTCGTGGAACTGCAGGTTGAGTCTCTGGGTGATGGCGACGGCCTGCGTTTCGGGAGTCGTGCGTTTTTCGAACTCGTCCAGAATGATGAATATCGTCCCCCAGTTGGAAGACTCACAAGAGAATACGGCCGAGTAACCGGCGACAGACATGACCGATTGGACACCCGGAGTTTTCAAAGCGATCTTCTCGAGTTCGTCCATCGCTGCGCGGGTGCGCTGTACGGAAGCGGAATCCGGCAGCGCGACGTTGACCAGGAGGTACCCCTGATCTTGCTCGGGGATGAAGCCGGTCGGCGAGGTCGCGAATCCGAAACCAGTCAACGCGAGCAGGCCGACATATAACAACAAGACGATGATACTGAGGCGCAGCCCTAAGCCCACCACGCGGGCGTAGCCCCCGGCAAAAGCATCGAACGCCGTATTGAAAAGGCCAAAGAACCAGCCGAGGAAGCCGTTGAGCGCCCGGCTGAGAAACCAGCCTACGATGGCCCCCGGCACGCCTAAACCGATTCGCATGCCCCAACGCAGATAGATATTGTCCGCCGGTCCGTCAGCCTGTGGTATCAGGCGAACCAGCAAGAAGTAGCTCAGCAAACCGAACAAGACGACATAAGCCACCGACGGCAGAGCCTCCTTCGTTTCCCCGTGCTCTTTGCTGTGCGGTTTGATCCAGACCACTGCCCGAGCCGGAGCCATTGTCAAAGCATTGGTAGCAGAGAAGAGAGCAGCCGTGGCGATCGTCAGGGCGAATTGGCGGAAGAATTGGCCCGTCAGTCCCGGTATGAAGGCCGTGGGAATAAACACAGCCGCGAGGACCAAACTGATACCGATCACTGGCCCCGTGATTTCGTCCATTGCCTTGATGGTCGCATCCCGAGCCGGCAGCCCCATCCCCATCCAGCGCTCGATGTTCTCGACGACCACGATGGAATCATCGACGACGATGCCTACCGCAAGCACCAGGCCAAACA
>Ga0209517_10009139_pt1 | contig 11412 bp, 3 predicted proteins | sample PeaSoiMetSII2010_FD_187695 | JGI IMG/M metagenome (GOLD analysis project Ga0209517, IMG submission 187695) | Peat soil microbial communities from Weissenstadt, Germany - SII-2010 (SPAdes) (version 2) | ecosystem: Environmental > Terrestrial > Soil > Wetlands > Peat | place: Germany: Weissenstadt...
CTGATTGATGCCACCGGCGGCCCGGGCGCCGTGAAAGCCGCCTACAGCTCAGGCAAGCCCGCCCTGGGCGTGGGATCGGGCAATACTCCAGTCTATCTGGAAAAAACCGCGGATCCGGACATGGCCGTGGTGGACATCATCACCTCCAAGACCTTCGATAACGGAACGATTTGCGCCTCCGAGCAGACGGTAGTGATCGACGATGAAATCTATGACCTGGTGCTGAAGAAATTCGCCGACCTGGGCGCGCACATCTGTAACGAGCAAGAGGCGGCGTTGCTGGCGCGCACGGTGATCGATCCCGCAACCGGGTTCATGCAGCCCCTGGTCGTCGGCCAGAAGGCTACCGATATCGCCCGCGCGGTTGGACTTTCGGTCAAGCCCAACGCCAAGCTCCTGATTGCGCCCATTCAAGGCGTCGGTCGCGAACATCCTTTGTCGGCCGAGAAACTGTGCCCGGTGCTTGCGGTGTATCGGGCGAAATCCGTGGATGAGGCCCTCAGAGTTTGTGTGGACGTGAACCATGCCGGCGGGTTGGGGCACACGGCGGTCATTTTTTCGACGAACGATGACATCATCCGAAGATTCAGCGAAGCGGTCAACGCGGGACGGATCATCGTGAATTCACCGGGATCGATCGGGGCCCTGGGCGGCGTCTATAACGATATGGTGCCCACCTTCTCCTTCGGATGCGGGACCGGCGGTGGCAACAGCACGACCGACAACGTCAACGTATACCACTACCTGAACATCAAGCGTGTGGCCCGAAGGATACCGGCACATATGTGGTTTCGCATTCCCAACCAGATCTACTTCAACATGAACGCCGCAGAAAACCTGCGCCAGTTCGCGTCGCGTTCAACCGTTCTCATTACCAACCCGGCTTTGGAGCAGATGGGCCTGGTCGATATTGTCCGGCGCTACCTTCCCGAGCAGACTCCACTCCACGTTTCAGTGATCCCCGACGCGGAACCCGAGGTCAAGGTGGTGCTGGAAGGAGTGGAGACGCTGAATCTCTTCCGGGCGGACCAGATCATCGCGCTCGGCGGCGGGTCTGTGATCGACGCGGCCAAGATCATGAAGCTCAAGTACGAATCGCCGCAGGCGGACCTGGAGGAACTGGCCGCGCCGTTCCTCGATATCCGGAAGCGCGTGGTTCAGTACCCGACCGAGAAAGTGAACCGGGCACGGCTGATTGCCATCTCCACCACCAGCGGCACGGGCAGCGAAATCACTCCCTTCGCCGTCATGTTCGACAAGCAGAGCGGGCGCAAGGTCACGCTTGCCGACTACTCGCTCACGCCCGATGTGGCCATCGTCGATCCGCAGTTCGTTATGTCGATGCCGAAAGGCCTGACCGCTGACACCGGTATTGATTGCCTGACCCACGGGCTGGAGGCGGCAGTTTCGATTTACGCTTCGCCCTACACCGACTGCAACGCCCTGCAGGCGATTCAGCTCGCGTTCAAGTACCTCCCCATCGCGTACGAGCACCCGCATGATGAAGAAGCGCGCACCATGATGCACAACGCCGCCTGCATTGCGGCGATTGCGTTTGCCAATGCGTCCGTGGGTGTGAATCACGCGCTGGCTCATGCTTTCGGCGCGCGCTTCCGCGTTGCGCACGGTCGGGCCAATGCGCTCATGCTGCCGCACGTGATTGCCTATAACGCCTCTGTACCCACCAAGTTCATGCCTTCGCCCAACCAGCGGGCGTATTCCGCGCATAAGAAATACGCTTTGATCGCGGACTTGCTCGGCCTGGGCGGAAGTACGGTTGAAGAAAAGGTGAAGAAGCTAATTACGGCGATCGAACAGTTGCTCGATCAACTGGCGTTCCCGCGTTCCATCGCCGAGCTGGGGATTTCCAGGGAAGAATTCGAGCGCGCCGTGCCCGACCTGGTCAAGATCGCTTTTGACGATCCCTCCTGGCGCACCAACCCTCGCATGCCGCTGTTGAAGGAGCTGGAGGGGCTTTTGTGGAGCGCGTACGAGGGACGGCCCGCAACCCAGCATGCTTCACGGGAACGAACGGCATAAGGAAGGCGTACTTGCATGGCAACAATCGCGGTGATGTTTAAGATTGACGGAGAGGGCGTGGCGCCTGCCCTGCAACAGGCGGGGGAGAGGCTGGACAAGGCCAACGGCCATGCGGTTCTGGATTTTTCCACCGTGCGCCGGGTCGATCCGGCTGCCCTTTCCGCGATGCAAGAGCTCGCCGCTACCGCTGACGGCAGAGGCGTCAAGCTCGCGTTGCGCGGCGTCAACAGCGATGTTTACAAGGTACTCAAGCTGGCGAAGCTGGCATCACGATTTTCGTTTTTGTCTTGAGGCGAGGGCTATGCCGCAGCTCCACGAAAATGACCGCATGTCCGAAGGAGACGCGCTCTTTCTATATCTGGAACGCCAGGGGATGCCCCTTAACATCGCCTCCGTGGCCGTGTTCGACGGCACCATTTCCCTCGCCGAATGCATGGAATTCGTGAGTTCCAAGCTTCCGCTCATCCCGCGCTACTTTCAGCGTGTGGTAATCCCTCCACTCAACTTTAGTCTCCCGGCATGGGAGTACGATCCCGAATTCGACATCCGCAACCACGTCCGCGAGGTCATGCTCAAGCGCGGAACCGACGCTGATCTGAAAGCTGCAGCCGCCAGGATCCTGAGCGTCATGATGGACCGGCGCCATCCGCTGTGGGACATCACGCTGATGCAGGGGTTGAAAGGCAATCGCACCGCCATCGTCGTTCGCATACATCACTGCCTGGCGGATGGTATCGCCGGCGTTGGCCTGATGAACGTCTTGATGGATCCGGAACCGATTGCGCATGCGCCGGCGAAAAAAATTCCGCACTTCCACCGTCCGCCGCCGCGCGATGCTGAAGCCTCTGCGGTGGAGGGATTGGTGAACTCCTTCAGTTCGATCGTGCAGCGGCTCCTGGCCATGCAGAAGGGGGTCCTGGACTTTGCACAGCGGTCCAATGCCGGAGGCTCGGAGGGGGCGCCTTCCGACATCAACGGGCTGCTGCCGGAAATTCCCTCTCCCGCCGAGCGATTGCCCTTCAACGTCGTTTGCCGCGGCCCGCAGAAGATTGCTTGGGGCGAGATTCCGATGGCACAAATCAAAGCTGTCCGGGAGGCCACCGGAACGACGGTCAACGATGTTGTGATCACCGTGCTCACCGCGGCCCTTCGGCGGTATGCGGAACTGCAAGGAGCGAAGCTCAAGGGGCGGTTGCTCAGGATCGCGGTGCCCGTGAATACACGGGGCAACGGCAATCCCGGCGATCTCGGCAACCGCATCTCGTTTCTTTCCGTCTCGGTCCCGTTGGGCGTGCGCAATCCGCGGAAACTGCTGGCTGCGGTCCACGACAGAATACAGTCTCTCAAGAATGGCCATGCCGCCGAGTTTGTCAGCATGGGGGGCGCATTGCTGGGCATGATTCCTCCGGCCTTGCAGGCACTCGCCGGTCCCCTGGTGAGCCAGTTGCCGATCAGCTTGTGCAACACCATCTGCACCAACGTGCCCGGTCCGCAAGTTCCGCTCTATCTGCTCGGTCGCAAGATTCTGCGCTGGTACCCTTACGTCCCCATCGGGGGCGAGATGGGACTCAACTGCGCCATGCTGAGCTACAACGACACCGCCTATTTTGGATTTACCGGGGATGCGCCGGCGGCGCCGCATCTCCACCGCTTGGAAAGGTTTCTCCGCCTGAGTTTTGCAGAACTGCAGAAAGCCGCTGGGATCCGCTTGCGCCGGCCGAGGCGCGAGCCGCCCAAGCCCAGCCTCGTGTCCACGCCGAAACCCGCGGCGAAAGAGAAGGAAGTTGTGCTCTCTGCGAGCGCCTAATGGGCAGCGCATCCCGCCAGACCGGCTAAGCGATCCGACGCGGCGCACCCCTTAAGGAAGAGCGGGGGAAGTGGTGATGGAGAGCCCACCAGGCTGCGCACCAGCAGACCCGTACTCTGCCACCAGCCATGGAAGATTTCGCCTCCGGCACCGCGAACCTGCAGCGGCCGCCAGCGATTCAGTTCGGAGTATTGCCTAAGCCCGCCAGCCGCATGTTCGTGATCCGCATGGGTGTTGAGGGTCACTACTAGGCGCCGGGTATCGACTCGCAGCCCTTCGCGCAGAGCTTTGAGCGTGCTCTCCTTCGCGCTCCAGAGCAGGGTCACAAGCCGAGGCTGGTCATCTTCGGGCGCGCGCGTGATCAAGTCCTGCTCTGCGCTTGTAAAGTAGTCCGCAACAAAGCTACCGTCCCGCGGCTCGATCAACTCGAGATCACAACCGAGCTGCGCGCCACCCCTCGCGATGGCACAAACCGCAATACCGGCGCGATGGCTGATGGAAATAGTGGCCGCCGCCGGACCGCGGGCAAGGAAGAGTTCGGGCGCGCCGGAAGGCGCCGGACGTATTTCGATCTCCTGGAAAGACCGCGGATCCCCGGGTAGATTCAGGTATGCGGCAGCGGCGCGCTTGGCGGCCCAGCGTCCCAGCCTCCAATCGGCGCTCCGTTTCGCGAACCGCATGCGGCTCAGGAGGACGGCTTCATCCGAGCTCAGCCAATCATCGTGCGCCGGCAGATCGGCTTCGGTCTGTTCCAGCCAGTGCGTCTCCATTGATCGCGTCATGCAACTGCTTGCAGTTTCTTCAACGGCTCGGCATCCACCTTGCCGGGGAGCGCCTCCGTGCGGTAGCCGCTTACGCGTACATACCGTTTTCCTGCTTCGTCGAGAACCTCCACGTCGAAGCTCTTTTGCGCGGGATCGGCAGTCACCACCGCATAGAGCCGGCCCTCGGCCCGATCCGGCGTGTCCCACAGGCAGACTTGGCGAATATGCTGTGGGAGTCCCATCCGGCCCTCCACCTTGAGCTCCCACAAACCGGCAGTCTGCAAGCAGAGTTCAATCAGCCGCGGCGACACGGCAGCTAGTTTCTCCGATGGATGGTGGTTGGCGGGCAAGCCCTTCGCCATCAGGCCAACCACGCGGTTCCCATCCCACCACGCCCGTTCCAGAACCTGGTACGCGGGTCCATGGAAGTAGATGCGGTAAATGTCGGCCGCTTCGAACACTGATCCGGAGGGTGCCGCCAGCGCCGGCCCGGGTACCGCGGCGAGCGGTTGTCTCGCCAGCCGCACCCGTCCCGTGAAGTGGGTCGTTACCTGCGGTTCCGCCTGGTTGTGGAGCAGGCGGCGACCAATCAGGCGGCAATCCGTCAGCACGGCGTTTCCGGCCGAATGCCAGACCGTTTCGATCGTGACCGTGCGGGGCTCATTGCGGTAAAACTTGAAGGGCGCCAGGAAGTTCACCTCTTCGAGGGACTCCACGTGCCACCCGGGAAGCATTGACAGCGCCGCTTCCGCAAACGCCTCGATGCCCATGACGCCAGGCAGCACGGGCGTGCCGTCAATCTGATGATCATGCAAGAAGGGCTGTACCTTCGGGTCCAGCGTGGTCTCGATGGTCAAGCCGCTGTGCACGCCGAGCCCCGCAACCTTGCCGAGCATCGGTCCTTGCCAATGTTCCTCAGCGGAAGCTTGTACTGCCTGCAGATCGAGTCCGCCGGTCGCGTCGAATTCGCTCAGCATAATGCCGAGGCGCTTCCCGATCACAATTTCACCGCGAGTGCCGCCGGCAGTCAGCTCGCGGCGGATTATGGGGATCCCCGCTTCGGGTGGCAGCATATCAATCCCTGCCACCTCCATCATCTTGGGAATGGAACCGCGGGTCGCCATGCCGATACCGCCCCAGGCCGTCCAGTCGATGGCAATACCGCGGGTGCCTGGCCGCGTAGTGCGGAAGCTCGAACTGATTTTGCACAGCAGGTCGTTGACGGCGCTGTAGTCAGTCTGGCCGCCGTTGCCGAAGCGCCCGGCGACGGAGCTGAACGCAACCGTTGCCCCAAGCGGCATGTCGCCGATGGCGCGCAGCAGATTGAAGAAGCCGTCAGCCTTGACGTCGAAGACCAGATCGAATTCGCGCGGCTCCTTGTCCGGCAGGAAGTGGCTGCGCTCCAGGCCGGCGGCGTGCAGCAAGACGTCGATGCGCCCGCTGCGCTCCCGGACTTGCCTGATAACCCTGGCGACAGCCTCATGGTCGGTGAGATTCAGGCTGAAGTAGTGCGCCGTGCCGCCCGCCGCTCGCACGGCTTCGATGGCGCTCTCGGCGGCCTGCGCGCGCTCGAGGGCGGCCAGTTCCTTTTCAACCAGAACCGGAGTGGCGCGATCGCCGCGCGCTTGTATGCGCGCAAACAGGTCACGCTTGAGCCCATCTTTGTCGCTGGTGAAGCGCTTGAGATCGGGATTATTCGGATCGGGCTCCGGCACCAGGTCGAGCAGGTAGAACGTGCCGCCTGAAGCCGCCGCCAAATCGGCGGTAATGGCCGAAACGATACTGCCTGCCGCTCCGGTGACCAGGAAGACAGTGTCCTTGTCCAACGTCATACCCGGCTTGCCGTCCGCTGCCGGCTGTTCCTCTACGCCGACCGTCCAGCGCTGCCCGGTCTTGTAGCCGATTTCCACTGTTCCGGGATCGCGCAACGCTTCTTCGACGAGGATCTCAGCGACTTCCAACGGTGTGCGTTCCGCTTCGAAATCTGCCGCCTTGACGAGCACGTCTGGGCGCTCGCGCTTGTAGGCCTTGGTGAAGCCGCTCACGGCGCCGCCCAGCGGAGCGACTGCGCCGGCCGCGTCATAACCGTGCTGCCCGCCCAGGCGGGTTGCGGAAACGAGAAAAGTGCCGGCGGTCGCAACCTGTTCGTACAACGCGCGCATGGTCGTGAACAGCAGCTTGATCCGGACTCGCAGGGCCTCATGCCAGGTGCTCGCGTCCATATCACCGAGAAGTGGCTCTCTGGTGAGCGCCGGCAGCCAATAGACTCCGTGCACGGGACCGGCGGCCAGCCAAGTCTTCAGCCGGACGCTCAGCGCGTCCGCGTCGGGCGCGCCATCAATACTAAGGACCTCGACGCCCATGCCTTGGAGACGGCGCGTCAGCGCCTCTGCCACCCCGCCGCTGTCCGGCATGATCACCACGCGACGGCCGGCAGCTAGCGTGACTCCGGTTGTCTTGCATAGGTTGAGTGCTGGACGTAGCGTTGCGACAGGTACGCGGCGAGGAATCTTATCTGCTGCATCGAAAGATGCCAGGATCGGGCGCGGGGCGACCGGCGCTGTTGCTGGCGAGGCCGCCGCTTCCGCCTCTTTCGCGGTAACGGTGACAGCAGGGGTTGCGGTTCGCGGCTGCCTATCGACCGCGAACTTGATCACGTGCGCCAGCGTGGGGAAGTCACGCAGCTTGAGGTCCTGGTCACGCGGAATGCCATACGTCGCGCGGATGGCTGCAAACATCTCTGCCTGCTTGACGGTGTCAATGCCGAGGTCCGCTTCCAGGTCGAGGTCCAAGTCCAGCATGTCTTTGGGATAGCCGGTCTTCTCGGCCACGATCTCCAGCACTTTGTCTTTGATGGAATCTTCCGTGGGCGTCGCTATCGCGCTGGGGACTGGCGCAGGAGCTGTTGTCTTGCTGCTGGCTGGGGATGGTACTTCCGCAGTCGTCGCGGGCGGAGCAGCGGCAGCAGCCGCAGGAACAGCCTGGGCTGCGGTCGCTCGCGGCTGCCTATCGACCGCGAACCTGATCACGTGTGCCAGAGTGGGGAAGTCACGCAGCTTGAGATCCTGGTCACGCGGAATCCCGTACGCGGCGCGGATGGCAGCAAACATCTCAGCCTGCTTGACGGTGTCAATGCCGAGATCCGCTTCCAGGTCGAGATCGAGGTCCAGCATGTCCTTGGGATAGCCGGTCTTCTCGGCCACGATCTCCAGCACTTTCTCCTTGATGGAGTCTTCCGTGGGCGCCTGTGCGCCGCCGGGCGCTGCAGCGGGAGTGCTAACTGGGGATGGAGCGACCGTCGCTGCGACGGGCGCTGCTGCTTCGACCGCAGTCCTGGGTGGAGTTGCACCAGTAGCAGCAATGGGGACAGCCGGGGTTGCTGTCCCTCCCGGCTGTCTATCGACCGCGAACTTGATCACGTGGGCTAGTGTGGGGAAGTCACGCAGCTTGAGGTCCTGGTCACGCGGAATCCCGTATGCGGCGCGGATGGCTGCAAACATCTCTGCCTGCTTCACGGTGTCAATGCCGAGGTCCGCTTCCAGGTCGAGATCGAGGTCCAGCATGTCTTTGGGATAGCCGGTCTTCTCGGCCACGATCTCCAGCACTTTCTCCTTGATGGAGTCTTCCGTGGGCGCCTGTGCGCCGCCGGGCGCTGCAACGGGAGGCGCTGCCTCATTGCTAACTGGGGATGGAGCGACCGTCGCTGCGACGGGCGCTGCTGCTTCGGCTGCCGTCGCGGGTGGAGTTCCAGCCAGATCGGGGCGCTTCTCAAAGACGAAGCGGATTACATGGGCCAGCGTCGGATAATCGCGCAGCTTGCGGTTCTCGTCCCGCGGGATGTTGTAGATCTCGCGGATGGCTGCGAATATCTCTGCCTGCTTCACCGTGTCGACGCCAAGGTCCGCTTCCATGTCGAGATCGAGGTCGAGCATGTCTCTGGGATAGCCGGTTTTTTCTACAACCAGGGCCAGGAGCCGTTCCTTCACCGCATCGCCAGTCTGGGCAGGGGTCTCCACCGGCGCCGGTGTCACAGGTTTCGCTTCTTCCTTCGCCGCGGTCACAGGGGCTGCCGGCGCTTGTTTGGCGACAGGCTGAGCTTTTTGCGGCGGCGGGGCTACCTCTTCGCGCTCGCTTCCGTTGGCTTGGCCGATCGTGGCCAGCGCTTCTGCCTGCATGATCGTCTCGCCGTCCACGTCCTCTTCCGTGTCGACATCCAAATCGAATACGTCGATCGGATAGCCGTTTGTGGAGGCCGTAAGCGGTTCCTCCAGAACGGCGGTTGCTGCAACGGCGGTTGCGGCCGCGAAAGCTACGGGCGAGACAACTTGAACGACGCGCTCCGGTTTCGTGAGTACGGCCGGTCGAGATGCGGGGGCAGGCATGGTAACAACCCGCGCACGCTGCGTACCTTCGGCTGTCCGCGCCGGGGCTCCCTGATCGCGCACGCGGAGAGTGCGGTGCACCACTTCCAGATTCGCGGTTGGATACTGCGCGATGCGGTTGAGCCAGCTCTGCCATGCGGCCGTATCCGCAATGCGATAAGCGTAGCCCAGCGCGTTGGGACTCCGGCGTACGCCATCTTTCGTGGCTACCCAGCGCAACAACGTCATGCTGATCTGGGAGCCAAACCCGGCGCCCAGCCGTAACGCGTACTCGACCGGATACTTGCCACCTTTCGACAAGTTCAACGCACCCAACTCGGGATCGACTTCCTTGAAGTTGGGTAGCGGCGGCACCAATCCCGTTTCCAGTGCCTTCACCGCGAGCACATCTTCGATGCCGGTCGCCATGGCGTGGCCGGTGTAGCCCTTGGTGTTGGCAATTACGATCTGGTCGGCAGCACTGCCGAAGACGCGGCGCAGCGCGTTGATCTCCGCCGAGGCGCTGCCGCCGCGTGCGGGCGTATAAGTTTCGTGGGACACGAAAACCGTTTGTGGAGCTATCTGCTGACGTCGAATTCCGCAGCGCGCTTCCGCCTGGGCCAGCAGATTCTCCATCACCTGGCCAATGTGTTCGACATCGAGGCGCGTGCCGTGGAAAGCGCTGTTGGCGGTCACGGCGCTCAGTACTTCGCAAATAGGCTGGATTCCGCGCTCGCGTGCAGCTTCGGCGCTCTCCACCACAAGGGCCGCGGCGCCCATGCCTATAATCATGCCGTGCCGCCGACGGTCGAACGGGATGGCGGCGTCTTCGACCACATCGTCAGTCGCTGCCGCTCCGCTGGCCAGAAAGCCGGCGCCAAACCATTCCATCATGTTGTCGGAAGTGACGTCGTCCGCCGAAATGACAACCACGCGGCGGCAGCGCCCGGCGCGGATCCAGTCCTCGGCCAGCGCTACGCCCTGGGTCGTGCTCGCACAAGCAGCGTTGATTTGAGTATTAGGACCGCGGGCGCCGATGAATTCGGCGAATTGCGAATGCCCCATCGCCAAGACTCTGAACAGGAAGCGGCGGTCGAAGACAAAAGGCTCCTTCTCGATGGCGGCTCGCAACTCCCGGATGCGCCGGTCAAGCTCTTGCCCAATTGTCGAATGGCCATTCGTTTCCGCCACCCGGACGCGCACGCTTTCCAGCACAGTCAACTGCTCATGCCGCGCGTGATCTTCATAATAGTGCGACATGATTCCGGTGAAAGAGTCGTAACCCGGGAAGGCTGAAGCAAAAATCACACCCGTATCGTCGCGCAGGGCGTCTGGCAATGCCCACCGCTCCGGTAGCTGGGTGCCCTTGCTGGTGGTCTTGTAGCGCATCACCAGCGGGATGCCGGCGTCGCGCAGTGCATCAATCCCAGCCGCGATCGCCAGGCAAGTGGTGCGGTCGAGTGCAAGCCGGCGATCGGAGGAAACACCGAATTCACTTTCCAGGTTAAAGGCGCCGCCGCGCCCGGCAAGCTTGATCACTTCGGCTACGTCATTGATGGTTTCGAAGGTCGCTTCTCCGCCGCTGCTCTTCACCAGGCGAGTGATGTGTTTATCGGCCATGGCGCGGCGAAATTGTGCAGGAACGGCGGCGATGAACTGGTCACCCCGCAGGATGCGGCCGATGTTCCCGTCATCGAAGATGTGGTCCGTCCCCGGCAGGCCCAAGGCCGCTCCAGTAATCGCCACCGGCTGATCGGCACCGTTCTGACCGTGGTACATCTGCCAGCCCCGCTCCAGAACATCAGCAAACATATGTCCGAGTTCGAGGTAGCGATCGCCGTTTCCAGAGGCCGTTGGGGCAGTCGTCGAGATTGGAGTGAAGGCGGCGGACAGCGCGGGCTTCGGTGCCTCCACAGGAGAAGAAGCGAGCGCGGCAAAAGCTGCCGGCTTCGCTGTGACCTCGCGGACGGCTTCGGCCTGGCCGCGGCCAAAGCCCGCTGCATACAGGCCGCACAACGCCTGGTTAAATGAGGCGATGTCGCCGACTTTGGGATGATTAGTGAAAAGCGAAACCACATCGCCGTGCCCGCCAAGCACGTCCTCCGCAAACCCCTGCAGCGCTTTCTTCGGCCCGACTTCGATGAACACACGCGCGCCGGCATCGTACAGAGTGCGCAGGCCCTTGACGAATTGCACTGGAGAAGCGACCTGCCGCGCGAGAATGTCGACCATCTGAGGCACGGCGTCGGCTCCCGTCGGATAAAACTCGCCGTTCACATTCGCTACAACCGGCAGCCGCGGCGGTTCGAGGCGCAGGCGCTGCAGTATCTGCCGCAGGGGCTCGCTGGCTGGAGCCACAATCGAGGTGTGGAAAGCATGGCTGACCGGCAACGGCGTCACTTCATAGCCGGCTTTCAGGAACACTTCCATGGCTTGCTCG
>Ga0209517_10009140_pt1 | contig 11409 bp, 9 predicted proteins | sample PeaSoiMetSII2010_FD_187695 | JGI IMG/M metagenome (GOLD analysis project Ga0209517, IMG submission 187695) | Peat soil microbial communities from Weissenstadt, Germany - SII-2010 (SPAdes) (version 2) | ecosystem: Environmental > Terrestrial > Soil > Wetlands > Peat | place: Germany: Weissenstadt...
CGGCAACGCCGCTCTTCGCCTCAAGCGGAATTCAAGGCACTACAATTCGTCAGGTTGCCGCTGCGGCGCGAGTTAACAGTCAACTCATCTACTACTATTTCGGCAACAAAGCTGGCCTGTTCCGTGCCGTGCTCAAAGGTGCGGCAAGCCGGGTGGCCGCTTTGCTGGCGCAGGCCACAGTGAAGAATGGGTTGCCCAGGGAACGGCTTGGGCGCTTCGTTAGCGAGTGGGTAAGGGTGACCCTTGCGGAAGCTCCGACGCTGCGAATGTTGCACCGGGCGATGCTCGAAGGGGACAGGACGCTCGCTGCCGAGATCCAACGTTATGCCGCAGGTCACGCTGCACAGATCGGTTCCTTAATCGACGAGGGCAAAGCCACCGGCGCATTCCGCGGAGGCCTAGACACCCGCCGCGCGGTCGCTAGTCTTGTTGGGATGGTTCAGTACCTTGCACTTGCCGAGACCATCCTCTTTACATCAACGAACCTAAAGCAGGATGGAGAGGAGCGAGATGCTATGGCCCAACATACCGCCGAGCTATTCCTCAGAGGTTTGGATGCCGAGCGATGAACAAGAACCAATATTCGGGGGCGCTTTCTAGAAAGTCGATTCTCGAGAGAATACGGGGTCTAGGGACATGACCAACGTGGCCGGAATTGAGGTGCCATCTACCTCGCCCATATTTCTGACGATCGTTGCATTCCATGTCCTGCTAGGCCTCGCATGCGTCATCACAGGCGCCGTTGCGATGTTGAGCCCAAAACGCCAGGGTCGCCATCCGAATTTCGGCACGATCTATTTTTGGTGCTTGTCGGCGGTCGTTGCTTCGGCGAGCGGATTGTCCGCAGTCCGTTGGACTCGCGACTATGCCTTGTTCATCTTGGGGGTCCTGTCCTTCGCAGCGGCCCTGGTTGGACGCACTGCCAGGCGCAAGCGGTGGCCCGGATGGATCCGCTGGCACATTACCGGAATGGGTGTGTCGTACGTTCTGCTGCTGACGGCCTTCTACGTGGACAACGGAAAGAGCCTGCCCCTCTGGAAGGAACTTCCGCCCATCGCGTACTGGCTTCTCCCGGGCGCGATCGGGGGCCCCATCATCATTCATGCGCTACTGCGTCACCCGCTCGTCAGGCGCATCGAGGGTTCGAAATGCGGTGTTCTGCTGGATGCGGAGGCCGTGTCTGCGATCAATGATAATCAGACGGCGCAAGCGTCGCTCGGACAACGTAAGGGGACACGCTTCCGAAGGCCCTGGATGGCTCTCGCCACGATAGTCGGTCTGATGGTTCTTGCCTGGGTGGCACTGGCGTTCGAATCAGGTACGTTCATTCGCGAAGACTCGATGTACGCCGTCGGCCCGGGAGAGTTTTCGCCCGACGCCATGGCGGCGCACAAGAAGCTGATCGATCTCGGGGACTACAAGATTGCGTATATCGACGAAGGCAAGGGCGAACCTGTCATTCTCCTGCACGGCTGCCCCTTCAGTGTGTTCGAATGGCACGAAGTAGCGCCGCTCCTAGCCAAACACTTCCGCGTTATAGCTCCAGATCTCCTTGGATTGGGCGACACACCTGTGCGCCTCAATGACGATTATCGCCTGACGCAGGACGTGAAGATGGTGACCGCGTTGATGGACCGCTTAGGCATTCGTTCCGCGCGTTTTGTCGGTCACGATCACGGCGGCGCCGTCGTTCAGCTTCTCATGCAACAGAATCCTGATCGAATCGACATGGCGATCCTCACAAACGTCGAAGCCTACGATCAATGGCCAAGCAAACCGGAGATGGGCGATCTTCGCCTTATTACAAACCCCGTAACGAGTCCGCTGGTGTATCTCGCGCTGCACTTCCGGGGTGTTCAGCGGAATCTCTACTCCATCGCTGTCGTAAACAGGTCCAGGTTGAACGACGAAACGCTGGACGCTTTTGCGTCCGAGCATCTTGCGAACGCCCGTCGATGGCAGCGCCTCAGGCGCTTCTTTGCATACCAACTCGACCCGGCCAATACCCATCTGACGCAGGACGCGGTCCCGGCAATGCGCCGGTTCACAAGACCGGTCCTCTTGCTTTGGGGTGAGAAGGACACAAACTTTGGGCCGCTGATCGCCGAACGGCTTGCACGCGATATTCCAGGTACCGTGGGTATTTCCTGGCTCACGAATTCAGCCCACTTACCGATGCTCGAACAACCCCAGGAGTACAGCGACATCGCCGATCGCTTCTTATCCGATGGGACGATCGTTCAGAGTCTTAAAGGAGCGATTGCGGAACCATGTTCTTCCCATCCTTGTTCGAGCGGGCCCAGTCCATCGCTTCGCGCGCATTGATCGATATCAAACGACCACACGTCAGTGAACCACTAGAGGAGGTGAACGCAATGAAGAAATACGTAAACCTTACCGGACTGGCTCTCCTCCTTCTCGCACTCGGATCGTTCATGATGCTGAGGGCTGCACGGGCCCAATCGGCCAGATCAGCTCTTAGTCTTGGAGATATCTTGCCAGATGTTTCCGGCCAGACCCCCTCCGGAGGCTCCTTGCGTCTTTCGGATGTCGTTGCGGGCAAAACCTCAGTCGTCGTGTTTTCGTTCAGCAAGACCGCCGGCAAGGACGCCCGGCTTTGGAACGTCCATCTGGACAAAGACTACGGTTCCAATCGTCTAGTCGCAGGTTCTACGGTCATAATGCTGGAGGCGGCTCCCAGACTTCTTCGAGGAATAATTGTCTCCGCACTCAAAAGCAATATGCCGCCGTCTATGCGGGACAGAACCATAGTGTCCTACCAGAATGAGGAGTTATGGAAGCGGCGTCTCGCGGTGGCCGATGACAGCCATGCATACGTATTGCTGCTGGGACCCGATGGCCACATGCGCTGGAGAAATTCCGCCGCTTTTAGCGATGCCGAATACACGGAACTGAAGAATAAGGTTCAAGAAGAGCTTCAATTTGCAAACCAACTCACGTCTCAATAGGAGGCAGGTTGAAAATGGGTTCCACCTTACATATGCATGTTCACAATACCTTCCCAATGGCGAGAGTTCGCGCGAGAACCAGTAAACTTTCGATCGTCAATGAGCGCAGCTAGAAGATCCACGCCTCGCAGTCGCATCAGGCCTCCAAATTCAGATCGTAGCCAATGCTACTCGATTGGTTTAAGCGTTCGAGCTTGAAGGGCACTGGTTTTTCGCAGGTGGTTTGGCTTGTCCCCAAAACAGGATTCTCCGGCCTCCAGGTATACAATCCCGGCATGGGTGGTGGCTCAAGACCTTCCCCGAGGTAGCTAAGCTAGCAGACCTCGATCTGGTCGATTCCCCGCTGATTGTCAGTCCCGACGATCTGGCAGAAGTCGTACAGGCTTCGCCAGACAGCGTGACGCCATCAAAGCCGTGTTTGACGATCCGCCCACTCAGAGCGTCAGCTACGAGGTAAAGAATGCCATCAACAATATGACCAAGGAGTAGGCTGCCGCCCAGCGCAAACGCCTATCTGAAGGAAACCCAGCAGATTCATGCATTTTTGTGGCCCTGAGAACCTCGATCTGCTCCGCATGTACGAATCCGTGGTCGATGAATTCCGACTCAAGATAATCGCCAACCGGAAGGATTAATCAAACCTTCGACGATGTGATGGAGTATTTGGTAGATTTGTTGTTCGACGTCGTAGTACTTGGCCATGCTGAAATTGGGTCGAACCGCGGCGAATCGACGAGCGCTTTCAGGGTGTCCGGGGAGTTCCTACGCGTCACAGCGGGATTATGTTCGAACGTCTATTTTTCGGAAGGCGGCAAGGCGTTCTTCCGGGATGTTAGTTTAGACGTTTGACAGACCTCATAGTGTTCGACGTTAAGTGGCGGATCGATGAGGCACTCAAGGTCGTAGGCGTAATAGTGGGCTTTGGCAATGTTAGCGCCTGCGTACGCCACGATAGCTTGACGCGAATTCCAGAACGACAGTAAAAGCAACTGTACTTGGGCCTCTTCTGTCCGACGCAGCAGATAGACAGCGCGAACCCCGGGGTAGGTTCGATAGTCTCGAAAGCCGAAGTCGGTCAAATAGCGAAGGTACGCCTCGGCCTTCTCGGTGGGGACAACTCCGCGCCAGACCCGGGCAATCGTGTCTCCGCCTCTCACATTGCGGCCATCAGTTGGCCGGGATGGATCGGGTGAGCTGTTCGAAGACACTTCGTAGTGCTGCACATGAGGCTCCATTTCGACCAAGTAGTCGGAGTCGAAGTCGTAATACTTGGCCATGCTGTAATCGTCCCCAGCAAAGCGCTTGATAGCCTCGGTGTCGTCCCAGAACGTCAGCATCTCGAAATGCGTTACATCGGCTTCTGTGCGGTGCAAACACCACGCCTCTCGATTTCCGCGCGTAGCCAGATACTCGGGCAGCGCAATCCTGCGGATGAGGTCCAGGTATTCATCAGCCTTCGAAATGGGAACCATCCCGTGCCATATTCGAGCGATCATGGAGCCCTCCCGTCAAGCGAGCGAACTCCGAGGAGAACCTTCTCCAGCAACGACACCAGCCGAGTGGCGCATGATCGGTCAGGGTCAAGTCCGGGATCATAGATAGTGAGTTCAAGACCGAGCGCTTGGGGATGGAGGACGAGCGGAGTCAAAAGATCCGCCAGTTCCTTGAATGTCGGTCCGCCCGGTTCGGGAGAATCCACGGCCGCCATGACGGTCGGGTTGATGACATCGGCATCCAAGTTAATCCAAAACGCACGCGGTTCCTCGCTCGATCCAGGTGCTGTAAGCCGTTTGAGGGCTGCTGCTGCAACGTCGTCCACGCCACGATCACTGACCGCGGCGCCGGGAATGTCGAGAATCAGAGACGCGCCAAGCGCCGCGCGGGATTTTCCTTGTCAATGCTCAATTCCGTGCCGGTGGCATCGCCGCGCTACCTTTGGCGTTCTGCCAGAGAATCGCGTTCAACGCCTGCGCGTCGGCCGCGTCAGGTCGGGAAAAATCCATTCGCGATGATTCCTTCGCGCCTGGAGCTTTCTTGTCGTTCATTTGGTACAGAAGTCCACTCCGGAGGTTCTTGTCATCGGCTTGATAGGGCGGCTGGGTTCCGGGACCAGCGAAGAGCGCTGCGAACAGGGGCGCGTGTGCGTCGAACAGATTCATTGGAGGAAGCCCGAGCAGATCCTCCATTGTGTGAATCATGCTCACGGTCGTGTAAAAGTGATGGTCAACGAAAGGCTTTTCCGCGGGTGGCGAATACTTGCTGATCACTAAGGCAATCGAGCGGTGAGCGTCAACGTGGTCCGCTCCGTTTTGTGCATCGTCTTCCACAACGAAGATCGCCGTATCGTCCCAGTAAGGGCTATGCGACACCGCATCCACTACGCGTCCGACCGCGAGATCGTTATCAGCGACAGAGGCTCGCGGCGCTGGCCTGCCGACGCGCGTTCCACCGGTATGGTCGTTTGGGAGATACAGTTGGACGAATTGCGGCAATTCCTTTGGAGTACCACGAGCTCTCACAAACTGGTCAAACTCGCGAAGAAACTCGTCGGCACGAAGCTGGTCTGGATACTCAATTGCAAAATCCGGATAGAGAGGATCGATGTGGTCGCGCTGCGCCTCCTTTGTCGGGCGGACGCTTTTCAACCGAGGAATTGCCCACGGCCAGGGACTCGGTCCGCCGCGAGGATTACCTACATTCGACGGCAACCGGTCTCCTTTCTTGATTTCTGGGGTCGAACACGTATCGGAAACTGGCGATGGCCTGCCCTCCCTCGGAGAGTTCACTTTTTCGTCTTTACACCAAGTGAGCGCCATCATCTCTCCATGGATACGATAGGTGAAGTTATGCTTCGCAAGATTGTCCCAGAGAAAACCGGTTCCTGGATCGTCCATATCGGGGACACCTTGATCGAGTGAGTTGCCGAAATCCTGCGGACGCTCACTTCCTCGATAAATAACAGGCCACACTTTTTCGATGTAATCGGAAGTGGCGGAAGCATCCGACCACAGATGCCCATTGGCGGATACGTCCCCGCTGTCATAGAAATTGTCGAGCACTCCAAACTGCAGGGCGAGTTTGTGCTGATTGGGTGTAATCTCAGCGCCGTACATGGTCAGTGACGGATCGCCGTCGCCGACTGGCAAATCGCCAAGAATCTGATCGTAAGTGCGATTTTCTTTAAGGATGTAGATCACATGCCGTATGGGATTCTTGCCGCTTGCAAACGTAATCTTGTCAGGGCTGGCGTGGAGACAATTATTGTCCTCAACCTGTCGCGTATACGTGGGAAGATTCTTGTCGATGTCGTCGAGGCTCAACCTTTGGATCGACCCGCCGATCAGTGTAGCGATGTAAGGATGCGGGTCCGGATGCAGCCCGGATTGCACCTCTGCTTTCATATTGTTTGGCCCGCTGCCTTGGCCTTTGGCAGTTGCGATCAGCAAGTCGCCTCCCGCAATGGCTAGTGCGCTGGGATACCATTCCGTTGGGATGAAACCGATGGGCAATTCAATGTCAACCTGATTTGACGCCTGCTCGTGGTCCTTGGTTTCGAATACTGCAACAGCGTTAAGCGATGCACTAGCGGCATAGAGGTGTTTTTCATCCGGGGAAAGCGCTATAGCAATTGAAGCGGCGCCAGTCGCACCATCTTTGCCAGCGGTAGCACGGTAACACCGCACCGGTACACCCCTCTTCAAATCCACGGCCGCGATACCATCGGCTTTAGCCATCGCCGCATTACTCATGGCGACGAACAGGACATCCTCACTTCTGCTCAGAAGCATGGTCGTGGGATGCGTACCAGGGGCTACGGGATCTGAAGGAGGCCACAACTCAATTCGGCGCGAGATCTTTCCTGTGTCGAGATCCAGTTCTGCCACCGCAGATTCATTCCACAAGCTAACCCATGCCTTGGTTCCAGCCTTGTTGGCAATGGCGGTGTACGGATAAGCCGTCGGTACATATCTACTAGTGCTCAGATCGAAGGACCTGGAAATTTGGCCGGAGGTAACGTCGAGCAGCACGACATTGTCCGAGAGATTATTGGCTATCAGCAACCGGTCGCCGCTGGCTGAACCTAAGACGGCAAACCCGGCTGGATACGCGGGCGCAGCTCCTGCTGCTTGTTTGTCGAGCTCGTAAGTGAGTTCTTTCCCCGGTACAAGCGGCTGCGAGGGAATTCTGATGAAACGTTCGGGCGTGACTTCTCCGTCCGTGAATTTGTAGACGGCGATGCCGTTCTCTGAGATTGAGGACATCGAGGCGTAAAGTTGTTTGCCATCGCTCGAAAAGGCCAGCCCGATGAAGTAGCTTTGCAGGGTCGATTTTTCGTCGGCGCGCAAGCGTTCGTCGGAAAAATCGCGCACCTGATTGTTGCTGAGGTTGAGAATCGCAATCGACTGGCGCAATCAGCTTCGTTCCGTGCCATATCCCTGATTGAGCAGCGCGGCGTAACGGCCATCGGGACTCACGGCGATCGTCGCAGGGTAGCTGTTGGTGCGAGCAATGAATCCGGGTACAGGAACGGTCAGGGTTTTGCTCGTAGGAAGATTGATTTGATGCGCGCGCTGGTTTGCGTGCGCTACCATCAACAAAAGACAAGAAAGGGAAAGTGCAGCCAAAAAAAGGGCGAGGACCTTTTTCACAGTTGAGAGCCTCTGTCGGTTTGTACCGTCCTATGCAGCCAAGATGTCATAGCGAGACGGAGTGGTCTTGAATGCATTTGACCCGCTTGCGCTACAGTGTGTTTCACAAATCCACCAAGGGACGGCCAGAACTACGGGTCGGATACTTTCGAAGAGTTTAAAGCGGCCGAGCGACGGCTTTGGATTCGGTTGCCGCAATTGTCAGAATCGCTTGCAAACTTCGTATCACATCGGAATGCGTTGTCGCCCACGAAGACACACTGATTCGCATAGCCTTGCGACCCTTCCAGATGGTGCCGCCACACCAGCAAGTTCCTTCTGCCAGAACGGCATCAATTATGCGCGTAGTTGTTTCGTCATCTCCGAAGGACACTAGTACCTGATTCAGCACCACATCATTGAGAACATCAAAACCGCCTGCGCGAAGACCCTCCGCGAATGTTGTTGCGTGGCGACAGCAACCGTCGATGAGTTCCACTACGCCTGCTTCCCGAAAGAGCGCAGTGCTGCCCATATCTCAATGGCGCGTGCGCGCCGCGATGACTCAGGTCCCATCTGCATGGGCTGCCGCTTCGCTTCTGCGTCCGGAGGATAATAGGACTCCGCAATGGACATCGAGCGCCCCAAGGCTTCAACATCCCTTACGATTGCGATACCACTATCCTGAGGAACATTGAGCCACTTATGCGCATCCGTTGCCCAGGAATCGGCACGGCCGATCCCTTTCTCCAGTTGCCTTTGCTGTGGGCTGACGGCCGCCCAAAGACCGAATGCGCCATCGACATGCACCCATGCGCCCATTTCCTGCGCAATGTCACAGATCATCAACCGGGTCAAAGGCGCCCGTGTTTACATTGCCCGCTTGGACACAGACGATTGCGGGTCCGGACACACGGGGAATAAGCGACGACCTCAGCCGACCCTGAGAATCAGCAGGGACCATGTGCACGCGGCCTTTTCCGAAGCCGAGCAGCGCCAGGGCTTTCAGCATTGTCGCGTGGACCTCCTCACCGACGATGACTGTGACTGGAGACGAAAAAAAAGCCCATCCCGCTCGACATCCCAGCTAGCCTTGCGCAGGACGGTACTGCGCGCCGCGGCAAGAGCGGTCACATCTGCCATCTGTGTACCAGTTACAAATGCCCCGCCGCAATTCGGCGGCAAATGGAGCAAATCGAGGCCCCACGCCAGAACCACTTCTTCCAGGTACGCCGCGACAGGGGAGAAATCAGACAAACACGCATTTTGATCCCAAGCATCTGCCAGCCAGTGAGCCGCAACGGTTGCTGGCAACGCGCCGCCAATTACACCTCCGAAGAATCGCCCACCCATAGACGCCACAGTCGCCGGTGATCCGAAGTCGTCGAGCCGCTTCAACACAGACAATGGATCCTCACCTTAAAAACACAAGGAGCCGCCGAGCGCGGTCAAAGCTTTGATAGCCGCCTGCGACACACCCGCATGGCGCTCCCGAATCGTCCGCAGGTAGCGTCGAGCCCGTTCCGCAGCTATTGTCAGAACTTCCTCGTACCGATCATCCAAAGATTCTTCCATGTTTCCTCCCGTGAGAATCGGCACAACAGCCGCGCTTTCGTGACGCAAATTCAGGGCACTACCGCAACATGCCGTCATCTGAGCAATAAACAAACATGGTGATCATTCTCGCGTCATCCCCACTTGGTGCAAGTGATTTCAGACGTGGTCAGAGACTCTTACGGAAGGACTTCTGGGTCTTGATGTGCTGGAATCCGTTGCGTGTGTAAAATCGGTGGGCGCGCTCACGCGTAACATTCGACCGGACTGAGATCGTACTGCAACCTTGGCTTCTCGCCCATTGTTCCGCGATGTCGAGTAGCGCCTTTCCGATTCCGCGACAGCGAATTTGCTGGTCGGCAACCAATCCATTAATTTCCGCGAAACGATCCAGCACGACGGCCCGGAGAATGTACACTCCGACCCATCCTGCGATTTGGCCTCCGGGAAGCTCAGCCACGTAGACGGCGTACTGGTTCGGATCCCACATCCCGTCGAGCCGTGCTTGCACCTCCGAACCTGTACATTCGTAGCCGAGTTGCCCGGCGAGGTCGGCCATCTTGTCACAGTCGCCCGGCTTGGGTGGGCGAATCTCACACATGCATTGCAATGAGGCGGGTTTGAGTTGTTGCTTCATTCACAAGACTTATGCGTCGCGTTGCTGGCATGGTCAATCTTTGTCACCCTTTAGGTCCTCATCGCAGAGATCTGACAAATCATGTAGTGCTCACGCCGAAAACCGTGGATCGCCCTCAAGTATCTGCAACTGCAACTTCGGTCTCTCACCCTTGCGCCAGAAGGCGGCTCGATGCCTCGTGCGATACAGGAGAGGGCCTCCGTCGGCCCTCTCACTGCGCTCGATGGGGCGGGGGATACATACAAACTCGGTTTCGAGCGTATCACTCGTGACGCGAACAACTGCATACCCGTGGCCACCCATGTCGACAAAGGAAACATGCGGTGACAGATCCGGGTTCGATAAAGCACGTGCCTTCTGTAAGTCTCCGCTCTTTACATATTCCAGGGCCGACCGGACACCGTGTTTTAGCAACAGATTCATGATTGGCTGAGGCCGCGTGTCTCCTGGTCCCTGGCCGACAAAGAGGGACCGTAACGGGTGCTCGTTTGGAAGGCCGTGCTCGAATGCCTCCACGACTCCTGGCGCGGAGATCGAGCCTGTTACAAAAGCAATCCCGACCGGTTCGAAGGGTTTGGGTGGGAGACCCTTGCTGGCGAGGCCCGCCCAGAAACTATGTCGGTCGCCCGCTACCGTCGCGAAACCCGTAATTCCATGATCGCGAACGAAGTCGTAAATCTCACCGCGCTCGACGTATGCAGTACTGTGATCGCCAGCGCCCGTGCTTGCGTCGAACCCTGCATACCCGGCGCCTGGCCAGGCGGCGGTCAGGCCAGGTGGCAAGTTCTGCGGGTCGGCGCGCATATCCAGCGTGGCAACGGTGTCGCCCCAGATCTTCCACGTTGCTTTCGATTTCTCCAAACGATCGAGGAACCATGCTTTCTGTTCCACTCCAAGAATGGTGGTTGGCGGTTGATCCTTACGAAAATTCGCAATTTCGGTGCTCCCGCACTTAATCGTTGCCGGAGGATGCCCATTGTTATAGGCACTTCCGGCATCGAGGATGTCAAGCACCTCCTGCGGAATGAATCCGGGAAAGTCGTTGCTCATAAAAGCCTGCGCTTCTGGTCGGTACGTGGGTTCCTCAGATCGATAGCTGCGCTGATCTGTGATGATCAGCTCCATGTTGCTGCCCCACCGCAGTGTCCGGTGTCCTCTGAGGCTGTGTATTGCCGATAGATTGTTGGGTTCCTGACCGAGACCATTCTCGTCAAAGTGTTTAATCGGCGCATCGACGACTGCTGGCGGATCAAACCGATCGAGCGATGGGCCACTCGGTTTGTATAGTCGTGCCGGCTGATATTCGAAAAATGCCTGATTCGCCGCCACTTTTCGCGTCTGTGCAGGACGATTCACTCCTCCAAATTGTTGCAGGCCTTGCCAGCCGATCCAGCTGAACTCATGGTTGTCCCACATGCACACAAACGGCCAACGCGCGCGCGCGTCCTGCAGATCGGGATCGTGCAGATAGTTACGGTAGATGGCACGGTAATCTCCGACGTCGGTCGGAATATGAAAATCGCGAATCTTCTCGCCGTGCTCGTAGCGAACGATATCGCGCAGGCGACGGTCGTACATGCCCTGCGGCCGGTCTTCTGGATACCAGACGATTTCGTAGATA
>Ga0209517_10009141_pt1 | contig 11407 bp, 14 predicted proteins | sample PeaSoiMetSII2010_FD_187695 | JGI IMG/M metagenome (GOLD analysis project Ga0209517, IMG submission 187695) | Peat soil microbial communities from Weissenstadt, Germany - SII-2010 (SPAdes) (version 2) | ecosystem: Environmental > Terrestrial > Soil > Wetlands > Peat | place: Germany...
AATTAAAAGTCTTGATAAAAAACAAAGCCTAAAATATGTGGGAAACATAGGAAAATCGAAATTTTTACAGGTAAAACTTGTAATTACTTGAATTTAATGTAGGAAATTTGACTTTTATATTTATTTTACTTAACATATGGGCAAATAATGAATTTTCGCGCATTACGTCTCAGTATGTATCAATTCGTACAACCGCAATCAAAAAACCCTAACTACACTGCAGGTCAGACATGGGGTGCACTCAAAAAAGCCTGGCGAGGATACAAAATCGCAAAGGTTCAGAGCGACAACACCAGAATGTCCGAATATGCAAAGAAGATCAGAACACTTCAGAATGATTTGGGAATCAAGCAAGCAGAGTTTCCAGAACTGCATCTAAGTAGTTAGAAAACCTCTCTTTTTGAAGTTACACTCCAAGTAGAAATCTGACATTTTCATACCTTGGATTAATTTGTTGATTTTAAGCGGGTTCGCGGGGATTCGGACCCCGGACAGCCGGATTAAAAGTCCGGTACTCTACCTGGCTGAGCTACGAACCCATAGCAAAACGTCATAGTTGTGTATAATTTAGTCTTTTACAAAATTTTTTGAAGAAAAGAAAGCTTTAAACTCAGATTTTCTTCCACAATATTTTAACGCCCTTGTAGTATAGAGGGGATGCGGTTAATTCCAATCCTCGTAAAGCCCGGTCTAGAATGGGGCCCTGTCACGGCCTCGACGCGTGTTCAAATCCCGCCAAGGGCGCCATAAATTTTTCTCAGAAATTAAATCTCAAATCTTAGGTGATAATCCAAGTTTTTTCATTACATCATCAAGTGTTTCCTTATTTGCAGCAGCTATGAATGAGATTCTCTTATCATAACTTAATTTTGAGTCAAGTGGCATCCCATTTTCATCAACCACATATCCTCCAGCTTCTAAAGCTATGAGATATCCCGCAGCAACATCTGTTATCCTTAATTTCCTTCTAAGATCTACAAATACATCAACTAGTCCACGGGCAAATATTGCAAGTTCAAGAGCAACTGCTCCAAAATGTCTTACATGATTTGATGCTGCAAGAATTGGCGCCAATTGAGGTAGGGCCTCTGGCGAAATTCCTGAAATGTCAACCCCAACAACAAAGTAAATTGGTTTGTCTTTGTGAACATGAATCTTTTTTCCATTCATGTATGCACCATTGCCTTTTGACGCAGAATACAAATCTCCGTTATGTAAATCGATAATTACTCCATCTGTCACAGAACTCAGATTATCTTCAGGTGCAAATGCAAGCGAACAGCAAAAGAAGGGTATTCCCCTAACTGCATTAGTAGAGCCATCAATGGCATCCATTATTACAAATCCTTTAGGATTTGGAGATAATTCTATCATGCCACACTCTTCTCCAAAAACGGTACACTCAAAATTTATCTCTCGCAGGTAATCAAGAACTGTCTTTTCTGCTACGATGTCAATTCGTCGTGATATGTCTCCGCCTGCTCCCATTCCATGATCCGCACCAGATTCCTCTGTTCCTGCAAGATGCTTTACATTGTTGTATACTCTTTTTGCAGCCTCTTCTAAAATTTCGATAACTCTCACAAGTTTTTCTTTTCCATGTCCTAATTTATTTTAAGTAATAAAAAAGTAGGCTGAATGCATAAATAGCAAAAAAGTTGTGCCATTGTGTGAGCAGTAAAGATGATTCTATTTTTAGTAAAGAGGCTCTTCTATCCACTAAACCAGGCAAGGACATAGTCAAGCAGGCATTATTCAAAAGCAAAGGATATCGATTATTTGACAAGTACAAAAAGGAGGCAGAGGACGAATTTCCAAAATTCACCAAAAGATTTACTGAAGATCTATTAAATGCGATCAAATCTGATCCTAATCCGTTTGAAACTCAGGAAAAATTTGCCAAAGAAGTTGGCTCTACAGAGATAATTCTACAAAAATCACAAATAGACGAGGTAAAAAAGAGACTAGAAAACTATGAGACTCTTCTAGATAGAGTCTCAAGAATACTCAATTCTAATTTTGTTAAAATGACATTCCCAGTTTTTAGTGCATTATACGATGCTTCAGCTCAATATTTTGGCGATGTTGAAGATAGTAAGAAAAAAACAGATATCATTGATGGTCATATTATCGCAATTGATCTAAGTGAACCAATGGATAGGATAATGGACAAAGATGAAGATGTAGAATTTCTAGATGATTACAAGTTGATGAATCCATATATCTTGAAGCTTGCAAGAGACAAGATTTCTGTTGGTGGTAAAGAAGTTTTAGAAGAATTTGAGAGGGGTTTCAAAGATGCACGAATCGGGCAATACGTTGATTTTAAATTAAAAATGAATCCTAAGAGCATATCTGAAGAAGAGATGATTCAATGCTACAAAAAATATAGGGCGGTAATGGGAACTGCAGGAAAAAATATGACTCTTGCAAGATTTCCACTTGGAGAAATTTTCTATCTTGGAATGGCAAAAGCTGCAGAATCAGTTGGATGTGGAAATGAAATTGAAGATTCTATTAAGAACAAATTTGTTAAAGTTCCTTCCTGGCCTCTGTATTACACATTTCTTACAGGTGATGTTCAAAAAGGATTTGATTTTACAATGAAAAAAAGTGACATTTACCTAAGTGAAGCACGACTTGCTTTGGAACTACTGCCAGAAAGTTTCTCACATAAAGACTTTCTTGAGTTTCTCTTTTTAACAGTAGAGCATTACAATCTATATTGGTTTAATCAACTTTCAAAAGAAAAATTATGGAAAGAATTTGAATCCAAAATTCCAAAGTGATTTGAAATGATGTGGTCTGATAAGTATAGGCCAAAGAATTTACTTGAAATGGTCGGAAATGAAGAAGCAAAGGAATCTTTTGTAAAATGGCTTGGAAAATGGATCAAGGGAACAAAACCTCTTCTTTTAGTTGGTCCGCCCGGAATTGGAAAAACTACTATGGCAATCCTAAGTGCAAAACAATTTGGTTATGATTTAATCAGCATGAATGCAAGTGATGTAAGAAACAAGCAGAAAATTCAAGAAATTCTTAATCCTATTCTTGGTAATAGGAATCTACTTGGAAAGCCTATGATCTTCGTTGATGAAGTGGATGGAATACATGGAAGATCTGATTTTGGTGGAGTAGAAGCATTGATTGACATACTAAAAGAGCCAACTGTTCCAATAATTCTTGCAGCAAATTCTGATATATCTGACAAAATGAAATCTATAAAAAAAGCTGTAACTACTGTAAAACTTAGACCTCTTCCTCCAAGGTTAATGAGATTATACCTTGAAGAAATTCTAAGGCGAGAAAATGCGTCAATAAAAATTGGTAGCATGATAAAGATGATTATAGATTCACGTGGTGATATTAGATCAATTTTAAATTCTGCCCAAGTATTGGCTGGGGGATTTGAGCCTCAACTTGATAAATCTAACCTAACTGCTAACGTGGAAGAATCAATAAATTCATTTTTTAATGCTAAATCATCTGAGGAGGCAAAAATAATACTTTATTCCTTACGAATTGATCCTAGAGAAAAGATTAATGCATTTTATTCAAGTGTAATTACAAGTACTCTTCCAAAAGATATTCTAAAAGAAATGTTGGAAATACTTTCTGAATCTGATATGTTATACGGAAAAATAATGAGGCATCAAGAATGGAGACTCTTACGATATCTAGATAACATATTATTGAAATTATACAAACAAGGAACAGCAATAAAGTATTCTCAATTTAATCTTCCATGGCCTACCCTTAATAGAATTAGATGGGATGGCAGAGCAATAAAGGGACTAACTGGTAATCTTGCAAAACAAATGCACGTTTCACGTAGTGTGTTTTCAACTTTCTATCTACCATATCTTCTTTTTTGTATAAAAAATAAATCTCTTGAAATGAACCTAAACGAGACAGATTATGAAATTGTACAAAAAGAATTGGAGATGATGAAATGAGCTGGCGTGCAATACCTATGAAGTTTCCTGGAACATGTCTAGTCTGTAAAAAAAAGATTGAAATCAATGAAGTTGCCTTGTGGGCCAAAGGATTAGGTGTTAAACATCAGGCATGTGCAGAAGTTATGCAACTAAAATGTCTAGTCTGTGGAGGCCCAGCAGGTTGTCCTGACTGTGAATTTGCAGATAATTGTGATCTGATGAAAGTCTCTCAGATGTGTATTTGTAAGAAATGTAGCGATAGCAAAGATGCTTTTTCACTCTATCAAAATTCTGTAGTGAAACGATATTCTCTACTAAATCTAGAAGTTTAAACCATGAGTATTGAACTAAAAATGTAACCCCTTTTACAGGGAATTTCATCATCTATCTAGAAGTTCACACAGTGTGATTTGTTGGAAATTGCTTAAATCATAATTTCAAGTATAGTGATACGTTGCTAAACTGTTCATGTACTGACTGTAAATGCACAGAAGATTCCATGTGTGAGATTTGTCCTACAGGAACATGTTGTTGTGCTCCAGTCCCAAAGATAAAAAAATCTACATTATTCTTCAATCAAATCAAAAAATCATATCCTTCTGCTGTTGGTATAATAGTTCTGTGCATTTTATCATCTCAGGTAGGACAAGGCATATCGTTTGTACTATTTGGTTATCATGATCTATTTGGAATAATCATGTCATATACTCTAGGTTATGGTCTTGCAAGTCTGACTACATTTTGTACCATTTTGGGAAGATACCGTTCAAAACAAGGATTGGGTGCGTGCTGTTCTGCCATAGAGCAGGGAAGCAATATCAGCCTTGTTTCAAATTTGAAGAATACTTTTAGCTATTGCTGGATTGGAATGAAAATGATTCCGCATCTGTACGAGTTACCGAATCTAAAATACATCATCAAGACCAGTCTTTACATTTTAGTTACTGCAGAAAGTGCATGTATACTTACAGCAGAAACAGTAAATCTTGCATTTTTTAGACAGGCAATGTGGTTGTCAATGCCATTAGGTTTGTTTGCAGCCGCTTTTGTAGTAACTATAATTGAAAGCTACAAAATGACTAGAACAAAGAAGTAAACCCAGAAGTTTAAACTAGATTGTAATTGTTTATTCTATCTCTAAAAATGAACTTCATCATGTTTAACATTCAAGTTACTATGTCTTTGAATCCCCTATCCTGGGGGGGAGGATATGCTTTTTAGGAACTAATTTTCATCCAAGTATAGGGAACGAGTAATTGCATGGCTAATCTCTTTGCTTATGTAATTGGAGCTGCTCTAGTAGGAATATTACACATGTCTGCCCCTGATCATTGGCTTACCCTATGCGTTCTTGCAAAAAACAAAAAATGGGCCCCAAAAAAGCTCTTTGGAATATCATTTGTGACTGCTATCGGTCATGTAGCTCTTTCTGTTGCTTTGGGACTTATTGTTGTAGTCATTGGACTTGTATTTTCTCATTTAATTTCATACTATCTTGATACTGGAATAGGACTAGTTATGGTAGGTGCAGGATTAGTTGTTGGAATCATGCCTCTAGTAAGAAAGAGTGCACCTCATAATCATGATCATGAACACGAACATAATGAAGAAAAGAAATTTGGCAAACTTACCTCGAAAGTAGGATATTTTGCAATTCTTGGGGCTGCACTTTCTCCAGACCCGAGCATTATTCCAATTTATCTTTCTGCAATATCAGCTGGATTTTACTTTGCATTAGAGTTGTCAGTTGTTTTTGCAGTTGCTTCTATCACTACGCTTCTACTTTTAGTTCAGCTTGGTACTGTAGGATTAGCAAAGACACTTGCAAAAATCCCAGAAAAATATAATGATTCAATGGTGGGATTTGTGATTATGGCTATTGGAATCTACGTTCTTGTTGTACGGTGAAGATGATTTTATGGTTCATTGCAATTTTGATTCGATAAAATATATCTATTTGGAGGTTGGACAAACCATCCGATTAGATAAATATCAAGCTTGTAAGAAGAATAACGCATGACTCATCATAAACTGCCTGAGATAAAGAAAAGACTGGCAAGAATCGAGGGGCATGTCAAAGGCATTAGCAAGATGATTGATGAGGGAAAGGGCTATCCTGATATTGTACAGCAGATTACTGCGGTTAGAGCAGCTCTTGATAGTACAATGGAAATAATAATTCAGGATCTTGTAGAACATGTTAATCTAAATACAAACACCAAAGGCAAAAAGGCAGCAAGTGATCTAAAGGACACTGTTTCTAAGATTCTATAGCTATTGAAAGTGCAATTTAGACCCAAAACATACTGTAAAACCTTAAAATCTAACCCTTCAGATTGAGAAATCAATGGCAAAGCCTACCACAAAGATAGCACCATTAGATCCAGCCTTTCATGGGGAATCAAACTATGAAGTAGGATTAGAAGATCTTCTTACAGAGAGGAGAAATCTGATTGCAAAATTAGAAGCCGATCCACAGACTAGTCCGGAAACATTACAGTCTGCAAGAGAAGCACTTCAAGTCATAGATGGACTGTGGCAAAATTATCATATTGGCATGAATGTTTTTCGTAACGCCAAGGGTGGCCGAGACGGTATTCGAGAAGTAAAAACTGATTAAATTAATATAGGTTGCAGACAGTTCTAATTCGAATCATGCATTCTGAAAAGATAAAAAATTTTTTACATAAAAGGCGACAGGCAGAACAAAGTGGTGGAGAAGAAAGAGTTCAGGGTCAACATGATAAAGGCAAGCTAACGGCAAGAGAACGAATTGATCTGCTTCTTGATGAAGGAAGTTTTAATGAAATTGATGCTATGACAACTCATCATTATTATGAATTTGATATGCAAAACAAAAAGTTCTTTGGAGATGGAGTTGTTACAGGATATGGAACTATACACGGAAAACAAGTTTTTCTTTTTGCTTATGATTTTACGGTTCTTGGTGGAACACTAAGTGAGATGGGTGCCAAGAAAATTACAAAAGTTATGGAGCATGCTACAAACGTTGGTTCTCCAATTATTGGAATAGTTGATTCGGGTGGAGCAAGAATTCAAGAAGGAATTCTAAGTCTTGATGGTTTTGCAAGTATTTTTTATCATAATCAACTTGCGTCTGGAGTAGTTCCTCAAATTACCGTTAGTGTAGGACCATCTGCAGGAGGTGCAGTATATTCACCTGCAATGACAGACTTTGTGATAATGGCTGACAAGATTGCTACAATGTTTGTAACAGGTCCAGAGGTTGTCAAGACAGTCCTTGGTGAAGACGTATCTTTTGATGAGCTTGGTGGTGCAATGTCACATGGAAAGAACAGTGGTGTTGCACACTTTGTTGCAAAGAATGAATATCAATGCATGGATATTGTCAAGACACTCTTATCATATATTCCTCAAAATAGCACGGAAGAACCACCGATTGTAGAAACTGGTGATGATCCAAACAGACTAGACAATAATCTCATAAACATAATTCCAGAAAATCCTCTTCAACCGTATGATATGAAAGAAATCATAAATTCCATAGTTGATAATCATGTATTCTTTGAGATACATGAATTATTTGCACCAAATGTCATAATTGGATTTGCCAGACTGCATGGAAGAACAATAGGAATTGTTGCAAACCAACCGATGGTACTTGCAGGGGCCTTGGATATTGATTCATCTAACAAGGCATCAAGATTTATCAGATTCTGTGACTGCTATAGTGTTCCAATTATAACTCTTGTAGATACTCCTGGATATATGCCTGGAACACAACAGGAACATGCTGGAATCATCCGTCATGGAAGTAAACTCTTGTATGCCTACTGTGAGGCTACAGTTCCAAAGATAACACTAATCATAGGAAAAGCCTATGGTGGAGCCTACATCGCAATGTCAAGCAAGAATTTAGGAACAGACATGAATTATGCATGGCCAACTGCACAGATAGCTGTACTAGGTTCTGAAGCAGCGGTAAGAATAATGAATAGAAAAGAACTTGATGCTGCAAAAGATTCTGCTGCACTAAAAAAACAACTTGTAGATAATTTCACTGAAAAATTTGCCAACCCATACGTAGCTGCATCTTATGGTACTATTGATTCAGTAATAGATCCTGCTGAAACACGACCTGCACTAATACGTGCCTTGGATGCTTTAGCAAATAAGAGGGAGAGAAGAATTCCGCGAAAGCATGGGAACATTAATCTTTAGAATGATATGATCAAGAAAATTTTAATCGCAAACAGGGGAGAAATCGCAATACGTGTCATCAAGACATGTAATGCATTAGGAATAAAATCAGTTGCAGTCTATTCTGATGAGGATGTAAATTCAAAGCATGTCAAGATGGCTTCTGAAGCATATCACATTGGTGCGGCATCTCCTTCACAAAGTTATCTTAACATGGAAAAAATAGCAGAGACTGCAATTAGCTCTGGAGCTGATGCAATTCATCCTGGATATGGTTTTCTTTCTGAAAACGCAGAATTTGCAGATCTTTGTGAGAAAAAGAAAATCAACTTCATTGGACCTTCTGGAAAATCAATGAGACTGTGTGGTGATAAAATGGAATGTAAAGATGTAATGATAAAAGCTAAAGTACCAACCGTACCAGGAAGTTTGGGAATTGTTGAAGAAGTTGAGAAAGCACTAGATGTTGCTCATAGTATTGGTTATCCTGTTTTACTAAAGTCAGTTTTTGGAGGAGGAGGTAGAGGAATCAGACTAGTACATAATGAAAAAGAACTACGAGAAGCTTTTGAGATTGCTTCTGGAGAATCAAAAGCGGCATTTGGCAAGTCTGCACTATTTGTTGAGAAATTCCTTCCAAAAATTCGTCATATTGAATTTCAGCTAGCACGTGATAAACATGGAAATGCAGTACATATTTTTGAGCGAGAATGTTCTATCCAGAGAAGACATCAAAAACTCATAGAAATGTCGCCATCTCCAGTTGTTGACCAAAAGATACGTGATGAAATTGGGGAACTTGCAGTAAAAGCCGCGGTAGCTGTAGATTATCATAATGCTGGAACTGCAGAATTTCTAAGATTAGATGATGGAGCTTTCTACTTTATAGAAATAAACGCCAGATTACAAGTTGAACACCCTGTTACTGAATTAGTTTCAGGGCTTGATCTTGTAAAATTACAAATTGATATCGCAAATGGAAAAGAAATTCCTTTCAAACAAAAAGATCTAAAAGTAAATGGTTGTTCTATAGAATGTAGAATTAATGCAGAGGATACATTTCTAGACTTTGCTCCGTCAACAGGAAAAATCTTTGACGTCAATATTCCTTCAGGTCCAGGAGTTAGAGTAGACACTTATCTCTATCCGGGATGTACAGTTTCGCCTTATTACGACTCACTTATGGGCAAACTTATCACATGGGGACAGAACTTTGAAGAAGCTAGACAGAGAATGACACTTGCACTATCTGATTTCTATATCGAAGGAGTTGAAACTGCAATTCCGTTATACAAGACTATTTTGGATAGTAAAGAATTCATTAGTGGTGATTTATCAACTGACTTTCTTGACAGATTCAAAATTCTTGACAGACTACGCGCTGATATGAAAAAAGAGGCATCAGGTAAATCAGAAGCTGCATTAGCTGCAACCTTGATACACTCAGAATTTCTCAAAAACAGGATAAAATCGCATAAAGAACACAGTGTTAGATGGAAAACACAAGTGGATAGACATTGACATGAAATTCAAACTAGAAAATACTGATGAAAACTTGGATGGAGAAATTATAAAGTCAGTTGGAAATAACGAATTTCTCTTGAAAATTCAGGGAAAAGAACGTGACCTCAAAGTAATTACAATGACTCACGATAAAGTTGAGTTTATGCTAGATAGTGTTTATCACATTACGAAATATCTTGAAAATAGTACTAATCGAATAACACTAGTTATTGACGGAGTAAAGCTTACATTTAACAAACGCCCCGAGATGGACAAAATTGTATACAAAAACTCCGGAGCTGATTCATCTGCAGATTCTCAAATAAATCTCAAAAGTCAAATTCCAGGTAGAGTTGTATCGATAAATGTGGCTACTGGAGATAATATCAAGAAAGGAGATGTGGTATGTGTCTTGGAATCTATGAAAATGCAAATCTCAATAAAATCTCATAAAGATGGTGTTGTAAAATCAATGAAATTGAAACAGGGTGCATCCGTTGCAAAAAATGATGTGCTCGCAGAGATTGAATAAATATTTTTAAAAATAAATTAAAAGGAATTTAATTTCCTTTTTTGAGAAAGTCTATAATTTCTTGATAGTTTGGCTCTATCAACGGATTATCTGAAACCCATTTGTAGACTATTGATCCACTTGCATCTACGATGAATACAGATCTCTTGGCTGCATCATAACCTTTCACATGCAACAAGTCAGGCATTAAAATGTCATAATCTCTTATTGTCTGACTTTTGTAGTCTCCAAGTACAGGAAAATTGAGATGTTGTGCTTCTGCAAATGCTTTATTTGCAAACGGACCATCATTACTAATTCCTATTACTTGAGCTCCAAGTTTTGATATCTGATCCCATTCGTCTCTGAAGGTACACATTTCTTTTGTACATACAGGAGAACTTGCTGCTACAAAGAATGAGAGGACTACTTTTTTGCCTTTAAACTCATCCAAGCTTCGCATTTTCAATTCTGTATCTACTAAAGTAAACGGCGGTGCCTTTTGTCCTACATTTACCATGATAAAGTTTCATTATTGACATATATCAATCATTTTGGAATTTTAAAATGGTTAAAAGCTATTGTTATTAAAAATTGAAGATATTACTTAATTTCAAAGAAATTGTTGAAAAATTTACTAGCAATGAAAATTTTGATCGTATAATGTGAATAGATTTTTATACTCTGCGACTGGGTTGATAGCTACTTTGGTAGGAGAAGCTGCTAGTAGTTTCAGCCCAATTTTACTATTGTTCATATTTGCAATCGTAGCAACAGGGCCAACCCTAATTCTTTCTAGGATGATTGCGCCCAGACGTACTCCAAATCCTGTGAAATTCCTTCCAATGGAATCTGGTCAAGTTCCACAAGGTGAAGGACGTACTCATTTCATGATGCAGTATTACTCGTATGTTTTGATGTTTGTTGTATTTGATGTGGCATCGATCTTTTTGTATGCCTGGGGAAGCAGTATACTTAATTTGCCAAAGTCTGAAACTCTTCCAATTATAGGGTTTCTTGCAATAATCTTTGCAGCTTTTGCCTTTGCACTATATCAGGCAGGGAGAAAAGACATTTGGTAACTTTTAAATCGAATACGGAAAAGATTCGGGATAGGGAAGAATAATGTTAAAAGAATTACTTAATCAAGATACGGCACCGCACGCAACTAATGTTTTACTTGGAAAGCTTGGTGATGTACTTATCAAGGCAGTCGGAAAACCATTTGACATGGCAATAAACTGGGGCAGAATTTACTCTTTATGGCCAGTTC
>Ga0209517_10009142_pt1 | contig 11407 bp, 3 predicted proteins | sample PeaSoiMetSII2010_FD_187695 | JGI IMG/M metagenome (GOLD analysis project Ga0209517, IMG submission 187695) | Peat soil microbial communities from Weissenstadt, Germany - SII-2010 (SPAdes) (version 2) | ecosystem: Environmental > Terrestrial > Soil > Wetlands > Peat | place: Germany: Weissenstadt...
GTCGGGTGGCCGGGCCCGCTCGGGCCGGCATCCCTTCCCAGGAGAACCGCCATGAACCAGGGCATGAGTCGCCGGGAGTTCCTGTGGGGCTCCGCCGTCGTGGGGGCTTCCGCCCTCGGGCTGAGCGGGCCGGGGCTGCGCGCGGCCGCGCCGAAGGCCCCTTCCTCCCCAGTGAGTATCGCCCGCTGCAAGGCCTACGACTTCAGGGACGTGCTGGAGCAGATGCAGACGATGATGGACCAGCTCGGCGGCCTCCGCAAGCTGGTGGCCGGCAAAACGGTGTGCGTCAAGGTGAACCTGACCGGCAACCCCCGCCAGAAGATCCTGGATTTGCCCGCCAGCCGCACGTACCATACCCATCCTCACGTGGTCCTGGCCGCCACCACCCTGCTCGACCAGGCCGGCGCCCGGCGCATCCGGATCGTTGAGACCACGTACCAGAAGGGTCCCCTGGAGGACCTGCTCAAGGACGTCGGCTGGGACCTGCGGGCGCTGTCCGCCCTGTCGGCCAAGGTGGAGTACGAGGACACCCGCAACAAGGGCCAGGGGAAGCGCTACCACGAGGTGAAGGTGCCCTGGGGCGGCAGCCTGTACCCCGCCTACCTGCTGAACCATGCCTACGTGGACTGCGACGTCTACGTGTCGTTAGCCAAGCTGAAGAACCACGCCACGGCGGGCGTGACGCTGTCGCTGAAGAACAACTTCGGCATCACGCCGACGGCCCTGTACAGCCAGCACGAGGACAACGAGGAGAGCACCAGCGCCCGCGTGGAGGTCTTCCACAAGGGCGCCGTGCGGCCGGCCGACGGCGTGCCGCAGGAGCTGGCGGACCGGCCGCGCCAGCCCTCGCACCGGGTCCCTCGTCACACGGTAGACGCGGTCGGCATCCGGCCGATCGACCTGGCCATCATCGACGGCATCGAGACGGTTTCCGGCGGCGAGGGGCCGTGGCTCAAGCTGGCGCGGCAGGCGCCCGGGCTGCTGCTGGCCGGCCGCAACGCCGTGTGTACCGACGCCGTGGCGACCGCGGTGATGGGCTACGACCCGACGGCCGCGAGGACTGCCAAAAGGTCTTCTTTTGCTCTCTCACCTGTGTCAGGACGTGCCGGCTGGGATGCCAGGTGACGTCGCCCGGCGGGGCCTCCCCGTGAGCGGCGGCGACGGCCCACTGGTCCTTGTCCAGGAGCAGCACGCGGCCCAGGTCGAGGCCGACGATCTGCACCAGCGCTTCGGTCGCTTTTTCCAGGAAGTCGGCCGCCCCCACGGTGGCCTGGAGCACGCCCATGGTGGTCTGCAACCAGCCGACCAGGTCGTTGAGCTGCGGCGCCGTGAGGGCGGGGAGCGAGCGGAGCCGGCCGGAGAGGTCGGCGAGACGGCCGGGGCCGACGGTCGGCTCGTCGAGGCTATGCAGTCCGGACTCTTCTGCCGCGCCGGCGGCGCCGACGGCGACGGTCCGGCCGGGCAGGGTGAAAGAGAACGGGGGCTCCAGTTCGGCGGCGGCGCCGGCCGCGAGCACGCCGCCGGGGACACCGTCGCAGGGGAGCGGGACCCGGCTGCGGTTGGTGAGGCGGACGCGGCCGGAGGGGAGCGGCTCCAGGAAGGCATGGCGGCGCGAGACGTTGTCGCGCTCGTCTTGCCGGGCGATGATGAGGCGGCTGGGGGTGGAACTGTCGGCGGGGAGCCAGGCGTACGGGTCCGGTTCGCCGGCCTGCTGTCGGCCCAGCTCCAGCGGGCCGCTCAGACGGCCCTCGGACGCCGTGCGCTCGTCCTCGAGGACGCGGACTGGCAGGGACTCGGACATGGGAGGAGAGTTTGCCATTGCACCATGATAGCCAATATCGATGAGGGCTGCGCTATCCTGCCTCACGCGTCTCGCGCCTTGCTCACGGCTGCGGAGTGCGATCGCTCGTCGTCGGAACACCGGTCCTGACGTGGAGCCAGGACGGCACCGGTCAGTACCAGCGCCAGCCACAACATCCCACCCCGATCCGACCACAGGGGCGACAGGGCGAACACCGCGTCGGTGGCCCGCTCCGCCGGCACGGCTGCCCACTTCGGCGCCCCCGTGACGCCACCGGCGCCTTCGGCCCCTGGCTCGTTGAGCAGCGGCAGCCTCCCGGCGACCTCGGACTCGAACACCCGATCAACCCAGACCAGATCGAAGGCCCCGCGCGGCAGCGCCTGCGCGGGAGCGGGAGCCACGGCCGCCGGCAGGTCGGCGGCGGCGAGTGCCAGGAGGAGCGCGCCCCACCCCGCCTCACCCGGCGGCTCGGACATCGGACCACTCCCGCCCGGGAGGCGGAAGAACGGGTTGAGGGAACCCTGGGGTTGCGCGGGGTCGGGGTTCGGCTTCTCGGGGGCGTCGGCTCCCGGGGCGCCGCGCTGGTCGCGGATCTGACCGCGGATGGTGCGGAGGCCCTCGCCCACCCCGATGATGAAGTCGTTCAGGGGCGAGCCGCGTTCGGCCGCGGGGCCCGGCGGCCCAACGGGAGGGGCGCCCGGATCGATTGGGTCGTCACCCGCGCCAGCGCCGCCCACCAGCAGGACGGCCAACGGAACTGCCAGGTTCCCCGCGGCGAATGGGCCCGCGCCCACCCCAAACTCGACCCCCGCCAAGGCCGCACCTCCGCCCTGCCCGGCGCCCTCCCCCGCGTCCGTCACGAATGCGGCTACCAGGAACAGCCCGGCCTCACTGACCGGCTGCACCTCGGCAGACTGGCCGCGCGACTCAAAGGCGCTTTGGGTTCCCGGCACCGCGATGCCCTCGGACAGGGCGAAGACGAAAAGGCTGCCCTCCCCCGCGTTGGTGGCAAGGATGTCCGTTTGCCTGCCGTTCGCGACGACCTGCAGGGCGTCGGGGTCGGTGAGCTGAGCGTCCCGGAAGAGGAGGTCGGGCGCGAGCTGCCCGGCGCTGTTCGGGGTGAGCAACTCCACGCTGCCGCCGCTGAAGCCCGCCACCACGTCGCCGTTGGCGTCCACGCTGAAGGCGGTGAGGTCGGTCGAGGCGAAGGCCGGCGTGATGGCCAGGGTGTTCAGGTTGACTCGGAAGATCCCCTGCGTGGTCGGCAGCAGGCCGTCGCTGATCGGGCCGAGCGGTGTGCCACGGAGGGTCACGGATCGGGTGTTGGGGACGGCGAAGAAGCCGCTGCCCGTGCCGCCCGAGCCGATGCCCGGTACCAGGGCGACCGTGCCGTCGCTGTTGGTCGCCAACAGATCGGGACCGTGGCTGCTGCCGGGTTGCTCGACGAAGGACACGCCCACCGGGCCGCTGCCCCCGGAACTGACGCGCTGATACGAGGTCGCGATCCACTGGCCCGTACTCGGAACGAGGGAACCGATCAGGAGGGAGATGTCGTTGGACCCCTGGTTGGCCACCGCGAGGTCGGGGATGCCGTCGCCGTTAATGTCCCCGACGGTAATCGAGACCGGGTCGTCGCCGACGTTGTAGCTGTTGACCAGGTTGAACTGACCGGCGGCAGGATTGTACTGATAGAGCAGCAGATCATTGCTCAGGCTGTAGGCCACGGCCAGGTACGGGTTGGGGTCGCCTGGGACGTAGAAGGTCTGGACGGCGCCCGGGGCTAGCGGCGGCAGCTGCTGGCCGGCGCTGACCGGGACGGGGCTGCCGAAACGGGTGGTGCCCGAGATGAGGGAATACAGCCACACCTGATCGAGCTTCTGGTCGGCGACCACGGCATATTGCTCCCCGGTGCCCTCGATGGTTCCGACGGCCAGTGGGGCGCCTTGCAGGTTGGCCCGGTCGGGGGCGAAGCCGCCCTGGCCCTCATTCAGGTTCGGGTCGTACAGCAGCGTCAGGATGTCGCCGAAGGAGTTGCCGACGAGCAGGGCGAGCTTGCCATCGACCGTCGCGACAGACAAGCCGCTGGGGTCGTTGCCGGCGTCGATCACTGTCCCGTTAGCGACGCTGGGAGTGGCAAAGGTGCCGTTGCCGTTGTTGCGGTAGATCCAGATCTGGTTGAGATTCTGCATCAGGGTGGCCACGCTCGGCAGCGTGTCGCCACGGAGCGTCAAGCTGACGACCTGGCTGGCCTGGGCGCTGGTGGGGAAGTAGGTGTTGCTCACCTGGGGATTGCCGAAGCTCCCCTGGGCCAGGTTGGGCAGGAGCGTAAAGCTCTTGGCGTTTTGATTCAGTACGATGAGATCGTCGCTGCCGCCCGAGCTGGGCTCGAAAGTACCGGCCACAATGCCGACGGTTTGCAGCTGGCTCAGGACTGTTGGCTCACCCGTGTTGGCGTCGAGGCTGATGTCGAACAGACCGCTGCCGGCGCGATAGCGATACTCCTGGCTGAAGGTCGGGTTGGAGCTGGGGGTCGAGTCATTGAGCAGGACGGTGAGGTCGCCCGAGACTTGATCGCTGACCACAATAGCGGGTCCATTCTCCCCGCCCCGATTGGCGAAAGCGATGTCGGAGGGCCCCACCCCGGTCGGTCGCGTCAGCGTGGTGAAAGTGCCGTCCGTCTGCTGCAAGGCGATGGTCACGCTGTTGTCGAAATCGTTGGCCACGACCAGGTCGTCCAGGGAGTGCCCGTTGACCTCCTGGCCATTGAGGTCGCCGGCGGCGATGCGCACGGGAAGGTTGCCCGTGGCAAACCCGAAGGAGCGCCGCAAAGAATGCGTGGCCGCGTCCCAGGTGTAGATGGACACCGTGTTGCCCGTATCATCGACGGCGGCCACCGCCCAGCCATCGGCCGTCTGGAAGACGGTGGCATCGCGTGCAGCGTAGATTGGGCCTGTGGGGTTGTTGGGATCGACAAGATTGATGATTTTGGGAGGAGCAAATAGGCCGTCCGTTCCCAGGCCTTGACGGAAGAGGAGAGCACCTTCGTTGTTAAGGATCAACTCATCTCGGATGCCGTCGCCGTTGAGGTCTTGCAGGAAGGGAACATTGCGGATAGCGATGCCGTTCGCCGGGGTGGACGGCTGAAACTGGCCATTCCCCTGGCCCAGGAGGACTGAAACCGCATTGTCGGCATTATTGGCGGTAACGATGTCGAGATTGCCGTCGTTGTTGAAATCCCCCACCGCCACGAAATTGGTTCCCAGGACAGTGGTTCCGGGGGTCAACCCCGGCGACGAGAAAGTATCTGGGGTGAAGGTGCCATCGCCCAGACCCAACAACACCGAGACCGTACTGTCATAGTTGGCCGTGACGATGTCGAGGTTGCCGTCGTTGTTGAAATCCCCCACCGCGACGGAAGCAGGGCCTAATCCCACGTCGTAGGTGGTCGCAGGCAGGAAGGTGCCGTCGCCTCGACCCAGCAACACTGACACTGTCTCGTCATCACTGTTGGCGGTGACGATGTCGGGGTTGCCGTCGTGGCCGAAATCCCCCACCGCGACGGACTCGGGATAGCTGCCCACGTTGTAGGTGGCCGCAGGCAGGAAGGTGCCGTCGCCAACACCCAACAACACTGACACCGTACCGACACCGAAGGTGGATGTGGATGCGTCAAAGGCTGCGTTGGCGGTGACGATGTCCGGGTTGCCGTCGTGGTTGAAATCCCCCACCGCGATGGCATCGGGATAGCTGCCCACGTCGTAGGTGGCCGCAGGCAGGAAGGTGCCGTCGCCAACACCCAACAACACCGACACCGTACCCACACCGTAGGTGTCTGTGGATGGGTCAAAGTCTAAGTTGGCTGTGACAATGTCGAGGTTGCCGTCGTTGTTGAAATCCGCTACCGCGACGGAAGAGGGCGAGCTGCCCACGTTGTAGGTGACGGCAGGCAGGAAGGTGCCGTCGCCTCGACCCAACAACACCGACACCGTATTGTCAAACTGGTTGGCGGTGACGATGTCGAGGTTGCCGTCGTGGCTGAAATCCCCCACCGCCACGGAATCGGGTCCATTGCCCACGTTGTAGGTGGCCGCAGGCAGGAAGGTGCCGTCGCCTCGACCCAACAACACCGACACCGTATTGTCACCAGAGTTGGCAGTGACGATGTCGAGGTTGCCGTCGTGGCTGAAATCCCCCTCCGCGACGGCTTCGGCCCCATTGCCCACGTTGTTGGTGGGCGCAGACAGGAAGGTGCCGTCGCCTCGACCCAACAACACCGACGCCGTACTATCGACATAGTTGGCGGTGACGATGTCGAGGTTGCCGTCGTGGCTGAAATTCCCCACCGCGACGGACTCGGGATCGCTGCCCACGTTGTAGGTGGCCGCAGGCAGGAAGGTGCCGTCGCCTTGACCCAATAACACCGACACCGTACTGTCAACCAGGTTGGCAGTGACGATGTCGAGGTTGCCGTCGTGGCTGAAATCCCCCACCGCGACGGAATAGGGCTCGTTGCCAACGTCGTAGGTAGCCGCAGGCAGGAAGGTGCCGTCGCCTTGACCCAATAACACCGACACCGAACCGTCAAACTCGTTGGCTGTACTGCCAAACAGGTTGGCTGTGACGATGTCGAGGTTCCCGTCGTTGTTGAGGTCCCCCACCGCGACGGAATGGGGAAAGCTGCCCACGTTGTAGGTGGCCGCAGGCAGGAAGGTACCGTCGCCATTACCCAGCAATACTGACACCGTGCCGGCGTGCTCGTTGGCGGCGTCACCATAGTTGGCAGTGACGATGTCGAGGTTGCCGTCGTGGTTGAAATCCCCCACCGCGACGGAATCGGGTCCGTTGCCCACGTTATAGGTGGCCGCAGGCAGGAAGGTGCCGTCGCCTTCACCCGACAACACCGACACCGTATCGTCACCAGAGTTGGCGGTGACGATGTCGAGGTTGCCGTCGTGGCTGAAATCCCCCACCGCGACGGAATAGGGCTCGTTGCCAACGTTGTAGGTGGCCGCAGGCAGGAAGGTGCCGTCGCCCTCACCCAACAACACCGACACCGTACCGTCATTAGAGTTGGCGGTGACGATGTCGAGGTTGCCGTCGTGCCTGAAATCCCCCACCGCGACGGCATCGGGATGGTTGCCCACGTTGTAGGTGACCGCAGGCAGGAAGGTGCCATCACCTCGACCCAACAACACCGACACCGTACCGTCATTAGAGTTGGCGGTGACGATGTCGAGGTTGCCGTCGTGGCTGAAATCCCCCACCGCGACGGCATCGGGCCCGTTGCCAACAGGCAGGCCTTGGAACGGAGGTAGAGCCTGTCCAAACGTGGTATCCAGCGCGTAACTCTGATTCCCCGCAGGGCGGTCTGTGACTGAGGAAACGCCCAGGTAGTAAGTTCCCGGCTGCAAATGCTGATCCAGCTGAGCCGGAGCATTGTTCGCGCCGGCAGCATCCGACTGGATCAGCAACTGTCCCGAGGCCCCGTAAAGAGTCAGCCGCGGCAGGAAAGCCGTCGCGTCCACCGGGATCACCGAAGCAGACAGGCCACCGTTGGTAGTGGCCGTGAAGCTGTAATAGGCCGTCGTCCCGTTAACATACATTCCCGCGACGACCGTATTTGCGGTAACCGTCTGGGCTAACGTGAACGGGTTGTTCGTGGGGGTCAGATTCAGGGTGTACGAGCCGGCAGACAGGCCGCCGCTGCCGCTGCCGGTGGTGTTCGGGTCGTAGCTGCCGTTGCCGTTGCTGGAAACGCCCACGTAGTAAAAGCCGGAGCCCAGAGCATCGACCGTCAAGCTGGTGTCGAGACTGGCGGTGTTCGCCGCGAAGGCCAGCTGCTGGCCGCTGCTGTTGAAAAGACGCAGTTCGCTCTGCGGGCTGCCCAGGTTTTGGGCAGTCACGTCGGCCGTGACCTCGTCGCCGGCATTTAACTGGACGGCATACAGGTCTACCTGATTGCTGGTGGCGAGCGTGCCGGACCCCTGGGCTTGCAGCTGACTGTCAAACACCAGGGGAATGGCCGTGGCCAGCATATCGTGCGCGGCCGGCGCCAGCCGGTGTTCCAGCCGCTCCAGCCACGGTCGGCTGCGACGGCTGACGGCCACGCGGGCTCGCGCGGCGAGGAGGCGGCGACAGCAGGAGCGAAGTCTTTCCCCAGCCCGGGGGAATTTCATGGGAGCTTCTCCTGTCTCGGTGCGGCCATCTCGGCCCTCAGCCGGGCAAAGTCGCCGGTGCCGCTGATCGGCCGCAGGGCTGCGTCCGCCTCGACGTATTGCTTCCAGAAGCCAGCCCGCTCGGCCGCTGGCGTCTTCTCGCAGGCCCCCCGCAGCAACTGCAACGCCCGCCGCTCATACTGCCAGGCCAGTTCCTCCCCCGGCCGGGTTCGCTGCGCCGGGTCTGTTCGCACCCTGGTGACTGCTTGCGCGTAGATGCGCGCCGTGTTGAACAGCGTCCGGGCCGTGGGCGTCTCCTCCTTGAGGGCGGCGTCGGCGTCCTCCACGGCCTTCGGCCACTGGCCCAGCAGCACCCGCGCATAGCCCCGGCCGGCATGGCAGTCCGCCTGCTTGCTTCCGCGCAGTCGCAGCGCCTCGTCGAAGTCGGGCAGCGCCAGCTTCGGCGCCTCCTCGATCAAGTACGCCCAGCCGCGATAGGCCAACGTCGCCGGATCGGCCGGCTTCCCCTCCGCCCGGTCGATCTCCAGGGCCCGCGTGAAGTCCTCGATGGCCCCCTTGTACTTACCCAGTTTGGTGCGGCCGAGCCCCCGCGCCTTCGAGGCCACGGCGGACGCCGGCCCCTTCTCCAGGTATCGGTCCAGGGCGGCCACTGCCTCCGCGATGCGGCCCAGCTTCAGCAGAGTTTCCCCGCGCAGCTGGTGCGCCGCCACCAGGTCCGGTGCCACGGCCAGGGCCTGATCGACTGCTTCCAGCGCCGCCGGGTGCTTCCCCAATTCCAACAGAATCCGGCCGCGCTGGAGTTGGTCGCGCGCCAGGTCGCCGAGGCCGCCATCGGCCGCGCCGAGGCGGATGGCATTCTCCAGGTCCGGCAGCGCCTCCGCGAGGGCGCCTTGCTTTTCGTGCAGCCCCGCGCGCGTCCGGTACAGCGCCACCGACGGGGCCAGGGCGATCGCCCGGTCCAGCTGCAGCTGCGCCTCCTTCCATCGGCCGCGGCGCAGGTGGGCCTGCGCCAGGTTCGCGTAAGCCTGCGGCTGCTGCGGGCGCAGCGCCACGGCGCGCTCCAGGTCGGGCACGGCGGCGTCGTAACAAGACCCGACCAACTCGTCCGCCCGCCCAGCCTCGCCGGGCCGGCCGCTGCGGCGCAGCGCCTGCGCCCGTTCCTCGTGGACCATCCCCTGGCGCACGCGCACCGCGGCCCGGTTGACCCACAGGCCATAACGAGCCATCTCGTCGGGAGCCAGCTTCTCGGCCGCGTCGAAGTCGTCGAAGGCGGCGTCGAAGTCACCCAGCTCCCCGTTGGCAAGGCCGCGCAGCAAGTACGGCCAGACAAACGTCGGCTTCATCTGCACGCAGGCGGTCAGCGGGGCCAGCGCCCGGTCGAAGCGGACCGGCCGCATGCGCAGGTAGCAGCCCGCCAGGCAGTAGCTCGCCCAGAAGTGATCCGGCTGCCGCTCCAGGACCTTTTTCAGGTGTGTCCGGGCCTGTTCCAGGTCTCCGGCGCGATACGACGCCTTGCCGAGCAGGAAATAGTCCACGGCATGCGACGGCGTCAGGGCGGCGGCCTGCTCCTGCTCCTGCCGCGCGCGCGCCGCCTGACCCAGCGCCTGGAACAATTCCGCCCGGCGCTGGTGGAAGGAGCGTGTGCTCAGTCCCAGCTGCGCAGCCTCGTCCAGCAGGTGCAGTGCCTCGTCGGCCCGGGCGCGGCGGTCTTCCGGGGTGGCCGTCGCAGGGGGGGACAGGACCTCCGCCCAGGTCAGGTACATCTCGTAGCAGCTTTCGGCGAGCCATTGCTCGACGTCCGCGCTGAACAGGCCGCCCCCGAACCGGGGCGGCATGACAGGGTCGTCGCCGGCCAGGCCGAACACGGCGAGTCCTTCGCGGGCCGCCGCCTGGGCCGCCGCCCTGTGGGCCTGCCGGTCCCCTTCCTCCAGGCTCAGCACGGCATGGAACATCGCCTGGTCGCGGTGCTCGGTAAAGCGAAGCACGCTCTGGGCGGCCTGCTGCAAGCCTCGGGCACGCTCTTGCAGGTCGGCCAGCGCCGATTCGTCTTCGACCCGGGCCAGCGTCTCGGTGGCGGCGGCCACCGCGCCCGGCCAGTCCCGCTTCCTAAGGGCGTCCTCGGCCGCGGACATGCTCGTGGCGGCTTGCAGCCGTTTGTCCGACAGGCCTTTCTGGTGGGACAGCTCCGCCTCCAGGTCCAGGCTTCGTCGGAAGAGGTAGTAGCCGCCGCCGGCCACCAAGAACAGCAAGGCCGCTATCCCTGCCGCCCAGGCGCTAATCACCCAGGGCTTGCGCCGGGCGTATTTCAAGCCGCGCTCCCACATCCCGGCGCGGCGGGCCAGGATCGGCCGGCCGTCCAGCCAGCGCTGCAGGTCGTCGGCCAACTCACGGGCGCTGGCGTAGCGCTGGCGGATGTCCTTGCGCAGGCCCTTGAGACAGATGGTTTCGAGGTCGCGCGGCACCTTCGGTTGCAGTCGCGACGGCGGCAGCGGTTCCTGGGTACAGACCAGCTCGAGGGTGTCCCGGACCGTCGCCCCCTTGAAAGGCACCCGGCCGGTCAGCAATTCGTAGAGGATGGCCGCCAGGGCGTAGACGTCCGTCGCGGGGCCGAAGTCGTCGGTACGGCCCTCCGCCTGCTCGGGGGCCATGTACGAGGGCGTGCCCAGGATATCGCCCTGCCGCGTCTGCTCGCTGCCGCTGTCGAGGCGCTTGGCCAGGCCGAAGTCGGTGATCTTCGGCTCGAAGGCCTCCAGCGGCGGTTCGGCCTCGCCCCCCGCCTCATTCGCCTCGGGGTCGGCGTCCGGCTTGCGGCTGAGGAGGACGTTGGCCGGCTTGAGGTCGCGGTGGAGGATGCCGGACTGGTGGGCGGTGTGCATCGCCCGGGACAGGGTCGCCACGAGCGTTGCGGCCAGAGGCGCCGGCTGGGGATTGCCGCGGACGTGCCGGTCGAGGCTGCCGCCGTCCACGAACTCCAGGGAGAAGTAGGGGCGACCGCCCTCTTCGCCGACTTCGTAGATCTGCACGATGTTGGGATGGCGCAGGCGGGCGATGGCCTCGGCCTCGGCGCGGAAGCGCTCGATCTGTCCGGGGTCGGCGTGCTCGCCGGCGAGGATCATCTTGAGGGCTACCGGCCGTTTGAGCTTGCGCTGGACCGCCCGGTAGACGATCCCCATGGCGCCCCGGCCCAACTCGCCGAGGATGTCGTAGTCGCCGACGCGGGCCGGGCAGGAGCGGCGCCGGGCTCGCCGACGATCCTCGCGGCCGGCCGGCTCCCCCCGCGCCGCGGGTGGGGAGGCGCGAGTGGCGTCGGCAGATTCCGTGGGGGGCGCCGCGCCTGCGGGTGTGGAGACGGTCCCGAGGGGATCCTGGAGCACCGCGCTGGGCGCAACGGGTGGTGGGTCTGGGGTGGGCGGGCACGTCTCCGCCGGGA
>Ga0209517_10009145_pt1 | contig 11406 bp, 10 predicted proteins | sample PeaSoiMetSII2010_FD_187695 | JGI IMG/M metagenome (GOLD analysis project Ga0209517, IMG submission 187695) | Peat soil microbial communities from Weissenstadt, Germany - SII-2010 (SPAdes) (version 2) | ecosystem: Environmental > Terrestrial > Soil > Wetlands > Peat | place: Germany...
CTTTGCCGAACGAACACTATCGATAAAGCGGCGGCGGAACGCGGCGGAGTCGAAGAGGCCATGGATTGACGTGCCGATCACGCGGCCGTCCGCGGACGTGCATCCTTCGAGTTCTTCGATTTGAACGCCATCGCGCTTCGTGACTCGCAGCAACGGCTCCGACTCGGGCGCGCGGACGGCGCGTCCAGCGTGAATCTCGTAACCGCGAATCGGAAGCCCGGACGAGATCTCGCAGCCTTCGACCTGCGACGTGATCTTGTCACGCTCGAACACGGTCTCGAAGTCGAGCAGGCCAAGCGCAATCGACTCGGCGATTTTGCTTTCGACCTCGTGCGGATCGAGAATGCGACGCCCCAGCATCTGGAAGCCGCCGCAAATCCCGACCACCCGGCCGCCGCCGCGCAGGTGACGCGCGAGCGCGGTTTCCCATCCGGCGCGCCGAAGCCAGCTCAGGTCGGAAACCGTGCTCTTGGTTCCCGGCACGATCAGCACGTCGAGCGCTGGCGCGCTGGCAGGATCGGTCAGATAGTGCACGGTCACATCGGGCTCGTGCTCGAGCGGCTCGAAGTCGGTGTAGTTCGAGATTCGCGGCAAATGGACGATGCCGATCGTGACCGGTGCAACACGCGACGTGGGCGTCAGGTAGTCGAGTCGCGCCGCGTCCTCATCGGGAAGGCGGAGACCGTTGATGTGGGGAAGCACGCCGAGGACCGGGATTCCCGTGCGCTCTTCGAGGAAGCGAAGTCCGTCGTCGAGCAGCCTCACGTCGCCGCGGAACTTGTTGATCAGCATCCCACGCACGCGATCGCGCTCGGACGGCCGGATCAACTCGACGGTCCCGACCAGCGACGCGAATACGCCGCCCTTGTCGATGTCCGCGACCAGCACGACCGGCGCGCCGGCCAGCTCCGCGACTGCCCAGTTCACGATGTCGCGGTCTTTCAGGTTGACTTCGGCGGCTCCGCCGGCGCCCTCGATTAGCACCAGCTCGAACTCCGCCGCGAGTCTTTCGTAGCTCGCAACGATTTCGGGCCACGCCTCGCGCCGATAGCGATCGTAGTCGCGCACGCCCATCTGAAACCGGGCGCGGCCGCGAATGACGACCTGGCATCCGGTGTCGGTCTCGGGCTTGAGCAGCACCGGATTCATGTCGAGTGTGGGCATCAGCCCGCACGCCTCGGCCTGCATCGCCTGCGCGCGTCCGATCTCGCCGCCGGCGCATACCGCCGAATTGTTCGACATGTTCTGCGACTTGAAAGGCGCGACGCGCACGCCGGCGCGCGCGAACGCGCGGCCGAGCGCAGCCACGACCACGCTTTTGCCGACGTCCGACGCCGTGCCCATGATCATCAGGCTCTTTGCCACGTTCCGCCCTCTTCAGAAATCGAGTTGCACGCCCGCGACGAAATTGATCGGCGGCGACTTGAAGCCGAAGGACTGCGAGTAGTTGCGGTCGAGCAGGTTTTGCACGCGGGCGTAGACCTGCTCGTCGCGGATTCCGTTCCACTGCACTCCCGGCGAATATGACACGACTGCGTTGACCACATCGTAGGCGTCGTGATTCTGGATGTCGTCGGTCACCGGGTTGATGTCGTCGCGATCGCCGACGAAGGTGTAGGCCACGCTCGCCGTCGTCGTATCGCCAGACCTGAAAAAGCCTTCATGGATATATTGCGCGAGCGCCGAGGCCGAATACTTGGGCACCCGGGTCGGCCTCACATCACCCGCCGACGGCGGCGCCGCATGGGTCTCGTCGAGGTAGGTGAAATTTCCGCTGAACGTGAGATCATGCATGATGCGCAGGCGGGGCACCAGCTCGACGCCCTGCACGTCCACTCGACTGGCATTGGCGGCCGTAACGCATCCGGGCGACGAGGTACAGGGTACCGCAACGATCAGATCGTGCACGCGGCGTGAAAAATAGGTCGTGGTGAAAGAGACCGCCTCGCCCAGGGTCTTCGTTACGCCGCCGTCGTATTCACTGGAGACTTCGGGCCCCAGCTTCGGATTGCCAAAATCCGGATAGAACAACTCATCGAAGCTGGGCGCGCGAAACCCTTCGCTGTAGCTGCCGCGGATCGTAACGCCGGCTTGCGAGATCGGAATCGCGGCCGACCATGACGGACTGACCTCCTGTCCGAAGTCACTGTTGCCGTCGGCGCGGAATCCTCCCGTGCCGAGCAGATGGCCGTCGAACAGGCTGACCTCCTGCTCGACATAGCCGGCGTATTCCTGCCGCTCGGCGTGGAAAATGGTGATCGACGAAAAGCCGTCTTCGGAAAGATTGTCGCCTGAGCGGACCCATCGATCCTTGAAATCGAAGCCCGCCACCGTGCGGAATCCCTTGAGCCAGGTATAGACCGCTTCCAGATTCGTGGCGCGAATCTCCTCCGGAATGTCGGATGATTCGCGGGCCGGGTCGCCGGGGTCGGGATAGTTGTTGAGCCGGACCTCGTTGCGCACCAACGACCCATTGAGCCGCACCGTGAGGCGATCGCCGAACTGGCGCTCGATTTCGCCCTTGTAAAGCATGAACTCGGTGCGCTGATGCGCGTCGGGATCGATCGGCTCGACGAAGTTCGAATAGTTGACCAGGCTGACGTTCGCTCTGGTGTAGCGCGCAAAGCCGCGCACGACGGTGTCGGCGTCCAGATGGTAGTCGAGGCGAAGCGAACCGGACAGATTGTCCGAGCTGTCATTGATCGGACGAAAGCCGGTAGTCGAAAAATATGACAGCGCGCCCGAGTAGCCGAGATTTCCCTCCGACCCGCTGAAGGTCTCGGCCTGGCGCTGCGTGGCGCGGTTGCCGCCCTCGGACAGCAGGCTGAATTGCGGAGGTCCCTGGCCTTCTTTCGAGATGAGATTGATCACGCCGCCGACCGCCTGCGAGCCGTAGAGTGAGCCGCCCGCACCGCGCAGCACTTCAATCCGGTCGAGATTGTCGGTGGTCAGATTACTGAGGTCAAAGCCGCCGTTGGAGCCGGTATTGACCTCGACTCCGTCGATCAGCATCAGCGTCTGATCGGGTGATGCGCCGCGGATGAAGACTTCGCTGATCGTGCCGGGCGATCCATCCTGGTTCACCTGGACTCCGGGCACCTGGCTCAGCACGTCGTTCACCTGACCGATCTTTTGCGATTGAATCTGGCTCTGATCGACGACCGTGACCGTGGTGCCGATCTCGCTGAGCGGCTGCTCGACGCGCGTCGCCGTCACCACGATCGGCGGGAGCTGGGCTGCCGGAGATGCCTGCGGGCTCGGCGAGCTTGGCGGCTGTGCCGCGGCCGGAGCGGTGCTCGCGCTTGAGTCACCGGCGATCGCATTCGGCGCGGCGGCCAGCAGGATCGAGGCGATGAGAAGGAAGAGAAACCGGGACGACGAAACTTCTGCTCGCTTCATGCACACACCCTCGTGTGCGCCGGTCTTGGCGAGCGTCAGTGGCCGGGTTTCTCAAGCTCGACCGTGATGCGATCGGGCCGCGCCCGAAGCCACCCTCCCCGCGGAAGGCCGACGGCTTAAATTCCCGGTCGGTCTCCTGGCTTGGGGTTCTTTCGCGGGCCCGCCTTCCCGCGGATGCGGTGGCACGATGGGCCGTTGTCCCCCCACACAGTTGCGGGGCAGCGCCGGATTTAAACCGGCTTCCCGAGCACCGGGTTGAGCGGGATTAGTATTCCGGGTCGTCGAGATAGTCAAGCTCGCTGTAGCCGCTGGTACTGTCCTAATCTGCCCGCGATTGCCTTAATTTGACGGGCCGGGTGTCCTAATTCCGATGACGCGCAGCCTCATAACGCGAAGGCTGAGGCGACGGAATATATGTGGATGGAATCTGAGCTATCTATGGGCAACTCGTAGACCTGTCCAAAAAACCCGTCATGCACAAAGGCTCCTGCCGCCGCTGTTGCTCATCACAACTGGCCGCCAGGATTCCAACGGCAATCGCGAGCGCGGCGGCATGGCGGAGTTTCACGACTCTCCCGAAAAGGTCAATTGACCGTCAAGGGCGGTTTTCTTGAACACTCGCTTGAACCTTTTTCGGAAGTCGTCCATGTCATCGCAGAGCTTCATGATCGTTACAACCCGTTCGATCTGATCATGGACCTTTTGACGACCGAATTCTTTCAGCCACTGGTGATGGTTTTGCCGAAAGTGCGGACGCCTTGGGTGTCCTAAATCGGACAGTACCTAGCCGCTCAGCGAAAGTGATCTCAATCACGCAGGCAAGTGATCATCAGCAGGGCCATTTTGTCAGCGGCCGAAGCCGACCCCGAAAACGCGCGCCGCGCCCGCTTCCGTCGTGGGCGCCGCTCGCCCGGCATGGCGCGAGCGTAGTACCCGATCTGACGAGGGGAGGAAAGCTTCGCGTGAGCTGGCCAAGTAGGGCCGATCTCTCCGTCATCCTGAGCGATCGGAATGCCAAGGGCGAAGGATCCCGGGACCCTTCGCTTTTACGTTTCGACTGCTCAGGGCGACGCAGAAGCTGATAGCGTGAGGCTCTTGCTCAGTGGGTTCGCGTCATTGTTCCCGCTCGGATCGCGTACAAGGGCGGTCCACGTGCAGGCGGGCCCGCCCGTCGCGATCCCCTATTCGGCGGCGGGGCGGCGCATCGACATTAGGTCCGAGTAAACCCGCGCGAGGTCCTCGGAATTGAGCAGGTCGAGGCGCACGACCTCGCGATTCAGGAACTTGCCGGCAAGCGCGCACACCTGGTCGTCGACCAGGCCCAGCTCCTCGGCGCGCGCGGTCACCAGCTCCAGGACCTGGCGGCGCGCCTCTTCCCTGGCTGAGACCGGCCGCTTCGCGCGACGGTGCTCTCGATAGACATTGACCTGGTCGCCGATTACGACGTCGCCCGAAACCTTTCCGATCCCGATACTGACCTCGCCGTCGCGCGGCCTCGAGGCGCGGTCGAATAAATCGACCAGCTCGGACTTTGCCTTGTCCCGGTCGCGGTCCATCAGGTTTCAGGCTTTCCGCGCGCCGAACAAACGGATTACTTGCGCCCGCTCCGGCTTTTTTTGCTCGCCGCAGAGCAGGTAGAGCCGCGCGATAATTTCGGCCCGATCGCGCGGATTGTCGATCTTTCGCCGGGAAACCGCAAGCCCCTCCTCGAAGACCTCCAGCGCGAGCACCAGCCGGTCCGTATCGAGGATCGGCTCGGCGCCGGTGAGAAGCCAATCGACGCTCACGCCCGCCGCCGCGGCGATTAGGACCGCCGCCATCGCGGACGGATCGTTGGTGCCGCGTTCGAGAAAGGAAAGCACCTGCTGGGAGACCCCCGACTTGCGCGCGAAGGCGCTCTGAGAGCCGGCGCGCCCGATTAATTCGCGCAACCTGTCCCGGAAATCAGGAGGCAGCCGGTGACGCACTTGACTTCATACAAGAGTTCTTGTAGCTTCCCGTACGTTATGACGGCGACGGCCATCAAATCGCAGCGCGGCGGCTACCGCAAGCGGCCACGCGATTGGCACCGGGCCGATATCGTCGCGAAGCTCCGGAAGGCCGGCTGGTCGGTCCGACAGCTCAGCATCAAAAGCGGGCTTGCGCCGAACACGCTGGCCGACGCTCTGCGCAGGCCTTATCGACATGGCGAGGAGATCATCGCGCGCGAGCTGCGGACGCAGCCCGAGCGCATCTGGCCGAGCCGCTATAAAGGAAGGCGCGGCTGATCGCGGCTCGGCGACCATGGAAGCGCTGGTCTTGCGCATCGCGCTTTACGACCGCCGCGCGCTTCCGGTGGGAGTGACACTCTACCTCGAACTCAGCCGCAAAGAGCACGAGCGTCTTCGCAGGCTGGCTCATGCAAAGGGGCAGCCGATGAGCGCCGTTATCACACAAGCGATAGAGCGGCTTATTCGTAGGGGCGGGTCGAGGCCCGGCCGGAAGAAGGAAATCGCCGGCAGGGACGCCGGCGCTACCCGGAAGCGGAAAGCGCTTCCGTCAGGGGAGCGGACGCCGCCGAGGAAGAAATGAGCGCGGCCATCGCCCGCAATGCGCTGCTGCATGCGCGAAGAGCTCAGGAACCTAACCCTCCCGTCCCTTCCCGACGCGGGAAGGGAGGCCCGTCGATTAGAAGCGCGCCGTTCGCTGCGTTAAACTGGCCTCGGGATGGGATCGATCACACTGGTCATCGGCGGCGCGCGCAGCGGCAAAAGCGGATACGCGATCGAGCGCGGGCTCGCGCATCGCGGTTCTCGCCGCGTTTTCGTCGCCACGGCGCAGGCGCTCGATGACGAGATGCGCGCGCGCATCGAGCACCATCGCGCGGCTCGTCCGCCGGCATTCGAGACCGTCGAGGAGCCGCTCAACGCCGTCGCCGCGCTGGCCAGGCTCGAAGGCCGCGCCGATGTCGTGGTGCTCGACTGCCTAACGTTGTGGGTGTCGAACCTGATGGCGTTCTATAGCGGCGACACGGCGGTCCTGCACGAAGCGGACTCGCTGGCCAAGGTGTTGGGCGAGGCTTCGTACGCGAGCGTGATCGTGACCGACGAAGTCGGCGCGGGAATCGTGCCCGATAATCCCGCCTCGCGGCGCTTCCGCGATCTGCTCGGCTGGACCAATCAGAAAGTAGCAAAAGTAGCCAATGAAGTGATCCTGATGATCGCGGGCCTGCCGCTGCGCGTGAAGTGACCTGCGCAAGGTGAGATGTTACCCTCACCCGCTCGCGATGCTCGCGCGGCCTCTCCCTGGTCAGGGAGAGGCGCAGATCCAGCGCGGCTTTCCTCACTGTTCCGCGCTTGCAAACCTCGTGGAAAATGACCCGCGCGGATCTAACCTCGCCCGCGCCTGCGGCCTGGCCGCAGGCGCAAGCCGGGAGAGGTCGCCAAGCGACTTGCGCAAGCAAGTCGCTTGGCGGGTGAGGGCGTATCCGCGGAGAAGCCCGCGTCCCTACGCCGCCATCACCACGAGCACGATCGCTTCCACAATCTCGCCGGCGGCGCCGAGCGCGTCGCCGGTCACGCCGCCGAGCCATCGGCGGTAGAACCCGCGCATCGCGAGCGCCGCGATCGCAGACGCGGCGCACGCGCCGAGCATCCGGCGCGACGGAGCCAGCAAGACCGCCGTGAGAGTCGTAATCGACGCGAACGCGAAACTGCGCTTCGCGTCGGCTTCGAGCAGCGTGGACCCCGCGCCCTCGGCGCGCAGATAATCGAGCCCACAACTGACCGCGACCATCGCCCATCGCGCCAGCCCCGGCGCGAGGTAGAGCGCCGCACTGCGGCGATGACCTACGATCGCGGCGAGCGCGACGGTCTTGAGTGCCAGCACGAAGAACAACGCGATCGCGCCGAAGCTGCCGATCGCGCTGTCGCGCATAATCTCAAGCGCCCGCTCGCGATCGCGCCCGGCGCCGAGTGCGTCGGCCGTGTCGGCGAGGCCGTCGAGATGGAGGGCGCCGGTCAGCACCGTGAGCGAGAGCACGATAAGAGCGGATCTGAGCGGCCGGCCCGACATGAAGCCGAGTATCGAATCCGCGACCGCGAGCAGCGCACCGATCATGAAGCCGCAGAGCGGAAACCAGGCCAATGATTCTGCGACCGACTCGCGCGCGACGGCGCGGCGCGGGCCGACCGGCAGGATGGTCAGAAACGCGAGTGCGAGGCGCAACTCCTCGAGCGATCGCCCCGCGCGATCTCCGCGCGGCTCAGGCGCGGCCGGTTCGCTCACTGGATTTTTTGCGAGACCCCGGCGCCGGTGAAGGTCGCCATGTTGTGGAACAATTCGAGCGCCGCCCTGATCGCGGACATCGCGAGCGCCGCGCCGGTGCCCTCGCCAAGCCGCATGTCCAGGTCGAGAATCGGCCGCGCGTTCAGGTGCTCCAGCGCGAGCGAATGGCCGCCCTCGGCCGAGCGATGCGCGAAGAACAGGTGCTCGCGAAGCGCGGGATGAAGCTCACCGGCCACTGCCGCCGCCGCGGTCGCGATAAATCCGTCGACCACGATCGGCACGTGATGAGCCGCACCGCCGATGCACACGCCAACCATCGCGGCGATCTCGAAACCACCGAGCGCGGCGAGCCGCGCGAGGGGATCGCGAAGCGCGCCACGGTGAAGCGCGAGCGCAGCGCGGATCACCTCGACCTTGTGCCGAAGCCGCGCGTCATCCAGGCCGGTGCCGCGCCCGGCGATACGATCGGGAGACACGCCGGTAGTGGCGGACAGCAGCGCGGCGGCCGACGTGCTGTTGGCAATTCCCATCTCGCCGATCCCGAGAATCGTCACGCCGGACTGCGCCGCCTCTCGCGCGACTTCGATTCCGGCCTCGATCGCGCGCCGAGCATCCTCGGCCGTCATCGCGGGCTCGCGCAGGAAGTTCCGCGTTCCCGCGCCGATGCGGCGATAGCGCACGCCCGGCATCGGATCGGCGCTGGTGTCGGTCTCGACGCCGACGTCGATCACTTCAAGCCCCAAGCCGAAGTGGCGCGCGAGCACGCTTATCGCGGCGCCGCCTTGCGCGATATTGCGGAGCATCTGGATCGTGACGGCCTTGGGATAGGCGCTGACGCCCTCGTCGGCGACGCCGTGATCGGCGACGAATACCGCGATCGTTCCGCCGCCCCATCGCGCCGCCGGGTCACGGCGAATTGCGGCGTAGCGGCACACGATCTCCTCCAGACGGCCCAGGCTTCCGAGCGGCTTGGTGAGCGAATTGAGCCGCGCGAGCGCCGCGCTGGATGCGTCCTCACCGACGGGACTTATCGCCGCGAGCGTCGAGTCGAGCAGGCTCATTTGCGATCAGCGATTCGGCGGCGAATCGTCCGGAAAGATCTCGCGCCAGATGCCGCCGTCCTCGATTGCTTTGGTCAACGGATCGGCGCGGCCGTCGCGCGCGCCCCAGGAATCGAAATGGAGCAGCGTGCGGGGCGGCAGGCGTTTGGCCCATTCCGCGCTCTCCAGTATCGGACGGTCGGGAAAGTCCTTTACGTAGCCGATGCAAAGGTAGGCGACGGGAATGACGTTCTCGGGAATCGCGAAGATCTTTCGCAGCGCGTCGTTGCGCACGATGCTGACCCATCCGACGCCGAGCCCCTCCGCGCGCGCGGCCAGCCAGAGGTTCTCGACCGCCAGGCAGGCCGAATAGATCTCCACCTCGTCGATGCTGACTTTGCCCAGCACGCCGGGACCGAAGCGGTCGGGCTCGCAGGTGACGATCAGGTTGAGCGGAGCTTCGAGAATTCCCTCGAGCTTGAGCGAGAGAAATTTCTCGCGGCGCGGGCCGGTGAACTGCGCGGCATTGCGCTCGCGCTCCTGATCGAAGACCCGCCGGACTTCGCGCCGGCGCTCGAGATCGCGCACGATCACGAAGTCCCACGGCTGGGTGAAGCCGACGCTGGCCGCGTGATGGGCCGCGATCAGCACGCGCGCCAGGACTTGGTCGGGAACCGGGTCGCATAGGAACTCCCGCATGTCGCGGCGGCGAAAAATCGCCTCGTAGACGCCACGCCGCAGCGGCGAGGCGAATGCGTGCCTGTCTGCGGAAGCCATGGTAAGCGGCCGGCGCGATCGGATCGCCGGATGTTCAGGCGGCGGCTTTCCGCGCCGCGGCGAGCACGGCTTCGTAGTCGGGCTGGTTGGCCACTTCCTTGACGTACTCGACGTGGGTCACCGTGTCGTTTTTGTCGAGCACGAAGACCGCGCGCGCGAGCAGATGGAGCTCCTTGATCATCGCGCCGTACTTTTCGCCGAAGTCGCCGCGCTGGTAGTCGCTGAGCATCGTGACCTTGTCGACGCCCGCCGCGCCGCACCATCGCGCCTGCGCGAACGGCAGGTCCATCGAGATGGTCACGATTTGCACGTCGCCGGGAAGTTTCCCGGCCTCTTCATTGAAGCGGCGAGTCTCGACGTCACATACCGGCGTGTCGACCGACGGCACTGCCGACAAAATTTTCACCTTGCCCTTGAACTGGTCGAGCGTGACCTGAGCGAGACCTTTTCCGACCGCCGTAAAACTCGGGGCCTTCTGTCCGGGTTTGATCTCCGGCCCGACCAGCGTCATCGGATTGCCTCTCATCGTTACCGCGCCTTTGCGTTCCTCGGCCATGCCAGTCCTCCTGATCTGCGAGTGATGGATTGAGACCCCGACTGTAATCCGTTGGCTCCGGGCCGTAAATACGCGCGCGGCTCGATCAGTGGGCAGTCGGAACGGATGCTGACATAGTGCGGCGGCGGGAATAAAATTTCTATGCAAAGGCGGCTGGCCATGGAACTACGCCCCTTTGCCGAGGTTCGACAACCAAAATGGCAAAGCTACGCGTGGCAAAGCTATCCGGCAAGCAGGGGGTATTCAGAGCGAACGGTCTCTCCCACGGAAATCATCAGCGTGTCGGCGCCAACGGACGGCATCGCAAGGCGCCCACGCCATTCGATCCGCGGCGCAGGACGCGTCCGCTGATATCGGTCTTCGGGAGTTCGCGCGCATCGCAGGGTGATCCGCTCTTCGACGAGGGACTGAGAATGGGCCGCGCGCTCGCCGCCGGCGGCTTCGACGTCATGACGGGGGGCTACATGGGCGTGATGGAAGCGGTAAGCCAGGGGGCTCACGACGCGGGCGCGCGGGTATTGGGGATTACGATGAAGGGCTTCGAGGACCGCGCCAATCCCTACGTGATGGACGAAATCCATACGGCGAATTTCTACCAGCGCTTTCGATGGCTGATCGATCGCGCCGACGGATGGGTCGCGCTGGGCGGCGGAATGGGCACGCTGGCCGAGATGACGTTTGCCTGGCAGAAGTTGTCGCTGCGGATGTTCGCGGAACGGCCGCTGGTCCTGGTCGGTCCGCAATGGCGTAGCGTCCTCGATAGCTGGCTACAGAACATGACCGTGCTCGAGGATGACTTCCGATGCTTGAGCGTGACCGCGACGCCCGAAGAGGCCTGCGCAGCGCTGCGCGCCTTTTTCGCAGGCGATCCTGACGCGGTCCTGCCCGGCCTCGCCCATCGATGGTAGCCGCGCTGGGGTAGCCACGCTGGGGTAGCCGCGGCGGTCGATTGAGCCCGAGCGGAAACTCAGACTAACCCGGCGATGATGCCGACGAGGCTCCCGATGATCAGCAATCCGCTGGCGGCGAAGGTCATCATCGCGCCCGCCGCGCGGCCCTTCGGATCCGCCAGGTAGCCGCGCACGTAAACCACTCGCCCGACAATGTACACCAGGCCGATCAGCGCCGCTCCTCTTCCGCTCAGAGTGATGCCGCAAATCCACAACGCCGGCAGAAACACGATTAGCGATTCGAGCGTATTCTGATGCACGCGAAAGTAGCGCTCGAACATCGGATCGCCGCTGGTGGCGGGCGCTTCGATCTTGTATCGGCCGCGCGCCTGCCCGACCATCACGCCAAGCACCATATATTCAATCAGCGCCAGCACCGTAACCAGCGCCAGGGAATGAAACCCCCGCACCATAAAGT
>Ga0209517_10009146_pt1 | contig 11405 bp, 7 predicted proteins | sample PeaSoiMetSII2010_FD_187695 | JGI IMG/M metagenome (GOLD analysis project Ga0209517, IMG submission 187695) | Peat soil microbial communities from Weissenstadt, Germany - SII-2010 (SPAdes) (version 2) | ecosystem: Environmental > Terrestrial > Soil > Wetlands > Peat | place: Germany: Weissenstadt...
GATGAACATCTCGCAGGCGAAGCGAAGGGAGAAGTTCGTCTTGTCCTTGAAGCGGACACTGAAGTAGAGCGTTCCGTCCTCGATGGAATGGCTGATGAAATCTACGACCTTGCCGTGGACCTCGGGATAGCGCTGGCGGAGTTGCTCGTGGCGCTTCTGGATGTCCTTCTGAATCTTCCTGCGTTCTTTGGCGGCAATCGGGGTGATAGGCGTGCTCCCGACCCACACGACTTTCGGCTTCTTAGGCCCGCGCTTTTTAGTCATGGCTCTTCCCCCGGACTGCACTCTTGGCGTTCACCGTGGGCTTCGGGCGCTTGCTGCGGCGATACGCAAAATGGAGCAAGGTGGGGAACGACAACGGTGCCCGCCTTGCCCTGTATGGTGGCCAGTTGAATCGCAAGGCCTTCAGGCTCAACGCGGTACACTTCACCGGTTGGTGAAAGAGGAACGAAGGAGTTGATTTATTTAAGATTCGACATCGCACAAGCAAATTGAAATTCGCGTCGAAGGAGCTGACCAGTTCGTAAGCGGCGAGCTACACCTACGACGCAAACGGCAATACCCAGACTGACGCCCAGGGCCGCACCTTTACCTGGGACTTCGAGAACCGCCTCACGCAGGTGGTGAACCCAGGAGTGGGCACGACAACCTTCCGCTACGATCCGTTCGGCAGACGCATCCAGAAGTCCGGCCCGCTCGGTACCACAAACTACCTCTATGACGGGAATGATCTCATCGAAGAGACCGACAACTCAGGGAGTGTCCTTGCCAAATATACCGGAGAGAATGAAATCGACGAGCTGACCTGCTCCCCGATTTCGGCACAAATCGAAGTATGATTTTGTCAAAGGTGAACCGCTCCCATTCTCTGTCACAAACGAAGCTAGAGGTTTTGGGCAGTGTAAGTCCTTTCTCCCGCTGTTGACGCGGGTTTCGCGCACGCCAGAGACTCCATCAAGAGGCTCTGGAGTGCGCGCCCCAGCGATGTACTAGCTTTTTCCCTGTGCAACGCTGCGAACGCCGCGGGCGTCCGATCTGCCAACGAACTGTGCGGCCGCTGCTGATTGTAATGCTCGCGAAACTTCGCCAGCTTCTGCCGCGCATCTTCCAGGGTCGAGAACCACTCTACGTTCAAACACTCGTCCCGCAGCCGGCCATTGAAACTCTCGATGAATCCGTTCTCCACCGGACGCCCTGGGCGAATGAAGCACAACCTCACCTCGTTGGCCATTGCCCAGGATTCCAGCGCGCGACTGCAGAACTCACTGCCGTTGTCCACGGTGATGCTCTCGGGCAAGTGGCCCCGCTCGTGCCGTGCCTGTTCTAGCGCCTGTGCCACTTTGAACCCTGTCATCGAACGATCGGCTTCCAACCCAACACACTCTCGCGTGAACTGGTCCACCACGGTCAGAATGCGGAACGAGCGCCCGTCCGCCAACTTGTCGCTCACAAAGTCCATGCTCCAACACTGAATGGGCCGCGTGGCGACGCCACTCGGGACGGGCCGTCGTCGCGCCATCTTCCGTCGTTGCTTCGTGCGCACAATCAACTCTTCCTCCCGATACAGCCGGTAGATGCGTTTTGCATTCACGTGCCAACCCTCCCGCCGCAGCAGCACCGTCAACCGACGATACCCGTAGCGCACGTGGGTTCCTGCCAAATCCCGCAAACGATGCCGCAGCACTTCATCGAACACCTTCCGGCTCTGGTAGCGCAGCGTCCCGATCGCCAGTTTCACCACTCTCGCGGCGTGCCGCTCGCTGATCCGATAGGCCTCCTGCGCCCAGCGCGCCAACTTCCGACGCGCACGAGGCCTTACAGCTTTTTTGATACGATCTCCTGCAGGATCTGCCGGTCCAGGCTCAAGTCCGCCACCAGCCGTTTCAGTCGTCCGACCTCTTCCCGTAACTGCCGCAGCTCACGCAACTCGCTCACCCCTACCCCGGAATACTTCCGTTTCCAGAGATAGTAAGTGGCCGGGCTGATCCCCACCTTGCGGCAAATGTCGTCCACTCGCGCTCCCGCTTCCACCTGCCGCAATACCGCCACGATCTGCTCTTCCGTATGAGCCTTCTTGGGCATCGTCCTCGTCTCCTCTCCCGGACTTCTGCCCCAGCTTACCTCTAATCTCCTCTGTGTCAGTTCTTGGGTTTTGGGTCAAAGGAAAGGGGAAGAGAGTATGTCGACGAGCGGGCACACGGAGGCGCAGATAATCGGAGCGCTGAAGCAGGGGAGCAGGTCAAAATGAATGTTCCGTCTGCGATCCGTTAGCAATCCGTTTGCCGGTTTACTACTGCTTACCACATACTTTTATGCCATCCGTAGCCCTGCATGTTATTGAATTCACGTTTTCATGCGGATTCGAGTCCTACCTGAGGAGCCATTCTTTTTATCGGTTTACAGACGGCTTCCCTTTTGACTGTCCAGCTATATTCAGCAAAACCCTTGTGGATAGCGCCGCTAGCTGCTTATCGCGCAGCGCGAAGATCGCGTCGATGCGAGCGACAATCGCCTTACTTGTTCAAAACTCGCGGCTCAACTCCGAGCGAAATGCAGTCGATGAGCGAGAACGACTTCGAGTGTTTCGCGAGCACCGGCGTGAACACGCCTGCGACGATGCTTCCAAATTGCCCGTCCCGCACCGTCCACTGAAGAGGAGAACTCAGGGCCAACACCTCTACCGTGTTAACGCTCGCACGACAGATAACCAATTGACATTCCAGACACCGGTGGCCCCCTGAAGCGCCTGAAGGAATCACAAGACACAATTATCGAATCCTCGTTCCCCGCAAGAATTCAAGTGTCGCGGGAAGTGTCCTCCAGGTGCCGGACGGTAGTGCCAACCAATCCCATCCTGCTCCAGCTAACCTACCGCGCGGGCCGTGGACTGGCGCACGACGAGTTCAGGCTCAATCACAATTTCTCGCGGATAGGAGTTGTCGTCGGGACGGGCAATTCGCCGCAGCAGAGCCTCAGCGGCAATCAGGCCCATCTTTTTCAGGGGCTGGCGGACGGTGGTGAGTTGCGGGCTGTGGAAGGCCGCGCTCTGGATGTCGTCAAAGCCAACCACCGAGACGTCCCGGGGAACTTCCAGCTTATGATGGCGGAGCGCCCCAATCGCTCCGATCGCCGAGGTGTCGTTGAAGGCGAACAGGGCGGTAAATCGCGCTTTACGCTCCAGCAGGCGGTTGGTGATTCGGTAACCGAGTTCGGGCGAAGCCAAGTCGCCTTCCAGTTGGACGGTGAGTTTCGGCGAAACCTGGAGGCCGAGACGGGCTCCCATTTTGACGATCGATTCCCATCGGGCCGCCGTATCCGAACTGAATTCCTGTCCCTTGATGAAGGCGATGCGTTCGTGCCCCAGTTGCTGCAGATGGCGTAGCGCGAGCTCCGCCGCCAGGTCGTGATCGAGGAGGATGTTGGTAACTCCATTCGACCGGTTGTGGCCGGATACGGTGACCACGGGGACCGGCAGTTCGTGGTGCCAGGGCGTATCGACCGCGATCAATCCATCCACGGAACGCGCCAGCAGCATACGCGGATACTCGTCGATCAGATCGTCGCGATGGCGATGGCTGGCCACCAGATAGAAATAACCTTGCCGCAGAAGATACCCCTCGATTCCGCTCATGACCATGGAGGCGTAGCCTTCGCTGACTTCGGGAACAAGAACGCCGATGGTAAAGCTGCGAGCCGTACGAGCCCAGCGAGCGGCGAAACTGGGGCGATAATTCAGCTCGCGAGCGGCGGCAAAAATACGTTCTTGCGTCGCTTGCGGAATGGAATCGGCCACCGCGGACCGGTTGATGACGAGAGAAATTGTGGCCGGCGCCAGACCGAGGTGGTCCGCCAATACTTTGAGGGTTACACGCTTGGGACGGCCGTCGCTCCCGGACGGGAGCCGGCCCGACTTCTTGCTCGCGGGCACGGGCGCAGTCTCGCACACCCGGACCCCGCGGAGCAAGAGGAGTTTTTCCGGAAGATTTTATGACCTTGACACGGCTTCGAGAACAATGCTATAAGGCCAACGTGATTACTAAATCACTTTAGTAGCGATTTAGTTGGCTACAATTTTTCATCGGCCAGGTATGGTTTTTCATTAACGGCCTTTTCCATTTTACCCATTTCACAGGGCTGCCTCGGAGGCTGCTATGAGCCGTGTCCGGATTCTGTTCCATGCCGAACTGCTGCTGTCGTTCGTATTTCTGCTGGCTGCGCCCGCGCTGGCGCAGTATCGAACTTCCATTCAGGGCGTGGTGACCGATCCCACGGGCGCAGTGATTCCAGGTGCCACTCTGGCGCTCACGAATCCTGCGACCAACGAAAAGCAGGTCAGGACAAGCAATGATGTCGGCGTTTACAACTTCAATGCACTGGCCGCGGCACCCTTCCGGTTGGAAGTGGAAGCGAAAGGCTTCAAAAAGAAAGTCCTCGAGAATGTCCAGCTAATTCCAGAGCAGGCGAATGCCCTCGACGTCCAGCTTGAACTCGGAGCTGAATCGACCACCGTCAATGTTGATGCTTCGCTGGCACCCGCCATCGATACGCAGACCGCTTCCGTCAACGGGGTTGTCTCCGACAGGCAAATTCAGCACATGCCGTCTTTTGGGCGGGATGTCATGAAACTCGCGCAACTGGCTCCCGGCGCCTTTGCCGATGGCTCGCAAGCCGGCGGCGGCGGCCAGTACTATAACCTTCCCGGCACTCAGAGTGGGCCCACGCCATCGGGTGGCTCGACCGGAATCTTCGCGACCGAAAACCTTGCCCCGGTTTTCTCCAATGGCAACCAGGCTCAGAACAACGGCGTTTCGATTGATGGTATCAGCACCACCAGCGCCGTCTGGGGCGGCGCTACGGTCGTTACGCCGTCCGAAGATTCAGTTGACAACGTGAAGATAGTCACCAATAGCTATGACGCTGAGGATGGCCGCTTCAGCGGCGCCCAACTTCAGATCACTTCCAAAAGCGGCACTAACGACTTCCACGGCAGCCTCTTCTTCACCACTCACCAACCAAACCTGAACGCCTATCAGCGCTACAACGGTGGCAATACGCCAACAAGAGACAACAATAAGTTCAATCAGCTCGGCGGCAGCGTTGGCGGCCCGATCTGGAAAAATAAGATATTCGCCTTTTTTAACTATGAGACGGTGCGCCAGCCCAATTCCGATAATATCGGCAACGGATGGTATGACACCGCGGCTTTCGACGCCCTGGCACCCAGCGGAAGCATTGCCGCCAAGTATCTCAGCTTCCCCGGCAATGGGGTCGTCAACCACGGGCTCAGTACGGGTAACGACTGCGCGCATGCCGGCCTGGTCGAAGGAGTGAACTGCGCAACCATTGCTGGCCAGGGGATCAATCTCGGCACGCCGTTGACAACCGGCTTGGGCACGCAGGACAAGTGGTTGGACCAAAACCACCCGGGCTGCGGCGGGGCCGGCACGGGCTGCGGAACCGCCGGCAGTCCCCTCGGCACGGTCGCTGACTTGGCCAACTACATCACCTCGAACCCGACCACCCACACGGCCGTGCAGTACAACGGCCGCCTTGATGCGGATGTCACCAGCAAAGATCGCATCGGCTTTGCCATCTACTGGGTTCCTCAGTCAACTGACGACTACAATGGCGCCCGCGCTTACGACATCTTTCATCACAACCAAATCAACGATGCGTTTTCGGTCATCTGGAACCGTACCTTCTCGCCGACCCTGCTCAACGAACTTCGCGCCAATGCCGCCGGATGGCGCTGGGATGAAATCAAGGACAACCCGCAAACGCCGGTCGGACTTCCTAACGACGGCTTCAATACCCTCGGCAGCATCTCGATCGGTTCCTTTGGCGGCAACGTCGGCAGCCACCTGGATCAGTGGACTTACAGCTTCAAAGACGTCGCCACCAAGATTATCGGACGTCACACTATCAAGTTTGGTGGAGAAGGGACGCGCCTTTACTACCTGAACGCGTGTGTGCCCTGCGGTGTGCCGAGCTACGGCTTCTTTAATCTCTGGGATTTCCTCAACGATGCGCCTCAACGCGAAGGCTATCTCACCGCCGATCCTCATACCGGACTGCCCACAACACAGCGCCAGGACGACCGCGAAAACATATTGGGCTTCTTTGCCCAGGATGATCTGAAAGTCCGCCCGAACCTGACCCTCAACCTCGGTCTGCGCTGGTCCTACTTTGGCCCGCTCTACTCCACAGAGAACAATATGTATGTCGCTAACCCAGGCGCGGGGACGGCCTACTTGACTGGCCTCACCGTCAACAAGGGAGATTCCTGGAATGCGCAGAAGAATAACTTCGGGCCCGAGATCGGATTTGCCTGGAGTCCGACGAAATTCAACAATCGGCTCGTGTTCCGCGGCGGTTACGGCCTCAACTACAACCAGGAAGAAATCGCGATCTCCGCCAATATCGCCTCAAATCCCGGGTTGGACATTGGGGAGTACTTGAGTTCGCCGGCGTACAACTCCATAAATCCCAGTATTGTCTATGGCATTTCGACGAATCCGCACAGCATCTTTGGCTATCAGCCAAACTCTAACTTCAAGTTAAGCTTTGGCTCGACTGGGCTGCCCACGAGTGGTTCGGTTGGTGTAGGCATCTTCCCCCATAATCTCCCCACCATGCGCGTCCATCACTACTCGCTTGATATGCAGTACGACCTGGGTCACCAGTACGTGATGAGCTTGGGATATCAGGGCAGCTTGTCGCGCGACCTCTTCTTTCACGAGAACCCGCTTGCCGTTCCCGCAACCTCGGGCTACACCCTGAACCCGCAGATCAACGGAGGGGACTACTGGGGTGTGAACGGCCGCGGTAACTACAACGCCATGCTCGCGGAAGTAAAGCATCAGTTCTCGCACCAGTTTATGGCCGATGCTCAATACACATGGGCCAGGAGCAACGACACTAGCTCCGCGCCATACTCGGAGCAGCTCTACCCGTACAACGTCGGCCTGAATTACGGACGCTCCGACTACAACGTCACCAACGCGTTCAAGCTTTTTGGCATGTGGCAGCCCGTCTTCTTCCACGGTAGCAATAGTTGGATGGAGAAGATCGCGGGTGGCTGGTCGATCAGCGGCATCTGGAATTGGCACTCTGGCTTCCCCTTTAGTCCGTTTGTGAGCGCTGTCGGTGGAAACCTCTATTGCGGACAATGCAATTATGGGCAGCTGTTTCCTGCCGCCTACCTGGGCGGCGCGGGTAGCAGTACCAGTAGCGATGCATTTAAGGGCCCCGTTAGTTCCAACTATCCCAAAGGTGCCACGGCCTACTTCGCGGCACCGCAACAGTGCTCGGCGACAATAACGACCAATTGCTACACTACGTATACCGGCAGCAACACTGGAACCGCTCTTCCTCCCGCCCCCGGTTTCGGTCGCAACTCCCTCACCATGCCGGGTTACAAGTCCGTGGACCTAACGCTGTCGAAGGGCTTTGGCCTGCCGAATATGCCGGTACTCGGCGAAAACGCTAAGCTTGAATTCCGGATCGACGTTTACAACGTGTTCAACAATATGAACTTTAACGAGAATCAAATCTCGAACAACATCGGCAATTCAAACTTCGGCACGATTTCGGGTGCCCTTGCTGCCCGTGTTCTCACGCTGGGGGCTCGCTTCAGCTTCTAGGTTTTCCCATCTGGAATTCTGGACGGTGGGTCATCGATTCACCGTCCAGCCCTTTACAGCCGCAAGGATCGTTGCTAATGGGAATTAAGACGCGATTTGTCCTTCTCGCCCTGTTGTCGCTGGCGGTGCTAAGACCACTGGCTCCGGCACAAGTAGCGAACACCTTGCAGGATCATGGGGAGGTAGTCATCGACGCCTCCGCCCCCGCTCATCCTTTTCCCCACTTCTGGGAGAAGATGTTTGGGTCCGAGCGCGCCATCGTTACTTTGCGCGAGAGCTATCGCAACGATCTCCGCGATGTAAAGAAGATTACCGGCTTCGAATACGTGCGCTTCCATGCCATCTTTCATGATGAGGTTGGAATCTACGACGAAGACGCCCAGGGACATCCGCTCTACAACTTTTCTTATGTCGATCAGGTCTATGACGGTCTGCTGGACAACGGTGTGCGTCCGTTCATCGAACTGAGTTTCATGCCTAAGAAACTGGCGGCGGACAAGAACGCGCTCCATCCTTTCTGGTACAAGCAAAACGTCTCTCCTCCCAAAGACTGGAATAAGTGGGACGACCTTATCACCCGGTTCACCAAGCACCTAGTGGATCGCTACGGTATGGACGAGGTTTCGCAGTGGTACTTTGAAGTCTGGAACGAGCCTAATCTCGATTTTTGGGCGGGCGATCCAAAGCAGGCCACTTACTTTGATCTGTACGATCACACCGCGCGCGCGCTTAAGGCCGTAAGCCCGCGGTTGCGCGTCGGCGGGCCCGCCACGGCCCAAGCGGCCTGGGCCGACGCGTTTATCCGTCACTGCGCGGAGAACAAGGTTCCGGTGGACTTCGTTTCGTCGCACGTGTACGGAAACGACAAGGCCGAAGACGTGTTTGGCACGCAGGAAGCGATTCCGCGCGACCGCATGGTGTGCCGCGCCGTGAAGAAGGTTCACGACCAGATCAGCGCCTCGCCCATGCCCGGTCTGCCCTTGTTCTGGACTGAGTTCAATGCCAGCTACATGAATGAGCCGGAAGTGACCGACACGGCGTACATGGGTCCGTGGATGGCCGATACCATCCGCCAGTGCGACGGACTTGTCAGCGAGATGTCTTATTGGACGTTCTCCGATGTATTCGAGGAGCAGGGTGTGGTGAAGCAGCCGTTCTACGGCGGCTTTGGACTGATCGCGGCGGGAGGAATTCCGAAGCCCGCCTATAACGCGTTCCGGCTTCTCCACCAACTCGGAGACGAGCGCCTGACGCTTGCTTCGGACTCTGCTTCGGACTCGGTTTTGGCCACCCGCCGCCGAGACGGCACCCTGGTGGTTGCGGCCTGGAACCTCGCCTCTCCCGGAACCGTCGGCTCCGGCAAGGATGTAAAATTGACTTTTCGCGAGTCGGGTTCGTCCCAGGTAACGGTATCGCGAGTCGATCCCGAGCATGGGGACGTGCATAAGGCGTACCAGGCTATGGGATCCCCGCGTTATCCAACCGAGGCACAAATCCGGCAACTCCGCAGCGCCGCCGAACTTTCCGCGCCCGAGGTGTACCAGCTAAAGAATGGGTCGGTCACCATCAAGATACCGGCGCACGGACTGGTGCTGCTGGAAGTGAAACGCGGTCATTCGAGGGGCCAGGGTTGAGAACTGGTTTCATAAATGCCTTTGAACCCGGAAGGCACCTCCCTCAGGGGCTAAAGCCCGCGTGTTTATTGGCTCTGGGCGGCACGGCTGAAGCCGTGCCCTTCCCAAGAACCATTTATGAAACCAGCTCGAGGCAATCATGACACCGCAATGGTGGGCTCTTCGCTTCAGCCGCCGCGAACTGCTGCAATATTCCGCCAAGGCCGCATTGGCATATCCGGCGTTGAACTTTGCGGGTGCGATGATGTCGTGCGGCGGCGGTTCGCCGTCTCCGCCGCCACCGCCGCCCGTGAGCGATGACCAATTTCTGGACCAGATCGAGCGCGCCATCTTTCAGTTCTTTTGGGAACAGGCCAGCGCTACAACCGGACTGGTGAAAGACCGCGCGCTGGCTGCCGGGAACGACAACCGCACCGATGCCAGCATTGCCTCCACTGGGTTTGGGCTGACGGCGCTGTGCATCGGACATAAGCGCGGCTATGGAGATGCGGCGCAGATTCAGTCTCGCGTCGCCACTACGCTTGGCTTCCTGGCCAATCAGCAGACCAACGTTAACGGATTCTTCTATCACTTCATCGATATGAACACCGGCGCTCGCGTCCGGAGCAGCGAGGTTTCGTCCATTGACAGCTCGCTGCTGCTCTGCGGAGTGCTGGCTTGCCGCCAGTACTTTCAGGATGCGCAAATTCAGGGCCTGGCGGCACAGATCTATAACCGCGTGAACTGGCCCTGGATGCTCAACGGCGGTGCAGCTTTTTCCATGGGATGGACCCCGGAAAACGGATTCATCACCAGCCGCTGGGATACCTATAGCGAGCTGATGATGATCTATCTGTTGGCCATCGGTTCGACGACCAACCCGGTTCCGGTGTCCTCCTGGGACGCGTTTGCGCGCCCCACCCTCACCTATCAGGGACTCACTTATATCACCAACCCGGATGCCCCCTTGTTCATTCACCAGTATTCTCATGCCTGGTTCGACTTCCGGAACAAGACTGACAAATACGCGAACTACTTCAACAACTCCGTGACCGCGACCGCCGCGCACAAGCTGTTTTGCCTTTCCCTGCAGAGCCAGTTTTCGGACTACCAGTCGAACTTGTGGGGCATTACCGCGTCGGACGCGGCGAGTGGGTATGTCGTCTGGGGCGGGCCGCCCACAATGGGGCCGATTGACGGAAGCATCGTGCCCTGCGCTGCCGGGGGTTCGCTGCCTTTCGCTTCGAGCGATTGCCTGGCGGTGTTGCGGAACATTCACTCGCAGTATCCGCTGGCGTGGCAACGCTACGGATTTGTGGACGCTTTCAATCCACTGAGCGGATGGTACGATCCCGATGTCATCGGGATTGACGCGGGAATCACCATGTTGATGGCGGAAAACCAGCGCACCGACTTTGTCTGGAACACGTTCATGAGCAACCCGGAAGCGCAGAATGCGTTCGCGGCCGTCGGGCTGAAGTAGGCGGGCTTAAGCAGGAGCGCGCGCCTCCCGTTCGGCAGCAGTTGCGGGCGGCTCTGCACCGTATCCCGATGCGCGACTCCTAGTTCCGTCAGAGCGGTTCGGAACTGCGGATCGTTCGCTTTGGCGCGTTTAAGAGCGTCTTGCAGTGTGAGGACCAGTGGCGCTTGCGGGACGCTGGTATCCGCGCTTGTTTGGGTTTGGACTTGTCCGTAGAGAGCCGCGGTTTGCGGCCGATCCTGCCCATACCCCGGAACGGCCAGCAGGATTCCCAGCTACACGATTCTCATTTGCCTCATGTCGATCGCCCGCTACGTACTCCCTTTCTCCTCAATACTGCGATTCGCGTTTACCATTGTAAACAACAGTCCCGACCCGATCGTGACCCAAACCGCAATGTCCAGCGCCGGCACCCAGCCTCGATGAACCGCAATCGAGGCGGTGACGGTGGAGGAGACGACTCCGCCGATACTTCCCACGGTGTTCATCAGCGCGGAGAGCGAAGCGGAATATCCGGGCGCCAGATCGATGCAAGACGCCCAAAAGTTCGCCGCCGCAAACATGGTGAAGCCCGCCGCCAACGCGATCATGGGCAGGGCCACGACGGTGAGGCTGAGATGATTGCCGGTGTACAACAACAGGGCTGCGACGCCCATGCCCAACCATACC
>Ga0209517_10009147_pt1 | contig 11404 bp, 9 predicted proteins | sample PeaSoiMetSII2010_FD_187695 | JGI IMG/M metagenome (GOLD analysis project Ga0209517, IMG submission 187695) | Peat soil microbial communities from Weissenstadt, Germany - SII-2010 (SPAdes) (version 2) | ecosystem: Environmental > Terrestrial > Soil > Wetlands > Peat | place: Germany: Weissenstadt...
TCCGATCTGGCGGTCGCCGAGTCGCTTCGCCCGGGAGGCCGCTTCGTGATCGAAACCGGAATTGCCGCGGAGAGCATTCTGCCCAAGCTCCAGGACCGGTCCTGGGTCGACGCCGGCGACATTCTGTTTCTCAGCCTGCGGAGTTATAACCTGGCCGAAAGCCGCCTGGAGATCGAATACACGTTCATTCGCGACGGCGTCCGCCAGATGCGGCCTGCGGCGACCTACGTTTACACCGTCGCGGAGATGCGTCGCATGCTGGCAGCAGCTGGACTCGCGACGGAGGCGATGTATGGCGCCTTCGACAAGCGGCCATACGAGCTCGGATCGCCCCGGCTCCTTCTAATAGCAAGGAGATTGTGAAACAAGCCACGCTTATGGCGAGCGAAGATCATACACCGTAAAATAGGCATCGCGATAAACGCTCTTGGGTGACCCGAGTTGAGCGAGCGCCCCCGTCCAATCCATGCCGTTTTGCGGCAAGATTAGAAATTCCGGTTCGTCTTTCCGGACGCCCGCGATGACTCTCGGCACCCGGCACGGCCGCTGCGGCAGGCACATGATTCCATCAAACTCCGGCGCATTGGATGCGTAGGTGCGCGGCAGATTGTCTACCCCGTACACCCGTGGATGCGTTCCGCCCGACGTGTTCAGAAACTCGACCGCGCCGTAGGCATGCATTGCCGCGCGAAGATACCCAGCCGTGTCCAGGCGACGAGCGAAGTAATCGATCTGCGGACCGTTAATCCCGACAATCATCAGTCCCATCAGCGCGATCAGCAGGCAGTATGTCTCCACCCCGATCAACGAAACTCGGACCGAGCGCCCGTGAGCATCGTAGAATTTTTTCACCCAGCCCGCCATCCATAATGCCAGCAGAGCGAGCGGGAAAGCGGCGTAGCGGACTTTCGGCAGTATCCCGGCCCATAGAATCAGATTCGTGACGGCGAACACCGCGCACGCGACTTGCACGCGCGTCAGCGAACGCAGGCGGACCATCAGCGCAAGCGGCGCGAACGCGAATAGCAAAATGCCGGCGGGATTCGGAAGCGGGGACTCGAACGAATCCTGCCCTTTGAACATCAACATCCACGGAAGCTCGACAAACTCCGCCAGCTTCCCCTGACCTGAATGCGCGTGAGTTTCAATCGTTCCACGCTTCAAAAGGCGGACATTGTCGGGGTACACCGGATTTCCCGTCAGAAGATAGGTGCGAACCTCCCAGCACGCGCCGAATACCAGCAGAACCGCGGTCGCGATCGCCGCCGTCTTCCAGCGCGGACGCGTGTTCCAGACTGCATATCCGAAGAGCACGGCAAGCGGCACAGCCCCGAAGATCGCGATGTGCTTCATGGCGAGCGCTCCCGCCAGGAAAAAGACGCCGACGACGATCGAACGGGAGTCGCGAGTTTCCAGCCACCGTAGGAACGCGTATAATGCCAGCGCTTCAAACAATCCCAGCGTCACGTCGTTCTTCACCACGCTGCCGGTCCAATGAAGAAACGGCAGGGTCGCCGCGAAGGCCACACCCGTCACCGACGCCGCGCGATCCATTCCGCAGGCGCGCCCGATGCGAAACAGGATCAGCAGAAACACCAGGAAAAACAGGCTCGATAACAAACGCGCACCCGCCTGCCCCGCCAGCGAGTACATCAGCGTCCACAGAACTTCCATCCCCTGTGGATAATACGAATATTCGATCTTAGGCACTGGCGTTAGCGCGTGCTGCGCGAGGTAATACTGCACCGATGGCAGGTGCGTCGCCACCGGATCGAAGGCGATGCTTGGGGCCAGGGTTACCATGGATGTGCACAAGGCCGCCACGGCCCCGAACACAATCGCGACCCCGGCCAATGGATGTCGCACATCCGCGGACGCGCCCCAACTTTTCAAAATCGCGAGCAGATCGCGAATCACGCCCGGCAATTCTTTCGAAAACACGACCGCAGGGACCAGCAGCACGGCCAGAAAAACGCCCCGATAAAACCAGTGAGCCAATCCCGCGATCATAAGCAACGGAATCGCCATGCCCGCACCGGCGCCGAACCCCATGGCGATTCTGTCGATGGGACTTTCGAGCTTCATCCGCATCGCGCGCAGGGCGACTTTTCCCGCGGCGGTTGCGGCGAGAAAAAACGCCGCAGTTACGACCGTGGCACGCGGCTCATATGCCAGGCAAGCCGCGACAATCAACGTCGCGAGCGCCGCAGGCTCATACTCGAAGATCTTCTTCCGGAGCACACCGGCATAAATCCACGCCACCAGCGCCAGCGCCGGCATAAAGACCATCGCGATGCGATGAAACTGCGGCCCCGGACTGCTGAAATAATCCAGGTGCCACTGGAACACACCCGCCGTGACCGCCGCCAGCGCAGCGACCCACCCGAGCCACAAACCCGATGCTACGCGAGGGGACAAGCTTCGATTCTACAGCCGGAGATCCAGCGTAGGATGGTTACTATGCTTCGGAACCCTATTCTGCCGCTTCTGGCGATCGTCGCCGCCCTTGCCTCGGCCCAATCCCGTCAGGGACGCGGCGCGAACAACCCGTTCCCCGGTGGCACCAATCCCGACGGATCGCTGCGCCCCACCGCGCCCGTCACTCGCCTGTTCACCCAGGACGCCTACACCGAATACTCGATCCTGGCCCCCGGCAGCGAGCAGTTCAGCATCCGCTTCCTCCCCGAAGAAACCCGCGTCGGCGCAACTGAACTGGTCAATGCCACGCGCGGCGGCAGCGAAGGCTCCGGAGTCGAGGTGTACGATCCGCGCACCGGCAAGCCACTGAAATTCACTTACGAGCAGCAGGGCGATGACCCCGAAAACCACGCGATCCACGCCACGCTGCCCATCCCCGTGCCCGAAGGCGGCATCGGCCGCGTCTTGATTTACAAGACCTACAAGGATGCGCGGACCTACATGATGCACGGCGACGATATCGTGTGGGTCCGCAGCCTCGCCGGATACAGACTCGGTGTGCTCTTGCCGCCCGGATTCGCGTTTATCTCGTCGAACGTCGCCGCACAGCTCACCACCGCAGCCGATGGACGGCTCAAGCTCGCCTTCGCGAATCCGAGCGGCCAAAGCAATCCGGTCACGATCCACGCCCGCAAGACCACCGCGACCTTCAAGCCTCTCAAATATGAAGACATGTTCTTCGACGACATCAAGACTCTGTACGACCTGGATGCGCCGGAAACCCACGCCATCAAAGTCGACCAGACCTACAGCGACTACCGCAAAGGCGCCAAAGAGACTCTGGACTCTCTCGCTTATCTGCCTTTAGACGACTTGAAGGTCGTCGATCTCGACACCGCGAAGCCATTCGCGCGCGCCAAATCCGTGATCAAACTGGAAGTCCCCATCGTCGACGATAAACAAAGCGCCCACATCCGCATCACCGGTGTCTTGAAAGATCCCGCCTACAAAATCGAAAACGGCGACCTGATCTTCGACCGCGCTCTGCACGGCCTGCGCAACACCGTCCTCCTGCCCCCAGGCTACGAAGTCTCAGGCGTCTCGCAGTCCGGCACTATCGGGACCTACCAGGGCCGGGCCTTCGTCGCGCTCATCAACCTGAACGCCGAGAACAACTATCGCGTGATCATCCACGCCAGAAAGGCAGCCAATTGAGATTCGCCACCTCGCTTCTGTTCGTCCTCCCCGTCTTCGCCCAAACGACGGTCATTGACGGCGGCACGCTCATCGACGGCAACGGCGGACCTCCCGTCACTGACTCGGTCGTCGTGATCACCGGCCAGCGAATCACCGCCGCCGGACCTCGCGCTTCGGTTCGCGTCCCCTCCGGCGCGACCGTGATCGACGCCAAAGGCCGCTACATCGTCCCCGGATTCATCGACACCAACGTCCATCTGTCCCTCTACGGCGGCGCACGCGAGCGCTACGAATCCCTGGTCCGCTATCAGCCGCGCCAGAACGAAATTGTGCTTGAAGCCGCGCAGATCGATCTCAGCCACGGCATCACCACGGTTCGCGACAGCTACGGCATGCTGATCCCGCTCACCCACGTACGCGACGAGATTGAACATGGCAAAGCCATCGGCGCTCGCATTCAAGCGGCCGGAAACATCGTCGGCTGGGGCGGGCCCTATTCGATCAGCTTCAGCCTCACTCCCGATAAAGACCTGACGCTTTTTCAGGAGCAGATGAACGACTACGTCGCCCAGGGGGCCGGCGAGGAACTGAGCGACATGACTCCCGACGAGCTGCGCGTCGCGATCAACAAATATCTCGACAAGGGCCCCGACTTCATCAAATACGGCGGAACCAGCCATTTTTCACAACCCACCTACATCGGCTTCTCGCCCGAAGCGCAAAAAGTGATGGTCGACGAAGCCCACAAACGCGGACGCGGCTCGGAAACTCATTCGACCACCATCGAAGGCCTCCGCCTTTCGATCCTCGCCGGTATCGACCTGATTCAGCACCCCGAACTGCTCACGCCCAAATCCATGCCCAACGATCTGGTCCAACTCATCAAAAGCCACAATGTGATCGGCTCTATGCTGGTCAGCACCATGACCGGTGAAGCCTGGACGAAGCATCTGAAAGCTAAAGAAGAAGCCCAGAAGAAATACGCCAAGCCCGCCAATCATCCGCTGACGTTCACCGAGCAGCGACGCCGCGCGGCAGACTTCGGTGACGATCTGGAAACTCGGCGCGCCAACGCCAAGAAGCTGATTCAAGCCGGCTGCATCCTGACCGTCGGCACCGACAGCTACTGGGGTGCCGCACCTGAGCTTGCCCGCGAACCCAAACCCGAAAATCAGGATCACGGCATGGGAACGATTCTCGCCATTGAAGGCCTGGTCGAGCTCGGGATGACGCCCGCGCAAGCCATCGTTTCCGGAACCAAGAACGGCGCCATCGCCTGCCGCCGCCAGAAAGATTTCGGAACTCTCGAAGCCGGCAATCTGGCGGATTTAATAGTCCTCGACGCCGATCCTCTGGCCGACATCCACAACATCCGCAAATTGCGAACGGTCATGAAAGAAGGAAAAGTCGTTGACTTGGCGCACCTGCCCGAAAAACGAGTCCTCTCCACAAAATGCGAAAAATGTTTAAATTAGCGATCGTCACAACCCTGTCTCTCGCGTTCTGTTTCGCGGCCTCTCCGCTGATCGACAACGAACGCGCCCGAATCTGGGACACTCCCGTCGATCGGCCCGAGTTCGATTTCGTGACCATCTACGTCACCGGAGGCGCGCTCAAATCCGGCGTGAACAGGAAACCCGGCGACGTCGTGTTCGCGAAGAAAGGCGGCGGCGGCGAACCGCTCGCCGCCGTCGATCCGCCGCACACCATCGTCATCGAGATTAAGAATCATCCCCTCCCGCCGATCAAAAACACCTCCGGCCTCCCTCTGGCCTTCCCGCGTCCCGGCGTGAAAAAGATTCTCGAGAACGATCTCTTCACCATCTGGGATTACACTTGGCTCCCCGGAAAGCCCACGCCGATGCACTTCCACGACAAGGACGCCATCGTCACGTACCTCGAGACCGGATCGATCCGCTCCACCACGCCCGACGGCAAAAGCGTCGTGAGCGACTACTCTCCCGGCATGGTCAAATACAACGCTCGCGACCGCATCCATACTGAAGAGCTCGCCGGCGGCCACGCCCGCGCCATCATCGTCGAGCTTAAGTGAAGGATGAAAGTCGCCATTGAAGTCATCGCCCGATCGGTCCCCGGAGTCCTCCACGAGCTGACCGGCGTCATCGCGCGCCACCAAGGCAACATTCTCAGCGTCGAGCTCGTGGAACAACAAACTCCGGAGACTCGTATCGTTTTCGAACTCGACCTCCCGCAAGACCCCGCGCATCTCTTAAACGATCTGTCTGCGTTGCCGCTGGTCGATCGCGCCGCGCAGGTCGACACCATGGAACGCGTCTACGGCAAGCGCATCATCATCATGGGCGGCGGGGCACAAGTCGGCCAGGTCGCCCTGGGCGCGATCACCGAAGCGGATCGGCACAACATCCGAGGCGAGCACATCTCCGTCGATACGATCCCTCTGGTCGGCGAGCAGGCCTTGGCCGCAGCGGTTCGCGCCAGCGCCCGCTTGCCGCGCGTCAAGGCCCTGGTCCTGGCCGGATCCCTGATGGGAGGTGAAATCGAGGAAGCTGTCCGCGAAGTGCGCGCGCTCGGTTTGCTCGTCGTCAGCCTCAACATGGCCGGCAGCGTTCCCGAGGCGGCGGATCTGGTTGTCACCGATCCGGTTCAAGCCGGCGTCATGACCGTAATGGCCGTCGCCGACACCGCCAAATTCACGGTAGAACGCCTGAAGCGCCGCGTCTTTTAGCAATGATTTCCGGCCCGTGACATGGACTGGACTCCATATGTTCTTCATGTCATAATGTAAGGGTTGAGCTGGATCGTTGAGATCGGAGATGAATTTGAGTCCGAGTTCGACGCCCTGCACGAAGAGGTGCGGATCGAGATTCTGGCGCTATCGCGCCTCCTTCAGAAGTTCGGCCCGCAATTGGGGCGACCGCGCGTCGATACGTTGAAAGGATCGCGCCGCGCGAATATGAAGGAATTGCGCTTCAAAGCAGCCGGCGGCGAATGGAGGGTGGCCTTCGCTTTCGATCCGAGGCGTCAGGCGGTCCTGCTCATCGCGGGAGACAAATCGGGCCAGAGCGAAAAGCGTTTCTATCGTGAGCTGATCCGCAAGGCCGACGATCGCTTCGATGCCCACTGCGCCCGGCTGAGGAGAAAGGGAGTTTAGTTATGGCTGTAAGTGTCGACCAGAAGATCAAGAAGCTGAGCCCGGCGCAGCGCCAGAGAGTCGAGGCTCGCGTAGCCGAGCTGATCGCCGAGGAAATGACCTTGCGCGAGTTGCGTCTCGCGCGAAAACTCACGCAAGTTCGCATGGCCAAAGCGCTCGGGATTAGCCAGGACAGCGTTTCGCGGCTCGAACGGCGCAGTGATCTCCTGCTGTCGACGCTTCAGAAAACGATCCAGGCCATGGGTGGGAATCTTTCGCTGGTGGCTGAGTTCCCTGACCGTCCGCCGGTCGTGTTGTCGGGCATCTCAGAAGAAGACTCCCGCTTCAGGTAACTCTGTACAATCGATCTATGTCCCCCGAAGAATTTCGCGCAGCCGCGCACGAAGTGGTCGACTGGATGGCGGATTATCTGCGCGACATTCGCGACTATCCCGTTCTCCCCAACGTCCAACCCGGCGACACCATCGACGCGCTACCTGCTCAAGGCCCCGAGCATGGCGAACCCATGCCCAAAATCCTCGAAGACTTCCGCAATCTCATCGTCCCCGGCCTCACCCACTGGAATCATCCGCGCTTTCACGGCTATTTCTCGATCTCCGCGTCCGGCCCCGGCATCCTGGGCGAGATGCTCGCCGCGACCATGAACATTCAGCACATGCTGTGGAAAGCTTCACCCGCGGCCACCGAGCTCGAACAGGTGACGCTCGGCTGGCTGCGCCAATGGTGGGGACTCGCCGACGATTTCTTCGGCATCATCCACGACACCGCGTCTACGTCGAGCATGCATGCGATCCTCGCCGCGCGCGAACTCGCCGCGCCCGAAACCCGCCTCACCGGCCAGCACCCGCGCCTCATTCTCTACCGTTCGGAGCACGCCCACAACTCCATCGATAAAGGAGCGCTCACCGTCGGCATCGGCATTGAAAATATCCGCCAAGTCCCCGCCGACGCGGAATTTCGCATGCAGCCCGCCGCGCTTGAGGCGATGATCCAGCGCGATCTCGCGCAGGGCCACAAACCGTTCTGCGTGGTCGCGACCCTGGGAACCACATCCTCTGCCGCAGTCGATCCTCTGCCCGCCATCGCCGCAATCGCCGAACGCCATGGCCTCTGGCTGCACGTCGATGCCGCTTATGGAGGACCCGCGGCGCTGCTCGAAGAGCATCGCCACATCCTCGACGGCTCCTCCCGCGCCGATTCTATCGTCGTGAATCCGCACAAGTGGCTGTTCACGCCCGTCGACCTCAGCATCCTGTACACGCGTCGCCCGGATATCATGCGCCGAGCCTTCGCCCTCGACGAAACGCCCGCGTATCTCCTCACAGCGCAGCATGAGCGCGCGTTGAATTTTTCCGAATATTCGCTGAATCTGGGCCGGCGCTTCCGGTCTCTGAAGTTGTGGTTCGTCCTGCGCTACTACGGCCGCGAGGGAATCGTCCGCATCCTGCGCGAGCACATTCGCCTGGCGCACATGCTCAGCGAAGAGATCCGCCGCGATCCCTCCTACGAGCTTTCGGCTCCCACCGAATTTTCGCTGGTCTGCTTCCGTTACCGTGGATCGGATCAGGAAAATCAGGCGCTGTACGAGCGCATCAACGCAACCGGCAAAACGTTTTTGTCCAGCACCGTTCTCAACGGCCGGTATGTCTTGCGGCTGGCGATCGGCAACCTCGCCACCACCGAACAGGACATCCGCGAGACCTGGGACCTGATCAGGTCGTTAGCACGTCAAGCGACCGAATCTCCCGCCGCAGCGCTTCCAGATCCGTCTTGACCTGCGTAAAGTCGTGCCGCGACGCTGCTTCCCCGATGCGCCGCGCGCATTCGCTCAAACTGTGCGAGGCCAATTGCTCCGCTGCCGCCCCAATCAGTTTCACTTCCTGTTCCAGCGTTCCCATGTCCTGGGTGCCGGCCGCGGCTTCCAGCTTTTCCAAACGTTCCGGCGCCACTTGCAGGAACAGCCGCAGAACTCCGTTCGTCACCAGCGAGTCTCCCTGCGCGCTGCCCGTCTCGCCCGCTCGCAGATTCAGATGCTTTTCGATGGTCGCCACCAGGTGCGCCGGCTGCACCGGCTTCGAGATGTATGCGTCCATGCCCGCATCCAGGCAGCGCTCGCGATCGCCGTTCATGGCGTGCGCGGTCATGGCGATGATCGGCGTCTTCGACCAGCGCGGATCCCGGCGGATCGCCCGCGTCGCCTCCAGGCCGTCCAGCACCGGCATCTGCACGTCCATCAGTATCAGGTTGTATTGCGCGCCCGCCGCTTCCAGCTTCTCCAGCGCCTCATGTCCGTCATTGGCGACGCTGATCTGATACCCCTTTTTGCGTAGAATCGCCAGCACCACTTTCTGATTCACCACGTTGTCTTCCACCAGCAACAGACGCGCGCCCGATGCGTGCACCGGCGCCGGTGTCGTGGCGCTTCCGTTCAACGTCTCGGCTTCCGAGGCCGGCACGGCCGCCGCCTCGCACGTCAGTTTCACCGTGAATGTGCTGCCTTTCCCCGGTTCGCTTTCTACACCCACAGTTCCACCATGCATTTCAACCAGCCTCCGCGTGATCGCCAGGCCTAACCCCGTGCCACCGTATTTCCGTGTAATACTTCCATCCGCTTGCGTGAATTTTTCGAAGATGTCGGGCAGCTTGTCAGCCGGAATGCCCGCACCGGTATCGCTCACCTGCAGTTCCAGGGCGATCTTTCCATCGGCCCGCCGCGCCGTCGTCAACCGCACATGCACCCAGCCCCGCTCCGTAAACTTGATCGCGTTTGAAATCAGGTTCGCCGCGATCTGCCGAACTCGCAGCGGGTCCCCCAGAATCTCCACCGGACCCGCGGCATCCGCGTCGAATCGCAGATCGATTCGTTTTTGCGCCGCCTTGGCCGCCTGCGCCTTGACGCTGTCCTTCAGCACCACCCGCGCGTTGAACGGAATCTTCTCAAGCAGCATCTTGCCGGCTTCGATTTTCGACAGATCCAGAATGTCGTTCAGCAATCCCAGCAGCGAATAGGAGCATCGTTGCGCGGTTTCGAGCTGCTCCCGCTGGTCCGGCGACAGCCCGCTGTCGAGCACCAGGTCGAGCATCCCCAGCAGTCCGTTCATCGGCGTGCGCAATTCGTGCGACATGTTGGCCAGAAACTCGCTTTTCGCCTGGCTGGCCGCTAACGCGGTCTGCATGGCCTTTTCCAGTTCTTCCGTTCGCTGGCGAATCCGCTCTTCGAGCAGTTCCTGATGCTGCCGGATCTCCGCCTGCGAAGCCGCCAGCGCCTCGATCATGCGATTGAAGCTCTCGCCCAGGTATTCAATTTCGTCGCCCGTACGGCTGACCTGAATCGGCTCAAACCGCCCTTGCCGCACCGACGTGATTCCGGCTTGGAGCAGCGCCAGCGGCCGCGCCAGCAATCGCATGGTGAAACGCGACAACGCTCCCGCCACCACAATCACGATGCCGCACAGGACGATTCCCTTGGTCAGATCGAAGGTGTGTTGCCGTAAGTCCCAGCACAGGATCACTACGACTACCCACAGCACCAGCACGCCCGTGAAGATAGAGAACTTCGAGGATAAAGACCTGTAGTTCTGGAGACGGGGATCGTCCACGATCCTATCTTCCGATGATTCGCCCGTCCATCCTATCAGACGGAGACCTTAGTACTACCTTGTTTTCCCGTGTAGCTGGAATAGCCAATCGGGTTCAGTCATATCCCCCTGTTTTAGTCCGCGCCCAAAGTGCGGCGGGTGTACCGCTTGCGCGAGTTCCTCGCAAGCTCCGCCCCTGCTATCCTGTGACAAAATGTCTTCGCGGCTGGCCACTTCGGTGTGCGGCATTTCACTTAAGAATCCCGTCTTGGCGGCGTCGGGCACCTACGCATATGGGGTCGAATTTAAGGCGGTCGTGGAACTCAGCGAACTCGGAGGAATCGTCGTCAAGGGCCTTTCCCGCGAGCCCATGGAAGGCAATCCCCCGCCTCGGTTGTATGAAACCGAGGCTGGCATGATCAACTCCATCGGCCTGCAAAACATCGGCGTGCGCGCGTTCGTGCGCGACAAACTCCCGGATTTGCGCTCGTTCAACACCCCCATCTTCGCCAACATCTTCGGCTATGCCGTCGATGATTACGTGGAAGTGGCGCGAATTCTTGAAGATGCCCCAGGCGTGGCCGCTTACGAGCTGAACGTCTCCTGCCCCAATACACGCCACGGCGGCATGTTTTTTTCGAGCGACCCGGCTTTGCTATCGGAAGTGGTCTCCGCCGTTCGCGCCGTCGCCAAGCGACCGCTGATTGTCAAACTCTCGCCCAACGTGGCCCGCATCGAACCCCTGGCCCGCGCCGCAGCCGAATCCGGCGCGGATGCTCTTTCGCTGGTAAACACCTTCGTCGCCCTCGCCATCGATCCGCACACACGCCGCGCGCGCATCGGAGCCGGTTTCGGCGGCCTGTCCGGCCCCGCCATCAAACCGGTGGCATTGCGCATGGTCTACGAAGCCGCCCAGTGCGTGAAAATCCCCGTCATCGGCCTGGGCGGAATCGCCACCGGTGTGGATGCCGCCGAGTTTCTGATCGCCGGCGCTTCCGCCGTGGAGGTCGGCACGGCGAATTTCTGGGACCCGGCCGCGCCCATCCGCATCGCGCACGAGCTCGATAAGTTCCTGGAA
>Ga0209517_10009148_pt1 | contig 11404 bp, 18 predicted proteins | sample PeaSoiMetSII2010_FD_187695 | JGI IMG/M metagenome (GOLD analysis project Ga0209517, IMG submission 187695) | Peat soil microbial communities from Weissenstadt, Germany - SII-2010 (SPAdes) (version 2) | ecosystem: Environmental > Terrestrial > Soil > Wetlands > Peat | place: Germany...
GACTACGCGACCGGGTCCGGATGCCTTTCAGAAAGCCAATTTGCGGCGAGGTGGGTATCCGCTTCACTCACCCAGCCCCTACAGGTTGTGGTTCCGGTTGCACCTTACGTCCGGCGCTTGGGGTCTGGTGAGTCAAACGGATACCCATCTGCGGCGATTTGGCTACCGGGACGGGGTTCGGGCCGTTGGAGCGTCTCAGAGGCTCTGCAAAGCCTTTTGATCGTCTTCTTCAGGACATAGTCGAGAAGCTGCGGAACTGGGGATACACCGTCGGAAACGTGCCCATGGCGGCACGGGCGGACACGGGACGCGGCAACGGCGAGCGCCGCCTCGGCCGCAGCTAACCTGCCGTGGGCCCGCCGTGGCTGGTGGACTTACTCTTACGCAAATCCTCTGTCCCCCATGTGCAACTTCTTGCACTCATGAGTGCGAAGCAGGGTTTTCCCCTTCGCGCCGCCTCCGCCTCGAATCGCCGGTAACCGGTTATGGCTGAAAGTGGTCCAGAACACAAACCCCAACCAATACTTCGCCTGCGGGCTTGGAACACGAAATGCATCGGCCGAGGTGCATTTGGGGGTGTTGTTGTGGGCGATGAAGACCCACGGCGATGCGCACGCTGCGGACACGCCACTCTTCTCCTGCTTGTACTTGCTGATGGTCTGATCCAGCGCGCCCGCGTTGGCTGTCCCTGCTTCAGTGTCCGCTTGTATCCCGACGAAACCGAACAGGCTATGCGGGCACGTATCAACCGCGAGTATGAGGCAGTAGTGGCAAAGCGGCCAGCGAGTTGACAGCGACTGTCGGGACCGGCATGTACCCAAGGGGCAGGGTGCGGGAAGGTCCAACCGGCATCCCACGGAGGCTGTGAACAGTGGTTTATAGCACATTGAGGGAAGTGCCAATGGGTTGGCAACAGACAACCCCTTACCAACGCTACGTCGCCACCCTCACTACCGACCGCAATGCGGTCTGCCTCCTTGGACTTGCCAGTCAACTACTTGCGAAGGTCCTCGGGAGGCCTTCTGCCGGTCGACACACGGATTGCTTTCTATCTATGGTGCGGCCCACGGAACGATGTGAGCTGTATCGAAGAGGACTTGTGAGGTGATGAGAAAAGTGCTTCAGATGGCGTGTTTGGCCGCGTGTCTGACTCCGGCCTGGGCTAGAACAACTTTAGAATCGTCCGTAATCCGCCAGCCCAGTACGGTCTTCATCGTAGGACCTGGAACTGTCGTGTCCGTTCATCTTCTGGACATGCCATTCATCGGGCCGCACTACGTGGTCAAATACAAGACCGACGACGGCGAACTGATCGAAGTATGGCATCCTGGGAAGGACATTCCGGTGCTCGAAGGTATGCACGGGATGCTGACCTACTCTACTCATCCTGAGATGGTCCGTAGCTTTCGAGTAGTCACGCAAACTCTGCCGAAGTAGCCAAGTGGGAGGATGTATTTGTTTTGGGGGCTCCCAGTTGGCGCATGTGACCGCGGATAGCTTGAACCGCCACGCTGCCGTTTCCCCATGAGATCAAACAAGACGCTCCGAATGCTTGCCCTTTCTCTCTCTGGCGCAACCGATCGAGCGCAGGGGTTAATTGAAAAGCTGCGCGCAAGGTATCCCCGCAGCAAAGGGGGACACGCTTTACCGTCGAACACGTGCCGTACACAGCGGCGGCCAAGCCATTGTCGGTGCGGTTAGCCAAGGTCACGCTGGGACGCAGGCTCCCCAGGGCCCCCGGGGGAGAACCTCGAGCGGCACAACCCCTGGTCCATCGCCACGCTGCGGCTAGATGCGAACGACAGTCTCATCGGAGCACAGACCTCCTCACGGCTACTTCGCGTACAACGTCTTGCCTTCAGATTGCGCGTCGGCGTCCGCTCACCAAGTTAAAGATCAGGACCACCACCGCCACAACGAGCAGCAAGTGGATCAGCCCCCCGCCCACGTTCAGGCTAAAACCAAGCAGCCACAAAATCATGAGAACAACCAGAATCGTCCAAAGCATATTCGCCTTCTTTCTGCATCCGTGAGCACCCGAAACCTGACATTCTGCTCGGGTGCCACACGCGCATTCCAGACCCAACTACTCCTTTGCAGCCTGTCCTGCGGCCTGCGCCTTCGCGCTTCGGACTGCATTAAGGAACGATTGCGCCTCGGGTTTCGCTGCTACTTTACCCAGCAGTACGCTCCGGGTCGTGACCTTACGCCCGTAGAAGGCCCGCATGGAATCGTCGTCCCGACGAACCGAAGCACCCGACAACGTGAGTCCAGCAAAAACGCCCTTGGCACGAGAGTAGGTCAGGATCTCTGTATTCAGCTTCCAGTCGGTATCGGCCGAAGCGTGCCGTCCTACCGGTCCCGCTGCCGCCGAGGCGTCTGCTCCCAGTTGGAACTTGCTGGCCAGCAACCGCTGCATGCCTTTGTCATTCTGGATGATCATGACCAGGTCTACACCTTCGAGACCGATCTGCAATCCCCAGCTGCCACCGGTGATGGAAAAGAACGCTGGTGCGCTCCATCCATCGGAAGTGCGGCATGTGGCCACGCCTCTGCCGTTCTCTGCACCAAACACAAAGCCACCCTTGATCATGTGCGGTACCACGGCCACGCACTTGGCGTGTTCCAGCACCTCTTCCGGAATGCCCCTATCCGGTGTGGCCATGATCTCGTGCAGCACTTTGCCTGCATTATCCAGGCGGTCAATCGACGATTCGCGGTTCTCCGCCCAGCCCAGGCCGGCAAAACTCAGCAACGCAACGAACAAGATAAGTTTCTTCACAGTTCCCCGCCTCTTTTCTTCTACCCCTACGCCGCATTCGATCATATTCGTAGCGTACGAGGTACTTGTTACGTTAGCGGGTTTGGATGAAGCCGTCTGAGCAATAACGCTCAACGGACCGACGGCGATTCCCGGCCCTTGGGTTGGGTCCTTGCACACTGTACGTAGGAGCAGTCGTCGGGAAAGCTTCCGGTTTGTTGTTTCGGCTCGCGCATGACAGAGGGCAAAGAAACGAAGAGCCGTCCCGCCAGCGGCCGGCTCTCTCTGAGATTACCGAGGCGTGGTTGCGCTTCGTTAGTTCAGGGAACCTGAAAGAGGGTTCGCGGGTCTGTGCGGAACGCGTCAGGGTCACAACTTCAGGAGGCTCGGCGTCGCGCAGGCGATGGCTGGGCGGGGGAACATAACCAATGTCGCAGCCTTTTTAAATTTCCTGCCTGCTCGTCTGATTCCACTGCTCATCGCCCCGAAAACACCGAGAAATCAGGCCTCGGCCGGTCCCAACCCGACAATCGGAGCGAGCCTCGTAGCCACCAGTACTTCCAGCAGGCTCGCCGTGTTACGAACGGTTCCGGAGAGAGAAACGAGCGCATCCGAGACGATGGGATGTTCGCCCGCTAACGATTCAAGACGGTTACCCACCTTGTAGAGTTGCTTGGCTTCGTGCAGAATCGGACTTGGATTCTTGGGCGTCATGGGTACACACTTTCATGAAGCTTAAGGGGGGAGAACTTCAGATGGGCTGACTTAGTTCAGGGAACCTGAAGAGGAGAAGGTGGTAACCACTTCAACTATGATGCTACGTACGTGCGCCGCCGTTGTCAAGCAGTCCAGCGTCTGCTCCATACGGACACTTCAACCTCGCAGCGCCTCTTCGTCCCCACCTCTACCAGATAACGGGAGTCGTGTGGGCTGTACCGCGGGGTCTGGGTATTCGCAAGGGGGCATTCCACAGTGCTCCGTTCCACGTTTGGCGGGCAGTCTGCGCAGAGAACGTTTCGTGCCCGAATCCAGTAAGCCTTGCCTTGCGGCTTGCGATCCGCGGCGATTGCCTGCGCCACCTGCTCCGCGCTGCTCAGCCACCCGCTCACTTCCTCGGTTCCGTCCCCGTGGACAATTGACCTGATATTCACTACCGTGGTTGTGCGCCATGTGTTTTCTCCCTAGCGCTAGGATGGGCTCGATGGGTTCGGAGGTTTCGGAGGTCTCGGGTTTTCTGCCCCAAATGCTAAATCCTACGCTAGGGCGAGGACTGTTCAATTTTGCTCAGACCACAACCAGAATCTCCCCGGATTGACATGCGCCAGTTCCTGTGCATAATGTACACCTCAAGCGGTATCCTCCCCCGAAGAATTCCCCCCCCTTAGCGTCTCCCCAACGCTTGTCTCGCCCAGAACCTGAGCCATGAACTGGTTGGACTGTGGCTGGAAGGCAACGATGGCGAAAAATGTCCCGAAACGGTGTGTGACCGGTGACCGCGTCCCGCTCACCCTCTTCACCTTCTCAGACGGGCTGATTGTGCACGTCCGCTTCGGCTGCCTATGCTCTAGCGTGATTCTTTATTCCGACAGCGTGCAGAGTCCAGCGATTCCAAGTTTTCCCGCAAACTCCTTCATCATAGGCAGTTGCCTTCTGCGCATTCGGAACTCTTCGCGGTCAAGAAACGCAGCGCCGATGGTCACTCCGAGTAGCCGTCGTCGTTGTCGTCATCATGGTCATCTTCTTTGCCGTCGTCTTTCGTCTTCCTGTTCGTCTTCTTCGTCGTCTGGCTCTTGTCGAAGGACGACATCGGCAAGTACCGACCGATCAGAAGGGCTTGAGTCGGGGCATTCTGGATGCATTCTGCCCCATGCCCCAATGGTACGCCGCGGACCCAGTACGCATGGTAATGAAAGAGGGTTTGATACAGGTCGAACTTCTGAACTCACGAGGCGACAGGGCAGTCTCAGACACAGTACCTGTTGACGGTTGTGATTCCTGTTCAATTTTATACATTTCCGAGAATGAACCTGAATAATGCTGTCATTGTTCGTGACGAGAGGCAGTGTTGTATGACTCCTACCGAACGACCAGCTGCGCATAAAGTCCTGCTTGTGGATGACGATGATGGCGTTCGCGGCGGGAAGCGAACAGGCTCCGGCTGTGGGAGCCGAAGACTCCACGCCTCAGAGCCTCAGATTCTGGTGGATCGATGACGACCCGTGCGTCCGCATTCCCCCGACTTCCGTCGGGGCAGTAAAACAAACTCAAGGGGGGTGTAGGCATGGCGAGCTTCCCATATCGCCTCCTCGTCGTCGACGACGAGCCTTCCATCAGAGACCTCTTGCAGACCTCACTCTCCAAGGAGGGTTATGAAGTCCGCGTCGCAAAGGACGGTTTTGACGCTTTGGCACAAATGCGGGGAGCGCTACCAGAGCTGATTCTCACCGACCTGAAGATGCCCAACATGTCGGGCTTCGAGTTTCTCTCCGTGGTTCGCAGGCGATTCCCTCAAATCCCAACCATTGCCATAAGCGGAGAGTACGAGCCCCCTGTCGCGGAGTTGGGCGTGCTCGCGGATGCCTTCCTTGCCAAGCCGCATATGCCCAAGGAGCTGTTTGCAAAGATTGCGGAGTTGCTGCATGCCGCTCCCCTGCGCCCGGCGCTCCCGAAGGACAGAGCGCCGGTCTGGGTTCCCCGCAACGGGAAATATTATGTAATCACCTGCACCGACTGCCTGCGTTCCTTCTCCATACCCGCAGAGGAAAATGACCGGGTCGTTCGCGACCTTCGCACGCTGGAGTGCATCTTCTGCAACGCGCTGGTTAAGTTCATCGTCGAAGAAAAGTTCCGGCTGATACCCGGCAGGACGGGAACACAGCTCCGCGAAACACCCAAAGCATCCGGTCGTAAATCGAGTTGTGTTTAAGCCGATGCCAAAGGGCACCCGCTCGAAAGCCCGCCCCACCCCGCGCTTCTAGCCGAATCTGCAGGTTCTGGAGCAGTTCTTGTACCATTGCGTGTCGGAACCCTACACGGGCAAGAGGTAGAGCTTGTCACCTTCCAGAACGAACCAAACAGGGATGGAGATCGTCCGCTCAGACTTCCTGCCGACCACGCTGATCTTGATCTGGCGGTAGCGGGCGAGGCGGTCTTTGAGGCTGTCGTTGGAACCTGCCATCCTGACCTCCATCTGATTCACGGCTTAAGAATGTTGTGGTCTCTTGGCACCGGATGCGGCTCACGACTTTCTTCTGCGGTCACCGCGATCCGCTTGGATTTCCGATAGACGTTTGCAACCGCCATCGTCCAGAAAGGAACCAAATCGACTCCGGGCACGAGCTTGGCAAGAAACGATGGCAGAAATTCCCAGTGCCAGCCAAGAAGGTGAACCAGCACGGCTGCGATACCGAAATCGAGTATGTCATCAGCGGGCGACAAAGCGCCTTCGACGAATAGCGGAAAAACGACGATTTGGAGTGCATCCGCAACGATGGCCAACACCATGGCAGCTCGAAAGCGCGAACCCGGCGAGATTGTGACGGTGTCGTGAGTCACGGCAGTGCTGCTTTCGTGCTGAATACCTATTTTAAACTGATGCTCCGCCGTAGGTGCATCAAGCGCCATTGCGATAGCCCCACAGTGCCGGTAGCTGCCGATGCCCTCCTTCGACAAGAGCCAGACGAGGAAGAAGACGAACAGGAAGACGAAGGCGAGGGCAAAGCTGATGACCATGATGACGACAACGACGGCGGCTATTCGGAGTGAGCGTGCCCCTATTTATTTCAGTGGGGTGAAGGATGAGAAGCGAGCAGCGTCTGGACGCGGCGGGCGAGATCGGGGCCGCCTGGCGCGGGGTATGACGCGTTGTCGAAAGCCGGGGTGGTCGTTGCGCCTACTTCCCCGAACTCAGAGCTGGCGCCGGGTACTCAGGGAGCTTTTCGCGGTTCGTGGTGGCACGCTTGATTTCCAGTTCGTCGAACAAAATCGATGGGGCCGCGATGCTGTGGGGGACGTTCAGGGGATGGTTCTCGACGTACAATTCGTCGCCCGCGGCGATCAGGTTGTTGCGCAGGGCGCGGGTATCGAGATCGCCAAAGCTCGCGCCGCGCACCAATTCCTGGTGTCCGTCCTTGGCCCAGACTTTATACAGCAGGCGAGGAGCAAGTCTCGGACCAAAGGTCTCGACGTAGTAACAATAGGGAAGGTCACGCTGCTGGCAGAGTTCGATGAGCTTCTTCTTCAATTGTTCTGGCGAGACGGTTTGAGAGGAATTGACGATAAGGTTGCCGACGTGGGGAACCGCATGGGTGAGGGCCGGAGCATTCCCCGGAATACGGGCTCGCGCGTGCCCGTTGGACACCGGGAAGTCTCGAATCGGCTCGCGGCCGATCAGATAATTCACGAGATTTCCTTTGTCGATCACCGCTACGCGCTGCGCGGGAACGCCTTCATCGTCGATGTCGTAGTGGCCGACGAGCGATTGGCCGCGATAGGACGGGCTGGTGGGATCGTCCACCACCGACAAGAAATCGGGAAGCACGCGGCTCTTGTAGCTGGTGGCAAATGCGCCTGTGGTACGCGCCGTTTTGCCCAGTTTCGGTCGTCGCCCCAGAACATTCTCGCCGACCAGGACGGCGAACGCGGAGGTGGCGGCATCGGCGGAGAACAGCACTGGCCCACGGTACTCTTCATCGACGACGGGGGCGCTGCGCAGTTCCTTCAGGGTCTCCGCCAGCTTGGTGGCGCGCGCGACGAACTCCGTGGCCGAAGGCAGCTCCTTGATGTTTTCCACCACAAAGCCGTTGTTGCGCTGCAGGCTCATGCCGTCGCTGGCTTGCGTGCTACATGAAATGGTCATCTCGTAAAGGGTTCGGCCGCTGCGCACGACCGTGCCTTCCGAATTGAGGAAGTACTGGTTCACCGCCTCAAATTTCAGGTTCGATCCCGAGGTTGCAATCCGGGGATCGGACCTGAACACCGCCGAGGCATCCTCGAGCATCCGGGGCCAGGGCTGGGGATCGAAGTCGAGTTTGGCCAGTGCGCGCTTGATCTCCTGGATCAGCTTCTTGCGCAACTCGGAGTCTTTGACGGTGCGCGAGGAGGTGACGATCAGGTTGCCCTGCCTCCCAGTGGGCACGAATCCGACTTGCGCTCCGCGCCATGCGTGTTATCGAGCTCCGCGCTTCCAATCCGTATGCTGACGTTCGCCGAACGCCTGCGCATGTGGAAGGAGCTTACCAGGCTGCCCTGGATGCAGAGGACGGTCCACCGGCTTTGGTCATACACGGAATAGCTTAGGAAGTAGGGGGCGGGATCGAGCGTGCCCAGGCTGTCTTGGGCGCGCTGTAATTCCCGCTGCATGGTGGAAAGCAGGACGTCGTCTTTCTGCGCGAGAGGAGCGGATGCGGCGCTGCGGTTACCTGGAGCGAGGCAGAGCGAAAACGCCAAGCCCAGTGCACACCTTCGGAGTAGGTCTTTCATCCCTGACATCGGTACCTTCTGTTCGCATAGGAGAGAGGCCAGCTTACCAGACGGACAGCCGAGTGAAAATGGGAGATTGAGTGGACGAGCCACCCCGTCCGACATAAGCTACGAAAAAGTTTCTGAAATGAATTACAGGCAACTCGCAAGTTATGTGCCGGCTCACGTCCCATATTCGTGAGGCCGAACGCGCACGCCCTCGATAGTCCGCTCTTGCGAAACCGCTGCGGCCTCCTCTTGTGGTCTGGCTCCTCTCGCAGGCATCAACGCTCACCACCTAAACCCTTCATCAAACTCCCAAGTCGCAGATGCAAGAAATAAGGTGTCAGGTTCGTTGGTCTCGCGATAACGCGAATCCGCAAATCCTGACACCCTCAGAGTAGGGTTGTATTCCTATATTCCCAAAAAGGCTCCGTTATTTAGCAGTTCCTGCTGCAGCAATCCCACATTCAAGTGCCTCGGCGACACTCTTTCCTTGATGGAGAGCACAGCAGCAGTGCCGGCGGCTTGTCCCATGACCATGGCCGGTCCCATGACGCGGTAGGAGGCTTCCGCCTGATTGGTGCCCGAGATAAAGCGTCCTGCCATGATCACATTCTCCACTCCCAGCGGCAGCAAGCTGCGGTAAGGAATGGTGTAGAAGTTGTCGCCACCCATGTATTGGAACGTGCGGCCGGTGGCGGTTACGACCTCGAACGGCCAGGCGTTGGCGCCAATGCTATCGGGGAACTTGGTGGCCGCTAGCATGTCGGGTGCGGTGAGTATGTAGTCGCCCGTAACGCGACGACTCTCGCGCAGCCCGATCTTCGGAGCCGTCGTGACAATCTTCGCATTCTCGAACCCTGGGCACTTGTCGTGCAGGAATTGCATCAGCCCTGCGGCAGACTCGCGGCCCACAATGGCGGCTTGGGTGAGATAGGCGGGATCGGTTTTATTCCCGTCTACCGCAATGTTATTCCAGTTGAACCAGTACACCCCTCCGATCTTCACCCCCAGGGTGATGACCGCTGTTCGGGTGATCATGTAGCTCGCCAGTTCGGCGGGCGTGGCAGCCGCGACCGCCGCGCCGATCTCAGCGGTATTAGTACCCGGGTCCACGTTGGCAACCTGGAAGACCAGGTCCGAGGCCTCGAAATCGCTGGCGAGAAGGCCGAGGCCATCGCCGTTGACGAACGGAGCGCCGGCGAATGCGCACACGTCACCGTCACCGCTGGCGTCCACCACGCGCTTGGCCAGAATAGCCTGGCGCCCACCCTTGTTCTGGATGATGGCTCCGATCACCCGGTTTCCGTGCATGATGGGCTCGGAAAACTGGGTGTAGTACAGGATGTTTAGCTTGGCGTCGGCGGCCATCTGGTCCAACACCCGCTTCAGGATCTCTGGATTGAATTGCGGGGCTTTGTAGGTCGTCCCCGCAGTTGGGTCGAGAGCAGCGAGGGCATTGATGATGTCGTTGCCGACGCCTTTGACGAGTTGTATCCCCGTACTCCCTGGCCCGGTGGTGGTGATGCCGCAGTAACCGCTTACCAGCCCGTTGGTGCCGTTGCCGCCCAGACAGCCAAAGAATTCAACGACGAGGGTCGATGCGCCCATGCGTGCCGCAGCCAGGGCTGCAGCAGAGCCAGCGGCGCCACCCCCTACCACAAGAACATCAACTTCTGCGGCAACGGGAATCTTCCGCGCTTCCTCTTGTACCCATTTGTGATGGCCACCGTCGTCGTCATGTCTGTCATCCCGGTCGGCCATCGCAGAGATGGGTTGCAATACACCGCCGAATGCGGCACCCAACCCAGCCACCGTTAAGCCCTTGGCAAAAGTCCTTCTGCTGAACGGATGAGGATTGTTTGATTTCTGATCTTTGTCGTCCTTTTTCATATTCGCTCCCCCCAAATGGAGTGTTGCGGTGCGATGAATGAAATGAAAAGTGTATGAGTAGGAACCCTATGCCACCTGTGATCACGAGAAAGTGATCCGGAAACTGGTCACACGCCGCATCGAGCGCAGCTCACTTCCTAACATCTGCGCGATCTTAAGATGGTTGCCCTTTGTTTGGCCTTGCGATTCTGATTTCTCAGCGACCGGGCACCCGAATTTTATAGAATCCGACTCCGAGCTTTCGGGCCAGCGTTCAAGTAGCAGCCGCAGCATCTTAAGGTCTAATTTTTCTGCCGCCGACCGATGGCCGACGACCGACGAAATCGCCTAGCTCCGCTAGCCAGTCAACCCACCGAGGGTTACGATCCGCTGTCTGTGCCCAGTCGGAGAACGGATTCCACTCGCGATTTGATCATTCTGTGAAGTTCCAATCTCTCCAACGCAGAACTGGTTTCCTTGACGGCGTAGTTTGAGAGGTATTGTCCACGTTCGGAGATAGAGAACGATAGACAGCGCGTATCAGTTTCCCGATCCCTAGTGATGCTATTTGCAGGTTCAGTAGAATCTGACCACAACGCCTCGTGCGGAAAGCACTCCGTTGGGTAGAGCTGAGGCAGCGTCATCACTTCTTCAAGCAGCTCAGACGCTCTGTTCCGGTCCAACTGCCACTGTATTGAGCGGTTTCGCGTGTAACGCCAAGACAATCCAGGTACGGGGATGCTAATGAAGACGCCGCACTGGCCGCCTTCGTCCATCCCGAACTGCCACCGAGGCAAATGCCGAGCGGCTTCGCCAGGGTGGAAAACGAACAGGTGCTTCCCAGGGGGAAAGTCTTCAGGTTTCCACTCTCCAAGCGCCCGCACCTCCAATAGTTCAACTTCGCAGCGCAGAAGGGCGTTGGGTGGAACTTTACCTGGCACGCCTTCCGCTCCGTAGGCGAGGTGAGGAGCGATGATTATTGTGCGCTTTCCGCCAACGCGCATTCCGATTACGCCTTTGCGGAGACCGGCGATGCATTTCCTGCCTTTTAGATCGATCCGTACTGTCGGCTCGGGATAAACGAAGACCTCCTCACCTTGATGAAGGAACATACGCACGTTGAGAACCACCGTCTTGCCTTGCTGTGCTTCTTCTCCCGCGCCGATAACAACATCCCGAACTTCGATCCCTTTGCTCATTAATCCGACATTTCCTTTTTGACTTCGAAAACGCCGAGCATTGTACGCCCGAATCGCCTGCTCCGACGTTGTTAAGACGATTTTCATCCGAAGCGCCCCCAACGTCCGC
>Ga0209517_10009149_pt1 | contig 11404 bp, 9 predicted proteins | sample PeaSoiMetSII2010_FD_187695 | JGI IMG/M metagenome (GOLD analysis project Ga0209517, IMG submission 187695) | Peat soil microbial communities from Weissenstadt, Germany - SII-2010 (SPAdes) (version 2) | ecosystem: Environmental > Terrestrial > Soil > Wetlands > Peat | place: Germany: Weissenstadt...
TGCTGGGCAAGGGTCAGAAGGAACGGCTGGTACCGCTCTCCCCTCAACTCTTGGAAGAACTGCGTGCCTACTGGCGTGAAACGAGGCCGACGCAATGGATGTTCCCGGGCAAGGATTCCCACCAACCTCTGAGCGCGGCGACGGTGCAGAAAGCCTGCAAGCGGGCCTGCCGCGAAGCGGGCCTGCCGCGGATCACTCCCCACACTCTTCGCCACTGCCATGCCACGCATCTCTTGGAAGCGGGAGTCGACACCCGAACGATCCAAGCCTTGCTGGGCCATCATCGCATCGGGGGCAGGTCAGGTCAGGACAGGGCAACGCCCTGTCCGGCTCGACCGTCGACGCGTCCCGTGCTTGCCGTGGAACCTCAGCGAAGAGAAAAAGAAGGAGTTGGGGAAGGCCGGCCTCCCTCAAGGGGATGACACTTCATAGATCGACCGAGCACTGTATCCCGGCAGCCGAATTCAACCACCGAGAGAGGGAAGAGCCAGCCCCACCCGAGGAACGCTGGAGCGCCTCCTGCTACGCACTGAACAAACGGGACGGTCGGTTGTTTACGCCGCATGTATCTGAAATCGGTGCCGGGGAATAGAATAGAAGTATCGCGTTCGAGCTCACCCACTCTCGCGTGACGACCACCGATGGCTCAACTGACCCTTTTCGACTCCGAAGATCGACCTGCCCAGGCCAGGCGGCTGGCCGAGAAACTCCACGGCCTCGCCGGGCGGAACGTGTTTTTCGGCACGTCCTCGTGGAAATACGAGGGCTGGCTGGGGGATATCTACAGCAAGGACCGCTACGTCGAGCGAGGGAAGTTCTCTCAGAAAAAGTTTGAGTCCGAATGCTTGCGGGAGTATGCCGAAACCTTCCCCGTGGTGGGCGGCGACTTCAGCTTCTACCAGTTCCCCTCCCCCTCTTACTGGAAGAAGCTCTTCGACGAGACGCCGCCAACCCTCAAGTTCGGTCTCAAGGTTCCAGAAGAAGTCACCGTGCCGAGGTGGCCCGGCCACGCCAGGTACGGCACGCGTGCGGGCACCGCGAACCAGGGCTTCCTGGACAACCGTCTGTTCCACGAACAGTTCACCTGGCCGCTGGAACGCTACCGCGACCGGGTCGCGGCCTTGATCTTCGAGTTCGGCACGTTCGCCAAGTCCACCTTTTCCAGGCCGGCCGACTTCCTGGCGCGGCTCGATCCCTTCCTGGGCTCCGTCTCTCGTCATTTTCGCTACTCGGTGGAGATCCGCAATCCGGAGTACCTGGGGCCGGATTACTTCTCGCTGCTTCAGTCCCATAACACGGCGCACGTTTTCAACGCGTGGACGCGAATGCCGGAATTGCTCGACCAGATCGACATGCCGGGCGCCTTCACGGCCGATTTCACGGTCGTCCGCGCGCTTCTCAAAAAGGGGCGCGCCTACGAGCAAGCCGTCAAGGCGTTCGAACCCTACCAGCGGATCCAGGAGCCGAACGCCGGAGCGCGCGAGGCGATGCGCCGGATCGCCGAGCGAGCCTGGAAGACCCGCCAGCCCGCCTACGTGTTCGTGAACAACCGGCTCGAAGGCAACGCGCCGGGGACGATCGAGGCGGTGGCGGACGCGATCGGCGGTTAGAGTTAACTTGAGATGTTGTCACTTCAGGAGGACTGGACGATGCCCTCGCCGTTTCCAGGGATGAATCCTTTCCTGGAGAACCCGGATGTCTGGAGTACGTTTCAGATACAGATGCTCGCGGCGATGGCCGATCGGCTCTCGGCCCAGGTTCGCCCTGATTATCTTGTACACATGGAGGCCCACCTCGAGCGACAGCGTTACCTGGAGATCCGGGACAGGAGGAACCGCGAGCTTGTGGCCGTTGTTGAGCTGCTGAGCCCGGTCAACAAGAAGTCCGGGCCAGACCGCGCGCAGTACTTGACCAAGCGGTCCGGGATCCTGGCTTCTCCGGCGCACCTGGTTGAGATTGACTTGCTGCGCTGCGGACGCGCCATGCCCGATCACGAGCGCCCCTCCAGCACGTACGGAGTGATGGTCAGTCGCGTCGAGGAGCGGCCTGCAGCCGACTTCTGGCCGATCGGGCTTCGACAGCCCTTGCCCACGATTCCGGTGCCACTACGTCCGGCCAATTCCCATGCCTCTCTCGAGCTCCAAAAGTTGCTGCACGAGGTCTACGACAGGGGAACCTACGTCCAGGAAATCTACGAACTGGAGGCCGAGCCTCCGCTCGATCCAGCGGACCTTGACTGGGCGGAGCAAGTGTTAAGCCAGGCAAAACTCTAGTGTCCAGCATGCCTGTGAAGGCGTACCACCTCGCGTGAATTACGAGAAAATTGCCGTGATCGGTTGGCCGGCCGCGATGGGCAGGGGCCGGTTGAGGCTGTCGCGCACCTCGTCGGTATCGGCCGGCTCCAGACGAAGCTGGGCCGGTCAGGCAGGAAGGCAATCCTGCTGACGCCCCGACCCCCTTTGCTCGGCTTGCGGCTCGACAGCCTGGACGTTCCTCTCTGGCAGAGCCCTGGCGGCCAGGGCCAGCACCAGCAAGGGCAGGACATCACGGAAAGAACCACGCCGAAAGACGCGCCAGAGCAGTACCCGGAACCGGTGCGCCACGGTCAAAGTCCTCCGCATGATTGACCGGAGTCCATCGGACGAAGGGAACGATGGCGGTCGCGGGCCCGATCGCGTGATGTATGACGATTGTTGAACTTAGCCAGCCCAGCACTTCGACGTCAAGGCCTTCGGCGGTGCCAGGACACGGGACCCATCGGTCCGAACAGCCCCCCGGATCGGTCGCTCAGCGCGTTTCGTCGGCCGAGATGGTCTCGCCCCCGTTGCGGGTCGCGAGCTTGTTGAGAACCAGCTTGTTGATCGACTGGGTGACCGGTCGGATGCTGCCGTCGCAGTTCACGAAGTTGACCTGACTGGGATGCTTGCTCATCCAGTAGGTGTAGTAGTTGACGCCCTGGACGACGATCGGCTGGTTGAGGGTGCGATCGATGTTGGTCCGGATGCAGCAACTCGTGGCCATGGACCAGTTGCCCGTAAGCGTCTCGCCGACCAGGAGCGTGTTGGTCGTCCCGTCCGTGATATCGGCGATGCTCACGCTCGAATTCTGATAGGTCACTCCATTATCGTACAGACAGCAATATATATTGGTGGGGTCTTGGGTGGGGCAGTTAGAGCCTGCCACCGGAAGGATCATTCCACCCGCCATGTTGCCCCGATAGTCCGATGGTCCGATTTTCTGGGTCGAGCCGGTCTGGGTCGTCGCCTCCGGACGACGGTTCGAAGGGCAGACAAACACATCCAGGGTCCGGCGGATGGCGGTGGAGTTCTCGATATTGGTAGGAGGCAGAAGGAGATTCAGCTCGTTGTAAAGGTTGGTCTGCTCGAGCTTGCCGAAAAGGCTGGGAAGCAACCCCCACATGTAGGTCTGATAGGGGGTCGCGGTCGTCGCGCAGTTGCTGTCGGTGAGCAGGTTGCCGTTCGCGTCGTAAACCGGGGCCTGGCAGTACCAGCCCGAGGGAAAGGTGTTGAACGCATCGTGATACTGCAGGGCGGCCAGACCAAGCTGCTTGAGGTTGTTCTGGCACTTGGCCCGATTTCCCGCCTCGCGAGCCGACTGCACCGCGGGGAGCAAGAGCGCCACCAGTACGCCTATTATGGCAATGACCACGAGCAGTTCGATGAGGGTGAAGCCGGTTGATGATCGAGGTTGGTTCGGTCTCCGGAGCATCGTTGGTCCCTCGGCCCGGCGACAAGAGGATTGCTGCTTGCGGCCCTGTTCACGTTGAAATGACGACCCTTTGTACAAGATACACGATTGGCTGACGCGTTGCCAACGACTTGTGTTTCGAATCGTCCACCCATGGCGCCCGCGACGTCCGCCGTGCCTATCCGGGCAGGCGCCTGGACCTCCCGCCGGTGGGGCCTGGTTCATTCCAGCTCGACCGACCAGTAGGCGTTGTCGAGAAAGGCTTTCCAGCTTCGGTACTTGCGGTGGGATAGCTTGAGGCGAAGCGATGGGCTGGTCCGGGGCTCGGCGGGCTCGCGGTAAAGTCTCAGGGAGGCCTCGCGAGGCGTCCTGCCCCCCTTGCGCACGTTGCACTTCAGGCAGGCGCAGACGATATTCTCCCAGGTGGCACGCCCTCCCTGGCTGCGCGGGACAACGTGGTCGAGGCTGAGCTCGGTTGTGGCGAACTTGCGGCCGCAATACTGGCAACGATTGCCATCCCGGGCGAAAATGTTGCGGCGGTTGAACTTGACCTTCTGCCTGGGCAGCCGGTCGTAAGCCAGCAGCCGGATGATCCGAGGAACCTCGATCTCGAAATGGACAGTGCGGATGAACTCGTCGTCGGGTCCCTTGAACAGTGACCGGGCCTGGGAGGCCTCGCGCCAGGAGGTGAAGTTGAACGCAACATACTGGCCGTCGTCGATCGTGATGACTTCGGCCAGTTCCTTGAACAGCAAGCGGAAGGCACGCCGGACCGAGATCACATGAACGGCCATGAAGAACTTGTTCAGTACAAGGACGCTGCCATCAAGGGCACAACCGGCGCCGTTGATCATGGACAAGGCTCTCCTCGGCTGCGTGACGGAACAGGGGCTCGGCTTGCCTCTGGTCAAACCAGTAGATCGGGCTCAGAACAAAGGAAAGGCTTGATGGGCGGAGCTGAAAATCGATTCTTGAGCCTGATGAAACATGAAACTGTCCGCTGGTGGAGAGCCGCCGGGGCTGCCGGCTTACCGCAGCTCCTCCCGGACAGCGCGTCCCACCTCGGCTGTGGTTGCAGTTCCTCCCAGGTCGGGCGTTTTCGAAGCTGGACGTTTGAGAACTCTCGCCACTGCACGGCGCACCCGCTCTGCCGCGGCCGCGGCGCCCACGTGGTCAAGCATCATCGCCACCGACAAGATGGCGGCCAGCGGGTTGGCAATCCCCTTGCCGGCGATGTCGGGGGCGGACCCGTGCACGGGCTCGAACATACTGGGCGCGGTTCTCTCGGGGTTGAGATTGCCGGAGGCCGCCAGGCCCATGCCGCCTTGGAGCACGGCTCCCAGGTCGGTGATGATGTCGCCGAACATGTTGGTGGTCACGATCACGTCAAACCGCTCCGGATTGACGACCATTCGCATGCAGCAAGCGTCGACGTGCTGATAGTCGCACTTGATGTCAGGATAGTCACGCGAAATTTCCGTGAAGGCCCGCATCCAGAGATCGTGGGCGAAGGTCAAGATGTTGGTCTTGGCGACCAAGGTCACCTGGCGCGTCAGGCCGCGATCGATCTCTGCACTCGTCAATCCCCGAAACGGACCCTGCCTGGCCCGGGCTCTCGCCTGCTCGAGCGCAAACCGCAAAGCCCGCTCGACCCCGGCCCTCGTGTTGATCGAGGTCTGGATGGCCACCTCCTCGGCGGTTCCCTTGCGAGCGAAGCCGCCCGCGCCCACGTAAAGATCCTCGTTGTTCTCGCGGACGACCACCATGTCGATGTCCTCCGGACCCTTGCCCCGGATCGGAGTCTCCACGCCGGGATAGAGGCGGACGGGCCGAAGGTTGATGTACTGGTGAAAATCGAACCGCAGCCGCAACAGAATGCCTTTTTCGAGGATTCCGGGCGCCACCCCGGGGTGGCCAACCGCTCCCAGCAGAATCACATCGCAGCCACGTAGCTTCTCGATGTCCCCTGCGGGCAACACCTCGCCCGTCGCCAGAAATCGTTCGCCCCCCAGATCGAACCGGTCAAGCGTGTATTCGAAGCCTTCGAGCTGAGCCACATCGCCAAGAATCGCAAGGCTTTCCGCGATCACCTCGGGACCGACGCCGTCACCCGGAATCACACCGATCTTGAACAACCTTGCCTCCGCGGTAGGGTCCGAGACGCTGCTTGAATATCATTGGTTTTTGTTACGATCTTGGGCCTCACAAGGGGAGGCGGGTCACCGTTCGCCGGTTCGGATCGTAGAATAGCGCGGACGAGTTTGGTTATGATAGCGGCAGGGCGCCACCCTCACAAGTGACGGTCGGCTGTGTGTGTGCTTCGTCGGCCCTGCTGTGTTGTCTTGAGTCACGTTGCCAGCCGTGGCGGAAGTCGAAGAGAGCGCGGAGAAAACCGTTGACAACGCCAGCAGCCGAACCATACTTACTTGCGGCGGCGCACTAATCTTGCGCGGTGACTCAACATTTCCTTGTTTGGTTCAAATAGCTCAATCACCGTTGATTGTCTCAGCAGTCAGTCGGCTCGGCCCCTGATCGGGGGGACGGAGAGCACGGAGACGGCGGCATGGCCACCTCGGTCGAAGGCAATTCCTCGGGGAAAGACCTCAGAGGGCTATCGAGTCTCGACGAGTCCAATCTGGAAAAATCGATCCTTCGCCGGGGCCTGGCGACGGCGGGCGAGATCCAGGCCTGTAAGAACCACCGCTCCAAGCTTGCAGCCAAGGACAAGCTGTCTTCGCCCAGCCTGCTGGAGGTCATGGTCGATGCCAAGGTCCTCACGCGAAGTCAGATTATCCGCCTGCTCCAGGAGAAAGGCGAAGGAACGCGCAAGCTCGAGATCCCCGGCTATCAGATCATTCATCGGTTGGGTCGGGGCTCGATGGGGGCCGTCTACAAGGCGAAGCAGATCAGCGTCGATCGGGTCGTGGCCGTCAAGGTACTGCTCGATTCCCTGGCCCAGAACAAGGAGTTCATCAAGCGATTCGAGCGCGAGGCCAAGATCGCCGCCAAGCTCTCCCACAACAACGTGGTCAACGCCATCGATGCCGGAGAGGCGAGCGGGCGTTTCTTCTTCGTGATGGAATACGTCGAGGGACTGAACATCAAGGACTGCCTCGACAAGCACAAGATCTTCGAGGAGAAAGAGGCCATCCGGATCGTCCTGGCCGTGGCCGAGGCACTCAAGCATGCCGGCCACCGGGGCCTGATCCATCGGGATATTAAGCCGGAAAACGTGATCCTCACCAAGGACGGCGGCGTCAAGCTTGCCGACCTCGGGCTGGCCCGGCTTACCGATGACGAGAAGTGGGGTCTGGCCGAGGCAGGGATGGCCATCGGCACTCCTTACTACATCAGCCCCGAGCAGGTCCGGGGACAGACTGACATCGATATCCGGGCCGACATCTACAGCCTGGGTGCGACCTTTTACCACATGGTCACAGGCCGGGTTCCCTACGGCGGCGACAACCCCTCGGAAGTGATGCGCAAGCATGTTGACCCAAGGGTCCAGCTCGTGCCGCCAGACCACCTTAACACCCGGCTTTCCAGCGGCCTGGGCATGGTCATCGAGACAATGCTCGCCAAGAATCGCGAGCACCGCTATTCCACACCGGACGATCTCATTCTCGATCTCAAGTGCCTGATCCAGGGTGAGAGCCCGATGATCGCCGCGCAGAAGCCAGAAAGTCTCGAAGCGCTCGCCCATGGCGACGCCGTCACGGCAGGCGATGCGCAACCAGGCGAAGAGCAGATGATCGAGATCGCAGGGATCGTCAACAACCGCAATCAGATCATCGCGACCATCGCCATGCTGCTGGCTGTCTCGGTCATCACGAATCTCATTCTCTTGACGACCCGCTGAAACCAGACCGCCCAGGCAAAGCCGGATCTGCCGCCAGATCAGTTCTTGCTGAAGTCAAACGAGCGGATCGCCACTTTCCCGAGCGGATCATTCACGAACTTGCGATGGCAGGCCGGGCAAAGATCGAACCGGAAGCCCTTGTGGAGCTTCGTGGATAGCTCGTCCGAGCTCAGTGCCTCGTCGCGCTGAAGAATCTGGGAGACTGCTTCCATCGGATCATCCTCGAGATCATCTTCCTTGATTTCGGTCGGGTCAAAACCGGGATAAGCTTCAATCTTCACCACGAACCGACCATCTGTGCACGTGGTCAAGTCCTTGCCGCAGAGATCGCACGTGAAGTGGACCATCAGCGTTTCATCCCTCAGAATTGATGAGCCGGTCCCAAGTGTCCGGCCAAGTTCACAGGCTCAATTCTAACCTCGGGGCCAGGGTCCGTCCAAGCCCTGTCTTGGTTATTCCAGGAATCCAGAAACGCGTCGGTTCTGTCAAGGCGAGTATCACGCCGACCATTCCCAGGGCAGAGCCCATGAGCCCGTAAATCACTTCCACTGGTCGGTACTCCAGTTCGATAACATGATCTCCTGCCGGGACTGAAACCGACATGAATGCCTCTCGATACGTGCTGATCGGGACGGGGCCGCCATCGATCCGCGCGGTCCAGCCAGCATCCCACGTTTCCCGGATCAGAATCTGGTCGGCGGCCGGCCCGTGAGTCTTCAAAACGGACCGGCCGGGATCGCGCTGGATCGAAACCAGCGCAGCCCCCGCCAGGCTGCTGGCCCAGCCCGGCGAGCCCAGCCAGGTGATCCAGACATCGCCCGTTCGCTCGACCCGAGCGAAGCGGCCCGGGGGCGGTGGTGATGCCCCCACCACGGCCTTGACGCATGCGGCTTCAAGGCGGTCGCGAGCTCGGTGCACGCTCTCCCACGTAATCTGACTGCGACTGGAGAGACTCTCGGATCCGGGCTCGAACAGCGGTGCAAACCATTGCAGGCTCCGCGCCAGTTCGACCGAATCATAGTTGCGGGGATCGCACAGCCCGAACCGCATGAGTACGTTGGGAGGAAGCTCCTCGCCGATACCTAGCGCACGCTGACCTGGCTCGAGGCCGCTGTGTAACCGCGTGATCAAGGGCGGCTCAAAGCTCTGGGTTTCCGGCGCGATGGCCGGGTTCAAGCCCATGCCGAAGTGGGCGAGTTCGATCAGTGTCAAGCCGATCAGCACGGCAGGAAGCCTGCTCGCCAGGCCCGGCCCTTGCCTCGCTGACAGCAGGGCCAGAACAGCCAGCGCAAGCAACTCGCATGCTGCCAGGCCGTAGTAGCGAGGCAGGAACGCCAGTGCCGCCCGGATCTGCCGCTCGCCACGCGCCTGGTAGATCGCCATGTCGGATTGCGGTGTGACCCGGGCGGCGTCGCTGTAGTGCCTTTCCGCCTGTTGACGCAGCAGCGGTTCGAGCCGGGGAACGACAATCGCGATCCCGCCCAGAAGCCCCGCCACCACCAGCCACACGACGATCCAGGATCGCGCGAGGTGCTCGCCCCGGGCCAGCCCGTCGATCCCGAACGCTCCCAGCAAGCTCAAACTGAATGCGACCCAGAGCGAGAGCCGGCGGTTGTCGGTCACGTCGAGAACGGGCAGGGCGCGCAGCAGGTTGTCGACCGGAAAAAGCCGGAATGCGGCCATCGCCCCAACGACGCCCAGCGCCACCAGGAAGCCGACCTCGGGCCGGCGGCCGCGCTGGCCGAGCGCCAGAGGCGCCAGCCAGATCAAGGTTGCCAGCCCCGCGTAACCGCCGGCCGATTCGTTCAGGTTGTGCACGCCCAGGCCCCGTGCCAGGTTGGGATGGCCGCGTCGCTGGCTGCCATACATGTAGGGAAACGCCGTGCAGACGACATCCGGCAGACGGGGCCGCGACAGTGCCCACCATGCCTTCGTCTCGCGCTGGCGATCGCCCCAGACCGGGCTCTTCGCAAGATAGTAACCCAGCGGAATGATCTGTGCGGCGCCCAGGACCAGGCCAAGAACGATCCCCGCTGCCCAGACGAGCAAGCGCCGCCCACGATCGCGCCACAACGCGAACGCCGCCACAACGCGCCAGGACGCAAACAGGCCGGCGGCCAGCAGGACATGGGCACTGGTCTGAATGTGCCCACCGACGATCACCAGCGCGACCACGACCGAGAGCATCCCCGCCCGCCTGGCCCGGGGTTGGTTCAGAACCCCATCGCTTGCCAGCAACAGCCAGGGCAGCCAGATGGCGACCGGAGTCACCGGATAGAGCAACCAGACGATCAAGAACCCGCAGCAGGGATAGACCAGTCCGGCAAACCAACGCCCCCGGTACCCGCACCCCCACGACCGCGCGAGAAAAAACATCCCGAGTCCAGCGACCCAGAGCCGTCCCGCGGCCATCCATGCCAGGGCGCGAGGCACCGTGCCCAGATAGGCGATCAGGTGGAACGGGTCGAATACCGCGCTCTGGCCGCAGGCAAGATGGGGCGCTCCGCACCCGGCGTACGGGTTCCAGAGTGGCAGACGTCCTTGCCGGACCATCGTCCGGTTGAACTCCAGCCACGGCTGGAACTGAAGCACGGGATCCATCAGGAGCCGATTGATCGGTTCGTAATCGCCAGTGGCACCAGGTCGAAAGCTTGCCTCCACCAGCAGGACATCAGCCGGGCTGAGAATGCGGTCGCCCAGCAGCGTCTCGTGAAAATAGACAGTCAGGCAAGCGGCCAGCATCAAGGCAAAGCCAAGCGTTTCTCGGAACGATCCCACGGTGCCTGGCCTCCTTGCCCTGCGGCCGAGCAGAAGTCTTCTTCCTCGCGGACGTTGTAACATTGGTCGGTGAGCCGAAAACCGACAAGCCGAAACCACTGGAATCGGGCCGCCAGACGCGTCGGCCGGCAATCCCATTCCGAGGGCGATGCGCAACTCTGTCTTGAAAGCGAAGCTGAGAAAAGGATAATAGAATTTTGCACACTGTGGAAACCCCAGTGATTCCCTCCCGGAGAATGCGTTCGTGGCTGTACCAAAGAGACGTAAATCAATATCAGCAAAGGGAAATCGGAGGAGCCACGACTTTCTGGTCGCTCCGGCCCTGAATGTCTGCCCCCAGTGCAAGCTCGCGGTCCCGCCCCACAAAGTTTGCGAACTGGTCGAGGAATGCGGCAACGTGCAACGAAGCAAGCCGCACAATCCGCTCGCCAAAGAGAAGGCCAAGAAATAATTTCAGCTTCCATGACGACGCGGGCATCGAGCCTTCGGAAATCGATCCGTGGCGGATCGCACGGTCGCGAGGAGAGGATTCAATGGGTCGTGAATGCGAAGTCAGCGGCAAGAAGACCTCGTTCGGCAATCACAAGACCGAGCGCGGCAAGGCCAAGTACCTGGGCGGCGTCGGCAAGAAGACCACTGGCCTGAGCCGCCGCACGTTCAAGCCGAATCTTCAGTGGATACATGTCTGGCTGCCCAACGGGACGACCCGCTATGTCCGGGTGGCCACGTCGGTGATTCGTTCCGGCCAGTTGACACTCGAGGTTGACGGCAAGGAGCAAACCTTCCCGCTCATCAAGGCGTCCAAGGGCAGCGCCGAAGCTCGGAAGAGGCTCAAAAACCTCTATCCGATCTGAAGTACTCGAACATGATTCGGACATTCCCGGGGCGGCTCCGCCCCGGTTTGCTTTCGAACGATTGGGTCACATAGGACATGAGAGCGATCAAGCTATTTGATGCACTTTGGATCGAGATAATCGATGGGATGTCCTCGATTTGACGGGGTATCCAAGTACCGGTGGCCTCTCCTCTGTTGTGTCTGCTTGGGTGATGACATGTGCT
>Ga0209517_10009150_pt1 | contig 11403 bp, 9 predicted proteins | sample PeaSoiMetSII2010_FD_187695 | JGI IMG/M metagenome (GOLD analysis project Ga0209517, IMG submission 187695) | Peat soil microbial communities from Weissenstadt, Germany - SII-2010 (SPAdes) (version 2) | ecosystem: Environmental > Terrestrial > Soil > Wetlands > Peat | place: Germany: Weissenstadt...
CGACATTCCCGGCCGGGAAGGCGATGTGGCTGCCGATATTCGCACGATTACTGAGGCACTGGGCGTTCAGGAGATTGAATATCTAATAGAGCGCCTCGATGCCGCCGCGGAGAAGATCGCGCCTGAAGAGGAACTCGTGGCGCAGATGGAGATCGCGCTGGGCGACAGGCCCATGGCGGACTACACGGCCCTGCAACGGCCCGACGTGTTGCCGGCCGAGCTTGTCTTTCGCGAAGGCGAGTCCGTTCCCACGCGCAAGGCCACCGAAGCCTGGTTTGCCTGGGCCATGAAACGCACAGCGTTCTTCTACGTTGGCGCCGGCGACCTGATGAAATCCATCCTCACGGGAAAAGCCGAGAGCGTATACGGCGTGATCAGGCCGGATAATCCTCTCGGGCGTGGGTTCCGGTTCGGCATCGCTGAGCAGAACATGGCGATGATGTCCACCGCAATCGCGCAGGATACGCTTCCCGGCGGCTTCCGCCCCATGAGCGCGTTCGCCACGTACGGAGTCTTCACGCCGATGATGGCGAATGCCGTTCGCATGACATTAATCAACTCCGCCGTCAATCCACAGTCGGCGAGCTTCTTCATTATGCTGGCGGCGCACGATGGCCCGGAGACCGGCGAGGACGGCCCGACCCATCAAGGTTTGTTTTGGATGTCGCTGTTCAGCGCCTACCCTGGGATTAAGGTTTTCAAGCCACTGGATGCCAACGAAGCCGTCGAGATGCTGTTCTACGCAGCGCATCGCGGTGAGCCGGTGGTGTTTTCCGCGGTGCGCCCGGCCACGCCGGTTTTCCAGCGCGGCAACGGAGTTCCGCCGGCCATCGAAGCCATCAACGGCGCATACGTGTTCAAATCATTCCGGGGTACCCGAAAGAAGAAACTCGTGCTCGCCATCAGCGGCGGTCAGGTGATGGCCAACGTGGTCGAGGCCCTTCCCGAGATCGAGGAGTTGGCGGACGTCAAGATCGTCGCCGTGACCTCGCCGCAGCGTTTCGAAGAATTGCGGCTGCACGATCCGAAGAAGGCGAACGCAGTCCTCTCGGATGAAGAGCGTCAGTATGTGGTCACCTTGCATAACGGATGGCACGGATTCCTATACCCGTTCCTCCTTCCCGCTGATTATCCGAGCCGCGTATTCGGCATCGACGTTTTCTCCAGGTCGGGCAAGCCCGATGAAGTCTATCGAGATACAGGCTTCGATCCTGCGGGGCTGAGGGACAGAATCCTCGGATACCTAAGATAGTTGAGAGTTTTCGCGGGGTCAGCGTGGGTGAAACCACCCAATTTTGGGGTTCTCATTCAGCCAACCTGCATCTGCAATCGACCTTCTTTTTGGGCGATTCGCTTGCGGCAACACGCCATCGAGGTGAACAGAATGATTCTCACCGCTGACAAGAAAGCAGATCTGGCCGGACCCGGTATCGGCAGCTACGAGGAAATCGAGAAGATTCTCCCAGCCGACTACAGCTCTCTGCTGGACATCAGGGAAACCCAAAAGGCCATATTTGCCGCAAAACGATACATCGAGGAAAACCTCCGCCACGAACTGAATCTCATGATGGTTACCGTTCCCCTCATCGTGGATGTGGAGAGCGGCGTGAACGACCTCCTCGACCGCGACGGCTCACGTACTCCCATTCAATTCCATATCTCCAACGATCGAGAGAAGCATCCAATCGAAGCGCAGGTGGTGCAGGCGGCCACCAAATGGAAGCGGGTAGCGTTGAAGCGGTTCGGCATGCAGCCGGGCGAGGGCCTGTGCACCGACATGAGGGCCGTGCGGAAGGATTACTTTCTGGACCATGACCACAGCGCATATGTAGACCAATGGGATTGGGAAAAGGCGATTACTCCGGCCGAGCGCAATCTCGATTTCCTGAAAGATACGGTCAGCAGGATCTGGAACGTTCTGGTGGGAGCGGAGCGCCACGTTCAGGAGCTTTTCCCGAAACTAAAAACAGATCGGTATGCCTGCCTGCCCGAGAAGCTGACGTTTCTGCATGCCGAAGAGATCCTCGAGATGTACCCCGATCTCCCCCGCAAGCAACGTGAGACGCTGGTGTTGCAGAAGCACCCGGCTGTTTTCATCATCGGGATCGGGTGGACCCTGGCCGACGGTTACCCACACGAGATGCGGGCTGCCGATTATGACGATTGGGTCACCGAAACGCGATCCCCAGACGGCAAGCCGGCGCACGGTTTGAACGGCGATATTTTGGTCTGGAATCCCATCACACGGCGCCGGCATGAACTCAGCTCGATGGGGATTCGGGTGAACGCAGAAACACTGCGCCGGCAACTGGAACTCACCCGACAGCTAGACTTTCTGAAGTTTCCTTATCATCAGTCGATCATTCGCAGCGAGCTGCCACTCAGCATCGGCGGGGGCATTGGCCAGTCCCGCACCTTGATGCTGCTTTTGAAGAAAGCGCACCTCGGCGAGGTGAGCGTCAGCGTGTGGCCGAAGATTCTGAAAGACATGTGTGCGCGGAAGAATATCCACATGTTGGAGTAGGGGAGACAAGCGCTATGCACTATCTATGTCTAATGACATTTTTGCTGGCGACCGTGGGATCAACCGGCCCGAGCGGCCCGGTCACCGGCCAGTACCTCGAAGACCGGTCGAGCCGCGTGTATGGCTGCCCCTGTGAATGGTCGAGCGAATACGCGAGCTACGGGCGAGAGGCCGTGTTGGCGTGGAAGATTGAATCCGGCGAATACGAAGGCGAAAGCCTGGCGGGATTGCGGCTCGCTGCCGTTCTGGCAGGCGAATTCACACTGAGCGATTCCACTTCCCCGCGGCGGTCGACTCTGTTTGTGGATGCGTATGCGCCCCTTGCGCAACGCCGCGCCGGAGTGGCTTGGCTTCGTTCGCAGTATGACGAGATCCTGGGTCACGTCCTCGGCGTCCACGAAGCGCCCATTGAGTTCAAGCTCGATGCGGACTCCGCCTTGCTACGTGTTGGAGACGTTATCGATGTCCGGATGCGCCGCGCCAATCTTCTGGAAGACACGCCGTCGTGGGCTTCACTGCTGTATGACCCATTCATCACGCTCAGTTCCTCGACCCTGGGGACGACGCTCAACAATGAGTATAACGGTGAGGCGGAATTATTGATGCGTTGGACGCGTCAGGATGCGGCCATCACCGGATATTACGGCACATTCTCGCTGAAGTAGCCGATCTGGCGCTGCGGCCGAATGCACTGGCTCGCAGCACGGCTCATTTCGAGATTGGCAAAGATGGCCTGCCCAGAGAGCCTATCCGGGCGCTTTGCCGCGCGAAGACGCCGGAAATCGGCCTTCCTCTGGGCCATTAGCCAGCTTCGCAAGCGCTGCTGCGGCGCGTTCCAGCAAGGCCTGCCATGCGGCTGCCGGCTTGGGCTTCAGGTTGCCTAGTGAACAGACGACCCTCTGACGGGGGCCTTTGTGCGTATAGACAGACTCGACGAGCAAGTAATTAACGTAAGTCTTGTTTTTGTAGTGTCGCTCTACTTTGCGCAAATACACGATTTACTCGACGCTGCGGCTGGACAACGCCGTCCTCGCAAGGGCGTGGGGCGGGTGGTGATTGCCCTTTGTTAAATACACCATCTTTTGTACTAGACATAGGCCATTTCGTTATATCCGTGCCCTTGAATCTCGACGATTTATTCACTATGTTGACAAGTTCTAGTACGGCCGGTATCCTACTTAGATTACTTGGTGCTGGTAGTCAACATTCCGTATTGAACGTCCTTCGCCCACTTCTTGCTAGGCAGTTTCGCTCTTCGATAGGGCATCGCTTAGCGCACTTCAGTTTGCGCCGCTGATTTAGAGAGAAAAACTTAGCAGCATACGGTTGCAAGATCACGCGTTGTTTGGCCGGAAGCCCAGCGGTTGGATCGGCCTGACCGAAAGACCGTCATGTTCAAGGGTAACTTGAAGGATCTTATGATGAGCCGCTGTCTGACGTTAGCAAAATGGTCTTAACCATCAGTAGGCTTGTCAGCATCGTTGCCTTCCGAGATTACTACTAGAGCGAAGAGGCTGAGCCAAAGGAAAAGCCGATGAGTTGCAAATACAATTTCCGCTGTGCAGTGCTGCCACTTGGGTTACTGGCCATCATGCCGGGACTCGCGTGGTCTCAGTCCAACGCTTGTGATTTGAACGGCGACGGAACAGTGAACGCCGCCGACGTGCAATTGGCGGTAAACATGGATCTCGGCAAGGCGCCATGCGCGGCCAACATTGACGGAGCCGGCGTGTGCAACGCCGCTGTTGTGCAAAGGGTGATTAATGCAGCCCTGGGCGGAAACTGCGTCACCAGTAGCGTCTCCCAATCGACCTTCAACGTGCAAAGTTACGGAGCGCGGGGCGACGGCGTGACGGACGACACCACGGCAGTGCAGTCCGCGATCAACACGGCCCGGAATGCAGGGAGCGGGACGGTCTACTTTCCGGCATCGGCTGGCTGTTATATGGTCAATACTTTGACGTTCTACTCTAATCTTAGTTACACAGGTGAGAGCCAGAGCGTCTGCGTGAAGAGCATTTCCGACAGCGCGAATATCGTGGCTACTCCTACCAGGTCCGCGTTCACTAATGCCACCATCTCAAATTTGACGTTTGAGGGCGACGGGACCGTGTCCAGCGGGTTTGACTGCGTCGAGTTGAGGGGACCTACCAATGTCATCATCGATCACGTGACGGCCACCGGGTGTGCCGGCGATGGTTTCTACATTACAGGTTACGGCACGAACTTGACCACGGCAGGCGACGGCCTTCTGGTGACCAATTCCACCGCCAGCCACAGCGGCCGCAACGGAATGAGTATCATAACGGGAAAGAACATCACTGTCCGCAGTTCAATATTTGAAAACAATAACAGTGGCGCGCCGTATGATGGCGTGGACATAGAGCCGAATCGTGCAGACCAGACGGTCGAGAATGTTACCTTCGAGGACTGCAGTTTCCTGTACAACGGTAAAAGCGGCAGTACGACCTCAGGCCACAATGGGTTCAATGTGTGGGAGGCGTTTGGCTCGCTGCCAAACCTTAACCTTCGGTTGATCAACTGCACGTTCAGCGGGAATCTGCGTGACGGGCTGTATGCCGCTGCATCGGGACACACATTGAGTGGGATCTACGTGATCGGCGGGACGATGTCGAACAACCAGGCTCTGAACGGGTACCGCGGTGGAGTGGACATCTGGAACACGGGCAACGTAGCGGTCTCGAACGTTACAATCACCTCTCCGAATCAGGCCGTGTTTCTTGCAGGGGTGAGTGGCGCGATAGTTGCCGACGCCAGCCTGTCAGGTGCCAGCTTAGACCTGAACACGAATAGCTCAACGAATGTTGAGGTCTATACCTCGACGACGCTTGTTAACGGGAAGCACGCAGGGTCGTATACAACACCGAGCGGGAATGCGCCCGCAATCACCACGACATCGCTTCCGGCCGGCACGCGAGGAACGGCTTACTTCCAGGTCCTCATAGCAACGGGAACCCCTATTTTCACCTGGACCACCTTGGCGGCCCCCGGTAACATGCTCCCGCCCGGAATGACACTGTCTGCCAGTGGATCTCTATCAGGCACGCCCACTGCGGCAGGCACGTATGTGTTCACCGTGCAAGCGAGCAATGGCATCACCTTCGACGAGAAGACTCTCACGCTGCTGGTGAATTAGAGATCCGACTAGGTGTCGGATGGCGGCGCTTCGTTGGAATGGCAGACTAGGATGACTTTTCCAACACTATGACCCACCTGTTGGCGAACGTGGAAAGCCACGATAGCGGTTTCAGGTGGGATAATTTGACCAACGCTTTGCTGAGCGCTATCGAGAACCGAACCGGAAACACCGCCTTATTCCCCACGGTTACGGGACCATAACCAAAGCCGATTGTCTCCTTCACGAGCAGGGAAGGCACGTTAACTAATCCCGGAATGTCTCGTTTGAAATATCGTCTCTCGTAGATGTCATCACTGTAAGCTGCCCTGTCGAGAGCAGACCGAAAACATCGCAATAAGGACTCGCCCTTCCGTCGCTGGTGGACCAGCAGACGGTAAATGTATCTTGCGGAGCACCATGGATCGAGGACGTGATGAAGGGTTAACTGGTTCGGAATTGTGAATATACATGCGCCGCCGGGTCTGAGCAACCTGCACATTTCTCGGAATACGAGCTCAGGATGGCGCTGGTACTGAATAACGCCGACGCAAATGACGATATCGAAAGCCTCTGTTCTGAGGCACACATCGGCGGCTGACCCGACTTCAGCGCCCAGGAGGCGAGGTCGAAGGTTGCCGTCCACAGAGTGTATGAGGGTTCGGACCATGTTTTCGGAACAGTCGAGCGCTACCACGGAATGGCCCATCCGCATCAGATCACGAGTCAACACTCCGGAACCACACCCCAGATCGAGCACTCTGAGGGGCCTGCCGTTGCTGAGCCGCCGGACGGCGTCGATCACTAAGTGCCGCCGGTGCGCCAAGTGCCAATTGATAAACCCGGACCCGGTATATATTTGATCCCAGTACTCTACGGTCTTCTCAAAATATTCGCGCACTTCGGGGTCGGCTGGGAGCCAATGGACTGCCCCCGAGCCCGCCGCGGAATCTAGCTCGAGGAGGCGTCTTTCAGAACCCATACGATGAGCATGCTCCCCCTGTGTACAGCGTCCGCCAAATGCCACATGGGAACGAGCAGCGTCCTTGCGGAACTCATGTTTCGCGCCGTCACATACCGCGGGTTCACGGGCGTAGTTGTTGTAAGTGCGCATGTTTGAAGTCCGGCTCTGCGGATTACTCGTGAGATAGTATCGGGAGTAAAGCCATGTACATGATGTGGCGGAGCGACAGTCGCAATTTTGTCCCGCCGAAAGCCAAGGCCCAACTTGATCTGTGTGGGCAGGGCAGCCTCATTTGGGGTCGCAATCAAGGCAACTCCACCCGACACAAGCAGCCGTTTGACCTCGACCAGAACCTCATACGGGTTGGGCAAGTGTTCGATTACGTCTCTGAGCCGGACGAACCGAAAGTAATTGCCCTGGAGATGGCTTTCCAGTAGGGGTCGACAGCGCAGATCCACTTGTAACTCACTCCTGCCAAGCTCCACCAGCGCGGGGTCGATATCAATACCGATTGCCTCCCAACCCATGTCCGCGGCGGCGCGCACCGAGGAGCCGGAGCCACAACCAATATCCAGCAACCGGTTTGGCCCGACGAGCCCATTTCCCATCCGGGCAACCCTTTCGATCTGGCTGCGCATCTGTAGTGCGTCGTGCCGGAGAACGTCGGAAGTGATATTTCTTTGAAACCTGGTGTACTGGAAGTCGAGCGAGAGGCGGGAGAATTCCTCCGACGGCGCGAAGAAAGGCATAGGGTTGAGGTAGATGAGCGAGCAATTCCGGCACCGGCCTATGTGCCAGCCATTCGAAACCGAGAGCTCTTGAAACGCGTCAGCGCCGCAAGCGTTACACGCAATCCACTCCGTTCTTAACGGCACATTCGATGTTTGTTGCTCTTTAGTTGTGGTTTCCATACGCGAGTCAAAGGGGCGACCGGATAATTGGAAAGGCCACCTGCGACAATACCGTTTCCTAACTATGTTTTTCCGGCCCTTAGCCAGTCGTCGAGGCGAGAGTACCCCAGTATTCGATGCCGGGCTCGAAACGCGGAAATGGGGCTGCGTAACGCTTCCAAGGCGAGAAAGACACACCTCTTGAGGAATGGCAGCGGATCTGTTGCGTCCAGAATGGCGAAGACGTGGGGGCGAAGATAGGGCCTCAGATATTCCATGGGACGATACCGCTCCGATGTCAGATATCGGGCACTATAACCCACGTCTCTGGTCAGGTCGATCCAGTAGATACCTTCGCGAAAGGCTCGTGCAGAGGGCAATTCGCCAAAGGCGAGATGCCTGTAATGCAGCCAAGGAAAGTTGATTCCGCAACGGACAGCCAGAAGTGTCGACAGGTTGTGCCGGCCGTTCACCTCCATGAGTTTATAAATACCGTCGCGAGCATCACGCTTAAATTCAGTACAGGCGTAGCCATCGAAAGCCATGGCTCGCAGAATTCTGCGCCCGGGTTCGAGCACCTCGGGGATGTCTCTGCTCATAGCGACGCGCGGCGAACCCCAGAGCGGCGGCGCATTCCTGGTATGTTCGGCGGTAAACTCCAACGTGGGTGTTCCCTGGTGGACGTAGGCGTTGTAGTTCACAACGTGAGTGTCATCCCCAGGTATGATTTCCTGGAGCATGACGTCGAGTCCGGCGTCTTGAGCCTGCCGATATACCGACACCATTTCTGCGACGCTACTAACCGGAAACAATTTGCGGTGGAACCGTTCGTAGAAGAGATGGCCCTGACAAGGTTTCACCAGGCAAGGAAACCGCACCTTGCTGGCGTAGAGGACCAAATCCTCAAGCGAGCTGGGAACGACAGTCTCGGGCGCTGGAATCCCGTTCGCCTTCGCCAACCTGTAGGTACACTGCTTATCGATGAAAAGTCTGGCGATGTGCCATGGCGGGCATGCCACCTTGTAGTAACGCTGGAGGGTGTCTACATTCCGCGCCACAGCCACAACGGCCTCGTCGGCAACAGGAAACAGGACGCCGCCGCCAAACTGACCGGCGCAGCTGACTAGCGACTCAATGAATGCGGCTTCGCACGTCTTCGGATGAGGAACGGATCTTTGATGAGCGCACCATCTCGACAGATGAGCAGTGTCGCGGGGATCATAGTGCAATACAACTGTTCGAACGCCCATGGCGCCCAGCGCTCGAACGACCCCGAGCGCCATCGTAAAGCCCGAGATTATGACTGCCGGCGGCATGTTGTCTGCTCCTGTTTTCACGGCTGCCCCGTCTGCTTCGGCCGCGCCGGCCTCCTGATGGGCCACGGCGCGCGTATAGGATGCCGCGAATCGGCTGAGTCAGGCGCGTTCGGGTCGGAGACGGTCAAGGTGTAAGTCCGCTCGTCGTAGGTGATGGCATTAACTGCTTGCACGGTGAACGTGAATGCACCCGTGGATGCCGGTGTGCCAGTGACCATCCCAGCGCTCGAGAGCGTGACGCCCGAGGGCAGGTTGCCAGATACCTGGACCCACGTGATGTCGGGATCGCCGGTTGCCGTCAGAGTTGCGGAATATGCCTCGCCCACCGCAGCAAGATCGAGACAAATCGTGGTGATCCGAGGCGCGGCGCCGGAACGCACGCTGAACGATCCGGAGCGGGCCTGGTGGGCCAGAAAGGTCGATGTCAGGAGATCAACATCCGTTGAACCATTTGTATTCAGATCCCGGGGCGAGCCTGAAAGGCTGGAATTCGCCACCAGGGCTCCAGTGACGCCCCAAAGAAACAACGCTTGTGACGCATCGGCCACGGCGAGGTTTGTCACCACCACATTGCTTGCGTTCCAGATATCCAGGCCTCCGCGGTAGCCTTCGTGCGAACCATTCGCTGCCATCGTGCCCGAGATATAGATGCCACCAATGAAATGGTGTGAGCCAGCAATGTACGCGCCGTCCCTCCCGTTATGTTCAAACGTGCAGTTAATCAAGCGGAGATTGAGGTGCGGCCGGTCAGTGTTGGGCTCCCAGGCAGTGAACCCGTTATAAGCGTTGTCGCGGAACGAGCAGTTCTCGAAGGTGATGTTCTCCGCCGACTGTGCGGCGGTATTTGGCTCGATATCAACACCGGCGAATGGAGCAGAGATATTCTGGTGCTCGAACACGGAATCCCGAACCGTGATGTTCTTGCCCGCGATGATACTCATTCCGTTGCGACCGTTATAGTTGGAAGTCAAGTTCGTGATGAGCAGTCCATCGCCCTGGCCGGTCGGGTCTCGACCAGTGCCCCAGCCCGTCACGTAGACTCCGTCCTCGCCGCACCGGGTGGTTGTCACGTGGTCGATGACGACGCTGGTGGGGCCTCTCAGGTCGAGGCAGTCGTGTCCGGTGAAGGAACGGGCGTTGCCGTCAAAAGTGAGATAGGCAATGGTCACGCGGGAGAAGGGGGCGGTTGCCGATGTGTTCACCAGGGGCGCACGGCTGGCGGTCAACTTGATACACACATCCTGGTTTTCGCCCGTGTAAGTGAGATTCGAGTAGAAGGTAAGCCCAGTGACCATGTAGCATCCGAGTGACGAGGGGAAGTAGACGATATTGCGGCCTTCCGCGCGAGCCGCATTGATGGCCGCCTGTGCCGCATGCGTGTCATCGGTGAAGCCATCCCCCTGGGCTCCATATCGCTTGACGTCGTAAATCAGCTGAGTGGCGAGCGTGCAGGGGAGGGACAGCAGGATGGCGAACAAAGTCATTCTGATTTTGAGCATGTGGCCCCTTCCGGTTTTCAATCCGATCATGCCGTGGCCAGCAATACCGATGTTTGTTCCGCGGAAGCCTCAGTGAACGGCGCGCGGTATGCCGGGAAGAAGTGTGGATCGACGGCCTTTCCGACTTTTCGTGCCGCTGTTTGATGCTCTTCGCAGAGAGATTCGTATAGGTCTTGGTCGAGAATGCATCGACCCGTATAGAAGGGATGACGGCGGCTGCAAAAGCCGCTCTTGAAATAGAACAGCGAATCTTCGCGGCCCCCGCGCCCTCCGCCGAGGTGCAGGACGCGATTCTCGCGGGCGCGGCCCCACTGCCGGACAGACTCAAGCAGCAACTTGAGCGGGGAGGTCTCCAGGAACTCGTCTTCGACTCCACCGAAGAGATATTGAACGATGCCTTGGTATTCGGAGACCAGTGCCGCGGCGGCCACCTGCGTGCCGGCGCGAGCGACGTGAAGAAAAATCGCGGACGGTAGTTTCTGCCGCATCAACTCGAAGGAGTCCGCACTGTGAAAATACTCTGCGGACGCGAGATTGCGCCGCATGGTGTTGTGGTACAGGCGTACGAAATCCGGCAGATGTGCGAAATGGTAATCTACTTCGCACACGAGACCGGTCCGGCGCGCCCGGTTTATGTGGCGGCGGTGCGTGTCGCGGTAGTCAGCCCACGCTTGCTTGTCCGTTAGGGTGAGGTCCAGCGAGACTGTGTGCCCCTCAAGCGTCAGTTCGAGCGCGGGGACCGCGACGGCCCTCCCGCGTGCCGACAATTCGTCGACCCAACAGTGATTCTGAAGCAAAGGATGAAAGCGACAGAACACGGTGACAACGCCGCTTTCACGCCAGTGCGCGACCAGGGCCTTCCAGGCACTGGGCAGAAATGGATCTCCCGGCACGCACCCAAAAGTTATCGGCCCCGCATAGCCGTACACCGACGTGATATCTCGCAGTCCGTGATGACCCGCCCCCGGAAATGAGACAGGAGGTAAGTTGAGACCCAGCCCGTGGAGGTGGTCCAAAGCCCTGTCATTCGGGCGTTCCGTAGCCTAAAGTAACTCAATTGAGCCTCTCAATCAA
>Ga0209517_10009152_pt1 | contig 11401 bp, 5 predicted proteins | sample PeaSoiMetSII2010_FD_187695 | JGI IMG/M metagenome (GOLD analysis project Ga0209517, IMG submission 187695) | Peat soil microbial communities from Weissenstadt, Germany - SII-2010 (SPAdes) (version 2) | ecosystem: Environmental > Terrestrial > Soil > Wetlands > Peat | place: Germany: Weissenstadt...
AATCGTTATGAAAACCACCACGCTCAACCAGCCAGCCGCCCGCACCGGCAAAATCGCCCGCCTCCCCCGCCACATCCGCGAAGACCTCAACGAACGCCTCCAGCAGGGCAAAGAAGGCAAATCCCTCCTCCCCTGGCTCAATTCGCTCGAAGCCACCCAAGACGTGCTCGACCTGCATTTTGACGGCGCACCGATCAACGCCCAGAACCTTAGCGAATGGCGTCAGGGCGGTTACCGCGAGTGGCTGGCCGACCAGCAACGGCGCGATGTGCTCCGCCACGTCGCCGATCAGGCCCAGGGATTCGAAGAAGCCGGCGAGGGCGCGCGAATGAGCGACCGCCTTTCCTCGGTCCTGGTGGCCGAGTTGGCCGTCTCGATCCACGCCCTGCTGGGCGATGGCCTTTAAGGCGCCCGCTGAGGGCGAGGCCCCCGCCGCCGCCGAAAAGCTGGAGCTGCGATGGAAGCGCTTGCAGGGCCTGGTCAAGGCCCTCACGAATTTGCGGCGCGAAGACACGAAAGCGCAAGTGGCGCAGGTTGCGTTCGAGCGCTGGCGCTTCGAAGAAGAAATCGAGACCGAAGAGCATACCGAGCGGCGTTTCCAGCGCGACAAGCAGCGGGTCACCGAGCAGGCTCGCGCCATCCTCAAAGAACCCCTCCTGGCCAAGATGTACGGCGGCGGCAAGGCCGGCGCGGAAGCGGCCAGGCTGATGACGAAGATCAGCACGGGTGCCACGCTGCTCAACCAGAACGACGACCCAGACGAGGAGCCCGAGCCCACCCCCAAGAAGGCCCAGGCCAAATCCGCCAGGGCCCGTAAAACACCTAAACCGGCCAAGGCGGAAGCAAGCGCCACCGTGGCGCAGGCTTCCGGCCTGCCTCCCGCTGACACCACGACACAAGCCGGCTCGACCACCAAAGCAGAAAAGTCCCTTCAATCAAACCCAATCAAGCCTAATCAAGCCTCGGACGCAGGCGAGAAGAGTGGCTCACCAGCCGATCGGGCCTCTCAAATCCCGAGCGAAGCAACCAATGACAATCTAATTCCCTTCGAGTTTGCTAATCACACCCCCCAACCCGAGCCGGCAAGGCTCGCTTCGGAGCCCGTGGACGTTGTCGCCACCAGCAACGCGCTCCAGAACGGCTCCATGGATAAGTCGGAACTCGCCGCACGAAACGGTACGATCCGCGAGTCAGAAACCAGCAGGAATGTCACAACGCAGAACCCGCTTGAGGCTGCCGCCCGAAACGGTGCCGCCAGCTCAGCCCTCGACTTGGACAATCAGCCCGCGTCGGCAGAAGCAATCCTCGAGCACAAGCCCGCCGACCCGGCTCAATCAAGCCCAATCAAGCCAAATCAAACCTCCGCCGCCGGCCAGGGAAGCCCCGCTTCCCGCCACGATGCCACCGAAAAAATCACTCCATGAACCGTGCGCGCGACGCTACCCTCGTAGCGCAGATTTGTAATCTGCTGTATCGCCGATTTCCAATCGGCAGACCACACCAACTGCCCTCGCGTGAGCACTTCCAGCCGCCACCGCGCCCGATCGCTCGCCTCTGTTTCTCGGGTCTGTGCAGAGTTATGTTTTGGTTTCAAGGCGCAATTCCAACAAAACGCCTGCATGTCGGGTTATGCCGAGGCAGCCAACCTCGCGAAGCGCATGGAGTGCGAGCAGCTTGCTGCCGCTTTCGAAAGCCAAGCCCGCCCGAAAGCGCTGCCAAGCTGCCGCGTCCCAAACGCTTCGCGCGGTTCCTCGGAGTCCGGCAACTCGCGTCAGCCTTAGTCGGACGGGCGAAGATCCCAATTCATTTTTACACCAACCCTTGCTCAAATCTACGTCGCCTGGACCTCCGCCGGCGCAGAACGCCCCCGATCCCGAAAGGACTGTGCAAGCCAGCCCAGCCCGAAACCTCCCGCGGAAGAGATGGATGCGCCACAATACCATCGCGGAGCGATGCCGCCGACGGTAGCCGTGCGGCTCCAGCCCGGCTTCAGCCCACGGAACCAGTCGTCCAACCCAATAGCGTCGCGTTAGCGACGGCTGAATTTGCTCCCCACTCTCAAGCCCAACGGCCCTATGCATGCCAGCCGAACGAGCCCCCGCCCTGGGGAACACACGCCCCACAAAAATTACTTTCCCTTTTTTCTCCAAATACCGTCTAAGAAAGTAGGAACTGCGGTGTCAGATATGCAGAACACGGTTATGAAACGCATAGGCCGGGATGGCGGAGAGAGCCAAGCTTGAGCGAAATCTTCGAACCTGGATTGCCGAGCATGGCGGTAATGCGCCCAGACCAAGCCAGCACCGAGCGGCCCGCAAGCGAGACGATCGAGGAGTTGTTCCATGCCCTGGAATCTCCCCTCCTCGGCTATGCCCTCCGCCTCGCCGGCGAGCGCAGCCTGGCCGAAGATGTTGTTCAAGAAGCGTTCATGAGATTGCACAAACAATTTGACGAAGTCCGCGAGCCGCGACGCTGGCTTTACCGCACCGTGCATAACCTCGCCCTCAATCAGCGCCGCCAGGCGGGCAAGGTGGTGTCGCTCGACGTGACACCAGGCTCAGGGGCGCCCACGCTCGCACCGGCCGAAGCGGCCGATCCTCAACCACTGCCCGACGAGGCCATCGCTCGTTGGGAGGGAATCGGCCTGGTGCGCCTAAGCCTCGAGACGCTCGACGCCCGCAGCCGCGAACTAGTCCGGCTAAAGTTCGAGGAAAATCTCTCCTACAAAGAAATAAGCGCGCAAACGGGCCTGAAGACCGGCCATGTAGGTTACCTGCTCCACCATGCGCTCAAGGCCATCGCCGATGAGCTCGCCAAAAATGGAATGCTGAATTTGTGAGACAAAGTTTTTATGAATGCCGATAAGCCGCAACCAGAGGAGCTTGAAAGCAAGCTGACCGGCTTGTTGCTGGGGGAATTGCCCGAAGAAGAAGCAGCGGCGCTGCGCCGAGCCATCGAGCACGATACCGAGCTGTCGCGGCTCTACCGGCGCTTGGAAACGACTATCGGACTGGTGCGCCAGACCGCAGCCATGCCGGCTGAGCCGGCGGCGGTGCCCGCCGAACCGCTCAAGCTGCAAGACCAGCGACGTGAGAAATTGCTGGCACATTTCAAAACGGTTCGCCCGCCTGAATTTGCCAAGCCGAGGAAACGGCAGAAGCTCCGCCTCGCGGAACTGAGCGTTGCGGCGGGATTGGTCGCTCTGATTGGTGTTGCGGCCGCCTTCCTCTTTTCTCCCATCGGAAGCGTGTCACGCCACGGGGACGTGGCCGTAAACTCGCCAGTCGAGCAGTTGCAGGAACTCGCGCGCCCAAGACTTCGATTCTCGAATTCGGAGAGAGAACACCGTGAAACTCCGTGGCAAACCATCCACCAACAGGCTGCCCTCGAGCGCGAAGCTCAACCGCATGCGCCTGTCCTTTCCTCGGATACCGGACCCATCACACAGATTATTCTCCCCCCTGTTTCCGAGTTGGCGCAGGCCGCGTCCCCGCAGAACACGCGGTCGCCGATGCTGGCTACGGCACCACCCTCGGCAGCCACATCCGTCGGCGGAGGCGCCATTTCTCCCGGGACTGCGGACGGCTCATCTGTCCATGAAGGTCAAGCCAGTGGGATTCCTTCGTCTGGCCAGAAGGAGGAGATCGGTTCGTATGAACTGGCCAACGCCGATCCGCAGGATGTTCAGCGGGTGCTCTCCGACCTTTTCGACCGCAGCAACCCCCGTACGACCTCCAGCGTCAACAGCAGCGGCTCGCTCTTGGCGCAGAACAACCTCTTGGACCAACGTTCGACCGGCGCGCTGACGCCGCCTGCTAACTCTAAGCCCGAGCTCGCCCAGGCCAACCCCGAACAGTCGGTTCCTCCTCAGTCAACGCTGGGCTTCGCGCCAAGCACGACGCACCAGGGACCAGGCAAGGTGGCGCTACGAAATGACTCAGCTCCCGTAGTTACGAGTGGCGCTCTCGATCCGGCAACGGGCCTTCCTGTGGGCGAGGTGGCCGCTCCACCAATCGATCCTGCGACAGGCCTGCCCATCCCGGTCGCTGCGCCGACCGCGACCCTGCCACAGGCTGGGGAGCCTGGCCAGTATGCGCGCGCCTATGACGGTGCGGGCGAATCGCGGCGCAAGGCGACGGATAGCCTGTCATTGGTCACAACCAACCCCATTTCGTTAGCCGAAGCGGCAACCTCAACGGACAAGAGCCTTAGCGGGCTCAGAGGAGGTGAAACCATCCAACTCCCTGCCGGTTTCGGTGGCGCAGGAGGCGGTGGAGGGTCTGGCGGCGGGAGCCCAAGGGTGCTCTTGCGCAACGATGAGATTGCCGATCGCGAATCCCAGGTGCAGCAAACTTTGGATGCCGGAGGTGTGATTCGCCCGACCACCGATTTGGATGCCCTGGGAAGAGCGTCTAAAGCCCTTAAGCATACGCCACCCGGCGCCACCGGGAAGACCGAGGGCCAGCAGCTCGCCCAAAACGAAACTCCCAAGGATGCCTATTGGGCTTGGCGCGACAAAGCACCTAACGCCTCGGAAGGTTTTGCATACGATTCAGGGCAGGCCTCCTTCTTCAAAAATAACCTTGCGGATACGGAGGGATCTCGCGGCGCGCAAACCCAGTCCACCAACGTGAACCTGGCTTTCGCGACGGGTGCTCAGCAGCCAAATCCGGACACCAATATTTATTCTCTTAGCGTGGTAGGCTACGTGGACCATCCGCTCGCGCTGAGCAAGTACGCCTTGGGCAGCAATCCCCTGGACAACACGACTAACGACCTGAATAAGGTCCCGTCCAGGGATCTCCAGTTACAGGTGCAACAGCCCCAAAAGGATCTAGCCCAACTCGGGGACATGCCCAAGCTCGGCAAGCTGTTCACCAGCAAGGCAGCCACCACTCCAGAGACCACCCTTCGTGAACCTACTCCTGCTTTCATTGGTGCGCTCGATGACTCAAAACAGAAGGAAGCTAAATCCGAGTCGGCGCAATCCACTCGACTAGAAGCCGAAAAGAAAGACCTAAAAGAGCGACCGGCCCGAAAGAGTGCCGACGAACCCCAGCCCGAACTCCAAACGAGTGACAACGCCTTTTCCACCTTCTCGCTCAATGTGAGCGACGTCTCTTTCCGTTTGGCCGCGGCCAGCCTCGACCAAGGCCAAATGCCTGAGCCCGCTAATATCCGTAGCGAGGAGTTTATCAATGCTTTTGATTATCGCGACCCGGAGCCCGCCCCGGGCGCGCCGCTGGCCTTTGCCTGGGAACGTGCCGCCTACCCCTTCGCGCAGAACCGCGACTTGCTCCGCTTCTCGGTCAAAACCGCGGCGCTGGGCCGCACGCCGGGACGCCCGCTGAACATCGTGTTGCTGCTGGACAACTCCGGCTCGATGGAGCGCGCCGACCGCGTCCAGATCATTCGCGAGGCGTTGCGCGTGCTGGCCGCCCAACTCCAGCCGCAGGACAAGTTCAGCATCGTCACCTTCGCCCGCACCGCTCGGTTGTGGGTGGACGGAGTTCCAGGCAACCAGGCTGGGCAAGCCGCCGAGGAAGTCAGCAAGCTCACCCCGCAAGGCGGCACCAACCTCGAGGAGGCCATGAGGTTGGCGTATCAAACCGCTCTGCGCCATTACCTGGCCAACGGCGATAACCGGGTCGTCCTGCTCACCGACGGCGCCGCTAACCTTGGCATTGTCGATCCGGTTGCGCTCAAGCAGAACGTCGAGGCGCACCGTAAGCAGGGCATCGCGCTGGATTGTTTCGGCATCGGCTGGGAAGGCTTCAACGACAATTTGCTCGAGGTCATTTCGCGCAACGGCAATGGCCGTTACGGGTTCCTCAATACGCCGGAGGAAGCGGCCAATGATTTCGCCGGCCAGCTTGCCGGCGCACTCCACGTCGCCGCCTCGGACGTAAAAGTGCAGGTCGAGTTCAATCCGCGCCGCGTCACCGCTTACCGCCAAATCGGCTATGCCAGGCATCAACTCACCAAACAACAGTTCCGCGACAACACCGTGAACGCCGCCCAGATCGGCGCCGCCGAATCCGGCAACGCGCTCTATGTCATCGAGGCGAACCCGGCCGGAGAGGGCCCGCTGGGCACGGTGCGAGTACGGTACCGCGTGCCGGGGACAACCGAGTACCACGAGCACGAATGGGAAGTGCCCTATACCGGCAAAGCGCTCGCGCTCGATCAGTCCAGTCCGGCCATGCGCCTGGCCGCGACGGCGGCAGCCTTCTCCGAGTGGCTTGCTTCCAGCCCATACGCGGGTGAAGTCACGCCCGACCGCCTGCTCGGCTACCTCCGCGGGGTGCCTGAAGTGTGCGGGGCCGACGCTCGCCCCAGAAAACTCCAGACCATGATCCAGCAAGCGCAAAGTCTCGCGGGTGGAAAGTGAGCCACCGACAAACCATGCCGCCACCACCCCTAGCCAAATCGGATCCACGCAAAAATAAGCTCCGATTCCAAGGCGTGACATTAACACAATTCCTGCGCGTTGGCCTATGCGCCGGCTGCCTGCCTCGCGAAGCGTATGGAGTGCGTGCAGCTTGCTGCCGCTTTCGAAATCCAATCACGCCCGAGACCCCTACACCACCAGCCAAACCGAAACGCCGTCACCGCCCGTGCAAAAACAAGTTCCAGTTCCAAGGCGCAATTCCAACAAAATGCCTCCGCGTGGGGTGGTGTTCTGGCACCCGACCTCGCGAAACCGTTTATGCACGCCCCAAACGCTTTCGGGGCTGCCGCTTTCGAACTCCAAGCGCGCCCGAAAGCGCCGAGACCACCCGAGCACGACAAGCCAAATCGAAACGCTGTAGGTGCCTGCGTGTTGGGTCATGCATGGATCCCCTTGTTAGCTCGAACAAATTGACGCCCCGCACAACGCGGTGGCCCGGAACGCCTGCAATCCTGAAGGGATTGTGCATACCAGCCCAGGGTTGCGGACGGTGGAGGGGCGCTACCCTGGGTGAACAGTCCAAAAACGTTTGCGCCCTGCAAGGGCGCCGTCCAATCCACCCGGCATACGCCTTCCCTCTCAACACGATTCCTTTGCCCTGAATACTAACGCACTAATACAAATATGAGGTTCCCCTCCCCAATCCTAACGCTGCTCACAATGGCCTAATCAACCTCGGGCCTCCGGTCTGAATATATGAAAAAACTCTCCTTCCTCTGTTTCACCCTCCTTGCCGCCGCCCTCTCCCACTCGGCCTCCCCGGCCAATCCTCCCTCCAATGCCCCCATCCTCGAAGCCTGCAAATTAGTGGGTGAACTGAGCAACGACGTCGCCACCTTCACGCTGACCGCTAACGCGCGCGTGGACAATCCCAAAGGCGGCTCGCTTGAGTTGCTGGGCGGCACGGTGGCGCTGCGCGAAGTCGGCCCGCATCCCAAGTGGAAAGTGCGCGCCGAGCCCAACCGCCTCGTGGTCGTTTTCGAGCGCGCAGGCAAATTCCCCATCGACCTGAAATTCGCCGCCGCCGTCCGGTCCAGTCCTGAGGGCGGCTGGAGTGCCGTTGATTTCCACGTTGCGCCCTGTCCCTTGCAACCCATTGTCCTCAAGGGCTTGGCGGCCGATACGCAATTTGAGTTCGCCGGCGCGGCCCGGCCTGAGCGCGCCGGACCGGACTTCCTCAGCTACCTCCCCGCCGACGGCACGGTGAAGCTGTCGTGGAAACAAGCGCGGCCGGAGGCGGAGGGCAAACTTTTCTACGCGGCCGAGATGCTCGCGCAAATCAGCGTCAGCCCGGGGTTGATGCGCCAAACCGCGCTGCTCGACTTTAAGGTCATGCAGGGCGAACTCAAGCGCCTGGCGCTGGGGCTCCATGGCGCCGGCGAGATCACCCGCGTCCAAGGTGAGCAAGTGCTGGCCTGGAATGTCGAGCCGCTCCCCAATTCAACTGACCGCCAACTCGTCGTGCAATTCAATCAGCCGCAGACGGACCACTTTGCCATCCAGGTGCAGGCGCAAACCCCCCTGGGCGCCTTCCCGCAATCGGCCGATGCATTGCAACTCCGGCCCCAAGGCGCGACCCGCTTTGCCGGTTGCCTCCGCATCGTCAACGATGGCGCCGTCCGTCTCGAGGTTTCCCAAGCCGCCGGGCTGTCGCAGATTTCTCCCGAACAATTCCCCGAGACCGATGCCACGCGCGCGGCCTTGCGCGGAGGCGGCACCCAGCGATTTGCCTACCGCTTTTCGGGCGGCGACTTTGCTCTCCGCATCCAGGCCGATCAGATTCTGCCGGAGTTAAGCGTGTCCCAAGTGCTGGCCTATCGGCTGGGCGAAAACGAGCAGGCGATCGAGGCGGAAATCGAGCTGGACATCCGGGAGGCACCGTTGCGCGAGCTGGTCCTCCGCGTGCCCAAGGGTTACGCCGTTGCCCAACTCAGCGCGCCGAGCTTGAGCGATTACTTCCTGCGCGAGCTGCCGGACCAACCCGATGCGGAGTTGCGCCTGGTCTATGGCCAGCCTCTGGCCGGGCGGCAAGTCCTTCAACTCCGCCTGGAACGCAACAAACCGATGAGCGAGAAAACCTGGGCGCTTCCTCGCCTCGAAGTGGCGCAGGCTAAATCGGTGCGCGGGCACCTGGCCGTGGCGGCTGACGCCGGCTTCAGGCTGACACCGGAGCGCACCGACGGGCTCACGGAAATCGCCACCGCCTTCTTCCCGCGAAAGGTTCCCGGGATCCAATCAGCTTATCGGATCAGCGACACGGCTTGGCAGGCGGCCGTGCGCGTAGAGCGTCTGGCGCAGACAGTTCAAGCTGACGCCCTGCATTTGTTTTCGATCGGCGAGGGAATCGCTTACGGCAGTAGCGTGATGAACCTCGTGATTTCAGGCGCGCCGGTTTCGGCCTTTAAAGTCGAACTGTCGGATGAATATTACAATGTCGAGTTCACCGGCAAGGACATCCGTAACTGGCAAAAGATCGACGGCGGTTACCTCGTGCAGCTGCACACCCCGGTATCGGGCGCCTATACCTTGCTCGCCACTTACGAGCGCCCCTTCAAAGGTCAGGGTGAGACGCTGGCTTTCACAGGCGCGCGCCCGCTCGATGCCCAATCCGAGCAGGGTTACACGCTCATCATCAGCGCCTACCAATTTCAGGTCAAAGCGGTGGACGTTTCCAGCGGGTTGCTGGTGCTCGAACCCGGCGAAGTGCCGCCCGAATACCGGTTGTTTTTCGACGCGCCGGTACTGGCCGCCTATCGTTACACCGCTCGCCCGTTCAGTCTGAAATTGCAACTGGACCCGCTCGCCCAGGGCGATTCGCTCCCTCAGGTCGTGGACCGTGCAGCGCTGACCACGCGGATCTCCAAGGAAGGACAAGTGCTCACCCAGGCGCGCTACTTTGTCAAAAATCGAGGCAGTCCGAACTTCCGCCTAACGTTGCCCCCGGCGACCCAATTATGGTCCGCCACCGTCAATGGCGCGCCAGTGGTTCCCGTAATGGACGGGGATACGAACCTGATCCCGTTGCCGCAACGCGCTGACCCCGACGCGTTGCTAACGCTCGAATTGCAACTGGCGTCGCGCTCGAAGGATGCCAAGGTCGTTAGCGTGAGCGCGCCCAAAGTTAGCGCGCCTGTGACCCTGGCGCAGTGGAGTCTCGAGCCGGACACCGGTCAGCGGCTGGTCTATCGCGCGGGGTCACTCATCCCCATTGGCGGCCCGGCGGATGTCTCGGGTTTTGCCGCGGTGAGTCGCGCCTTTGGGGGCCCCGAAGCGGAGCGGGCGAAGACCCTGCTCTTAGGGGCACTTTTTTTGATTGCCATTGCCGTGGTAGCATGGCGGTGGGCCGCCGGGGGCGGCGTGTTTCGCCTGAGCTGGCGGCACACTCTCGGAACAGTCGTGGGCGTTCTGGCTTTTGTGCTGGCGCTCGGAGCTTTCCTTCAACTGGGCCAGGTGCTCGACCAAAGCAAACCCGAGTTCCCGCGCACTCTGTCGTTTTTGGCGCCCGTGCAGCAGGCGGGCAGCGCTTGGAATGTCGAGGTGTCGAATGTAGCGGAAGGGACCTCCGCGCTGCGCGTGGCTGCCGAAGCCTGGCCGGCCCTGCTGGCGTTGGTCGTTTGGATCTGCGCGTGGTGGGCAGAATCGCGCTCGGTCAAGACCGCCGGAGAGTTCGGCGGCTGGCTGTTGTTAACCTGGGCAGCGTTGCGCCTGCCCGGCGGAGCCGTCCCGGCCCTGGTAATCCTGGTGGCATTCGTGAGCTGGCGCGTGGCCTTTAGCGCCTTGCGTCAGCTAGGGAGAGTGCCCCCCGAACCGGAGCGGGAGCCGGCCACCGGTGGCAAGCGCGGCCCAAGCGCGGCGACCGCTTTGCTCCTGGGTGGATGCCTCTGGCTGGCGCTCGGGAATCGGGTTTTCGCGGCCCCAAGCCCGGATGGTATCGACCGCGACCGGCCTGTGCCCGGCACTGTAGCCGCACCCCATCAGCGTATTCGCGCAGCAGAGCCCTCCGCCGCCAACTGCGCGGTGACCGAGCCCTGCGTAGCAGAGTCCGTGAGCCAGGACCTCCGCATCGAGGAAAAGTTCGCCCTGGCGACGGCCAAAATCCGCTGGGCCGCCTCCCGCGGGGATCGACTCCCACTGTTGTTCTCCCCAGCCGTGCTGACCAGCCTGCGCTATCCCACCAACGCCGTGAAACTGGAAAGCGTGTCGTCTGGCGACCACCGCGAGCAGGAATTAGTCACTGCAAAGAGCGGCATCTTCGAAATCGAGATGCACTATGAAACCGCCGTGGGCAAACGCGAGGCCGAGAGTGGTCTGACACTGCCGGTTCCTTTCGGCTTGGTGAACACGTTAAAGCTGACAGTCGTTAATCTCGATGTCGAGGTGCTCTCCCAGCAGGCCGTTTCCATCCGCCAGGACAGCCAGGGGAGCAACACGGTGGCCACGCTCGTCCTTGCTCCGGCCAATGATGTTTGGGTGGGCTGGAAACCCCGCACGCGCGATGTCAAACGGGAGAAAGCAGTCTATTACGCGGAGATTTCCCAGCTGTATGTGCCGATGGCAGGCGCGATTGAAGGCGCGCACTACGTCGCGCTGCGCCCGGCTCAGGGCGAAATCAATGAACTGATTTTTGATACGCCGGCCGGCGCGGCAATCACGGACGTGATCGACGCGGGCAGGCAAGCAGAAAATAAAAATACCGGCGGACCTTCGTCCTCGGTCTCCTTGTGGCGCTTTGACCCGGACGCGCGCAAACTGCGGGTCACGTTGAACCCGCCGCAGTCGCGTCCGTTCACCCTGCTGATCCGCTCGCAAGTCGCCACGGGCCCCCTGCCGTTCGAGCAGCCGGTCGGCCTGTTGACGGTCGAGAACGCCGCCGCGCAGATCGGGTTGGTCGGGCTGGCCACGGGCAATGAAGTGCAGTTGGACAGCGTCAACGCGGACGCCTTTTCACCT
>Ga0209517_10009153_pt1 | contig 11399 bp, 4 predicted proteins | sample PeaSoiMetSII2010_FD_187695 | JGI IMG/M metagenome (GOLD analysis project Ga0209517, IMG submission 187695) | Peat soil microbial communities from Weissenstadt, Germany - SII-2010 (SPAdes) (version 2) | ecosystem: Environmental > Terrestrial > Soil > Wetlands > Peat | place: Germany: Weissenstadt...
CTGCAGATAGAGGGCGGCGGCGGCGGGGTAAGTCTGCTTGAACAACGGCGAGGAGGCGCACTGGGCCAGCGCGGCCACCGAAGCGGCGGTCACCGAGGTGCTTTTAGGCCAGACTACTTGCGGGTCCCCGTGGTCGGGGGCCACATTGATCTCATACTCCCGGTTTTGGGGATAGACCAGGAAGTAAAAGCCGCCATCGCTGTCCTGCATTTTGGCCAGGAAGTCTGCTTCCCATTTGGCCTCCTGCATCACGTCGCTGATGCCATCGCAGCTTTCGGGGATGCCCAGGTTGTCCAGGGCGGCGACCCCCGGCAGGGAATCGACGGCGAACATGAGGTAGTGAATGAGGCTGGCGCTATTGATGGTGTATTTGCTGTAGTCACCCGCATCATGATGGCCGCCCGAGACATCCACTGTCCCCTGGTTAAGGTAAGGGAACAACTGGGCCGCCGGACTGGTCAACAGTGGGGCGATTTGGGGCGGGTTATTGTTATTGACTTGGCTTGCGTAGGTGGAAACGGTGGTCCAGGTGAACGGGAAGGCTGCGGCCGAGGCCGGCACGCTGGCCGGGGCGGTGTGGCACGGGCCATGGCTGAAGCGGGTGAAGGGCATGGCGGTATTGGTACCGCAACGCTGATGGTACAGGCCCAGCGCGTAGGCACGCGCAAACGCCATTCCGACGCCGTTGTCGATTAGGAACGGCAAGGAAGCGCCCATTCCCGGCACGACCAACTGGTATTCCCCCGGAGTGTTGAAGCTGCTAAAGTCGGCTTGATAAACCTGTTGGTAAGGCGCCGGAGAGTAGGAAAAGCCTGAGTCGGGCCGCGGGGTCAACGTGCCTTGGTACACCTGCGTACCCGTGCTGGAATCCACCAGGGTGAAGCCTGACGAAGAAGGGATGCTCATTTCTCCCAAGCTCCCAAGGTAATAACCGACCATCGCCTGCTTGGGGTAGTTGGGCAGGTAGCCTTCCTGGTTGACGTGAATGGCGGGGCTGTAGCGCAAAGGATCCGCCACCGCGATGTACTGTGTCGTCGCCGGCCACAGCGAGCCGTCGATGTTTGCTACTTGAACTGTCTGGTTGGCTGCGATTGAGGAGGCGAGTTCCAAATACACTGAATTCTCGATCCGCAAGTCGTAAGTTTGGAAAGGAGCGTCGAGCGGCCGGCGCTTAAAACCGATGGCTGCGATCGTGATTGGCTGGCCATTGGCGGTGACGCTAAGAACGCTGGCCGATGGGGCAGTGAACTGATTGTTGTTGATCAAGTTCCAGGTGGTAACTTGTGCCGGGTCGGGCTGCTTGGTGCTAATGAGGACCAACTCAAGCAAGTTGGGCGTCAGGATGTGCAAGCCGTTCCTTCCGACGGGCGGGAGATCCAGGCTGACGTCATCAATCATGCTCCCTTGTGACTGCAGGTTCGTCCCTACAAGGCTATTGGTTACTGGCCCCGTCACGATGTTGGTATTGGGAGCGGTGTTGGTGTTCACCACCGTGTTAGTGAGAGCCGCCGAGGCCTTGCCCGCCTCATCCCAGGTAGCCCGTCCGCCAAACTGCGTAAAGGACATCCCGTTAAGGGTGCTGCCTTCCAGGCCCACCGCGCTCGCAGGCACTTGGAGCAATGCCCACTGGCCCGCCGCCGGCAGCGGCCCGGCGTTGTATCGCGCCACCGTATTATCCACCCCGTAAGTGATACTGTCGGCGCCCCAGTAAGCGCGGTGCTCCCACGAACCATTGAACCACTGCAGCATCACTTCGCTGGGAACATTGCTCGGATCCAAATAAACGTACGCATAAAGCACGTCACCTGTGTTGACGCTCAGCGTCTGCGTGGCCCAGGCAAAGTAATGCTCGTGCAAACCGGCCGCGACGCTTGATTGATTCGCGAGGCTGCCCGAGTAGGGCGTCGGGTTGCTGCTCACCCAGTACCAGGAATCCCCGCCGTCGGCTCCCGAAACCGCTCCCGCCGGCAACGCATCACCTACCCACACCGTGGTTTGGACACTGGCAGCCGAGGACGAGGCCGCTCCTGCCGGCTGGCCGTTGGCAGTTCCCGTTGGCGCGAGCAGCTCGTCACTGCTGACCAATGGTCGCGTGACCTTCGTTGGCTCCTGTGTTGCGACCGGATATTGCCCATTGCCGGCATCGCTTCGATCACTGGCATGGTTCTTCCCATTCTTGCCCGCCGACGAAATGGCGGCAGGCGTCTGACTCGGCCAATCCAGGAACGCTCCCTGGCTGGGGTTGTAGTAAGTGCCGCTGCCCGAGGTTTCCAGTTTTACCGCCCGCACCATGTAGATCGCCTTGGTTGAACTGTGTGTGTCGGTGTAACTGGTGTCGGTCACCAGTTGCGCGGTCAATCGCTCGAACGGCCCGTTGGGATTGACCGCGCGATAAACGTGGTACCCGATGACCCCGTCGTTCGAGGCGGCCCAACTCAGAGTCAGCTTGCTGGTATCGCTTGCGCCACGCAAATCGGTGGGTGGCGTCACTGGATGCATGCGCAAGGTCGGGTCGCCCATCAACGCAATGTGAATTTCTCCGGCGCAATTGTTGATTTCGTTCTGGTACAATCCGTGAGCGCCGTTATTCTGCGTCAGCCGGGTGCCGAACCCAATGGTTTCACCCAAGGCCATGTGATGCAAGAACCAGTGGGGCCGGCCAGACAGCGCGCACGTTAGGCTATAGCTCGGCAACGCCAGCACCGAGCGTTGAATATTGTCTTCCGAATCCCAATCCCCTAGCCAACTGCCGAAAAGCATAGTGAAGACAGCCTTGATGTCGCTTCGAACCAATTCCGTGGTGATTCCATCGTGGTAAGGCATGGTGGTCCCCAGGCCGCCGATGCTGGTGTAGCTGCCCGCGCCGCAACCGTAGGCCCACAAATAGGCATTGCTGCTCAAGGTCGGAATCCAGGTGCCCTCATTGGGCAGCCGCGTCACGTTGGCGGCCTCGAAGAATGGGGCGAAATTGCGCCAACCGCTGGCTGCAAAAGCTTCTCCATCACGCTCCCCGAAATAATCGCCCACCACAGCCCGCCTCGGCAGCGTGAACTGCTTGGTGCGAAACTCGTGGTCTTTGTGCAGGTAATTGCGCAGCAACACCACCTCACTGGGAAAGGTCGGCGCGCCGCCGTAGCTCAAGCGCCCGGGCAGGTTCGCCAAGTCCACCCGCCCCACCATCAGTTTGAGCGGGGCCGGGAAAAACGATTGGTCAAACTTGCCGTCGCCCGGCACATTCCGGTTACGCGGGTCCGCCGCTGCCGTGTCATTGACCGATCGGTCCGTCCATACCCCGTCCATATCGCCGTAAAAGCCATCGCAAGGCCAGGCGCCCCGGTGGTCCGGCGAATGTCCGTCGGGCACGATGTCCCCCGAGTACGGGACTGGGACATGGCCGAAGAGAAAAACCGCCTTAGTGTTGCCGGGGTCGGTCTGGTATTGAGCGCGAATCAACGCCTTGACCGAGTTGACCGAATCATCGCGTTGGACTGCCAACCGAGTCACCGTCCAACCGTCTCCTGCTAAATCCAGTTCGAGTTGCACTAGTTCCGGGGCCAACTCGGCGGCGAAGGTGTTGTCCACTACCAACAGAACCCGGCCACGCGCCTCGGTCATCGGCACGTTGATGCCTGCATAGACGTAGCCGTAACCATTGTAATGCTTGGTCGTCCTCACGATGCGGTATTCGTAAGCCCGGCCCACCTTCACGTTTTTATCCACGAAGCTTGTGGCGGTTCCCGGCAGGACCTGTCCCGTGCCCCACGATGTATCCCGCAGATTCTTGCGGCTCACGGTATAGCCACTCGGCGAGTCACATCCGTCCTGAGGCCAGCTCAACGTGATTTGGGCCGGCGCCTCCTCCACCCTGGCGCTGGCCTGGACTGCGAAATCCCATGTGTTTTCTGCAGCCATGAGGCAGCCGGTCGCTCCAAGGAGAGCCAAGCACGTCACGACACCATCTGCTCTTCGCATAGTGCCGCTCACCTTGAACCTTGTCGAAAGATTCCTAAATCGGCGCGCCTCCCTTTATCCTGTCAGCCGATCGGTGGGTAAAGATGTCGGTGTTCGGCTGACAAACTTTGGTTGCCCTGGTACCAAGCTCAATCTGCCCCTTTGAGCTGAACCGATAGTTATCTCGTACCGTGTCCCCTCGGCCCAAACAAGGCCGTCCCCACGCGCACGATCGTCGCCCCTTCCTCAATCGCCACCTCAAAATCGCCGCTCATCCCCATGCTCAGGTGCGGCAACGGAGCACCCAGGATCTGTTCGCATTGCGCCTTGAGCTCACGCATCCGGCCAAAAGCCGGCCGGACCTTCTCTGCCTGAGGTGTCCAGGGGGGCACCGTCATCAAACCTCTAATCTCCAAGCGAGGGAGCGCGTTAACTCGGCCTAACTCCGCCAATAACTGCTCCGGGCCGTAACCGAACTTGCTGGCCTCGCCCACGATGTTGACTTCAAGCAGAATGGGAGTGCGCTTGGCCGCCTGCTCCGCGCGCCGGTTCACTTCCTCGGCCAGGTGCAGACTGTCCACGCTCTGGATCATCTCGAAAAGCTCCACCGCGTCGCGGCATTTGTTGCTTTGCAAATGCCCAATCATCTGCCAGCGCAAGCGGCTGGGGCACAACGGAATTTTGGCCTTGGCCTCCTGAACCTTATTCTCTCCAAAGACGCTCAAGCCCAGCGTAGCCGCCTGGCTCACCACCTCCGGCGGTTGGCCTTTGGTGACCGGCAACAACGTGACCGAATCGGGAGGGCGCCCACAACGGACACAGGCGGCCTCAATTCGTCGCCGCACCGAGTCTAGATTCGCAGCCAAGTCCATCCCGCAAGATACCGGCGCGTAAAACCGGTGCCCAGCGCAAAAACCCTCCGCTTGGTATCCTAATCTCACTCGGAAGCGCCCCGCCGCCCCATCCCTCCAATCATGCGTCAAGATCATGCATCCTAGGAAATTCCTAGGATCCCTCCTGGCGCCAACCAGCTATTCTGCCGCGCCTTTCCGGTGCCTGTACTTGCACGAAGGCACGCCGAAAGCCCGATGTTGCCATGGAAGCCGATGGTCAAAAGTTCCTGGATGAGTTGTCGCTCTTTCCGACGAGGACATTCGAGCGCAATTTTTGCCGAGTGGCTAGCAGGCTCGGCCTGGGCTCAACGTTGAGCCGCCCGGAGTTGCATTTACTTTTTGCCACGGCGTTTCTGGCCACGCTCTGCAACATTGCGCTCAACGGCCTGGGCGATTGCCCCGGCTACATCACCCCCGAAAACGAACCTATCCGCACCCAGCTCGAGCAGGACTTCCTGGTTGCGCGAGATGAGCTCTACGCCTCTCGCGGTTGGGAGGTCCTGCGAGCGTCGCAACGGCGCTCAGTTCAGAACATCCTGCTCAACGTGCTCGTTAACGAGGACAACCTGGCTTGGTAAGGGGCGCGGCTCGCTCGCCTCCGCTGAATCGGCTTGTGCTTGGCTGCTCCTCGGTTAACATGAGTTCCAACGAGAACCAAGAGCATCTATCTGAGCGCCATGTTTGCCGCTGGGCTGGGCTTGGCCGTCGCGCAGTCCAACATTACCCCGCGACCGTTGCTCCGCGTCCATGCGCACAATGATTACGAACATACACGGCCGCTCTTCGATGCGCTCGATCGGGGGTTTTGCAGTGTCGAGGCCGATGTTCACCTGGTGGATGGTCAACTCCTGGTAGCGCACGCGCGCTTCCAGGTAAAAGCCGGGCGCACGCTCCAGTCCCTTTACCTCGATCCCTTGCGCGAGCGCGTCAAGCAAAACGGCGGCAGGGTTTTCCCGGGCGGACCCCAATTCACGTTGCTGGTCGAACTCAAAGGCGACTGGCAAACCAGCTATCCCGTCCTACGTTCGGTGCTGCAACAATACAGCGGGATGATTGCCACTTTCCCGCCGGGCGGGACGGAGAAGCCAATCGTGGTGGTGATCACCGGCAATCGTTCCAAGGAAATGTTTGCGGGCGAAACCGTGCGCTACGCCGCTCTCGATGGCGATCTCGCCGATTTGAAATCCGGCGCCCCGTCCGACCTTGTCCCGTGGATCAGCAGTCCCTGGACGAAGAGTTTTCACTGGCGCGGCGTGGGGCCCATCCCCACGGAGGAAAAAGCCAAGCTCAAGGAAATCGTCGCCGAGGCACACCAGCAAGGGCGGCGCGTGCGCTTCTGGGGCGCGCCGGACCAGCCCGTGTTCTGGCGCGAAATTCTGGACGATGGGGTTGACTTGATCAACACGGACGACCTCGGCGGCGCACAAAAATTTCTGCTCGAGTATTTGCACTTATGAAATGTCCCGCTTGCCTCAGAGAGCTGACGCAAATGCAGGTCGGCAGCCTGGTGGTTGATGTGTGCCAAGGCGGTTGCGGCGGGATTTGGTTCGACGCGTTCGAGCTGCAGCAAGTGGACGAGGAACGCAAGAGTGCCGGAGAGGCGCTGCTGCACATCCTGCACGATGAGCACGTCGTTGTTGACCCTGCCCGCAAGCGTGACTGCCCGCGTTGCACCGGCGTCAAATTGCACCGTCACTTTTTTAGCGCGAAGCGCAAGGTGGAAGTCGATCAATGCCCCAACTGCGGCGGCTATTGGCTGGACGCGGGCGAGCTGGCTCAAATCCGGGCGGAGAAAAGTCAACCCGCGAGCTCGGCCGGGGCGCGCCATGCCGTCATTTCCACCGAAGTCATCCGATATATCTACCGGCTGGAGAGCGAGAGCCGGAGAGCCCCGTAGAATCACGGTGGCGGTTGAGGAGCGCGACGGTTTGCGGGCGAAAGCCGGGCCGTTCGTTAACCAACGGAGAATTATGACGATTTGCTGCCCCAAGCGATCCGGCGCGGCGCGGCATTGTCAAGCAATGTTACAAAAAGCTCAATGAATGGCTGGGCGGCCACGCCCGGAGGCCGATGCGGGTCACGGCAGTTGCAAGAGGCGGTAGAATCGGGCCGGCCCGATCCCGCCGGTTTGCGAGCCGTCATCGAGGAACGAGAACGAGCCGTTGGTCGAACTGACCAGGCCGTTGAAGGTATTCCAGGGCACGGCAGGGAGGGTTGGCGACCACTGGACTTGGAACTGGCTGGCCGGGGGGGCAGTCCACTGCAGCAGCAAACCCTGCGGAACAACGCTGATGCCGGTAACGTTAACGGGGGTGAGAGGGGAAGCCGGTGGTTCCGCTAGCTCCGCCACTCGGAAGAACGCAAACGGAGCCGGGAGTGGAGTACACCAAGTCGTCGAGTAATTGGTCGCCGTGACCATCCCCGAAGCGTCAATCCAATTCGTGGCCCCTCCGGCCTGGCCTTGCACGACATAATCAAACCCGGGCAGCGAGGTCCAGGTGAGGCACAGATTGTTGCTGACCGCGGTTTCGCTGGTGATGACGATGTTCGTCGCGCAGACCGGCCAGTCGGCCGCGAGGACGGTATAAGCCATGGCCATGCCGGAAAGATTCACGACCGAGAGGAACCATGGACCCGGGGTTAACGATAACGGGCTTGAATCGTCGCAGAAGACAATCGACTGATCGTTCGAGCCGGGGTTCGCGGCGGCCAGATCGTAGCTGGCCAGATCGGGCAGCGGCAGACCTTTGCGCGCCACTAACGCCACTGGCCCGCTCGGCTGCGTGATTTCAAACTGCGCTCGGAGGGCGTTGGTGGAAACCTCATAAAGATAATAGTCAGGCCCCCCGGAGTTCATGTTCGGGTAAGGAACGCCGCTCTGCAGCTCGATGATGGAGGGGAAGACGTTCGTGTATTCCATAGCCAGCATGGTGTAGCCGCCCGGGGCTGTGTCGCTGTTAGCTGCTACGACATACCAGGTTCCGGGGGACAAACCCACGGGCTGCGAATTCGCAAAGACAATGATCTGCTGGTTGTTGGTGCCAGGATTGAAGGAGGCGTAATCGTTCGACGCCAGGGTCGGGAATGGCAAGCCGAGGCTGGCGGCCAAATCCACGTTGGCCTGTGGGGCAAGGATTTGGAGCGAGAGGGCGGTGGCGGTCGGATCAGCGTTGAAGGCGAAGCAGCGCTTTTGGCCGGGCAGCAGCGGTGCGCAAAACAGCGGCACGCCATTGCTCAGGGTGGTTACGTCGAAGTCAATCTGCAGGGTGAAGGTCACCGAGACGGCATTCGTGTTTTGCACCGCGAGGTAGCAACTCGAGCCGGGAATCAGAGGAGGTGAAGTGTTGGTAGCCAGGGTCGTGACGCCGCTCGCCAGGCCAGCGAGCAAGGTGTAGTCGCCGGGGTTCGTTCCCGTGGGCGCTATGTTTTGATCGAACAGGAGGTTGACGGGTCCCGTAGCACTGACCAGCCAATTTGTCAGGCGCTCAGCCCAACCCGGCACGGCCACGCTGAAAACCTGGATGGCGCCCGGCCCAAGGGTAAGCGTCTGGCTCTCGCCGTGCTGAAGCGCCATCGGGGCGGAGGCGGGTGGATCCAACAGAAACGATAAGTTCCAACTCACCAACCGGGGCACGCTGGGCGAATCGCCAGGACCAGCCAGGGTGTCGGCGATCTCCAGTTGCCAGGCCCCGGCGGCAGCTTGACCGCACAGCCGGTCCAGGGATTCCTCCGGCAAATAATAAATTCCACTTTGCACCCGTTCGGGCTGAAGCCGAAAGCTGTCCACGAGGATGCCGGCGCAGGCATTGAGGGCTTGAACTTGCAGCATTTGCGAGGGCGACTGGGCCGTGAATACCACGGAGGTAGTCTGCCATTCGGGATTGGCCCAGGAGTTCGATTGAGCCGCCGCCAGGGTCAGCAACACGGTGCTGTCTAGGGTGACCGCGGCCTGAGGAATAATGCCTTGTGCGACACTGTCAGGGTTGGGGGCAAAAGCAAAGCTCAGCACGTAGTTGCTTCCAGGCGTTAAGGAAAGGTTGGTCGAGATGGCTGCGGAATTGGAGCCGATGAGGTCGGCACATTGGCGTCCGGAGTCGCAAACAAAGCCGGGCATCGAACCGTTCGTCAAAAGGAACGCATCCCCGGTGTTCAAGAGCCACCCGCCGGAGAAGTTGCCTGAACCAGGGGCCACGTAACCGGGCGTGCCGGTTTCGAAGCTGTCGCTCATGATCGCGGGCCCGGCCACCGTGATGGCCACAGAATTCGTGAAAGGTGGAGGAGCGAACTTGATTGGCACCGTCGTAAGGTTGGTATTCTCAGTGAAGGTGACGTATTGCGGGGCCAGGATGGTGGAGGTCAGGGTGTACTCCCAAATATCATCAGGGGCTGGGTTCCCAAACTGGTTCATGATGATCGTGATCACAGTGGAGTTGCCCGAGTAGCTGAGGTTGGTCGTTCCCGTAAAGGGAACGAAGCCTGAAGTCCACAGGAGATTGCTGGCGTCCAGACCGCCATAATAGACATACATCGTGTCCGGTTCAGAGTAGAACTGGTAGTCGATGCGAAAAGACCCGGAAGTTTGGCCCAGGTCGAAGATGTTGGTCTGCGGCTGGGGACCTCCCCCTTCGTAGAAGGAGGCCGGATTGGTAGGGACCAGATCGAATCCCAGACCGTTGGTGGTCGCGCCGCCCCGATTTTCAAACAGCAAGACCCGCTGGCCTGCAGGGCTGATCAGCGTCAAGGCGAGATCCGACACGCGCGGGTGATCCAGACGGACTCCGACTTCGAGACTTTGGACGCTCGCCACGTTCGTCACGTTAATTGTCGAATACGAAACCGCATCATCCGCAATCGGCGTGGGGCCTCTCGAGCTGACGACCATCGGAGTCACGCCGTTCAAATTCAGCTCCAGCGTGGCTGATACCCAAAGGGTAACTGGCTGGCCGCTCAGGTTGCTTAAAGCGACGACCATATCGTGACCGGGCTGGAGAACGGGGTTGCTGAACGCATCCAAAGTTACAGAACTCGTTCCGCCGCCGCTCACCATCGCTGCCTGGCACCCAGCGCCGCTCTTACGACAAACCTCCATCGAGACCGGACCAATCCCGGAAATGATTTGCCCATAAACCGTAAGATTAGTTGTCTCAACCGGCACGTCCAGGTACTGCCTAACGGTAGTCCCCGGTTCAACCGTGACGGTGATGCCGTTGGCGACACTCTGTTGCTGCTCGAGAAAGACAGTCAAGTTGCTGTCGTACCCGACATTCTGGATCACCGTGTCTGACTCCGTGAGCATCCAGGGAAGTCCGCCAGAAGCTTCGCCGGCGAAACTGTTCAAGCTGCCAGGTCCGTCCGTGTGACGCGCCCCCGCGATATTGCTCTCGCCGCTATCGTCGTACACGTACTGGTTCGTCGCCCCGAAGTTGGGCAGATGGTTGTTGAGCACGACGTATTTCGCCGAATTCCCATCCGGCTGGTTCAATGTCCCCACCAAGTCGCTCATCAATTGATGGCCGATATTGTTGGTAACGATGACCCGGCGTACCTGGATCGGCGCCAGGGGCAGGCAAAGATTGGTCCATCCGCCGGCAGCCACCTCGCCGGAGAGGCCCGTCGTTGCATCCGGAATCCAGCCCTGTTGGGGGATGCCCCGCAAGTACTGGTTGCCTTGCGCGTCGGATTGGCCAAAGGGAACGTTGCTGAAATCCGCCAGGAAATTGTACTCGGCGCCTTCCTGCCGCTCCGATTTCACCCCGGCATAGTACACGCTCCCCGGCACGGCGTTGTAGAGCACGATGGATTCCGCCCCGCCGCGACTCACCGACCTATAGGCCTCGGCGATTGCGGTGGGACTCAGATTCGTCAAAGTCGGGTCGGTTGAAACATAAAGGTCGATATCAGCCTCAGTGGGCGCGGCGTTGGTTGAACTCGTCGCGCCCGCCGCCTCCGTGCGCGGGAGAGACAGCAGACGCGCTTGAAAGGTCGCAAACGCCGCATTGGTGAAGTCGGGTCCTCCCTGGTTGGTGACAATATAGAAATGCCATTGGTTGGTCGTGCCAATAGTGAGCGCGGCATTCGTGACGCCAGGCGCAAGCGGAACAGTATTGGTCGCCACGGACGGGGCGGTCGCTCCGACTCGCTGCCCGATCATCAACTCGCCTGCATCACCGGGGCTGGCCGACTCGAAGCTGTTGCCGACGACTGTGACCAGCGGCTGGATCGCTGGCGGGGCCAGTGGTGTCGAATTCGTGAGCGTCAGCGCATCCGGGACTTGCCCCTCCCCCGCGGAGATGACCAGGGCATAGTCTTGCACGGCATCAGCGGGCGAGTCACTCAGCGCGTTGACGTTCACCCGGTTGGCGGCCACGCTGACCGAATAGTTGCTCCCCAACGGAGGCTGCACGTAAACCGTTTGCACGTTGTTCACCAGGTCGATCGGCGGCGCTGCGTTCGTGTCCCACGGTTGGTTGAATGCGCCATGGGCAGGGATGTCGTTGCCAAAATAAACGGCTCCGGTGTCGAGGTTCGTTACGACCAGGTAAAGACTATTGACCA
>Ga0209517_10009154_pt1 | contig 11399 bp, 9 predicted proteins | sample PeaSoiMetSII2010_FD_187695 | JGI IMG/M metagenome (GOLD analysis project Ga0209517, IMG submission 187695) | Peat soil microbial communities from Weissenstadt, Germany - SII-2010 (SPAdes) (version 2) | ecosystem: Environmental > Terrestrial > Soil > Wetlands > Peat | place: Germany: Weissenstadt...
ATGGAATCGCCTTTGTACCAGGGAAGATAGGTGGCATAGAGAAGGCCGGCGGCAGTGTGAGTGCTAAGGCGAACTTCGTAGGGGCCATCTGGCCAGAGCTTGGCACTGATCGGTAGTGAAGCGCCTCGCGGGGCACTCGCGGTAAAGATCACCTTGCCCCCGGGCTGGATCACCTCGACCTTCACGGGCTCCACGTTCGAGCGTTCCGCACCGATATCGGTCTTGAGGGTAAAACCGTCCGGCAAAGGCTTGATGATGGACGGGCTGATTTCGGTTCTTCGGGCCAGGACGGCACCCGACTCTAGTACACGTGCGCAGAATGGCCTCGTCGCGGCCACTTTGACCAGCAGCGCGTTATCGCCCGCATTCATGTCCACTTCGACCTGGTCCTCGTCGGGAGTCAAGGAGCGGACGTCATCCTTGGAGAGTACGAGTTTGCCGTTCAACCAAACGCGGATGCCGTCACCGCTGCCGATGGAAAGCAGGGCTTTTCCGGCTGCAGGGCGATTCACCTTGAGGAAGGCGCAGGCAATCGCGCCGTCCTTGGGATCTGGCAAATCGTCAAAGTGGAGAACATCATCCCAGCTCTTCTGGGAATGCCATTTGACCGTAGTGCCATCGGCCCGTTTTTGTTCCAGGCCGTCGGTTGGCAGAGTACTTGCGTCCCCGCCTTGACCGCTGAGGCAATTGGTTTCCAGCCCGCCTGGGAAGGGTCCAGCCACGAGCCAGAGGCGGAGGAAGTTTTCGTCGCTGCGTTGCCACGGCATGCGCAATTCGTCTTTGAGTTTGGGGGGCGCCGGAGGCGTAGGAGGCGTTTGAGCAACCAGGGTTGAGGAGAGGAAAAGCAGAGTGGCAGCTGCAAGCAGAGACAACCGAACGAGTTTTGTCATTAATTATTTGCTCCGATACTAAGTAGAGATACGAGGGAGCGCCCGTAGAAGTTTCGTGCTTTCAATCGGAACTGCACGAAGTATGGGGCGAGCGTGATTTATCAGTTCAGCCATGAGTGTAGCAGAGAGATGAAACTTCTTGGCAAAACTGTCCTCACGGCCAATTGCGCGAGAATGGGGAAGGGTTATGCTGGTTGGGATAAGGGGAATGCGGGATTTGCCGGGTTCCATGCGATGAGATCAGGGCGCAAAGCGGGATATGGCTTGATCGGGGTGGTGCTGCTACTGGTGGGTGCAGGAGCGGCACGTGGGGGTTTCGACCTGCCGGGCAGCGCGATGCCACTTTCCGCAGCGGTTTGCCCCATTGTCTACCCCGTGGACGAATCGCCTTCCGACCGGGGATTCCATTACATTTTTTACGGGAACGGATTCTTTATTAACAAGGAGGGGTACCTGATCACGGCAGCGCATGTGTTGAGCCAGTTGCATGACGTGCAACCGTACATTCTGCTGCAAATGCCAATGGCCCCGCCGCGATTGGTGAAAACCACGGTGGTGATCGTGGATCAGGACCACGACGTCGCGGTGCTGCGTGCCACGCCGAATCCATTTGAAGGAAGATACCGGGTAAATTTTCTGCGTCTGGCGACGGAGAGGCCCGAGGAGGCGCGCGAGGTGGTGGCGGATGCGCTGCGTCCGTCGCGGATCAAGAATCCCTACACATTTGAGGCGCTGCGGGAGAACCGGCCTTCGGGAGAAGTGCTGGAGTACCGGTTCACGCAGTTGGATAAGGGGCGGCCGGATACGGAGATTTTCCTGTTCAGCCATGACGTGCTGTTGGGTGACAGCGGAGCGCCGGTGATGTCCAGCGAGACGCAAGAGGTGGTGGGACTGGTCGAGGGGCGCTGGCTGCACGGTGGCGCCGTGGCAAGAGCGAATGCCATGCAAACGCAGACGGGTGGCGTGGGAGCGGCCGTGCCGATTCACTATGCCATCGCGTTGCTGCTGGAAAAGGGGATCAAGTGGGAGGAAGGCTCGGAGTCAGCGAGACGAGAGGGGCAGGACGCCACGCATAGCGAAGGGCTCTCACAACCCGCGCCACTTTCGTTGGTGGCTGCGCCGTACCCCAGTGAAGTTTTCTCTGGGGGCGAAGTGGTGCTCGATGGGTTGATCGAGAGCAATGGCAGACTGGGAGACGTGCGGATCGTGAGCGGGGAAAACCCATTTTTGGAGAAAGCCCTGGCGGCGGTGCAGACGTGGAGTTTCCGGCCGGCGCGTTCCGGCGAAAAAGTTGTGGAGACGAGGATTGGGATAGTGTTCCAGTTTCCGGGGTCTCTGACTTCCACACGCACGGCACAGGGGCACAGTTACGCAGAGAAGTGGGCTGATGCACCGGAGCGGGGAGCGGAGCCGCTGAAAGCACCGGAGGCGGACCCTTCGCTCGTAAAGCTCGGCGAGGGCAGCGTGATTTTGTGCGAGCAGGTTGATGCGCAGGGCCAGGTGCGCGCCGTTGAGGCGGTGGGTGGCGTGAAATCGCTGACGGCGGCAACTGCCGCTGCCGCGCGCGAGTGGAGTTTTGCCCCGGGAAGGCAGGGCGGGATGGACAGCGAATCCGAGGTGATTATTGTGGTCACGTATCGACGCGCGGCGTCAGCGGCCCCCGTGGCAAGAGCGAAGACACCACATTGACTTGTGCGGACCCTGGGTGCTGGTGCGGAGAATGGTTGAGCAGCTAGACGGCGAGAGCCTGGAGATCGTCCTTTTCAGTAACTGCTTCGCCGCTGTAATCGACAGACAGAGAGAAGTTGACGAATTCAAGTGGAGCGGGCCGGAAGGCCCGCTTCTTTTTTTTGGCGACATCGGGTTCGGAACAGTCTGTCCGAAAGAGGGCAACAACCTAATTAGCTATTCTCCTGCGGGAACTTGTATATCGAACGGACAAGCTTGAGAACACAAAGTGGACTACTGGCGGAGAGCGGCGGCCACGGCGGAGCGGAGGCGGTCCGGAGACTCTCCACCCATGCTGGTAAAAGTGATACGACCCTGCCGATCCACAACGAAAGTACTGGGGATCGCCGAGATAAAATATTTAGCCGATACATCAGGCTCGGAGCCAAGAAGAAGTGGAAAAGTGTAAGATTCTTGGGCGGCGAATGGGACAACCTCCTTCGCCGTCTCGCCTAGATTAAGACCCAGGACAACAAGCCCCTGCTTTGCTGATTCCAGGAAGATCCGTTGGAGTTCGGGCATCTGGGCGCGGCACGGCCCGCACCATGTAGCCCAGAAATCCACGATCACCACTTTGCCCTGAAGGGCGTGAAGATTTACGGAATGACCGGCGGTGTCTTGCAGTGTGAAATCGGGCGCTTGCAAGCCCAGGAGCGATCGGAATGTAGTTGACTGCTCATGAACCGTGGACACGGTATGCGAGGAAGGCGGCGGCGTAAAGATAAAGGATGCGTCGGGGACGGGCTGGTTCCACTTCAGAATGGAATACAAGACTATTTGCGAATCGTCGGAGGAATAGGTGTTGACCTTGTACACCCTGAAGTTGTTTTCGTCGATGCGGTACATGACAAACTGGGCGCCTTTTAGCGTGCCCCTGGGCCAACGATCGCGAATCACTCTCACAATGACCACACGGACGGGTTTACCATCCACGACGAACAACTCTTCGCGGGCAAATTCGGCCTGACTCACGTGTTGATCGATGTTTTCGAAATCGCTGATTGGGGTCGGGGTGTCCGCAGTCAGAGTGGTCTTGCTGTACTCGTTTGCCTTGCGGTTGAGAGTCCATTGATCCAGGCCATCCGCAAGGAACAACTCTCCTTGTGAGTCCGTGTCTTCAATGCGGAATTTTTCCGGTCGCACACCTGTCTCCACAAATTGCTGTTCCGAGACTTTGCCGGCTTGTGTCTTCTGCACAGTAACCCGGAATTCGTAGCTGTTCAGGTTCCGATAGGCCGCGGCTGTCTGCTGGAGAACCTGCAGGGGCGTCTGCGCTCCGGCGCAACACGGGAAGAAGATGAGTGCGCAGCCGACAAAGGCGACTGAGGAAAACAGAAGGGGGAACGACGAAGGACTGGCGGCCCGCGATAGAGCCTTCGATATGAATTTGGGATTTACTGGCTAGGATATCACTCCTAAACGTGTCTGGGGAGATACAAAAGATCAAGCCTCGTAGTCTTCGTTCAGCATGGGGATATGCGAAACCTCATGGATAGAGGCCTATGGGTAGCCGAGTTGGTTAAAATTTAATCTCTTGATAGTTAATTTTTAACCGGCGAGTGAATAACCCGCCGCTTGTACCCGCCCAGCATTTCTTGCGCGTCTGCCAACTTGTTTTCTATCAGGCGGATGGAACTCACTGCTCGGCCGCTTTTCTTACTGTGCCGTTTGGCCTTCCGCCTGCTTTTGTCACGCGCGTTGCCCGGTTCGCGAAGGAAAGAAATGAGGTGGCCCATGAAACTTCAAATGATTCTTCGGATGCAAGCGGTAGTGATCGGCTTCGCGGGAGTTCTGTTGTTAGCGAGCTCCGTGCCCGCCCAGGAAATCGTGAACACGAACTTTGCTGATGGCCCTAACGTTACGCCCTAGGAGCAGCCGACGGCTGCTCCCGTTGCGAGTGATGTGAGCTCTGCAGCAACGGAACCCGAGGCCTCGATTTCCGCGGCAATGGTTAGTGAACCAGCAGTTGCAGGCGAAGGCGGAATTTCGCTGTGGACCACGCTCGAGGGCTGGTTGATCACAAGCTTCCTGCTTGGCATCGCCATTGTCGCGGTGTACGCGTTGTCAGAAGCGAAGCGTGCCAACCGGGATCTCGCTGCCCGCCTTGGCAAAATCGAGAGGAGATCCGCTGTATCCTGATCATCTGGAGTTCGAGTGGAACTGAAGCTCCGGGAGCTGGACACTAGTGCCCTCCCGGAGCTTTTGTGTTTTTGAGATCGCCGCGTGTGGAAGTGTTTGCCACGGCCGAGGCCATGCCGCGGCGGGGCCCATTCGTGAGATGCTGGCGTGGGAGTCACGATGAGGGCTGGACCGGGAGTGATGCTGCTTAGCGTGGCCATGCTTGGTGGCAACGGGGCGTGGGCGGGGCAAGGCGCGGCCTCGGCAATGACGCCAACTTTCTATGTCGATGTGCTGCCGGTAATGCAACGGCATTGCCAGGTGTGTCACCGCTCGGGTGGGATTGCGCCGATGGCGTTTGAGAATTATGAGGAGACGCGGCGCTACGCGGGTGCAATCCGGGAATCGACGCAAGCGAAGCGGATGCCGCCGTGGTTCGCGGAAGCGGGTATCGGGAAATTCTCGAATGATCCTTCGCTGAATGCGGAAGAGATTGCGATGCTGGCGGCTTGGGCGAAGGCGAATGCGCCCGCGGGAAATCCCGCGGATGCGATAGTGAAGAAATGGGCGGAGCAGTGGAGCATTGCCGAGCCGGAAATGATCTTCAGCATGGCGGAGCCGGTGAAAATCCCGGCGGATGGTGAAGTGGATTACACCTATGAAATCGTGCCCACACATTTCACGGAAGGGCGCTGGGTGCAGAGTTCGGAGATCCTGCCAGGGATGCGGGAGAACGTGCATCACGCGGTGGTGTATGTGCGTCCACCGGAATCGAAATGGCTGCGGCACGCGCCGGTGGGCAAACCGTTTACAGCGGCAACGCTGACGACGCCGGAGGACCAGCAGGACGCCATGTGGACGGACAGCGACATCCTGCTGGTGTATGCGCCGGGAAGCACGCCGGACCAGTGGCCCGAGGGCATGGCGAAGTATGTTCCAGCGGGTAGCGACCTGGTATTCCAGATGCACTACACGACGAACGGAAAAAGCGGCTCCGACACGAGCCGGATCGGGTTGATCTTTGCGAAGCAGACGCCGGCGCAGCGCGTGATCACATTGCAATTAACGAACGATCATTTTGTGATTCCGCCAAGTGTGCCGGACTATCGCGTGGAGGCACGCGGCACGCTGCCGAATGACGCGACGCTGCTCAGCTTTTTTCCGCACATGCATCTGCGAGGAAAGCGATTCGAGTACAACATCGTGAAGCCGGACAAGACCATTGAGCCACTGCTGCGCGTGCATTACCACTTCCACTGGCAGATGAGCTACCGGCTGGCGGAGCCCCTGCGGCTGAAGGCCGGGACGGAATTGCAGGCGGTGGCATGGTTCGACAATTCGCGAGAGAACCCGCACAATCCGGACCCGGACGCGGCAGTGCGGTGGGGAGAACAGACTTCGGACGAGATGATGGTGGGGTTTTTTGACGTGGCGGTGGCAGCGGGACTGGATAAGTGGAAGTTCTTCGATCGGAAGGCGTTCCCTGCTGGGACGCCTTGATGCAAGTGTTGGTCCAAGTTGCAAAAGCGGCGGAAACGCTATTTGTAGATTGAGTACGGGGTGACGGTGTGACGCCCGCACATACAGATGGGTGTGCTAAATTGCGAAATTGGAGTATTCGCGGCACGCACTCCAGTGACAACGCAGACCCCTATCGAACCACGAAGGCCGACGTCGGCGCCCACGCCACAACAGGGGCCGAAGATTCATCGCGTGGAGGTGTATTGGCACGCGGTGACGTACAAGACCGTGGCGGTCTATCTGATGCTGTTGTTTGTGATCATCATTGCGGGGATGTACGTAGCGATTCCGGACTGGACCACCATTGCGACGAACAAAATCAATAAAGCCATCGGCAACGTTGACAACGACCCGCTGACCATCACGCAGACGCAGGCAAAATTCGTGAACCTGGACGGCCGGGTACAAGTGAAAAAAGTAAATTCGGTGACCTGGGTGGACGCCGACTATCACACCGCGCTGGACACAGGCGACTTGATCCAGACGGGATCGGACGGGGCGGCGCGCATCACATTCGCGGACGGCACGGAATATACGGTGAAGGCGGAAACATTGGTTACAGTGGAAGAGAACAACGTGACCAAGGATCGCGCGAACACCGCGGTACGCATCAACACGGGCGAAGTAAACCTAGTCACGCCGACATGGACTTTGCGCGACTCGCAAGCGGCGATCAGCGTGGAGGATGCCACGGCGGTAGTGCAACAAAACAGCCGTGCAACGGTAAAAAACGATCCCAACAAGAACGAGCATGAAATTGTGGTGACTTCGGGCGGTGCGGAAGTGAAGCGAGGTCAGGACAAGATCGAGCTGATGCCCTATGAGAAATTGAGTTTCGCTAACGGAGGGGCAGCGCAGAAATCGAAGGTGCTGGCGCCTCCGGCACTGATAGCGCCTTTGAATCTGGCACCTATCGTTACGGCAAACCCGAAGTCGGAGCAGATCCGCTTTGAATGGCAACCGGTGGACGATGCGGTAGGGTACACACTGCGGATCAGCCAGACGACTATGTTCACGAAGCTGGTAAAACCAGAAGTGAAAGTGAGCGGCACGAGCGCGGAAGTGAGCGGGCTGGAACCCGGCGATTATTTTTGGAATGTGACGGCGTCGGACGCGAAAAAGCAGACCAGCGAATTCAGCGAGACGTTCAAGTTCACACTGGTGGCACAGGGCAAGACGCAAGAGATGATGCTGGAAATCGAAAGCACGCAGATTCACGGGCGCGTGGCGGAATTGATTGGGAAGACGGAGCCGGGCGCGGCGCTGATCATCAACGGCCAGGCAGTGGCAAATATATTGCCGGACGGGAGTTTCCGCCATTTTACGGAGCCACTGGAACCGGGACAACACACCATCGTGGTGATCGGTTCGAACCGGCGCGGCGGAACGGCGAAAAAAGAGGTTTCCATAGTAGTGCCGAAGTGAATTTGGGGAACGGCGGGTTGCACTTTTGCGTGCAGAGCCGAATCCGGCGACAATGGAAGGTTAGACGGATTCGGAGCGGGCGCGCAGAGATCCTACCTGGCAGGATCCTCTCCGCGGGGGGAAAGCTGTAATGAACAAGAATGGATACAACCTGAGGTCGGTGTTCAGTCTGTTTTCATCCGACCTGGCAATCGATCTGGGAACGGCGAACACGCTGGTATTCGCGCACGGCAAAGGGATCGTCGTGAACGAGCCGTCGATTGTGGCGATCAACAAAGCGACTGGCGAAGTCGTGGCCGTGGGGCGCGAAGCCAAAGACATGCTGGGGCGCACGCCGGGAAACGTGGTGGCCATCAAGCCGATGAAGGATGGCGTGATCGCGGACTTCAAGGTCACGGAAAAGATGCTGACGTATTTCATCCAGAAGGCGCACAACCGGCGCGTCCTGGTGCACCCGCGCATCGTGATTGGAGTTCCCAGCGAAATTACGCCGGTGGAAAAGCGGGCGGTGCAGGATTCCGCATACCGTGCACGCGCCAGCGAAGTTTACCTGGTGGAACAGGCGATGGCGGCGGCGATTGGAGCGGGATTGCCGATTGAAGAACCCAGCGGAAACATGGTGGTGGATATCGGCGGCGGGACCACGGACATCGCGGTGATCTCCATGAGCGGGATCGTATATTCAAGGTCGGTGCGCGTGGCGGGCAACGAGATGGACGAAGCGGTGATGCAGTATTTGAAGCGCAAATACAACCTGCTGGTCGGCGAGCGCACGGCGGAACAGATTAAGATGGAGATTGGCTCCGCGTATCCGTTGGAGAAGCCGCTGACGATGGAAGTGAAAGGCCGCAACCTGATTGAAGGCGTGCCGCGCACGGTAACGATTGACGACAGCGAGATCCGCGAAGCGCTGAGCGAATGCGTGGCAACAATTTTGAATGCCGTGCGCGTAGCGCTGGAACGCACACCGCCGGAACTTTCCGCGGACATCAGCGATCGCGGGATCGTGCTGACGGGCGGCGGCGCGCTGCTGAAGAACCTGGACAAGCGCATACGCGAGGAGACCGGGTTGCCGGTGTCCATCGCGGATGATCCGCTGGCGTCGGTGGTGCTGGGCACGGGCAAGATGCTGAGTGATTTCAAATTGCTGCGCATGGTTTGCATCGACTGAAGCAGTTTTCAGTTGTAAGTATTGAGTTTTGAGTAAAGAGATTTGAAGCGTTGATTCCCAGCCTTTAGCTTACGGAAAACGATCTGACATGGTGGCGATTCCCTCAAGACACAGGTCTCTGGCGCTGCTGGCGGGCGTGCTGCTCGTACAGATCATGATGCTGGCGGTACAGATCAAGCGCGATTCGCGCGGACGGCTGATCCGCGTGTGGGCGGTGTCCGCGGTGACGCCGTTCGAACGCAGCGGGGCCTGGGGATTTGGAAGAGTGCGCGGGGTGTGGCACCACTATTTCGCGCTGCAAAGCACGGTGCGGGAAAACGAAGCGCTGCGAATTGAGAACGACTCGCTGAAGCTGGCCATTTCGGAGTTGCAGAGCAAGGCGGCGGAAGCGGACCGGCTGGGGTTGCTGCTGCACTTTAAAGCCAATAATGAAAAAACGGCGATGGTGGGAGCGCGGGTGATTGGAGCGAGCGCCGGCACAGCGAGCCGCACGATTGAAATCGACCGTGGAGAGCGCGACGGCATTCACCGCAACCAACCGGTAATCACGCCGGATGGCGCAGTGGGCAAGGTGATCGAGGTGTACCGGGATTCGGCGCAAGTGCTGCTGTTGACGGACAAGGACAGCGGGGTCGGCGCCATGCTGGTGGATTCCAGAATACAGAGCCCCGTGGGCGGCACGGGAGAACTCATGCTGACGATGAAGTATGTGGCCGCCGAAGATACTGTGAATGTTGGCGAAAAGATCGTGACCAGCGGCATGGACAAAATTTTTCCGCGCGATGTGCCCGTGGGAACGGTGATGGAGGTACGACCGGGCACGCCGTTCAAGCAGGTTCGCGTGATGCCCGCAGCAAAGCTGGACCGGCTGGAAGAAGTGTTTGTGCTGCTGACGCAGGAGCCTCTGGAATTCCAGAATGGAGCGGAAACACCCAGCGCGGCTGCGGCGCCGAGCGCACCGGCAGGAGCTTCCACCACAGCGCCGGTAGTGTCACCCGCGGCGGTAAAGCCATGAACGATACCTTTGAGTTGCGCGGCGGCGAGTCGCATATTGAGGTGCATAAGTTTTTTCCTGGTGCGATTGCGGGCGCGACGATCGTGGCGCTGACGCTGCAAGCAATGTTTCCCGTACATTTGCCGAGGCTGGATATCCTGGACCTGCCGCTGCTGGTGACGATTTATTTTGGATTGAGCCGGCGGAATCCTTCGACGGGCTTGCTGCTGGGGATGACGATCGGATTGCTGCAGGACAGCTTGAGCGGACCGACCGTGCCGCTGGGACTTTACGGAATTGCGAAAACTGTTGTTGGTTATATGGCATCGTCGATCGGCGCGCGGCTGGATACCGAACATCCCCTGGCACGTTTTTCGTTGACGGTGGCGTTTTTCGTGTTGCACCAGGCGGTGATGGTGTTGACGCGGCGATTGCTGCTGGCGCAGCCGGGGCCGTGGTTCAACATGCATCTGGCGATGGCGGCGGGAGTGAATGCGGTGCTGGGCGTGCCGCTGTTTTTGCTGCTGGACCGGCTGCGGCGGACATCGTAAACCTCATTACAAGTTTGATTGGCTATAAAAACCTGATCGGCCGGCGCACTGTGTCTCTTATATTCTGCTGAGAAGAAACTTCAGACAAGGTGCTCATCTTGCAACAGAGACGCAAGCCCCGCTCTCCAAGATGCACGGACGCGGTTGGAAACAGGCTTGCGAGTGATTTGAGGTTATGAGTCACTTCCCTGATAGTTCAGGTCTCCTTTTCCACTAACGGGGAGAGCCAATCGTCCGGCTGACCTCTTCCCATCTGTCTGGGAATGGTTTCGGGAAGAAAAACCAAATCACTTCCATCTCCACCAAGTACCCCTTGTTCGCGTGGAGCAGAATCTCGATCGGCCCATGCTCTTTAGTGTTGATTGTAATTCCTCCGATGTACCCGGACCGGCTCTCCCACGTCGGTAGGGCAATTGGTTCCAGCCCAACAGTTCGGCAAGTTCTACACGGACACTTGGAAATAGCGAAGAGCTGAGGGACCGAAAAGTCCACGAAATCCTTCCGAGAAGCCAAGCTCTGTCTTACCCAATCCATTTCTTCTATGGACAGTGGCCGCTTCGGCGCAGGCACGAGCTCGCGCCAAATGTGTTCCGTATTGAACACAACCTTAGGTTGTTTGGACTTTTTATCGCGGAACCACATTGCGCGATACTACCCGAAAGGCGCCCGCCTGAGAAGGCGGCCGCTACAAGAGCGAGAACGGACCCAGGAGGGAAGCAGGTTTCTCTCCCGCTTTGCGGGATCGGAATGACAATTGTGCTTAGGCATTGCCTAGATGGGGTCGAGCGATGCTCGACCCCTGCGAAGACGAACCTTGGAGCGGTACGAACTAGTGGGCGAGTAAGAACTGCTTGAAGTGGTCGTAGCTGGTGGTCATGGGGAGAGAGAGCTTGGGGCGGTTGAGGTATTCGGCGAGGCGGGAGGGGAGCGGCGGGGCTATGCCAATTCCCTTCTGGACGATTTCGGCGAACTTGGCGGGATGCGCGGTGGCCAGCACGAGG